>WNFQ01000285.1_pt1 | contig 33725 bp, 32 predicted proteins | sample 5400171 | NCBI WGS metagenome assembly WNFQ01 (sample SAMN13153356, study PRJNA577476) | soil metagenome | isolation source: 20 cm soil under Madrone tree | place: USA:California | collected 2016-06-14
GCGAGTTTTGCGCCAAACCGAGATAACGCTCAATGACCAGTCCGGCCCAGCCCTTATTTTCGCGGCCATCCTTCCACACTGGAATCCGGTACTCGTCGGCCATTGGTCTCAAGTCTTTGCCGGCGAGTTGGTTGATACGACGCACAGCATCTTTGCGATCCAGTGATTGCGATATGATCAAAATTCCCATTAGAAGACGCTTAAAAAAAGTCGGGGCGTTGTAGTGAGCCCGCGAAGCGGCGCGATAGCATAAAGCCTGGGGTGGAGCGCAGCGAAACCCCAGGATTAGTTGGAAAACAAAGGAAAGAGCCCGTGAAGTGGGCGACAGCAACACATCGTCAAAATATCGCAGCTCTTGCGCTGTCGCACGCTCGGTTTTCTTCCCTGATATTATCCTGGGGTTCCGCTCCGCTCCACCCCAGGCTCTATGCTTGCATCCGCTCCGCGGATTTTTAAGAAGTAAGCCCGCCCTAACTCCGGACGCTCGCTTTTTCAACAGGCTGTTCTGGCAGTAGACAACGCCTCTTCAACTTGATCAGGCGACGTCCCTCCCAACTGGGACTTTGTGGTCAGAGTTCGCTCCAGGGATAAGGATTCGAATACGTCCTGCTCGATCAAGGATGAGAAGGATCTGAGACTCTCGAGTGAAAGATCATTCAGTTCAACCTTTTGTTCGATCGCATGCATCACAATGCGCCCGACAGTTTCGTGCGCCTCACGAAACGGCACGTGTTTGCGCGCTAGATAGTCAGCCAGGTCGGTCGCGTTCAGATAACCTTGCGTGGCCGCGGCGCGCATTCTGGTTTCGTTGAGATGGATGTTGGCCAGCACCGTTCCCGTCACATCCAGGCACGCTTTCACCGTATCAACCGTATCAAAGAGAGCTTCCTTGTCCTCCTGCATGTCTTTGTTGTAGGCGAGTGGCAGCCCTTTCATCATCGCCAACAGTGCGGTGAGATGTCCGAATACGCGCCCGGCTTTCCCGCGCACCAGCTCCATTGAATCCGGGTTTTTCTTCTGCGGCATTAGGCTGGAGCCGGTCGCAATCGCGTCGCCCAATTCAAAGAATCCGAACTCAGCAGTTGCATAAAGGATGATGTCTTCGGCGAGACGAGAGAGATGCATCATGATTATCGATGATGCTGAGGCGAATTCGACACAGAAATCACGATCACTGACGGCATCGAGGCTGTTGCGTGAAACCGCGTCGAAGCCGAGCGCCCGGGCGACAGCATCGCGATCGATCGGATAGGAAGTCCCGGCCAGCGCTGCTGAGCCCAGCGGCAACACATTCACGCGCGTCCGAACTTCAACCAGCCGTGCGCGATCGCGAGCCAGCATTTCGAAATAGGCCAGACACCAGTGCGCAAACAATACCGGTTGGGCGCGTTGCAAGTGCGTATAGCCCGGGAACACGGCCGCGCGATTCGCTTCCGCGAAGTTTAGCAGGGCCTGTTGGGTGTCGCGTAGCTTAGTTGTAACGCTATCGATTTGCTCGCGCAGCCAGAGACGCAAATCAGTCGCGACTTGATCGTTGCGGCTGCGTCCAGTGTGCAACTTGCGGCCGGCGTCGCCAATCATCTCCACCAGACGCGCCTCGACAAAGGAATGTACATCTTCCGCGGGCGTTTCGCCGAAGTACCCGGCATCAGTTCGTCCGCGTTCGAGAATAGTCGCAAGGGCAGATCTGATTTGCTCTGAGTCGTTTGCGGTCAACACGCCGCAGGCCGCCAGTCCTTCGCAGTGCGCGATACTGGCGCGCACGTCAACTTCGAACAGCCGCCGGTCAAAGTCGAATGATACCTTGTTGGCTCGAGCCCCCGGACATTGTGCCGCAACCTTGGCCCGGTCGCCAGAAGTAAAGAGAGTACAGAATCGGTTACTTGACGAATCTGCATAACAACGCTATTTTATGCAGGTATGCGAAGAAAATGCAACTAATCTGCATTTACCTGCGTCTGAGATCGCGTGTGTTTAGAGTCGGGCTACTGCCCGACGAAGCGGCCGGTAGGCCGCTTCTAAACCCTGTGGACGAATGTAATGTTGAAACGAGAGCGACAGAAAAAGCTTCTTAATCTGTGCGAACGGTGACTCGGCGCGCGGGTTGTTGAGTCTCGACGTTGCGGGTGATGTGCTGGTGATTGCGAAGTGCCTCCCGGGCCGCGCATCGGCTGTCGCGGTGGACATCGATGATGCAGCTATCCCGGAAATCGTGGGAACGCTGGCCGGAGAAGATACGATCTTTATTGCAGTGCGTGATCAAAAGGCTCAGCGCGGCGCGACTAAAAAGATTTGGGAGTTATTTGGATGAAGGCATTTACCACAAAGACACGAAGCACGAAGAACACTAAAAACATCTGATTAGAATCTTTGTGCCCTTGGTGTCCTGGTGATTGACGTATCCAACAAACGGAACAATGACGGAAAAGAAAATTAACAAGATCGTTTTGGCTTACTCCGGCGGTCTCGACACGTCGGTCATGCTGCGCTGGTTGAAGGCAGAGTACCAGTGCGAAGTCGTCTGTTACTGTGCCGACGTGGGTCAGGGCGCCGAGATGGACGGCCTCGAAGAGAAGGCCAGGGCGACGGGCGCTTCAAAACTCTACATCGAAGATCTGCGCGAGGAGTTTGTGCGCGACTATGTTTGGACTGCGGTCAAGGCCAACGCGCTTTACGAAGGCGTCTATTTGATGGGTACCTCATTGGCGCGGCCGGTGATCGCTAAACGGCAAATCGAAATCGCCCGTCAGGAAAATGCTGACGCCGTGGCTCATGGCGCTACCGGGAAGGGCAACGATCAAGTGCGTTTTGAACTGACTTACTACGCTCTGCAGCCGGACATCAAGGTGATCGCACCGTGGCGTGATTGGGAATTCAAGGGTCGCACTGACTTAATCGCTTATGCCGAGGCGCATGGCATTCCTGTCAGCGCTACGATCGATAAGCCTTATTCAACCGATCGTAACCTGATGCACGTTTCGTACGAAGGCGGAATACTCGAGGACCCGTGGGCTGAGGCGCCGGAGAATATTTTTCAGATGACTCGTTCGCCTGAGGACGCCAGAAATGAAGCTCAATACCTCGAGATCGGATTTTCGCACGGCGAACCAGTTTCGATTGACGGCGAGCAGATGGATCCGGTGGCGCTGTTGTCAAAGCTCAACGAGCTTGGCGGCGAGCACGGGATTGGGCGTGTCGATCTGGTTGAGAACCGTTTCGTCGGGATGAAGTCACGCGGAGTGTACGAGACGCCTGGCGTAACCATCCTGCAAGCGGCGCATCGCGCGGTCGAGTCAATCACTCTTGATCGCGAGGTAGTGCGCCTGCGCGATTCGCTGGGGGTAAAGTTCGCCGACAACGTTTACTACGGCTTCTGGTTCGCGCCCGAATTCGATTTGATGCGCAAGATGATTGATGAAATGCAGAAGCCGGTGACTGGCGAGGCGCGGCTGAAAGTGTATCGCGGGAACGTGATGGTCGTCGGGCGGCGATCTCCGAATTCACTTTACGACGAACGCATCGCAACGTTTGAGGCTGACACTGTTTACAACCAGCGCGACGCGGAAGGTTTCATTAAGTTGAATGCGCTGCGTTTGAGACTGCGAGGTGGGCGGCATTTGATTCGGACTGTTTAGAGGCGGGCTACTGCCCGCCGCGCGACGATGGGCGGGCAGTAGCCCCCTCTAAACGTTAGGTGCGAGGACTATGGAGCAAACACGAATCATCGAAGTAGACAAGATCGGATCGGCGACATCGCCACTCGGTCTGTCGCGAACATTGAATGTTACGAATGCGAATGGTGCACCCCACGCCGGTGATGTGGTCGTCGTGCGTGTGCTTACCGATAACGCTACCTACAACATGCTGGAATTGCCGACCGGCAGGTTAGCGAAGGTAAATCCCGGCGATGTGCTCGCAGGCGTGCTTGGCCGACGTCGTGCATTGAAGGGTTTTGTTGGCGATGTTCCTGAGACAGTCACTGCAGGTGACGAGCTTCATCTTCTGAACCTCGGTGGAGTCATAGGGTTTTGTAGTGGTCATCATTCGAGTCTCAACGACGCCATTAAGGTCGAGGTCATTGGCCTCGCCTGCGATGGTCAGGGAATAGTGAAAAATATCGCTGACGTGGCCTTGCCGGTGCTGGAGAGCCTGGGACAAACAGCGCCCCTGGTGGTGATTGCCGGTGCTTGTATGAATAGCGGCAAGACTTACGCAGCGACAGAAATTATTCAGCAGGGAACGCGCGCCGGACTGCGCGTGGCCGCGGCGAAATTGTCCGGGATCGCCTGCCTGCGCGACACGCTCAACATGGCCGATCATGGCGCGTTTGCGACGGCGAGTTTTCTTGATTGCGGATTGCCTTCGACCGTAGGCGTGGGTGATTTGGCTCCGGTAGCCAAAGCGATCATCGGGCGACTGAATGAAAGCGCGCCGGATCTGATCGTAATCGAACTGGGCGACGGCATTCTGGGCGGCTATTCAGTCGAATCGATTTTTGAAGATGAAGAGTTTCGCGCGGCTATGACGGCCCTCATTTTCTGCGCGTCGGACTACGTCGGCGCCTGGGGAGGCATCGAGTTGTTCCGCCGGCGCGGCATTGAGGTAGATCTGGTCGCCGGCTCGGTTACTGATTCGCAAATGGGCGAGGACTATATTCAGGATGAGTTCGGTGTGCGCGCCGCAAACGCCAGAAGGAACGGGCCGAAGTTGTTTAAGCTCGTTCGAGATAAATTCGATTTGAAAGTGTCGATCGCATAGCGTGACGTTCGATACAGAATCGCTCGCGGTAGCGAGCGGGTAACGCTCCGCAAGAGACACGCCTGCTACCGCAAGCGGTTCCGTATCAAAGTGGCTTCGTACCATGAAATTTAAGATCGCAATCTTTGGCGGCTCCGGTTATGGCGGCTCGGAACTGCTCCGTATTCTACTGCTGCACCCGAATGCGGAAATCAACTTTGTTACTGCGAATGAACACGCCGGCAAACCAGTCAGTGAAGTCCACCGCAATCTCCTCGGCCTGACTGATCTGCAATTCACCAAAGCGCCGGATGATCTTGAAGGGCTCTCTGATCTGGACTGCGCGTTCTTTGCTTTGCCGCACGGACAGGCTATGGAGTTGGCGCCTCGCCTCCCACCAAGCGTAAAAATAATCGATCTTTCGGGAGATTTTCGTCTCAGCGATAGCGTCTCGTTCGCCCAGCACTACGGGCGTGAGCACGCGGCCATGGATGCCCAGGCCCAGTTCGTTTATGGCTTGACCGAAACAAATCGCGAAGTGATCAGGACCGCACGCTGCATTGCGAATCCCGGTTGTTTCGCTACGGCTACTTTGCTCGGCCTGGCGCCATTGGTCGCCAGCAATCTGTTAGATGGCCGAGTAATCGTTGATGCCAAGACGGGCTCGTCGGGTTCCGGCGCCAAGGCCGCCGCGAACACCCATCATCCGCAGCGAAGCAACTCCTTTTACGCGTACAAGCCTTTTACGCATCAGCACGTGCCAGAGATCGAACAGGAACTGAAGAATGTCGGCGAATGGAATAGTGAACTCATTTTTATGACGCATTCGCTGCCGGTCGCGCGCGGAATCTTCGCGTCGATCTACACGGAAATGAAAAGCGAGATCGGCGCCGCCGACTTACGCGCAATGTTCGCTGATTTCTATCGCGAGTCGTTCTTTGTGCGTCTGGTCGATGGCAGCCCCGACATTAACTGGGTCAAGACGACGAACTTCTGTGACATTGGTTTAGCCGCGCGCGGCCGGCAACTGGTGGTTTTCACCGCGATCGATAATCTGGTTAAGGGCGCTGCGGGTCAGGCGGTGCAGAACATGAACTTGATGTTTGGCCTGGATGAAAAGACGGGTTTGATGCTGACCGGGAGTAATCCATGATGGATGATCAGCAATTCAAGCCGGCGCCACTCAAGCCTGTCATTTCATTCGCTGAGATAGATCGAATTGATATTCGCGTCGGCACCATCGTTGCGGTGGACGAGATCGCCGGTTCGGACAAGTTACTTAGGTTGACGGTTGATTTCGGCGATCACCGCCGCATCATCCTGGCCGGAATGAAGCAGGAACGCGAGCACCCCCGTGAGATCGAAGGCCAGCAGGCATTGTTCGTCGTTAACCTCGAGCCAAAGAAAATGATGAGCGAGATTTCGGAAGGAATGTTGTTCGACATAGGCCATGCCGACGGAGTAAAGCCGGCCTTAGCTGTGCCCGAAAGAAAGGTCCCTGATGGAACCAGAGCAGGATAACTCAAGTGCTTTGCTGGGAGCGCGGACGTCCCGTCCGCACCGCGGCGAAGGCGCAAGGCTTTTTTGGATCGCGACCACTTGTTTTTCGCGCTGCGCGCTCAAGTGCGGACGTGACGGTTCGCGCTCCCAGCATCAGGACGTAATGAAAAGCAGAGGCAGCTATTAATTTGGAAGACACAATCGCACTCGAAGCGGAATACCAACTCGCCACGTACAAGAAGATGCCCATCGTGGCTGAGCGCGGCAAAGGTGTTTGGATTTTTGCGAGCAACGGTGATCGCTATCTTGATTTGTATGGCGGCCACGCGGTAGCCGGCACCGGTCATTGTCATCCACATGTCGTGCAGGCCATTCGTGAGCAGACGGAAAAGCTGCTCTTCTATTCGAACCTGGTTTATTCAGAGGGCCGCGCGCGCGCGGCCGAAAAACTAGTTGCCGTCGCGCCCGATTTATTGACGAAAGCCTTCTTCTGTAACTCAGGCACTGAAGCAAATGAAAACGCGATGCGCATGGCGCGCATGTCAACCGGCCGCGAAAATATTGTTACCTTCAGCGGTGGCTTTCACGGACGCACTGCCGATGCGATCAGCGCCACCTTCCTGGGCAAGTATCGCGAGATTGGCAAGCCCAACGTGCCGGGTCATCTGCAAGCAGAGTTTGGCGACATTGATTCAGTGCGCACGGTTGCCGACGAATCAGTCGCCGCGATCCTGCTTGAGCCAATTCAATCGATGGCCGGCGTGCGCGACGCTGCGCCTTCCTTCTATCGCGCCCTCCGCGAATTGTGCGATGAGCGCGGCATCGTCTTGATTTATGACGAAGTGCAAACCGGAGTTGGCCGCACCGGCGATTGGTTTTTCGCCGGCAGCGCAGCGAGTGACCGAGTCGTTCCCGACATCATCACCCTGGCGAAGGCGCTCGGCAGCGGCGTGCCGGTTGGCGCGTGCCTGGTTAGCGAAAAGATTGCTTCGCATATCAAGGAGAACGATCTGGGCACAACGTTTGGCGGCGGGATGATCGCGATGGCGGCGGTCGTGGCCACCCTGGAGGCGATCGAAAACGATCGCATGCTCGAGAATGTTCGGACGGTGGAAGCTTACCTGCGCGAACGTCTGAAAGAAGTCGAGCAGGTGGTGAATGTTCATGGCCGAGGATTCCTACTCGGACTCGAGTTTGCGGATAAGGCAAAACCGGTTCACGAAGCTTTGCTGGAACATAAGATCATTACCGGTACTTCGAGCGATCCAAGAGTTCTGCGCTTGTTGCCGCCGCTGTGTTTGCAGCGTGAAGAGGTCGATGTGTTTGTCGATGCGCTCGGGCGGTTAGTTTGAACTCTGACCAGGTTGGTGAAGGTCTTGATTTGAGCCCGCGAAGCGGGCGACAGCGCAAAGCCTGCGGTGGAGCGAAGCGAAACCCCAGGATCGTTGAAGCACAATGAAAGAGCCCGCGAAGCGGGCGAGAGCCGTCATCATTAATAAATCCAGCTTTTGCTCTGTCGCACGCTTCGCGCGCTTAGTTTTCTAACCCATCGTGATCCTGGGGGTTCAGCTTCGCTCCACTCCAGGCTTTATGCTGGCACCGCTCCGCGGGTTTTGAAAAGGGTAAGCCCGCCGACAAATTCAGAGTAGTCTTGCATATGACTAAGCACTTTCTGTCCACATCGGATCTCACCCGCTTGAATCTCGATCAATTGATCGAGGTTGCCTTGCGCTTCAAGAGTGGCGAGGATCAGTCTAAGCCTCTGGCTGGACGATCAGTTGCGCTGGTCTTTTTCAATCCCAGTTTGCGCACGCGCGCGTCAATGCAGATCGGAGTCTACGAGTTAGGCGGGAACGCTGTGGTGCTCGAACCGGGCGGCACGAGCTGGACGCTTGAACATCGCGAAGGCGCTGTGATGGACGCGGATAAGACTGAACATGTCGCCGAGTTTGTGCGCGTGCTCGGACGCTATGCGGCAGCGATTGGAGTGCGGACCTTTGCAGCCTTGAAAGACTGGGACGAAGAGCGCACTGATCCAATTCTTAAAGCCTTTGCCAGGTATTCTGAGGTGCCAATTATTAATCTCGAATCGGCGATGCATCATCCGTGTCAGGCCACCGCCGATATGATGACGATTCGAGAGAAGCTGGGCGCAGGCCGGAAGAAAGTTTTGCTGACCTGGGCCTGGCATCCGAAGCCTTTGCCGATGGCGGTGCCGAATAGTTTTGCTTTGGCGGCCGCCCAGATGGGGCACGATTTGGTCATAGCTCACCCGCCAGGCTATGAATTGGATGCGGAGTTGATGGGAACGATTGGGCAGCAGGCGGCGGAGGCAGGCGGCAGTGTGAGCTCGAGGAGCGACGTTGACCAGGCGTTTGCCGGCGTCGAAGTTGTCTATGCCAAGAGTTGGGGCAGCAAAGCGCTTTATGGCGCGCCTGAAAAAGATATCGCGGAACGCGCGCAGTATCGCGGCCAATGGATCGTGGATGAAGCGAAGATGGCGCGCACCAAGAGTGCCATTTTCATGCACTGTCTGCCGGTGAGAAGGAATGTTATCGTGACGGATGGCGTAATCGACTCGACCGCATCGGTCGTGATTGATGAAGCGGAGAATCGACTGCATGCACAGAAAGCGATCATAAAGAGGTTGCTGGGTTAGTTTCACGCAAAGGAATAGAGTCAGTACCGGGAGCGGTAGCGACCGGGTCAAAGCCGATCGCAATAATTGAGATTGGCAGTATTGTTACCCGGTCGTTACCGCTCCCGGTACTGACCTCATCCTCAAATTGGAACACTAGTCCAGAGAAGGAATCCATGACCGATACCACTGAAGTTGGCAATCAATTGCGGCTCGACCTCTTGCGCGAAGCGCTGCCCTACATCCGGCGCTTTAAGGGTAAGACTTTCGTAGTCAAGTTGTCCGGCAAGGTCACCGAAGATCGCGTCGGACTGATCTCTCTGGCCGAAGAACTTGCCTTGATGCATCAGGTTGGCATACGTCTTTGTGTGGTGCACGGCGGTGGCAAACAACTAAGCGACCTGGCTAAGGTGATGGGTGTTGAGCAGACAATTATCGAAGGCCGGCGCGTCACCGACGACGCAACTCTGGAGATGGCCAAAATGATATTTGCCGGCAAGATCAATACTGACGTTCTGGCCGCGCTGCGCCATCGCGGAGTTGAAGCGGTAGGCCTGTCGGGAGTGGATGGAAATATCGTGCATGCCGAGCGCCGGCCGCCGAGAGAGATCGTGAATCGCGAAACCGGCCAGAGTGAACACGTCGATTTTGGGAATGTAGGCGACATAATCGAGATCAACTCGCGGCTGTTAATGGTTCTGTTGGATGAAGGTTACTTGCCGGTGATCTCGTCTTTAGGCGCAGACGCAACGGGCACAGTCTTTAATATCAACGCCGATACGATCGCTTCCGAGATCGCCATTCAACTCAAAGCCGAAAAGCTGGTGCTGCTCTCTGATGTCGACGGAATCTACTTAAGCGCAGGCGAACCGGAAACGAAACTTTCGCGTCTGACGGCAGACGAAGCGGAAGAGTTGGTGCGGGAAGGAAGCGCAACCGGCGGGATGATTCCGAAGTTGCAAAGCATCATCGAACTCCTGCGCCGCGGCGTCCGGAGCGCGCACATCATCAACGGCACGGCCCGCAATGCTCTGTTGGCTGAGGTGTTCACGGACAAGGGCACGGGAACGATGATCTCGGCTTAAGCTTTGCGGTGTCCCTAGGGTTCCAGCTGGAATCGTGTCCTGGCCGCATAGCGGCCAAATGTTTATAGCTCAGGTCGCCGGAAAGACCTTCCAAGCTCCGGAGGAGCGCAATATGCCTTTCAGGAGGCCAAATGTTTCGCTCCTTCAGAGCTTCAAATTCTTTTTGGGCACTTGGTTCTATAAACATTTGGTCCCTCCGGGACCGAAGAGCAACGAAAACCAGACAGAATTGGTCGTTGCGAAAACTCTAACGACACCGCCCGCTAGTGCGCCACTTTCGTTCATCCAAACGCGGACTTGGGCAGGTCTTTGTCGCGATCGAAGGGTGGATCTTCGTGAGGTGGCATTTCCAGCTCGGGAAAATCCGCCTTCCATTCCGCGCGCGAGGCTTCATCAGCGAAATATTTCATATAGAGCTGCATATCTTCTTCGCTACCGCTGCCCAGCAGATCCAGGCCATACACATAACCGGGGTTGTCAGGGAACAGCACAGCGTCTTCACGCAGGCCGTCCTCAAACAGATAGGTATACAACTCTCGGTCACTGAGATGATTGGTGTTGTGCAGATAGGCTCCGAGCGAAGCCATGCGATTGATAACTTCCCAGAGTCTGGTGTGCAGTTGGGTGTCATCGAGCTCATCGGGCGGCGGTACGTCCTGCCCGGCATTTTCCAGCCACTGGAGCAAACTGGTCGGTTCGGCAGTTTCGAACGCCAGGATGTGCTTCAGGAATTCTTCTTCCATATCAGCCGACAATCCGGAATGGTCCGAAAGACCTTCGCCCAGCGTTTCGAGTTGGGCCTTTAGCTTTTCGATCCGCTTTTCCTGGTCGGGTTCATCGTCAAAGTCAAACATGGTAGGAGTCCTTAGTCGTCGGGTTCCTCGAACACGACAATCTTTCCGCGAAAATCAAATGTCATGAGATAGTCTTTGAAGAATCCATTGCCGACGTTCAACTGAAATTTTGCTTTATCATGGCCGGCCCCTGTTGGCCAGAAGGAGACCGGGGCGGATTCGAGCGACAGTCTGCCGATACGAACTGACTTGACCACGCCGGATCTACCTTCGTCTTGACCCTTGTATCCGACCGATTTTTCCGCAGCGCCTTCTTGCGGCTGATCGTCAAGCCCGAGGATCGCCGCAGCTTCCGGAGTGAGCGCAAATGTCCCGCTCGATCCAGTGTCAAGCGTGGCTTTCAACTTCTGTCCGTTGATGAAAACCGAATCGATGAGCACGCCGCCGTCATAGCGAAACGGCATGGCGATCTTGTTTACGGTGTTCGGCTGATTTTGAATTCCGGCATACGGAGACTCAAGGAAAAAACGGAGTTTCGATACCGCATAATCGATCTGAATTATGCGGTCCCTGAGAAATGTGTAACCCAGGACGCCCTGAATGGGACGCTCAAGTCTCTCGGACAACTTTTTGAGATCAATTGCTCCCGCCACCAGGTCTCGGGCGACAATGCTCCCGAGTTCGATCGATGGGAGCCTGGTCATCTGGCCAGTCTGAGTGTCGCTGCCTCCGCCAGTAGCTGCGTAACTCCTGGAATCCAGCCCCAGGCCCAGTTCCTTCGCGGTGGCCAGATCGATAGCCGAAGGATCGCTGCCGGTATCGACCAGCATATGGTAAGGACCCTTGCCGCCGATTCTGACCGTGACGACTATCTGGTTGTGGACAAATTCAAAGGGGACTTCGACAGGGGCCGACCGGTCTTGCGCACTTCCGTTCTCAATCACTCCAAGGAGAAACAGAGTTAAGATGGCAAACGTCACTGGCGTCGCTGTTTTTCGGGGGCTTTTCCTACGGGGCATTCTGAGTTCTTGCTTCTCCTATGATCTTGATCGCAGAGCTGGTCAACTCTTCATTCCATTTCCGGTCTGCGCATGACCATATCGTACACTCATTTGTCTTATTCCTGCCGCAATGATTTTGCTTGCAAGAACGATTATGCCTTCGGCGCGTAAGAAACTCTGGGGCAGCCCTCTTGCCTGGTTCCCTAATCCTTCGTGGCACACTCATTGCCATTGCCAACCCTGAGATGGGAACGACGAAGATTTCCAGAGACGACTTATATAAACGGCAGATTAATAGCAGCCACACCCCGCTCCGTCATCTTGGTCATTGAAATTGGTAAGTGAATGAGAATGAGTTTGAGTTCGGCCGTCTTTTTGTGACGACCGTGGGTTGAGGCCGGGTTGTGAAGGGGAGAGCGCGATCCGGCCTCGATTTCTTCTCGACGATAATGAATTAAAACAAAATTGAGTTCGGTCGTCTGATGACGACCGTGAGATGAGGCTGGGTTGCGAAGGGGAGAGCGCAATCCAGCCTCAGTTTTTTGTCCGCTCCTCCAGAGATTTACCAGCGCTCGAGTAAATAATAGCAAGCGAGGCAAAGAAATTTCTTTTGACACCCAATTCAGTCTCAAATAGAATTGGGCGCGGTTTTACTCTCAGTCGTCGAGGACTTTCTCATGCCCCACCAATTCAGCTCAAAGCGTCAACTTTCCATCCTGGTCGTACTTGCGTTCATACTTACTTCGATTCCCGCACTATGGGCGATCGGGCACGCGGGTGATTCCGAGTACGTGGGAACGCTTGAACCCGAGCTCGCGGCTAAGCGCGAAGACATGGATCAGGTTACATTTCGGCCGGTGCGCGATCTATCAAAGATCAAGACGCCAAAGCCGCTGGAACCAGGAGGCAGCGTCACTGCGGGCCGTCTCTATCATCCGCCTTCAGACAAGTCATCGATCTTGACGGTGCTGGTCGAACCGGAAGATGGTGATCCTTACGTGTATGCAGATCTCGATCTGGATGGATCGTTTACCGATGCGGAGCGGTTCGACTTGCGGCGCGCCGAGGAAAACAATCCGTACATTCTTGAAGCGACTCTCAAAGTACCGTTGAAGGGTCCGCTTTTTCAAAGCTTTCCCGTAGTCGTTCAGTACTACAAAGGCGTTCAGTGGGATGAGTTGAAAGAAGGCGAGCGACTACTCCTTCAAACAAAAGAAGCCTTTGCCCGCGGTCATGTCGACATCGACGGCCGCAAAACCCTCGTCGGTTACTCGTTCAACGCGCAAAGCAGAAAGATCGGCGTGACGAATGGTTGGCTGGGAGTTGATGGTGACAACGACGGCGAGATTGATTCAGATCGCTTTTCTCCGGAGAGTGCGGATGCTCAGGAGGAAACCGTGGTGTTTCGAGTTGGCAATCGCTACGTGTCCACGAAAAAAATTGATATCGACAAGAACCAGATTATCATGCGCGAGCACCCGGCCTCGGATTACAAGCGGGTGGAACTCGCGATGGGAGCAGACGTTCCCGACTTTACGTTCACCGACTTTGACGGCAAGAAACACAAGCTCTCAGATTTCCGCGGCAAGTATGTGCTGGTAGATTTTTGGGCGATGTGGTGCGGACCATGTCGTCGCGAACTACCCTACCAGAGGGAAGCTTACTCGCGGTTCCAGGCGCGCGGTTTTGAAATTCTGGGAATGAACAATGATCAGGAATACGAACCAGTTAAAGCGTGGTTGCGAAGTAACAGACTGACCTGGCCCCAAGCCCAGATGGAAAGCATCCGCAGCGTCGAAATGCGTTACCGCATTCATCTCTTCCCAACTACATTCCTGCTCGGGCCGGACGGGAAAATCGCTTCGTTGGGCCGCACGAAGAGGAAACAGCCAGCGTTGCGCGGCGCCGAACTCCTTAAATCTCTCGACGAATTGTTGCCGCCTTAAAACGTTCACGAGGCGACTAGGGATAGATCAGTCCGTAAAGTTTTTCCGCCCAGTCCTGATCCAGATTTTGTAGTACCACGTATTGCTCAATCGCTCCGTCGCGATTACCTTGCCCGAGCAGGGTCTTGCCGAGATTAAAATAGGCCTTCCCGAAATCCGGCTTCAAACGAGTCGCTTGCCGGAACGCTTCGACCGCTTCATCATGCCGGCCCAACGCCTCGTAAGCTTCGCCCAAATTGTTTTGAGCATTCGCGTCGCCGGGTCTCTGGGCGGACATCTGCCTGAAAATGTCGACAGCCTCGGCATACTTCTTTTGCTGCAAATAGCGTTGGCCCAGGCGATCGTAAGCAGCGGTGTAATCCGGCTTCAGTCGCACCGCGTGTTTGTACGCTTGAATCTCTTCGTCAAACTGCCCGGAATCACGATAGTTGAGACCTAACGCATAATACGCATCGGCGGCGTTGTAAGGGTCGAGCTTAATCGCCTGGCGGTACGCTTGCTCAGCCTCCCGGTATTGCTTCAGGTAATAGTTCGCCAGTCCAATGTTGAAATAAGATTCCGGCGATGGCCGGATACTAACTGCTTTTCGGGAAGCCTCGATCGCATCCGCATGACGACCTAGCTTCTCACTACAGAAACCTGTCTGCGCCCAAGCCTCGCCGTAACCGGCGTCCGCTTCAGTGGCCTTCTGAAAGTACGGCAGGGCTTGCTGGCAATCGTCTTTCGAAAGAAAAGTAAGGCCATCGCGGAAATACTCGACTGCGCGCGCGCGTTTGTTGCGGCCGCTGGCGGCGACCAGATCGCCGAGCGACATTAGTTGCGTATCAGACTGTGCAGTGCGACCGAGTTGCGCGATCCGTTCCGACGGAATCGCAAAGTTGACGCTTTGTCCGCCGGTGATCTGCAGGGTGGCAACCCCGATCACCTGACCGTGCATATTTACCACCGGGCTGCCGCTCGAGCCGGGAGAAATCGGCGCCGTTATTTGAATGATGCGGCCAAAGCCTGGGATGTCGCGCACGGCAGAGACTATTCCGTTCGTGACGCTGCCTTCCAAACCAAAGGGATTGCCAATGACAACCACGCTCTCGCCTTCCTGCGGCGAAGTACGATCGAGGGAGAGAGGGTGAACCAGGTTTAACGGCGCGTCAACTTTCAGCAGCGCCACGTCACCCTCAGCATCGACGGCGATGACATTCTTTACCTGAAAGCTGTGACCTGAATTTAGATGGACCTCAGCGCGGTAGGCGCCTTCAATCACGTGCCGGTTTGTTACGACCCGATCGACGTCGATGAAAAAGCCGCTGCCGCGCGAAAGCTTTTCGCCGTGAGCGTCAAAGGTTTCAATTGCTACCGCGGAAGGTTTGATCCGGCGGACCAGTTCGGGAAGTTGATCCTGCGAGAGAGCTGGCGGCGCCGGGACTGTAAGCAGAGCGGCTGCGCAAACGAAAACAAGAATCTTGAGGTTGGGGCGGCGCGCGTTAACTACTTTCATTGCGCTCTCAGTATAACGCTTGATCTCGAGTTCTGCGGGTCTCGGGGCAGTAGCCCGACCGCGAGGGAGGGCGTTTCCCGTCAAGGCTTGACGCCCTCCCTGACGGTCGGGCTACTGCCCCGAAGCGCCAGGCTTTACACTCCCGCCAGCGCCAGCTTCTGCACGTAGGCCACGATGTCAGCCAGCTTCACGTCTTCGCTCTGCTTTGTTCGGCGATCAAAGAGCTCAACCATTCCATCGGCGATCTTCTTTCCCATTGTGATGCGATAAGGAATGCCGATCAGGTCGGCGTCTTTGAATTTCACTCCGGCCCGTTCGTCTCGATCGTCGAGCAGAACGTCCAGGCCGCCGTGCTCCAAATCCTGGTAGAGTTGGTCGCCAGCCTGACGCAGTGTCTCATCCTTGACGTTCGTGATCGTCACTACCACATCGAACGGCGCCAGCGTCTTCGGCCAGATGATCCCATTCTCGTCATAATTTTGCTCCACCGCGGCCGTGATGATTCGCTCGACGCCGATACCATAGCTGCCCATAATGATCGGCACTGGCTTACCATCCTGGGTCAGGACGGTGGCGCCCATCGACTCGGAATACTTCGTCCCGAGTTTAAAGATGTGGCCGATTTCCATCGCTTTGTAGACCTCCAACACGCCCGTTTCGCAACGCGGGCAAGCTTCGCCGGAAGTAACGGAGCGCAGGTCTGCCCACTGATCGACCTGAATGTCGCGTTCGATGTTTACGCCACGAAGATGTCGATTGTCCTTATTAGCTCCGGTGGTCATGTTTAGTCTGCCTTTGAGAGCCTCATCAGCTATGGTGAAGATTCTTTTGGCACTGGGAGTTTCGAAAAACGCCGGTTGACCGGGTTGAAAATCACCAAGCGCAACGCGGAATCCAAACTCGCGTGGTTTATTATTGACGCCGACTGCACCCAAACTTCCCGGCCCTGCGCCTAACCACTCTTCGATTTCCGCCCGATAAGCTGGACGGAATATTTTGGCGCCGAGCGCGTCCGCGAGTTTCACTTCATGAAGGTGATGATCCCCACGCAAGAGAATTAGCGTGGGGCGACTATCGACGACGTAGGCGAGTGTCATGATTTGTTGGGCCGCAGGCACGAGGTATGGAGTCTTCGTAAGGTCCTCAATCGTTCGCACTCCAGGAGTTAGAAACTCCTCCGGCGCGTCAGATCCGGCTTCATCCTCGATGACGGGGAGACGCGACGTTGCTTTCTCGACATTGGCTGCGTATCCGCAATTCGGGCAACTTGCGATCAGATCTTCTCCGGCGTCGGTCTTCGCCACGAACTCGCTCGATTCGGAACCGCCCATTGCCCCCGACGATGCTTCGACAATCGAAAACTGAACTCCACAGCGAGTGAAAATTCGCTTATAGGCTTCGCGCTGATCGGCAAACGAACGATCAAGTCCCGCACGATCCACGTCGAACGTATAGGCATCTTTCATGATGAAAGTGCGCAAACGCATCAAACCTGACTTTGGCCGTGGTTCATCGCGAAACTTGATTTGAATCTGATACCAAACCTGCGGCAGTTGCTTATAAGACCTGATCTCGTTGCGGGCAATCGAGGTGAAGACTTCTTCATGAGTCATGCCCAGACACATGTCCGCGCCTTTGCGATCTTTCAGGCGGAACATGTCGTCGCCGATCGCGCTCCAGCGTCCGGACTCGTGCCAGAGCTCGGCCGGATGCAACGCCGGTAGATAGAATTCCTGCCCGCCGATCCGGTTCATCTCTTCGCGCAGAATCTGCATGACTTTCAGGACGATTCGTTGACCGAGCGGCAGGTAAGAATAGATGCCGGCTGACAGTTGGCGCACGATACCTGCGCGCAGCAGAAGCTTGTGCGAAATGACCTCGGCGTCAGCCGGGTCTTCCCGAAGTGTCGGAATAAAATATTGTGACCAGCGCATAGCAAAGCATTTTCGCTTAGCCAAGGAGTGAACGCAACCGAGCCTTTGATGGCCAGGCCCGAAGGGCCGTCACGTAATAGCCACGACCGTGAGGTCGTGGATCGAAAGTCATGAATTGAGGCTGAGGCCCGAAGGGCCGACATCGGAAGCTTGGTCCGATGTACCGCGCCTTCGGTGCTATTGTTAGTCTGTTAACGACCAATCCACGGCCTTACGGCAGTGGCTATTTCATTTCAGCCCTTCGGGCCTTAGTTATTTGCGACGCCCCTGGGGGTGATGTACCATCGGCTCACAAACTTTTCATGAAAGATTCGACCAGATGAAAATAGCAATCGTCTGCGACTAACTCAATTGGACCAAATCTCCATCAAATAATCATGAACGAAAAACTTAACGCTCCGCTGGCTGATATTGATCCACTGATCGCTGAGGCTATCAACCACGAAGTCGCGCGCCAGGCGAACGGACTCGAGCTGATAGCCAGCGAAAACTTTGTCAGCGAAGCCGTGCTCGAAGCCGCAGGCTCAGTCTTTACCAACAAGTACGCCGAAGGTTATCCCGGAAAGCGCTACTACGGCGGTTGTGAATATGCCGACATCGTCGAACAAGCCGCGATCGATCGCGCGAAGCAATTGTTCGGCGCCGATCACGCGAATGTGCAGCCGCATAGCGGCGCGCAGGCGAACATGACTGTCTATCTCGCGGCGATTCAGTATGGGGACACGATCCTGGGCATGAATCTCTCGCACGGAGGCCATCTGACGCACGGCCATCCGCTGAACTTTTCCGGGCTCAGCTATAAAGTTTTTGATTATGGCGTTTCGCGTGAAACCGAAACCATCGACTATGACCAGCTTCAGCGCATTGCCGAAGAGCACAAGCCGAAACTGCTGGTCTGTGGCGCTTCGGCTTATCCGCGCATCATCGACTTTGACCGGATCAGCGAAATAGCAAAGAGCGTCGGAGCGCGAATGTTTGCAGACATCGCGCACATTGCGGGGCCCGTGGTTGCAGGCTTACATCCGTCGCCGGTTCCGGTGGCTGATTACGTGACGACGACGACGCACAAGACCCTGCGCGGGCCGCGCGGCGGTTTGATCCTTTGCAAGGAAGAGCATGCGAAAGAGATCGACCGGCGTTTGTTTCCCGGAGTGCAAGGCGGACCGCTGGTGCACATCATCGCGGCCAAGGCCGTAGCGTTTGGCGAAGCGCTGCGCGAGGACTTCAAAGAATATCAGCGGCAGATTCTGGCGAACGCGAAGGCGCTCTGTGCGGAATTGCAGGAGCAAGGTTTGCGCATCGTATCCGGCGGCACGGACAACCACTTGATGCTGGTTGATGTGTGGATGGACGGGAAGGGAATCACCGGCAAAGTCGCCGAGAAGGCACTCGAAGCTGCCAACATCACCGTCAACAAAAACACCATTCCTTTTGATCAGAACAAACCCTTCGTTGCTTCGGGCCTGCGCATTGGCACGCCCGCGGTCACCACCCGCGGCATGAAGGAAGTGGAGATGCGCGAAATTGGTCGGCTGATCGCACACGTGCTTCATGAGCCCGAGTCGGAACATGTCCGACGGTCAGTGCAGCAGAGCGTGGCAGAATTGACGGCGAAGTTTCCGTTGTATGCGAAGCGTTTGAAGAAGATAGCCACGGGAGCTGCGTAAGCGTAGGTAGCCGATGCTCTGCTTGCGGACCATTACGTAAAGAAATATTACTTGACACGCGTGTTAGGTTCGGGGACGTAGGCGGATTTTTTTCAGCGGCGTTCACGCCGCTTTCCCGCAGGGTTGTTAGACCAGCCGTTTTACGGCTGGGTCGCCGGGTGACACCAGTCCACAGCCCGCTTGAGCGGGCTTAGTCCCATGTCGACGCGTGCCTATTCCGAGATCAATCTCCATTTTGTTTGGCACGTGAAAGGCAATCTGCCGATCATCACCAAAACAATCGAGCCGCGACTTCATCGCTATCTCCGCAGTTACGCCCTACAAGCAAAAGGTTTAATCTTCCACGAGATCGGCGGCACTGAAACTCATGTCCACATCGCGGTTACAATCCCTCCGACGCTGCTAATCGCAGATTGGATCGGAAAGCTCAAAGGCGCCAGTTCTCACTACGTCAATCACGAACTCATGAATCGCAAGGTCTTGGATTGGCAGACCGGCTATGGCGTCGTTAGTTTCGGCACTAAGGATCTGGAATGGGTGGTAAAATACATTCGCAATCAGAAAGAACATCACCAGAAGGGAACGACAGTTGAACGCCTCGAAAAAATTACGCACGACGAAAGCTAAAGCAGCACCGGTAAGCACGCTGAAGCGTGCTAATCGGGGTTCTTGCCGGCGAGACCCCAGCCGTAAAACGGCTGGTCTAGTAACCTCCGGGGAAGCCGCGTGAACGCGGCTGAAGAAACAAATTCAATTCGACTATTGCATCAATGACTACTGCCGTCTCAAGTTCCGTAATAGACGCTGAGCCCATCGCCCTTCTCCCTCTCCTGAAACAGTTCTTTGGCTTCAGCTCCTTTCGGCCTCTGCAGGAAGAAATCATTCGCGATGCGTTGGCCGGGCGGGACGTCTTGGCGCTGCTGCCCACCGGCGGCGGCAAGTCACTCTGTTTTCAGCTGCCCGCGCTGGCGCGCCCGGGATTAACGGTGGTTGTTTCGCCGTTGATTTCGTTGATGAAGGATCAGGTTGATGCACTTCAGGCGAGCGGAGTGCCGGCCACGTTTTTGAATTCCTCGCTCAAGCCGGATGAATCACGCGCGCGGCTGCGCGGCCTGCACAGTGGAGAATATCGTCTTCTTTATGTGGCGCCTGAGCGGATGATGCTCTCAGGATTTCTCTCGAACCTGCGCCAATGGAACGTGAGCTTGCTGGCCATTGACGAAGCACACTGCATCAGCGAATGGGGACATGATTTTCGCCCCGAGTATCGCCGGCTGGCCGAGCTGCGCTCCCAATTTCCGGAAGTGCCGTTAATGGCCCTCACGGCCACAGCGACCGAGCGGGTGCGTCTAGACATCGTCAAGCAACTTCGTCTGCGCGAGCCGCAGCGCTACGTCGCCAGCTTCAACCGCCCCAATCTAACGTATCGAGTGCTGCCCAAGAGCAAAGCTTATGAGCAAGTGCTTCACTTCCTGGCCACGCGCGCGAATGACAGCGGCATCGTCTATTGCCAGAGCCGCAAGAGCGCCGAGAGAGTGGCCGCACGCTTGAGTGACGACGGGGTTATAGCTAAGCCTTATCACGCCGGCCTGGATGCGAAAGAACGTTCAGCGAATCAAGAGCTTTTCCTGCGCGACGAAGTGCGCGTGATCTGCGCGACGATAGCTTTCGGCATGGGCATCAACAAGCCGAACGTTCGCTTTGTGATTCATCACGATTTGCCTAAGAACGTCGAAGGCTATTATCAGGAGACTGGCCGCGCCGGGCGCGACGGCTTGCCGAGCGAGTGCCTTTTGCTCTTCAGTGCCGGCGACGCCGTCAAGTACTCGAGGTTCATTGAAGAGGTATCCGACGAAAAGCAGAGACAGATTGCTACTACGCAACTTCGGCAGATGGTTCATTTCGCGGAAGGCGGAGAATGCCGCCGCGTCTCTCTACTTCGTTACTTCGGCGAAGACTTTCGTGGGACGAATTGTGGCGGCTGCGACAATTGCCTGACGCCACGCGCGACTTATGACGGTACTCTGGCCGGTCAGAAGTTTCTCTCGTGCGTCTTCCGCGTGCGCGAAAAGAGCGGGATCAATTTCGGCATCAATCAAATCGTCGAAGTGCTCACAGGCGCCGAAACTGAGAACATAATCAAGTGGGATCATCACACTGTTTCGACTTACGGAATTGGCAAGGAATTTAGTCGCGTCGAATGGCGAAACGTCGGGCGTGAATTAATTCGCCTGGGTTATCTGCGACAAGTCGCGGAGAAATTCAACGTCCTGCAATTGACTGAACAGGGGCAAGCAGCACTCAGGCACCGGCAGTCGATCCGCTTGACCAAAGCCTTGGCTGCGACGAAAGCAGCACAGCCACGCGCCGGAGAAATCTCCTGCAACGAAGCTTTGTTTGAGCGACTGCGCCGGCTGCGCAAGCGACTCGCCGACGAACGCGGCGTGCCACCCTATATCGTCTTCTCAGATGTTTCGCTGCGGCAGATGGCCAGTAACTATCCGTCGAACGAAGCAGAGTTCGCGCAGATTAGCGGAGTGGGTGAGCAGAAATTAAAGAGGTTTGGCAAGGTTTTCGTGGCAGCGATTGCCAAGTATCGGCGAGAGAATTCGACGAGATAAGGCGCCAGTTCTTCGGGCATGACGATTTGAATTGGAAAGCCCCGAATCGGTCGCGTAGCGACCGTTGAATCTAGCCCGGCCTTTCAAGGCCGGGTAGGCAGTTCGGGAATGATCGTCTCGTCGCGTAGCGACGATTGATTCACAAAGGGAACTCGCATGGCCAACACGTACACATCGTTGCATTACCATTTCACCTTCAGCACCAAGAACCGGGAACCTTGGATTGTCGCTGAAATCGAAAATCGCGTTTGGGCTTACGTAGGCGGCATTGCCCGACATCACAAGATGACTGCACTTCAAGTTGGAGGAATCGAAGATCACGTTCACGCTCTCGTCATGGCGCCGCCTACGCATAGTCCCAGCCAAATCGCCCAGTACTTGAAAGGAGAGTCTTCCAAGTGGGTTCATGAGGAATTCCCCAAGCTGCGGCTCTTTGAATGGCAGGATGGTTACGGTGGATTCACCGTCAGCAAATCCCAAATTCCTGAGGTAATTGCATACATCAAGAATCAGCGGGCGCATCACCGGAAGAAAACCTTTCAGGAAGAGTATCTGGAGTTGTTGAAGAAACACGATGTCGACTACGATGAGCGTTACTTGTGGGGATGATTCAGGCGTCGCTACGCGACGCAGGCCGATCATCACGGCCTGTGCCGGCCTTGAAAGGCCGGCCTAAATTCAGGCGCCGCTACGCGGCGAGACGTCACTCGTAAGACACCGGTAGAGTAATACTGTGGAAAAGCCGCCTGAACCCGGCTGCAGAGGTCGCTGCCATCTAATGCGTAAGAAAATACTCATACTGAGTTTGATAGTTGTGTTGCTGGGGATTGCAGTACTCGTCGGTTATCGTCTGTTCTTCGTCAAAATGGTCCGCGTTCCGACTGGAGCAATGGCGAATACAATCATTCCCGGCGATCATTTAATAATAAAGAGAGCATTCGGCGAGATTGCACGAGGTGATATTGTGCTATTCCGATACCCAAACCAGCCTTCAGTGCAATTCATTTCTCGAGTCGTCGGTCTTCCCCGAGAGACGATCGAAGCGCGCGATGATCTCGTCTATATCAACGGAAAGCCAATTCCAGAACAACGAGTATTAGTGAAACGACAATATGATCTTGACTCAGGTGTTTTGGAAGAACTATCAACGGAGGGTTCAGGACCGTATCGCGTCTTTTATTATGCCCACGTTCCGAGAAGCCAATCCGGAACTGAGGACTTGAGTCAAACGACGTTCGGCGTGCGGGCGCCGTTTCATATCCCGGACAATCAGTACTTTGTAATGGGAGATAACCGTGACAATAGTTATGACAATCGTTACCAGGGCGCCGTACCACGCGAATTGATTTGGGGTAAGCCGATGGTAATCTACTGGTCATCCCACAGCGACCAATCGCAGGAAGAGAAGCTAGAATGGGAACGGATAAATAAATCCGTAAGATGAACGCGCCTGAGCAGAACGAACTTTCTCATGCAAGAAATCTTCGGGCATAACGGCTTAATCGCCAAGGCCCATCCCGAATACGAGCACCGGCCCGGCCAGATTCAAATGGCCGAAGCCGTCGTGCGCGCGTTCGAACAAAGGCGTCATCTGATCGTCGAAGCAGGCACCGGCACCGGCAAGACGCTCGCTTATCTAGTGCCCGCGATCGCGGCGGCATGCGGCACCGGCGCGCGCGTGGTCGTCTCGACCGGCACCAAGAACCTGCAGGAGCAGTTGATGGAGAAAGACATCCCGTTTCTTCAGGACGTTTTGCCGGCGAAGTTTCGGGCCGCGGTCATGAAGGGTCGTAACAACTACGCTTGCCTGCATCGCATTAAGCGCGCCGACACAATGCCGGTGCTGGAAGGCCTCGACGAAGTCGACCACTTTGATGAAGTGTTTCGCTGGGTCACGCAGACCAGCACTGGCGATCGAGCCGAACTTTATAGTCTGCCCGAGAATCTTCCATTCTGGCGTCACATCGATGCGCGTTCCGACACCTGCCTGGGACAGCAGTGCCCGGATTTCGAGCCGTGCTTTATTACTCGCATGCGCCAGAGGGCCATCGATGCAGATATCATCGTTGTGAATCATCATCTGTTTTTTGCGGATCTGGCCCTGCGCAACGGCGCCTATGGTTCGGTGCTGCCTGATTATGCGGCCGTAATTCTGGACGAAGCGCATCAGATCGAAGACGTGGCGTCCGAGTATTTTGGCGCCCAGGTTTCGACTTATCAGATTGATGATCTGATGCGCGATGTGGGAGCGTTGAAGCTCGAAGACCGCGAGACCGAAAGGGAACTGGGGCGGATCAGCGCGCGGATTCAGCGATTCGCCGACGAGTTCTGGATTTCATTTCGTGAAGGGCGTGGACTGGAAGGCAGGTTCGCGCTGGCGCCGCAGGCTCGGGGCAGTAGCCCGACCGTTAGGGAGGGCTTCGACGCCGGCATGGATGCCGGCGAACCACTGGCAGGGATGCGTGCGCTCCCATACCACGCGCTTGATAACGCTTTGAACCGTCTGGAAACCACGCTCGCGGCTATGTCCGAGCCGCCCGCGGATTCAGAGAGCATCGTGCGCCGGACGCGGCAGTTGCGCTTTGATCTCAACTTTATTATCAAAGGTGAAGACAGGAAATTCGTGTACTGGCTTGAGCGGCGCGGCCGCGGAGTTTTTCTACGGGCCTCGCCGATCGACGTCTCGGGTCTGTTGCAGGAGAAACTTTTTGAGAAAGTGCCGACGGTGGTCTTAACCTCGGCGACACTATCGAGCGCCGGCAACTTCAATTTTATTCGCGAACGGCTGGGTCTGGATCAGGCGGAAGAGATGATTGCGGAGTCGATCTTCGACTTTGAACACCAGGCTGTTTTGTATTTGCCTTCGCAGATGCCTGATCCGCGTTCGCCCCAGTGGGCCAGCGCCGCGGCGGCGGAAGTCACCAAGATCGTCAACGCGACCGAGGGCCGCGCGTTTGTTTTATCTACCAGCCTTTCAGGAATGAACGATCTGTTCGAACGCGTAGCGCCGGAAATCGATTATCCATGCTTTGTGCAGGGCAGCGCGTCGAAGGGCGCCTTGCTCAGCAAGTTTCGCGGCACGCCGAACGCGGTTTTGTTTGCCACAGCGAGTTTCTGGCAGGGCGTAGACGTGCGCGGCGAACAACTGTCGTGCGTGATTATCGACAAGCTCCCCTTCGCGGTCCCGAGCGATCCGATCGTGGCCGCGCGCCAGCGCTATATCGAAGAGCAGGGCGGTTCGAGCTTCCATGAATACAGCGTGCCGCAGGCAATCATCAGTCTGAAGCAAGGCCTCGGCCGTTTAATTCGCAGCACGACCGATCGCGGCGTGCTCGCAGTCCTCGATCCGCGGCTGCGAACAAAGATGTACGGTCAAACATTTTTGCAGAGTCTGCCGCCGTGTCGAGTGACTTCGGATGTTGACGAACTTTGGCGCGTGTTTGAAGCACGCGCCGCGATGGTTTAGGGTTGTAGGGGCAAGCCTTGTGCTTGCCCATCCGGGAAACGGGCAGGGACAAGCCCTGCCCCTACAGTTTATGCCGGGACGATTTGAAGTTATGATTGAGCGCAACTTTTCCAGCGCGCATCAACTGCGCGGCTATCAGGGAAAGTGTGAGAACCTGCACGGCCACAACTACAAGGTCGAGATCTATGCGCGCGGTTCGGAACTGAATCACATCGGATTGTTGGTTGATTTCGTGGAGTTAAAGGAAGCCGCGGACGAGTTGGTCGCGTATCTCGATCACAAGAACCTTAATGAATTGGAACCGTTTGTGGTAGAGCAGAACCCTTCAGCCGAGAATGTCGCGCGGTTTGTGCTGCTAAGACTGGCGGCGAGGATTGACGACGACCGCGTGCAGATTTATAAGGTTCGGTGTTTCGAGACGCCTACGAGCGTGGCAACCTACGAGATACTCTGAGCCCTCCCTTACGGTCGGGCTACTGCCCCGCTATTTCGCGCAAATACTCGTCAAAGAACTCTCGATTTCGCTCACTCATTTCGCTGATGCGCGCGCCAATCAAATAGCCCTCTGCCAGCTTTTCATAGCGCACGGGTGTTGCCTGAAACTCAATCGACAATCCGTTTGGCAGATCCAGCTCGATCGCCATCGAGCCTTCAACTCCCGATAGATACTGCTCGTCGATATTCTGCGCGTGCAGGACTACGGCGAGACCGTGCGCGCTGACATTGACTGTATGGCCGGAACAGGCCCGCAGATGCTGGACGCCGCTATCAGTTGGCTCGGCATCACGCATGAGCACACTGAAGTCCAGGCGCGCGTCGAGAGTCGCATTGATTCTGGGAGACTGTCGGCGGTCTTCAGGATTAGCTGGCACAGTCGGGAACCCTTTGTTGTAATTTAGTTTTGGCTGACGGTTTCGAGTCCGATGTTGTATTTCTTAATTTTGCTGTAAAGCCGCGGACGATAAATGCCCAGCAGGTTGGCGGCCTTTTGCTTGTTTCCACCAGTACGCTGCAAAGTGCGCTCGATGACAAACTTCTCGATGTCTTCCAACGTCATGTTTGGCGGCACATCCCATGAAAGAGCCGGCGCTGTCCCACCGGCAGCGCCGCCTTTGTCAAAAGGAAGATCGACCGGTTCGATACGTTCGCCTTTGGCCAGCAACACGGCGCGCTCGAGTACGTTTTGCAGTTCACGCACGTTGCCGGGCCACGGATGACTAAACAGTCTTTGATACGCCGACTGTGAGATACCGGCGATCGGACGTTCGTATTTTTCAGAGTACACGTTGAGGAAGTGGTCGGTAAGCAATTGAATGTCTTCCATGCGCTCGCGCAGCGGCGGCACGTGAATGGTAATTGTGGAAATCCGATAAAAGAGATCGTCGCGCAGCAGGCCATCGCGAATGGCGTCGGCGGGCATGCGATTTGTCGAGGTGATCAAGCGAAAATCGACCGGATAACTTTTCTCTGAACCTATCTTCCGGCAGGTCCTGTCCTGCAGCACGCGCAACAGTTTCGGCTGTAGTTCGACCGGCATTTCGGCGATTTCGTCCAGCATTAGCGAACCGCCGGCCGCATGTTGCACCAGGCCTTCCTTGTCGGCATGTGCTCCCGTGAACGCCCCCTTGGCATGCCCAAACAATTCCGATTCGATGAGTTCTTTGGGCAGGGCCGCGCAGTTAACTTTGATGAAAGGTTTCTTGGCGCGCAGCGAATTATAGTGCACGGCGTTAGCGATTAGTTCCTTGCCGGTTCCCGATTCGCCGATGATCAGAACGTTGGCGTCGGATTTAGCCACCGACTCGATGGTCTCGTAAATAATCTGCATCTGCTTTGACGAGCCGATGATGTTGAAGTACTCGGCCCGGGTGGAAAGTTGCCGGCGCATGCTTTCCGTCTCGGCCATCAACTCGCGGCGCTCGATAGCTTTTTCAACCAGCGGCAGCAGTTCTTCAAAATCAAAAGGCTTTTCGACGAAATAAAATGCGCCAGCCTTCGTCGCTTCGACGGCTGTCTGCACTGAGCCATAGCCGGTCACCACGATGACTTCCGTGCTGGGCTTTGCATCTTTCATGTGACGCAGCAGCGTGAGACCGTCCATGTCCGGGAGTTGCAGATCGCAAATCACCAGGTGATGTGCGCCGCCATCGAACAGGTCGATCGCTTCCCCTCCATTGGCCGCGGTATCGACCGCGTAACCTTCGTCGGCCAGATGTTGCCTCAGCGAATCGCTCATCATCGGCTCGTCGTCCACCACCAGTATGCGTATGTCTCTATTTTTTGTTTTAGGCATTCAGTTTATAAGTGATCGCAATATCCCGACGAATTATGAAAATTATTCAGATAGTGGCAGCCAAACACGGATCGTATTCCCTTCACGCTCGACACGCCCCCCATGAGCTTCAATGATCCGCGCCGCCTGCGCCGTATATACCGTACCGACACTTGTGGCCGAGCGAAACGATTGATTGCGGGCAGCGAGTTTGATTCCTTGCCACTCAATCACAGCCTGCGCTGATTCGTTCCCGGCTTCGCGGCGCGCGAGTAGCGAGATGTTACTTGCCTCGCGCAACGGAAGGCTATTCACTGCTTCTTCAGTCAGCGCCTGCATCGCTTCCGACAAGACGGCCGGGTCGAATTCGCCACAAAGCGGGTTGCTGACGATGTCACAGGTCAATGAATCCTCGGTCCCGGGGCGGGCAGGCATAGCTCTAATGACCCTTGCGATTAAATCTCTCAGATCGATATGCGGTTGACGGTGCAACACCACCGGCTGTGAATATCGAACGAGGGCGGTCATATCCCTTGCCGCTCGGTCCAAACCGGCAATTAGTTTTACCAGCGTCTCGCGCTCTTCGGACGCCCGTTCATCCCGATCCAGCCGTTTGCGCAAGAATGTGGCGTACAATTTGAGTCCATTAAGTTGATTCTTAAGATCGTGAACGATTTGCACAGTCGCTCGCCCGAGATCTTCGAGGGCATTGTTCTCTGGAGTTTGGGCGAGTGCTGGTTTCATCGTCACGTACCTTTGAGGAATTCTAGAAAGAGAAGTGTACGAATTAGACCCGATAAATTCACCTTTTTGTGTCGTGTTTCCGTGCGAGATGATAGCAAAAAGCGATGAGCGTATGCTAGTCATGCGTGAATTTAAGAGATTTTTGAGTTCGATGGTAAAGATGATACCTTGCGCGTGAGGTCGTTGATGAAGCCAGAGAAACAACTATTTCTATTGGTCGAGGACTTTGAGGACAGCCGGTTCATGATGAGAAGGCTGTTGGAGATGGCGGGCTATAAAGTTATTGAAGCGAGCGATGGCGAGCAAGCGGTCGAGCTGGCGATACGTGAACAGCCGGCGCTGATCCTCATGGATCTGAGTCTACCCAAACTCGATGGACTGGCAGCCACGAGGCAGATTCGCCAACACAAAGATGTGGAAAACACCCCAATTGTCGCTATCTCTGCCCACGATTCTCCGGAGTCGCGAAGTGAAGCTCTGGCCGCGGGGTGCGACGAATACGTGACCAAACCGATCGATTTCGATCAACTGGGCGAGATGCTCAAACATTTTCTTTCCAGCCAGCATCGCCGGAATCGGAAAGAGACGGCTGAGGTTTGAACCTTTGCCGGCATTGTCTGGGTTTACCTGTACCGGAACCGCTCGTCCAGCGGCCGATTATGTGGCAGAAATGATTTCGCCTGGGGACGCGCACCCGCTGTTTTCGGCAAAGTCCTTAACCAAATTTTGCCTGCCGGGATGGGCATGAGAATTGATAAGTTTCACAGCCGAAAGGGAGTAGTGTTCTCGGCGCCCGACTTTCGGCGAGCTTGAATCAATCACCAGGTGAAGACAGCAATCAATATCACACCCCGCCGAAACTCGGCCGACGAGGGTTTGATGATCGACCGGGCCGCCACCGACTTCGTCAAAGGAATGAGTCACGAGCTGCACACGCCGCTGCATGTAATCATAGGACTTTGCCAGCTTTTAGAACGCGACCGTAACGCGAGTCTTTCTCCAGGGCAGCTTGACGCCGTCGAGCGGATGGAGCGCAACGCGCGCAGCCTGCTGCAAACAGTCAATCATCTTTTGACCTGCCTGCGAAGCGGCCACTTCGAGTAAGAGTGGATTCGATTTCATCTGTCTGGCAACAGCATCATTCTTCCCTGATTAAAGAAAAACAGATCGGCATCGGCAGCACAGGGCTTGAGGCGAAACTCGAGAGCATTTTCGAGCTGACCCGTCGTCTGGATACACGCAGAAGATTGCAGCCGACTAAAGCCCCTGCCGCTTAACTGGTGCAGGGTTAGATACTCGGGACCAGGAGTTATGGAAACTTCGTCTACGGCAGATTGAAGATCCTGAAAAGCCATTATCTCGACCTGTCGAAAACGTTTTCGATTTTGAAAGTAAACGAGCGCTTCTGGCAGGCCGTTGTGAAAAACCGGCACGCCGCGAAGGTTATCCGGAGCGTTGAGAATAATCAGATGATCGCGGGTCGAAGAATCAACAAGTTCATTCGTGATGCTGCGTGAGAGTCTTGCGGCTTCACTCCACAATCGATTCGTCTGATAGAGCCTCACTGAATAGAAACCCAGCATGCAAATCAGAATCGCCAGCCATAGCGTCTGATTGCGAATCAGAACCGCCGCCAGATACGCCATCAACACACAGGAAAAAACTGACGGTAAATAAAGAAATCGTTCACCCAGAGTTTGATACAAAGTCAGGCGAAGATTTATGACCGGCAGCAAGGAAAACGAAAACAAGATCACGAGCGCGATCAGAAAGCCGTTCTGTTCCTTGCGATCGGAAGGCCCATACCACCGGCGTCTAAGAATGATTACCCCGGCGACTAAACCGGCGCAGGTGACCGAGAATAGTATGAAGACGCGAGACTGAAGCGGCTTAAAAAGGAACCAGGACAATTGCGCCGGCAACACGGGAAAAACCGATCGCACCGAGGCTTCGAGCAAACGATCTCGCAACCATGTCGGAGCGAAATTCAAATGTTGGCCGACGCCGTATCCGCCTACCAGTGAACCTATGAAGATCGATCTGACGGCTACAAACACCAGGAGCGTCGAAAAATAGAGGGCAATTACCGCGAGAAATCGCGGAGAGTTTTTCCTGTTACTTCCGGTTGACAACGCCAGCACTAGAACGAGGAAGGGCAGGCAAATGGCGGATTCTTTCGCCAGCAGCGCGATCGTAAAGCAGACGAGGGAGAATGTTAGCTGTGAAATGCGTCTGCTTCCAGCATATGCGAGATACCACAAAAGCGACGCGAGACAGAAAAAGGTGGCCAATACGTCGGCTCGTCCTGAGATCCACGACACTGCTTCAGTATGAGAAGGATGCAAGAGAAAAAGAGCGCCCGCCCCTATTGAGATCATTCGCTTGGTGCGTGCGGTTAGATTTAGATTTTCAACGATTCGCACCGAAAGAATGAAGGTGAGAAACGCGTTTAGCGAATGAAAGACGATGTTCGTGAGATGAAAGCCAAATGGCCGCGCCCCCCAGATTCTCGAGTCAATCAGATAGCTGAGAATGAAGACTGGGCGGAAGAAACCGCCGTGCTCCCTGCCCCAAACCACAGAGAGATCGCCGGCGAGAACTTTTCCAATTTGAGCAAAATCGTCCGACAGAAACCACGAGTTAATGATTGTTGAGAAGGCGATCAGACCGGCTGAAAGGAAAAGGCCGGGGATCGCGAATTGGCGCCAGGACGTCTTCACGTTGGCTTAATAGTAGCGCGGTTTGCTGAAATCTTGTCGATCTGGTTTGCTTTGGACCTTCGCCGCCAAAAGACTAGATCGAAGATCGCGTCCCGGGCGGCCAAAAGCGGAAAATATCACGCTGCCTGGCGCGAATAGATCAACCTTAAGGGACCCACGGCTGAATCCTGTCTGTGCGCCACGTGGCGCTGGCCGGGCGACTGGGGTTGTTCACGGGGCGATTTTTTTCCGCGCCCGGCGGATATTCAATCTTTGTTTCGCGGATCTGGCTCAGCCGCACCCATTCATCGTCGGAATCTTCGAAACCATAGTAGTGGACATGGAATGTGCCGGCGCGGGCATCAATGACTCGAGCCTTCCACCATTTGCCTTCCGACTTCACTTCCACCCGCTTGCTTACCTCTGGATTCATCTTGCGCGCGGCCCGGGCCAGGACCGTGCTCGGAGCAAAGCTTCCCGTAGTAATAAACGAAGATCGCTGTTCTTCGGCGAAGGCCATGTCCTCTTTGACGTCCTCGGCCAGTTCGCTCAGGGTGATCTGTCCATCGCTATTGAGGTCAGCAAAGGCCTGGCCGGAAAGACCTGCGACTAACATCTCAGTGAAGGTCCAGTTTCCCGTCGAGAGTTCGCTTGCAGACGAAGAAGTCAGGCAGGCATACGACACTCTCTGACCCAGCCGCCGCGCCTGTTGTGAGAGGCTGCCGGAATAGCAACAATCCGCGGTCAAAAATGCCCGCGACCCTTTAAAGTATTTTTCGATGTCTTTGACTATCGAGTCAGTCGCCCAGCCCGGCCTGTCTTCACCGGCGTCATAGGTCGCAAACCAGGTCGTTCGTTCGTCTTCGGATTTGTAACCGTGGCCGCAGTAGTAGACGAAAAGGAAATCACCCTCGCTCGCTTTGGCCAGCAACGTCGTGAAAGCAGTCTTCACCTTCCGAGTCGTCGCTTGCGCGTCTTGAAGATAAACCATCTGTTGGTCAGGCACGCCATGCTGCCGGAAAGACTCAACCAACTGTGCATCGCGCCGATTCTTTTGCGGGAAAGAATCAAACACGTCGCGGTGAATCCACTGCAGGGTCCCAACCACGAACACCCAGGTCCGTTGCGGTTGCCAGTCACGCGTTTGGCCGATCGCGGCCGTAGTTTGGCCACCACCCAAGAGTTGGCCACCGCCCAGGAGCACGATAAGGGAGCAGCAGAATTGGGCACAGCGATTACGCAAGATTTGGTTTGAGTTCATAAGATCGGGTTGGAAACTTTCATCATTCGGCCCTATCCGTCCGGATAGCGAAAAGGCTTTCAGGGCCGCCCGCACTGGCTGCAGATGGCCTTCGCTACTTAGACGCGTCGCTTGTCTGACTTTTGCCGTGCGTCTCGAAAGAGAACCCTGGAACTACCGCCTCAGCCTTTTGAAGTAGATGGCGTTAGTCGCGCCGGCTCTCATCTCGAGTGGGCCTTCACCAACCATTTCCCAACCCTCCTGGCCCAACTGTGCGATCGCTTTGGCCGGGCCATAACGTTCGGTAGCCAACTCTTCTGCTTCAACTACCTGAGCACCGCCGTCGCGAAAGTAAGTAATCGAGTAGAGGCCGCCGCGGGTCACGCCGACCGCCGCGCGGCTGAGCGAGCAATATTCCCAACGACTTGCCGGTCGCTGGGCTTGAGTCGGAACGGTGTAATTCATTCGTTCGGTAATCACGCCGCCCAGTAATCCGGCGGCCAATACCAACACTAACGCCAGTAACGGTCTTATTTTGTTCATAATAATCTCCTGAAAGAGCGCCCCGGCCTGGGGGTGAATCTGTTCTGGTGGCACAGACTTATGGAGTATCCGCATCACAGACTGAAGTCTGTGCCACATTGGGCTAAGAGTTACACGAGGGAATGCAGGCTCTGTTCCGCTAAATCATACCCATCGAACTCTTCATCTTTTTTGAAACATGAATGATACGAGTCTGGGCGGCTTGTTTTGATCTTCAGCGTGCCACCATTCTTTGATCTCAGAAAGGTCCAGCTCGTTCGCCTGGCCGGCATCGATGAAGTCAGAGATATGATGCACGAAGGCCGGGATATGAGTCGTCTGCTGACTTCGTTGGAAATTGGCCTGGGTTCCCTGATACTGCCGGAAAGGATGAAGCTCGGAAACAAAAAAGCGTCCACGTTCCGGGAGCACGCCAGACGCTTGCGCGAATATGAAGGGAAGATCAGAAATATGTTCGAGCACTAGGTTGCAGACGATCAGGTCGAATGATTGAGCTGCAAAAAGCCATGGCTGTGAGATGTCCGCGACGATAAAGATTACATTATCAAACGAAAGTTTCTGCCGGGCCTTCTCGATCATGCCCTTTGAAAAATCGATGGCCGTAACGCGCTGACTGATCGAAGCCAGGAGCGCCGTGTTCTTTCCAGTTCCACAGCCAAGCTCGAGTGTTGAGTGGCAACGCAGATTCGCCAAAGCCCCTCTCGTGACGGTTTCGTCGAGATCGCGCGTCAGGTTTCGATCCTGATCGTATGTCTCGGACCAATCTGTATAGACTTGCTGAATGTTCATGCCCTTGTTCGAAAAGTCGAATTCAGCGGGCTAAAGCCACGGTGCTAATGAGAGAACCACAAAGCCCGTTTCGATCTTCATTCCGGGCTCGATGCTTCCGCGGTCGCTTCAAGCACGATTTGTGCTCGCTTGTCACGTAGTCTTTGATAGGCGTCTTGATCTTTAGGCTGCGCGCCATCGCGTCCGATTCTCTCCCAGTCGGGGTCGTCAGGTTCCAAACCCAGGGCCTGGATTACATCCGCTTCGCAGACGAAAAAATGCTTTCGATACGGCAGCAGGAAACCACCTTCGCGGTCGAGTGCCTGTCGCGCCTCCTGGTAGTTCGCAAACCAACGATTCAGAAACACGTCCAGATTGGCCTGATACCAGAGCTTGTCAGAGTTTGGATCAATCATTCTAGAAATCCCTTTTAGCTAGCCATTACGATACCGAAATGATCGCGCAGGATCGTCGCATATTCTTCGTCATTAGTCAGGATTCGCTCCTGCCGTAACCCGTCATCGGCAGACGTAATCAAACGCAGCCCGCTCAGGGTGATTCTGCCATCAGTTGTG
>WNFQ01000243.1_pt1 | contig 33695 bp, 32 predicted proteins | sample 5400171 | NCBI WGS metagenome assembly WNFQ01 (sample SAMN13153356, study PRJNA577476) | soil metagenome | isolation source: 20 cm soil under Madrone tree | place: USA:California | collected 2016-06-14
TATTCGCAGCTGATTTCAATATCTCCGTGGGAGCTGGATCGGTCTGACGGCCGGCGGTATTCTGGTGAGTGACGTGTGGGTCGAATGGGGCAGACAGAATTGTTCCATCCACCAGACAAAAACTCATAGTATCGTCAAACGTACGATTGCACGTCGGGCATTGCTTCATTGGACTCTCCAAAAAATGGATGGTTAAGCCTGATGGAGAATAGTATACATTTCGCGGTTCGTTAAGTGTCCGATCATTTCAGACCCGGTTCCGCGCTCCGCCGCGCAGTCATGCCTTCAGTGAGGATCAACATGATGCAGGTCGGTCAGGTCCAGTAAGTGCGGTCGAGTGAGCGATAGTGCACTGCTTCGGAGACATGTGCGGATTGAATCTGGTCAGAATCTTCCAGGTCTGCGATCGTGCGGCTGACCTTGAGAATGCGATCGTAAGCGCGCGCCGACAGACCCAGACGGGTCATGGCGCGTTCGAGCATGGTTTCGCTTTCGGCATCAATCCGGCAAAAGCGGCGAATCAAACGGGGCGTCATCGCTGCGTTGGAGAAAATCCCGTCGGATGACAGCCGCTTAGCCTGATGCTGACGAGCACTGATCACCCGCCGGCGAATTGCGGCTGAATCCTCTGCGTCTGGCGGTGGATCCCCCGTTAGATCGCGGAAACGCACCGCGGGCACGTCGATGTGAATGTCTATGCGATCCAGCAGCGGACCGGAGATGCGACCGACGTAGCGTTGAATCTGCAAAGGCGTGCAGCGGCATTCACGGGTCGGGTCGTTCCAAAAGCCGCAAGGACAAGGATTCATCGCGGCCGCTAACATGAAAGAGGCTGGGAATGTGAGCGACATCGCCGCGCGACTGATGGTCACCTTCTGATCTTCGAGGGGCTGACGCAGAACTTCCAAAACGCTCCGATCGAATTCCGGTAGTTCGTCGAGAAACAACACGCCCTGATGGGCCAGAGAGACTTCACCTGGCCGTGGCAGCGCGCCGCCGCCTATCAATCCCGCATCGCTGATCGTGTGATGAGGGGAGCGAAAAGGCCTTTGAGTAATCAGGCCGGCCCGGCCCGTCAGCCCGGCGACTGAATGAATCTTGGTTAGTTCCAGCGCGGCTTCGAACTCCAGCGGCGGCAGAATCGTGGGCAGACGTTTGGCCAGCATGGTCTTGCCTGAGCCTGGCGGTCCAATTAACAGGATATTGTGGCCCCCGGCGGTGGCAACCTCCAGCGCTCGCTTCGCGGCTTGCTGGCCGCGTACCTCGCGAAAGTCTACGCTGTAATAATCATCGTTGATGAGGATATGCGAAGGATCGACGCGCAGAGGCTCGGGCGGGTTCTCAGATCTAATCGCCGCAATCATCTCCACCGCGTTACGCAGATCGGTGACTGCGTAGACGTTGACATCCGAAACTACTGCGGCTTCTTTTGCGTTTTCATCCGGCAATAGCAAATGTTTAGTCTGCGACTGTCGCGCGCGAAGGGCGATCGGCAATGCGCCCCGAATAGGCCGCACCCGACCATCCAAAGACAACTCTCCGACGGAAAGAATGTCGGTTAAGTGCTGCGTATCGCCGAGGTCGCCATTGGCGCCGAGGATGCCCAGCGCTATCGGCAAGTCGAAACTCGCCCCCTCTTTGCGAACGTCCGCAGGCGCCAGATTAATCGTGGTCTTGTGAAACGGAAAGAAGAAGGCGCTGTTATTGATGGCCGCGCGAATACGCTCTCGAGATTCACGCACCGCAAGGTCCGGCAAGCCGACAATGGTCACCGATGCAGGCGTGTCAGTCTCGTTGCGAACCGGAGTCAAATCGACCTCAACATCGACGAGGTTGGCGTCGATGCCATAGACGGCCGCGGACTGGGTGCGGAAAAGCATGGGAGTTCAGTGGCACAGACTTTCAGTCTGTTACTTGTATCGCTATCATCACTGGTAAGTGCGAACAGACTTAGAGTCTGTGCCGCGTAAAACAGACCGAGCGCGCCTCTAACGAAGCGCGCTCGCCATTTCTTTAGCGGTCGCTGTCAAGCGAACGCTTATCATTGACTTGATCGGCTAGTTAAGTCATCTCTGTTTCAGGGGAGCCGGACTGCTCGGTAGCTTCACCTCTTGTCCCGCCTGCAACTCCACATTGGGTCCGATGCCATTAAGTCGCGCCAGTTCGTCTGCAGATAGTTTCCGCGCCGCGGCAATCTTGGCAATCGTGTCGCCTTTGCGCGCCTTCAACTTTGTTAACGTTGCAGCGCTGGCCGCTTCTGGTGCGCCCGGCGATCGACGCCAGTTCGTCAACTTAATCCCGCTGTTGGGAACCACCAACTTATTTGTAGTTTTCAGGTCAACGCCGCTATTCATGGCTTGCAAAGTCGCTACGCTGACGCCGGTGCGATTGGCCACCGATTGCAGGTCTTCGCCGGGAACGACTGAGATTACGCGCGCCACATCACGACGTTCAGCCGGAACGCGTTTGAGCACCGAAGCTACCTGCTTCCCTTTCCCTGCCGGCACCCGAACTGAGTAAGACTCGCCGCGCGGAGTGGTGTCGCGCTTCAACTCTGGATTCAATGCCTGAATGTAATCGACGCTGGTATCAGTAGCGTCCGCAATCAATCTTAGACTGGTCGCCGAAGAAACCACCACTGGTTCGAAACTAATGGGCGATTCCGGGCGGATCCCACGGAATCCATACTTCTCGGGATTCTTGGCAATCAGGATCACGGCCAGAATGTTGGGTACGTAATTGCGGGTTTCCTGCGCAATGTACGGATAAATCTGCCAGTAGTTTGCCACACCGGCGCGCGAGATGCCGCGGTCTACGTTTAAAGCACCTGTATTGTAAGCCGCCATGGCGAGCAGCCAGTCGCCGTTATAACGCTTTGCCAAAAACTTCAAATATTCGGCCGCTGCCTGCGTCGGCTTTTCGATACCGTTGCGTTCATCGACCCAGGCCGTTTGGCGCAAACCATATTGTGTGCCGGTGCCGCCAACGAACTGCCAGAGACCGGAAGCGGCTGCCCAGGATCGCGCCTTCGGGCTCCAGGCACTTTCCACCTGGCCGAGCCATGTAATGTCCTCGGGTACTCCCTGTCTGCGGAACGTCTCGCGCGCGATCTTCATGAAGCGACCGGAGCGGCGCAGCCCCGCTTCCATGGTAGAGCGGCCACGTCCCTGATAATAGTTGATGTACTGCTGAATCAGCGGATTGATTGTGAAGTTGAAATCGAGCGAGTTCTTTGCCTGCTCCAGCGCATCAAGCTGTTCGCCTGAAACTTTCTGCTCAGTTGGGTTGAGAATCAGCTTGCTGAGCGGATCGAGCGGCGAAGGATCGAAACCCTGTTGTCGAAAGCCGATCAGAACCTGCTTTGGTGGTTGTACCCGGGCAACCTCTACGTTTTCAACCTTCGGATTGGGCGTGCCCTGCGCCACAACTGGAGTCGCGTTCTGCTGGGGCGAGGCCTGGATCAGGGGAACTTCTTCACGATAGATCTTCTCAACCAATTCCAAATAACCAGTTTGCAGTTTCTGGCTGGCGCGCACGTCCAGGCCGGACATCAGAATCTCGTCTATGGCCTTGTCAAACTCATCGCGAGCCTGTTCGCGCTTGTTGTCCTCAAGATTGAGTTTGCCCTTACGGAAATGATCGTTCGCACGGTCCAGAACCTGATCCACCCGAGGATCGGTCTTCTGGACTTCAGTCTGAATATCACGAGCGGAAGAGCCGCCGGGAATCTGGGCTTGGACGATTGCTGGAATAAAAAGGACTGCGGCGGCAAAAAAAGCGCTCGCAGTTAAACGAAGAGGGCTACGGGTCATCAATCGTTGTTCTCCTCTGGTATTACTTCGGGCGAATCCACGACTGCGACTTCCACCGTTTGAGTCGCGCTGCGGCATTCACTACTAAAACAATACGGAACGTGGAAAAGTTCCGGATTTTGTGGCTCAAAACCAGCCACCAGAGCCGCGAGGTTAGCACACGAGCAAAGAGGTGTCAAACCACTTACCTGCCAAAAACCGGCCTGAAGTTCATGGTTTCTGCCCCGAGATCGACTAAACCACGAGCTTGAATCGACTCTCTACTTTTTTCCTGAGCTCGTGCTCTGTCTTGAGTTCCGCGCCCGTCTATCAAAGACTTCTACGTCCACTGGCGGCCTGTGGCAAACGAGCCGGACGCGGGCTGGACGTCAAAGCCGGTGGCACCTTCTCTTTCAGAGCCTCGCGAAAAACCTGTCTCATGTTGTCAACAAATACAAACCGGATGTCCTTGAACAGTTCCTTGGGCACCTCGTCGAGGTCCCGACGGTTCTGCGCGGGTAGTATTATTTTCGTCACCCGGGCTCGACGCGCTGCCAGGACCTTTTCTTTGACACCGCCCACAGGGAGCACATTGCCGCGCAGAGTGATCTCGCCGGTCATGGCTACATCCTTGCGCACGGGCCGCAAAGACAAAGCCGATACCAGCGCAGTTGCCAGCGTGATGCCCGCGGATGGGCCGTCCTTTGGAATCGCACCTTCAGGAATGTGAATGTGCATATCAAAGTTACTAAAGTCCTCCGGATCGATCTGAAGCTCTCGAGCGCGCGACTTGGCGTAGGAGTAAGCGGCCTGGGCGGACTCGCGCATTACTTCGCCCAGCTGTCCGGTTAAAACCAGATTGCCCTTGCCTTTCATCCGCAGGGCTTCCACGAAGAGCACATCGCCCCCCACCGCGGTCCATGCTAATCCGGTCGCGACGCCAATCTGGTCCTTCTTCAAGACTTCTTCCGGAATAATTTTTGGCGGCCCCAGAAACTCGTGCAGGTTATTCACTGATACCCGCACGGCGCCCTTGTGACCTTCTCCCATTCGGCGAGCCACCTTGCGGCAAATCGAACCAATCTCGCGCTCAAGTTGTCGTAAGCCGGCCTCATGCGTGTAACGCTGAATCATGGCCGTTAATGCGCTCCGCGAGATATTCATATCGCGTCCGGTGACTCCGTTCTCTTCCATCTGTTTTGGCAATAGATGGCGCCGAGCTATCTCCAGTTTCTCCTCTTCGGTGTAGCCGGCCAGCCGGATCACTTCCATGCGATCTCGCAGAGCCGACTGCACAGTATCCAGAATGTTCGCTGTAGTCATGAAGATCACGTTCGACAAGTCGAACGTTACCCCCAGGTAGTTATCGCGAAAGCTGTTGTTCTGTTCCGGATCCAGCACTTCCAGCAGTGCGGATGACGGGTCTCCCCGAAAATCTGCGCCGACCTTGTCTATTTCGTCCAGCATGATCAGCGGGTTGTTGGTTCCGGCTTGTTGCACCGCCTGCATTATTCGGCCAGGCATTGCACCCACATAGGTGCGGCGATGGCCACGGATCTCGGCTTCGTCATGGACTCCGCCCAAACTAAGCCGCATGAACTTGCGTCCCAGGGCCCTTGCGATTGATCGGCCCAAACTCGTCTTACCTACGCCCGGCGGACCGACCAAACAAAGGATTGGCCCTTTGGGTTTCTCTTTCAGCTTGCGCACGGCCAGGGCTTCCAGGATGCGCTCCTTAACTTTCTCCAGGCCATAGTGGTCGTCATTCAGAATCCGTTCAGCCTTATGCAAATCCAGATTGTCCTTCGAAGATTTTGACCAGGGCAGATCGGTTATGATCTCCATCCAGTTGCGCAGCGTTGCCGTCTCTGCCGCGTCAGGATGCATTCGCTCGAGCTTCTTCAGTTGTCGTAGCGCTTCCTCTTCGGCCGGCTTGGGCATCTTCGCGGCTTCAATCTTGTCCCGGAACTGCTGGATCTCTTCAGCCAATTCGTTCCCTTCGCCCAGTTCGTTCTGGATCGCCTTCATCTGTTGCCGCAGATAAAACTCTCTTTGAGAACGATCTATGTCGGCGCGTGCCTGAGTGTTGATTTCCTGCTGGACCGTGAGCACTTCGATTTCTTTATTGAGGAGTTCGTTGACCCGCCGCAGTCGTGCCGTAGTGTCGGCAATATCGAGCACCGACTGAGCGTCGTCCACTTTTAGTTCGAGGTTTGAAGCAGAAAGGTCCGCGAGGCGGCCGGCGTCATCCAGATTGGCTATGATCGCCATTACCTCGGGCGAGACGTTTTTGCCGAGCGTCGCCGCCTTTTCCATCGAGGTGCGAATATTACGCATCAGCGCTTCAACTTCCAGCGAACGCTCAGGCGCCAGCACCTCGGTCATCACCTGGAGTTTGGCCTGCAGAAATTCACCGGTGGCGTTGATTGACTCGACACTAGCCCGCGAAACTCCCTGAACCAGAATGCGAATGCGCCCGTCGGGCAGCTTCAGCATTCTCATAATCACCGCTACGGTGCCGACGTTGTAGAGGTCCTCCTGTCGAGGTTCTTCTTTGTCAAGATCCTTCTGGCAGGTGAGGAGAATCATCCGGTTCTGGCCTAATGCTTCATCGACCGCGCGGATCGATTTCTCGCGAGAGACGAACAAAGGAACGATCATGAACGGATAGATCACAATATCGCGCAAGGGCAAGAGCGGCAATTCGTCAGGAATTTGTAGCTGCTGCTCCGCTTCCGCCGGCTCCAGCACTGCGGAGATTTCGTCATTGATAACGTCTGTCATACTTCTCTTTGGGATTCTCTCTTTCCACTATGTCGGTTCCGTCTCAGTAATCGGCACCCTCAATTCCGAACCGCGACGGTCCTTTATCTTGGGCAGGTTAATCAACAGCATGCCGTTGCACAGTTCTGCCTTCGCGCCTGTCACGCTGATCGTCCAACGCACCGGGACGACCCGATTGAAGTGGCCATAACCGCGCTCAGAGCAGAGATGCGAAACGATTCGCTGCCTGGGATTTCGTTTCTTCTTTTCCCCATAAATGCGGACCTTGTTGCTGCTCAAACCAATCTTAATCTGACTGGCGCTAACGCCGGGAAGTTCGATGCGGAGACAGACCGCGTCGGATGTTTCGCAAACATCTACCGGAGGCACCCAGGCACCGGCGATTGCCGGCACTTGCTCTTGCGCAGCTTCCTGTAAGACCGAGAAGAGCCGTCCAACGCGTTCCATCAGACGATGCAATTCAATGCGTTCCAGGCCGGCCGGACCTACATTCTTGACCATTTGATTCTCTTAGCGAGTCCCAATCATCCGCCAGCGGCGCAGTGCCACCAGGGCCCAAACAAATTCTACCAATCCAAAAGGCCAGGCACCTTGCAGAAACCCATATGCCGATCCCAGGATACAGGACAGAGCAAATCCCAAGACGAACCATTGGCTGCGCTTTTCAAATGCGTAACAGACCAGCATCGCGGTCACGGCAAAGAGGCCGAACAGCGCCAGTGGATTCAACAACTGCATCAGCCGACCTCAAAATTCAAACCACCGCAATTAACCGCCCGGCCTCTTCATTACTCTTTCCTGCCGCGCGCGCACCAGGGTCTTCAGCTCATTCATAAACTCTGAGACGTCTTCGAACTCCAGATATACTGATGCAAAACGCACATAGGCTACTTTATCGAGTTCCTTCAGACGTCGCATGATCAATTCACCAATCTTATTAGTTGGCCGTTCGCGCTCTGGAGACTCTTGCACATATTTCTCAACGGCGTTGACGATGCTGTCGAGCTTCGAAGGGGGCACCGGTCGTTTCTCGCATGCGCGTAGGATTCCCGCCATTACCTTATTGCGGTCAAACGTTTCGCGACGACCGTCTTTCTTGATCACCATGTAGGGGATGTGGTCGATTCTTTCGTAAGATGTAAAGCGCCGCTCGCATTTCAAGCATTCTCGTCGCCGGCGAATCGCGTCGCCTTCGCGCGATTCGCGCGAGTCAACGACCTTATCTTCGAGAAAAGCGCAAAAGGGGCATTTCATAAGTTGATCCTCACTCTCATCATTGCCCTCGGGCTTATTCGTTGACGGCAGCGGCTGGGAGCGGTTTCGCATTTCCGGCCAAGGTCACCCTTTCATCCTCAACCGCGTGCTCAACATTGCTTACGGTCATCATCGAGCGGAGTCGAGCAATACTCACGTCACCGCGCAGAAAATAAAAGAAACCAAAAAGCGCCGCCGGAGCAAAGTCAACCAAACCCAAAACGATGGCGACGGCCGCGGCTCGATCAATGCCAACCCCGAGTAGTACAAGTGCGGCTCCAGTGGCCGCATGAAATGCCCCGGCCCCTCCGCCTGGCGTTGGAACCGCCGACGCCACCATCGACCAGCCCAACACAAACAGCGCCTCAGACATCCCGAACGACAACCCAAAAGCTCGAAAAATCAGAAGGTTCGCGAATGCAACTGAAAACCAAAGCAGCAGCGACAGGCCGATCGTGAGCGCCAGCTCGCGCACCTGGCCAAGCACACTCAACGCTGTAGCCATTTGATCGAGTACACTTAGCAACGCGCGTTTCAGCCTGCCACTTAACCGAGACCGTCCGCCAATTTTCAGGTCCAGCCATCCTATTACGCTCGCCGAGCGACTCCGGAACCAGATCAGAAGGGCGACCGCCACGGCGAGCAAGATCACCATCGCCGCGCCCGCGATGCGGATGTTGGTAAGTTCGGAAGCCGAACTGTCCGGAGGTGAGAACCACAGAAGATTGACGGCGAAGATCAAGGCAACCGAAATAAAGTCGTAGAGCCGCTCAATCATGATGGTCACGAAAGAGGCTGCGGGCTTTACGCGCTTATCACGCATAGGCAGCACTAAAGGACGAACGACTTCGCCGAAACGGCCAATCGTAAATATCGCCGCGAAGCCGACTGTGGTTGCTATCCAGATCTCGTTGAAACTGGTCGTTACGAGAGGCGCCAGGAAAACGCGCCATCGCGTTGCACGCCATACATAAGCCACCAGGATAACCATTCCGGCGAGCAGGATTAGCCGCCAGTCTGACGTCTGCACCGCGATCTTGACCTGCGCCCAGTCAAGCTTCCGGCCAAACAACCAGATGATTAGAGCGGCCAGCAACAGCAGCCCAAGGAACTCAAGATATTTGCGATACTTTGCCAAAACGTTTTGAACGACTGTCCCAATGAGCCTGGATATTGTCGGGCAAGTCTTCCCGATCCGGCACGTCTTCAACAATGATCGGGGTTGTCGCTCGGAGCGCGGACGGACTTGACTAAGATCTAAATGCGACCACAAGATATGGTGTGACTGGGCAAGCCTACAGCAGTTTAATGTCACGCGCAACAATGCCGATCCGATCGCCAGGGAGCTCCGGCTTTGGTCGAAGAGTGTTAACGGAACTTTGTTTATTGGCTGCACGTAAGACGATCCGTCAGGTAATCACGCCTGAAATTGATTTCGTAAGAACCAACTAGACCGGAGAACGCAACCAGTGGGAGCCGCCAAAAGCTTGGCTACTAATCAAGGCGGTGAGATAGTCAGACGATGCCGCGCGGGTGACGGTGCGGCATGGGAGGAGATTGTCCAGACTTATACGCGTCGCATCTACAATCTGGCCTACCGATTTACTTCGCGCGCGGACGCCGCCGAAGACCTGACACAAGAAGTCTTCATTCGCGTCTATCGATCCCTTGAACAATACAATCCGAAGCAGGGTGATTTGCAGAACTGGCTGATGCGGCTGGCTCGAAATCTGATAATTGACGATTACCGAAAACGACAACGAACGCCGCAGGACGAAGCGGCAGACGACCTTGAGGATCATCAGTATCATTTGCGAGCTGCGGGCGGGACTGTTCAGCGTGAGATGGAACGCCGCGAACTGGGCGTGCAGGTGCAAGCCGGTATCGACAAGCTTTCGGCGGACTTGCGCACCTGCGTGATTCTTCGCGACATCGAAGAACTGAGCTATCACGAGATTGTCGACCTGTTGAAAATACCGGAAGGAACCGTTAAGTCCCGAATCAATCGCGGACGCATTGAACTTGCAAAGATTCTGCGTCGTATGCGAGCAGTGGAGGCATAAAGGCCGTCACGTCTATTGTCATTAGTTGGAGAGAGCGCAAATAAAATGCTGTGCCATGAATTCGAAGATCAGTTGACCGACTACCTCGATGGAGCTCTCGAGGTGCGCGCAAACCGCGAGTTTGCCGAGCACGCTATGCGCTGTCCCGTGTGTCACAATCTTCTCAGCGAAGTAAAGAATACCCTGCTCGCGTGTTCGGGGTCAGAGGCTCCGGTTGCGGGGGCCGGCCTGGAAGCGCGTATCCTGCTAAAGACAATGCCGGAAACGGCGATCGCCTGCTCGGATTTCGAAGATCACCTGACTGATTATCTCGACGGCTTTTTGATGGCGCCGCTCTATCACCGCTGGGAACGACACGCGGCTCTTTGCGTCAGTTGCAGTGAGCTGCCCGGGGCGGTCGTTCGGGCCATCGGCGCTTGCTACACCTATAAGCAGGACGAGTTGACTGTGCCAGCAGGTCTCGAAGCGCGCATCTTGCAAAGCACGATTGGCAACGTTCTTCCGCAGGAAATACGCGCGCCGTTGGGATCTCGTTTGATCGAGTGGCTGCGTGGCGCCCTCGATCCGATCGTCTCGCCACAACTCGCTTCAGTGGCAACTATGCTTTTAGTCTCAGTGTTCGTCCTAACGAATACGGTTTCGACCGACGGCTCCGTCGGCGGCATCTATCAGGCGAGTCTGCAGTTGGCGGAACGTGCTGCAGGGAACGCTTCCAGAAGCTCGGCTCTTCCGAACGGAATGAAGCAACTTGCCGGTAGCGTTAACGATCTGATGGGCGGTACTGAAGACCCGAAAAAAGGAAATGATGCGAACAAGAATCAGAATACATCGAATCAAAACGGGGCTCGGCAAGGCACGCAGAATAGCGCCCCGCAGAGCAAACCGAAGGGCGGAAGCTCAGGCCAAAAGAATCGTTGAACTGTTTTCCGGGAAGCTTTAGTTTGTAGATTATGTGCGTCACCGAAAGTATGCGGCAGACTGAAGTTTGTCGGACAGAGCAGAATAAATGAACTGCGCTTATCACACAAAGAACCCGGCCGCCGTGCAATGCAACCAGTGCGCGCGCCCGTTGTGCCCCGCTTGCGATCACCGGATACGTGGGTTTGCCTTCTGCCAGGATTGCATCGTGGCCGGCGTCGAGCTGTTGCGTTATCAACAAGGGCGGACACCTGATTCGCAGGTCATCCGTCGCAAGACTTCGCCTTTTATCGCTACCTTACTTTCATTTTTTGTCCCCGGGTTGGGGGCTGCTTACAACGGACAGACTTCCAAAGCGATCGTCCACTTTGCAATCTTCGCGAGTTTTTTCCAGATGGCAGTAGTCACTGATGGGGTGACGTTCTTTGTCCTGGGGGTAGCCGGCACCTGGTTGTTCGCCGCTGTCGACGCTTGCCGCACCGCACAACTGATGCGGGCGGGCCTGGCTCCTGACGCTGAAGAAGATGCTATCACTCGTCAGCTTTATGGCAATCCAGTCGCGTGGGGTGTAACACTCGTCGTCCTGGGTTTGATTTTCCTAGCACACACTTTGCTAGGTTTGCAGTTTCCCGTGCGGCGCACGTTGCCCGTCGCTCTGGTTATCCTGGGTGCTTACATGTTGTTTGATTATTTGAAGCGACGGCGCCGACGTGAAGAGATGCGAGGCTTCGATACGAACAATCCGCCCCCTTCAGTGGTGGCAAGTTGGCCGGCGCGATCGGGAGAGGGACTGGATACCGGTGACTTTCGCACACACGCGAGCCCGCGCCAGCTTAGCTCAGCAAGATTTAAGTAAGTATAGGTCACACAGGACCTATTGGACCTATTATTCTTAAGAGGTAATTCATGGCAATCCTGGCAGCATTCGGTCGCGGTGGCGCCGTATTCGGACTCATCCTTCTTATAGTAGCTTTGCTCAGACAGCTGATCGTCCTCGTTGGCTTCCTGTTGGTACTAATCAAATTCGCAATTGTTGTCGTCTTTATCGCCATCATGGTAATGATCGTGGTAGCAATAGTTCGCGATCGTTCAAGACGAAAACATGAAGCGGACGGAACATGATTGTCTCTCCAGTTCCCACCACCTGACTCTGGTTCTCGCCTCCACAAATTTCTATTTCAGCAACTCCGTCTGACCGTGTTATCCGCGTTTGCCTTCTCCTGCCTCGTATGATAGGGTTCGCGCTCTAGCAGCATCCAGGACGGCCCGCGCTAAATCCCAAACGGTACCCGGCGATTTGGCTGTGTCTTCCGCTGCTGATTCTTCAAGCAGGGTTTTTTAGATCTTCCGGCGGGTTCTTTTTTAAGACCTCCCAATTTACGTTCCATCAGTCGCCGTCGTCGGCAACTGTTACTTTCGCGGTCGCCGTGCGGCCTGATTTACCAGCGCGTGGACAGATCGACAGGAGCAGAATTGATGACCCGAGACGACCGTTTTTACGCTTTTATTATTGCCCGTACTTCCCGTTCCAGAGCCCGTATCCGCCGCGTATGCGTTCATAAACGCTGGCTTAAGCTGTCTGCGCTGGGCTTGTTCGCCCTTATGTGTGGCCTCGCCTACGGATTCTATGGTCTAACGCAACAGGCCAGCCATCTGCGCATCGAACATGAGAATGCACGCTTGCGCGCTGAGAACGAAGAACAGCGCCAGCAACTGCAAAATCTGAACAACCGCGTGGAGGCTGTCGAAGACACTTCGCGAAAGCTGGCAGCCGAAGTACCAGGCGCCCAGTCCGAAGATCCGTCCGCTCACGGTCAGGGCGGTCCGGCACGTCCAGTTGACAGCGCCGCGGCCCTGCTAGCCCTGGAATCAAAGACCGCCAAACTCGAGCGCGAAATGCGCATGTACGAAGCGTTCCTCCGGCAACACGGAATGATTCCCTCAATCTGGCCCGTAGTAGGCAAACTCGAGAGCGGTGTGGGTGGCCGTCGGAACCCTTTCGGAGGCCGTGGTTTTGAATACCACGAAGGCCAGGACATCGATGCAGCCAGGGGTACGCCTGTCCAAGTTGCTGCAACGGGAAGAGTAACCATCGCCGGATGGCAGAGAGGCTATGGCAACGTTGTCTATGTGGATCACGGCGCCGGATTATCAACTCGCTATGGCCATCTGTCAGAAATTGATGTCAACATCGGCCAAACCGTAACGCGCGGACAGAGAATCGGATTAGTTGGCTCGACGGGCCGATCAACTGGTCCGCACCTGCATTACGAAGTACGCATTAACAATCAACCAGTCGATCCGCGACCTTACCTTCCGGGAGCTGAAAAGCAGTAGTAATCTTTCGAACACCAACTTCAGTAGCAAATTCTACTGGAGTTGGTTCTCTGAGTTCGCCTGCCAATGAAGGTGTCGTTTCCGCTTTAGGAACCCCTCTGATAATATCCTTCGTCTTCTTCGAGCTGGATCCATAAAGGAAGAACTCAATGATTTCTAAGTACTCGCGCGCAACCGCGCTGGGCCTTTCAGTTCTACTATTTGTCAGTTTGCTTTCCGTCTCGGTGCTGGGTGATGAGGGCATGTTCCTGCCCGACAAAATCAACCAGCTGCCTCTGAAAAAACTGCAACAACGGGGACTTAAGATTCCAATTACGGATATCTACAATCCAAATGGACCAAGCATCAAAGACGCCGTGGTAATCGTTGACGGCGGCACCGGCGAGTTTCTTTCGCCTGAGGGACTTCTGCTAACTAACCACCACGTTGCTTTCGATGCTCTGGTGTCGGCTTCCGATCCGTCGAAGGACTACGCCTCAAACGGTTACCTGGCAAAAAACCACAGCGAGGAATTACCCGCCAAGGGTTACACCGTTCAGATTACTCAGGAATTGAAGGATGTTACCGCAGAGGTGATGAGTGGAGTCACCGATGCGACCCCCCAGCAGGAACGAAATGCCGCGATTGCTGGTAAGTCCCGCGCGATCGAGATGGCCAGCGCAAAACCCGACGCCGGGATTACTTCCCGCGTCCTGCCGCTGAATGAAGGGTTGTCTTATTACCTGTTCACGTATCTCGAGCTGCGGGACGTCCGCATCGTCTATTCGCCACCCAAGAATATTGGCTTCTTTGGCGGCGACCCTGACAATTTTGAATGGCCGCGACATTGTGGCGACTTCACTTTCCTGCGCGTCTATGCCGGGGCTGATGGCAAGCCGGCCGACTACTCACCCAGCAATGTTCCCTATAAACCGGCGAAGTTCCTTTCGATTTCCATGGCCGGGGTGAAGGAAAACGATTTTGTCATGGTCATGGGTTACCCAGGCTCGACGCGGCGCTATCGTGAAAGCTATTCGGTGGCTTATAACCAGGATGTTTTCCTGCCCTTCCTGATTGACCTCTTCAACAAACAGATCGAACTCTTGCAGGCAGCAGGAAAGAACGACCGCGAACTTCAAATTAAGTTACAGAGCAAGATCTTCGACATTGCCAACACCGTAAAGGACTTTGAAGGTTCAGTTGTAGCAATGCGCCGCTTTGGCATTGTCGATCAGAGGCGGAAAGAGGAAGCCGACTTCACTAGTTGGATCAGCGAGAATCCGGATCGGCAGAAAAAATATGGCGAGGCCTTGCCGGCGTTAGGGAATGCTTATGCTGATTTGCAAAAGACCCAACCACGAGACACTGTGATCCAGCAAATACTCGGGCTCAGCGATTTCTTTACGGTCGCAGCGCTAATCAGTTCCACCGCCGCTGACAAAGAAAGACCTCAGGCGGAAAGAAACCCGAATCTGGCAATGGCCGCAATGCGCGCGCGCGCGGGCCTCGCGGAGATATTCGCCGATCGTCTGCCGAGCTTCGAGCGCGAGATGCTCGCGTTCCTGTTAAGAAAGGCGGCCGAACTACCTGCGGAACAGAAAATTGACGCAATTGAGAAGCGCTTTGGCACCCTCAAGGGTGACGCGCGCGTTCGCGCCGAAGAAGAATTTGCCCGGGCGGTGATCGAGAGTAAGAGCCTGAGCACGCCCGAATCGGTTTCGAAGCTATTCGACATGACGCCGACGCAGTTGCGTCAGTTAAGTGAACCGCTGATCGATTTCTCCGCGGACATGGCTGCGCTCAATGCTCAGGCTGCGGCTCGCACGCGCGCCTTCAACGGAGTCGTGGGCCGATTGCGGCCTCTCCTGGTACGCGGAATGAGTGAAATGCGGAGGGGGCTTCCCTATCCTGACGCGAACCGCACGCTGCGTTTTACCTACGGCGAGGTCAGGGGCTACATCCCGCACGACGCGGCAATTTACCAGGCATTCACTAATCTTTCGGGAGTCATCGAAAAGGACATTGGCCGCGAACCCTTCGACGCGCCGGCCAAACTCAAGCAACTCTATCGCACTCGCGATTTCGGACCGTACGCTACTCCCGATGGGCAAAATGTGCCGGTTGACTTCCTTTCGACGGCTGATATCATCGGCGGCAATTCAGGCTCGCCCATTATGAACGGACGCGGTGAACAGGTTGGCATCATCTTTGATGGCAACTATGAAGGTCTCGGTAACGACTTCTTCTACAACGATGCGAAGGGTCGGGCGATTTCGGTCGACATTCGGTATGTACTGTTTATCGCTGATAAGTTCGGAGGCGCCGGTTACATCTTGAAAGAATTGGATATCAAGAACGCGCCGGCCGCATTGCGTCGTGCTGCCTGAGCGACGACTGGATCAATCAACTCAGTTTGCATAAGGAGAGCATTCAATTTTGAAAAAACTAACAATGATTATGAGTCTTGCGCTGGCGAGTTCAATGCTTGCCGGCGCGGCGTCAGCTAAGCCCATCCTCAAAACAGTCGCCACAATTACTCAGGAGAACCGATCTTTCAGTCACGCGGAAGCCGGCGTTCAATTCGAACTGCCCAGAGGTTGGAAGGCAAAACCAGATGGCGAAGTAATAACCGTCTCGACTGCGGATGACAGTCTACAGCTGGTTTTTTGGGTGCCGGATGAAGATACCTTCGACGCGGCGGTGAAGGACCTCGACAAGGAACTTGGTAAAACGATCAAGAACGTCAAGACCAACGATAAGGGCACCACGGACACGCACAATGGTATGCCCCATTTCAGCACAGGCGGAACGGGCGAAGTCGAGGGCACCACGATCGAGTGGAGCGTTGACGTGCTCAAGGCCAAGAAGGTCGTGATTATTTTGACCTTTGCCGCCCCCGGAATTGCAGAAAAGCATGCAAACGAGGCGGCGCAATTTATCTCGAGCATTAAGAAAATCCAATAAATCGCCCAAAACCTGCGCTTGAGCTGGCCGACCATAACCCGGAGGTCCGGATTTTTCTGTTGACAGGCCAAAACCGCATCGTTTAGGATTCGCCGTCGTTTCAATCAGTGCCGGGGTTGGCTTTTACACCCGCCTTTGCATTTCGAATTGCAAGCGCAAAAAACAAATGCAGTTAAGCTTTTGTTTGGAAGTATGTGCACGATGATCGCTCGCCCCGGTGCGGGATAGCGTGTACTTTGTTCGTTGTGTGTTTCCGTATGGCGCCCCAACAATTAAGCGCGTCCGGCTCACAGCATTAACCTGAAGGAGGAGATGTAGCACAAGCCTTCAGTGCGTGTTACCTCAACCCGTTTTGCCGAATCGTTAGGAGGATTCGTTTGTATGTCTAGAATAACCGGTAAGGTCAAGTGGTTTAACAACTCGAAGGGTTATGGTTTTATTGAACAGCCAGGCTCTTCGGACATCTTCGTTCACTATAGCGCCATTCAAGGTGACGGCTTCAAAACCCTCGAAGAGGGTCAGGAAGTTGAATTTGAAGTGACGCAAGGCCCCAAAGGACCACAGGCCGAAAAAGTGACAAAGGCGTAGGTCTCCCCGGCTTGCTATTTAGCAAAGCCACTGACCACTTCCGGTCGTGAGCCCGGAAGGCGCGAAAAGCAAAAGGCGATCTCGTTACCGAGATCGCCTTTCTTCTTGGTAGCATAGACTTGAAGTGTGTGATGTTAAGGCACAGACTAAAAGTCTATGCAACTCACTGGTCGGCCTTGGCTTTGAAACTTACGCGACCACCTTCCACATCAATCGAAAAAGCTACGCGATCAGATTTGTCAGGTCCGTTCAGACTGTCCGTGCGTTCCACAATCAGGCGGTGAAATTTTGCGAAAGAAAGGTCACGCGTTGCCTCCCCGCAACTTCGTTTGGCTTCTATCAAGGCGTCGTAGACGCTCTTAACGGTGCGCACGTCGTGGCGCACGTCCGCACACGAGAACTCTGAATGAGTAAACGGCACGACAGGCTGCCGGTGAGCAGCGCGGGCGGCCGCACTGACATCACGCCCCTCTTCGCGGCCCTGTAACATACGGCGCCACAGCTCACGAAAAGAAGCGTATCTGGTAGCCAGCGAGTTGTAATGATAACGCTGCGCGAAATTAAGTGTGCGGTCATCACCCAACCGCTTCAGATGCGACTCAACGCGCATCTTTGAATCATAAGGCGGACGCTTTGTGCCCCCATTGAAGTAGACGTCATACTCAATTTTCAGACGGCGGATTTCTTCCTCGAGTCGCGTCAGACGGTCCTCGATCGTGGGTTCCTCAAAGATCCCTACACGGTTCCGCTCCCGACGCTCTTTAGCGAGCCTGGCTAACTTATTGTCTTTTACGGACAAGGTGTGAACTCCAATCAGGCAGCGCAAGCAGGGTCGCCACCGATGATCTCAGTGTAGGGGCTCGGTTCCTCACGTGTCAATTATTGTTTTTCGCGATTGCCTCCGATGGGTGAAACAGCATATTCTGCTGGCACTTGTCGTAGCGAATCGCGAAATTCTAATGCCCAAAACTGAGACCAATACTTCACTGAGAGTACTTCCGTCGGTGGACACGCTATTGCGAACTGAGACTGCCCGGTCGATACTGCCGCAGGTGGGCGCGGCTCGCCTAAGCAATCTCGCCCGCCAGATTACCGATCAGATGCGTCGCGAGATTCTCGCGGCCGCGGCGGATAAGGGCACTGAATCGGCCACCAACGGATCGCGAGCCAGCCTGCTAAGGGAAGCCGAAAAGCGACTCGCAGAAATCCATTTGGATGAAACCGCCAGCGGGCTGCGACACGTCATAAACGCGACCGGCGTGGTATTGCACACGAACCTCGGACGAGCGCCCTTGTCCGATGCAGCGCGGCGAGCCATCGCAGACCAGGCAGCCGGTTACTGCAACCTCGAATATGACATCGTCACTGGTGAAAGAGGGCGGCGGGCGCCCCGAGCGGAAATTTTACTTGCCGATTTGACGGGCGCCGAGGCCGCTCTGGTCGTGAATAACTGCGCTGCCGCGACCGTCCTTGTCTTAACGGTGCTGGCCCGTGAAGCTGAGACAATTGTCTCGCGCGGTGAGTTGGTCGAAATTGGAGGCGACTTTCGCGTACCCGATGTGATGTCGCAATCAGGTACCCGAATGGTCGAGGTGGGCACGACAAACCGGACGCGGCTGTCGGATTACCGCAGAGCGATTTCCGAGAACACCAAACTAATCATGCGGGTGCATCCATCGAACTATCGCGTCGTCGGTTTCACTTCGACGCCAGCGTTAAGAGAGCTGGCTGACCTCGCCCACAATTCAGGTTTAGCGTTTTATGAAGATGCCGGATCGGGCGCCTTGTTGGATTTAACAAGATATGGAATTGAGGGAGAACCGGTCATTAGTAGGTCCATCAAGGCTGGAGCCGACATCGTCTCCTTCAGCGGCGACAAACTTCTCGGCGGCCCGCAAGCAGGTCTGCTGGTGGGCCGATCAGACATTATCGAAAGGATGCGGAGGCATCCGCTTTATCGGGCCCTGCGAGCGGACAAGCTCCGTTTGGCTGCACTCGAAGCGACACTCGACGCTTACGCTCGTGATAACTCCGCCAGCGAAGTCCCGTCCCAGCGCTTGATAGCCTTGTCCGCGCTCGAAATCAAAGATCGGGCTGAAAGCATGATCAGTCGGTTGCGGCCCAGCATATCGGGGTCGGTTAAGCTGGAAACGGTAGGCGGCGAGTCGGCAGCGGGCGGTGGCTCAGGCCCAGCCTCATGTCTCCCTACCGTGCTTATTTCGATTGCTCACCGGGAAATGACTCCAAACCAGGTCGAGGCGATCTTGCGTCGCTCGCAGCCGCCCGTTATCTCTCGTATCGTCGACGGTCGCGTCCTCATAGACTTACGAACTGTGGCCGAAAGTGAAGAAGCCGGGGTTGAGAGCGCCGTCCGAGCACTCACCATCTAACCAACGACTGCCAAGCCAAGCGACGACGACCTACGGTTTTTTATCAAATTTGGGATACATCTCCTAAGAATTAGGGCGCTTATTGTTGCGCATAACACTGCCCGGCAGTGTATAATCACGTTGGCACCTTCCGCCTGGCCGGCTCAACCGCCCTGCGAAGTTCCGGCCATATTGCCTCTCGATATTCCCTGACACTTTGAAAACATTTACGTGGAAATCACTGTTCGTATCCCTTAGCCTGGCCTTCCTCGCCGGCTCTGCTACGTGTGCAATCTGGCGGGCCGGCTTGATCGATTCCGTCCAGGCAGGCTTTGTGGTTAATGTGGACCAGGGCGAAGCGCCGCTCCAATCGCCTCAGACCTGGATTGGATTACTCCTCATCGTCGCCATCAGTACCAGCGCTGGATTTTTTGTCAGTCGTGCCGGGGCCCGGCGGTCCTTCCTGATTCTCGGCCTTGGTTTTCTGGCGACTGCGGCTGCTAGCTTGATCACTTCGCGGTATCTTAAGATCGACATCCTGTTCGCGCCCATGGCAATCGGAGCAACGGGTGCTGTTTTTCTGGTGCAACTTCATCGACTCTGGCTAATAGACACCCTGCTCACCGAGCACCTAAATCATACCTCCGCCAGGACCGACACGGCGGAGAGTCTTGCGCAGAATCGCCTCAACAGCGGCCTCAAACTCTTGCAAACCATACTCCCGCTGGAAGAGGCGGTTGTCTTTGAACTGGATGAGATCGGAGCCCTGGTTCCCTGCGCGCGCTTGCGCAGCAATCCGAGCGGTGCGCTCGAGCCAGGGCGCAATACCGTCTGGCGTCGCTTGATCGAACTCTGCGATCAGGCCGTGGAGACGAACGACATGGCCCAGGCTCCCACCGGACAGATCGACTCTTTGGAAAGCGTGGCGATCCCTTTACGCCACGAAGGCCGCACTGTGGGAGCTTTACTCCTTCGTCTGCGCGAGCGTTTTGATCAGAGTGATCGCAGACTGCTTTCAGCGGTAGGCGCTCAGGTCGCGCGCAATCTTCAGCGCGAGGAGGCCCGCAAACGAAAGCTCAACGGCAGCCTGCCCGCATTCGTTTCCGCACGAACTTCCAGTCATCGGCTGAACGCTTTTGATGTCATCAGCGGAGTCTTGACTGAGAACCGTTTTGGCGCTCACGTCTTGGCCGAGGCTGCGGACGGTTATGCGATCGCATACCTCGATGGAACACTCGGCTTTGTTAACCCCGCGATGCTTTGGTCCGCGCGCATGAACGAGTCGGAAGTGCAAAAGGTTGATCTCTTCGGACTATTGGATCGATTTCGCGCCGGCGTTTTCGATGAGCCTTCGATCGCAGTGCGGCGGGTGTTGCAATCGGGCGAGCCTTACCAATGTGAGTTGAACTTCGCTGATCGCAATCAAACTCTGGAACTGCGGATTGCGCTTGCTACCGAAGATCAGGGGAACGGCTCAAACGGAAACGGGGCCGGCGCGAGCCCTCTCTGCTTTGCCATCCGGGTTCGCAACGTCACTCAGACGAAAGAGTTTGAGCAATTGAAGAGCGACATGATTTCACTGATGTCGCACGAGCTGCGAACCCCGCTCACCAGCATCAATGGTTTCGCCGAGCTACTGGTGCTCGACGACAAGATCCCTGAAGAGTCGCGCGAGTTTCTCCAAATTATTACCAACGAATCTCAGCGCATGTCACGCATGATCGATACATTTCTTTCGGTGACTCAACTTGAACGGGCCGACAAGAAAGAGGTAACCAAGATAGCTCTGCGGCTGGACGAAGTCGTTCGCGAGGTGTTGAGCACACTGCAGCCGGTAGCCAAGAAGAAGCGCATTCGGTTGATTGAACTACCCAGCGGTCAAATTCCTCCGGTTGCGGCGGATAAGAGCCTGATCACTCAAGTGCTCACCAGGCTGCTGGAAAACGCAATCAAATACAGTCCGGAACGCACTGCGGTAAACGTCTCAACCGTGCTTGAGGCCGAGGCCGTACGCATAGTCGTTGAGGACCACGGTTATGGCGTGCCCGCCGAGTCAATCGATCGTATCTGGGAAAAGTTTTATCGCGTGGCCCGCGACGGCCAGGAGAAAGACGAAGAGTCAACCGGATTGGGCCTGGCGTTCGTCAAAGAAGTTGTCGAACAACACGATGGCTCCGTAACGGTCGAGTCGGAAGTTGGCCGCGGATCACAATTCAGTTTTGCTCTGCCTCGCCTGTAAAGCGATAGCTGCGGCCAGGCCCCATTAGGCCCTATTACGACCTATCGGGTTGAAGAGGAGATCAATTCAAGTCTAGTCGTCTTGATATCGAGCAACGGACCCAGCTCATAAACATTGCGATAGCCATAGCTATACAAGGCAATGTAGGTCGAAAGGTTAAGCGACCCGACGGCGATCTTGGTTGGGAATGCTTTCTCGGCTCCAACGAAATTATTGTTACAGTAAATCAGGATGCGTGTGTTCTGGTCGGGCAAACTAGTCTTTAGACTTTCAACCGTAATGTCCGGAAAGCTCAGGTTGATAGCGTCTTTGATATGCAGCTGATTGTATTTTTCCGGGCTGCGGGCATCAAGAATGACCGTGCCAGGCTCTCGAGTCATCTGGATGAAGGCTGCCTCGGTTATCCGTCGCGACTCGCGATGCTCCGCGGCCTCGGCTGAGATGCGGAGGTAACCTTGCATGTCTATTGAGGGATTTGGAATGGCAGAACCCTTTTGGGCACTGGCATTCGATATCACACAGAGAATCGTTAGCGTCAATAAGAATAGTCGTTTCATTAGAGATCGGTCTCCTTTTCTCCCTTTGAACGATCTCTTACTCAGACGCTTGCGCGCAAGAACCAGTCTATTTATTAGTCACTACGACGAATCATGCCCGGCGGACTTGATTCAGACATTCATTCACTCTGTGCTTTTTGTTGCGGCTGCGCCGCTCGATATGCGGAAAGGCTCCGCCTTTCCGGCAAGGCAGGAAATGTTTTCGGGGCTACGCCCCCAGCGTCGACATTTGGGCGCAGCCCAATAGAACCAGGACGACCGGAAGGCCGAAGGCCTGCGCGACACTGCTCGGGACCCTTAACTGGCTAGACACCCGGGATCTTATTGATCCGGCCACGGCAGCTCGCCGCTCCGCAATAACAGCGCTTTGAATCGGGATGCAGCGTCTGTTCATAGTCAACGGTTATTTCGTCACCCGCATCGATGTCGCGCAAGGCAAAGAATACTACGTGTCCATGGATCGTCCGCACATAGGCATTCGGCTCGCACGAATGGTTGATGTAATGGGTGCCGTTGCCACCGCGACTGCCATCGATACTCCAGACTCCATCGACATCACAGATGCGTAGCTTGGCTCGATGAGCGCGGCGTTGAGCTTCGCTATCTGGAATTCGCTCGCCGGTGTATTCGGCGATCTTGCGCCGGCGGGCGAAATGAACAGTCGCAAAACAACCTCTGCCGTTGATTCGTGATTTTTGGATCGAGAGGCCTGGTGCAAGCTTTAGCGTCATTCGGGAACATTGTACGACAATTGTCACTCAATGATGGACCGCGGACATCTTCGTCGGCAGCCTGCTCGGTTCAGAACCCGGAGCAGTAGCGACGGGATCCAGCCCTCCAACTCAGTGGGCAGGACAAATCAGCACGAGGTAGAGTGTCTGACCCGGTCGCTACCGCTCCCGGTTCTGTACCGAACTCCATGCGGGCGAGGACCTGCGCGCTCCCAGCAATGGTTTGTCCGTGAAGGTCACGCTGATCTAGACATTTGCGGGCCGACGTAACGAACGAACTTCAATTCGGCGAGCACCGCCAGCTTCTCGATCGGTATCCGGCCGATTACAAGTTTGGCCGTCTTTGGATCAAGCACGACTTCGAAGCCGAGTTCTTTGAGCTTGGCCATGTTTGCGTCTGATTTCTCAGTCAACCAGATCTGAATTTCAGCTTTGCCGTTATGGATGAATTTAGCTTCATCCGCACTCGGTTTCGCTTTGGGGTCTTTCAAACGATCGATGACGGTCAGCACCGACGGATGAAACTTTGACTGTAGGTCAGCCCGCTTCTTTTCTTCCGGCGAAAGGGTCCGCCTGCCATCCATAGCAACTGATTCATCAGTCATTATTACAGCCCTGGCTGGAGAAGGAGGGCTCGATGAAGCCACATCGCCGCTGCCGCCGCCACTTCCCACCGCGCGTTTATTGGCCCGACTGTTTCCCGATTTGGTGACCACAACCGTTTGGGCGTTTGTCTGTGGCGGGCTCGGAGCTGGCAGATAAAAGCCCGACGCGTTTCGTCCAAAGCTGGCGTTTAACGTCCCCATGGGTCTCAGACTCTCCTGGCCAAACACCGCCGCGCGATTCACCCCCTCCGGCACTTCGACCGGCACATCAATCCGCCGCGGCTGACCTCCGTCAGTCACAACCATCTCTTCGACCGCCACGAACGAAGTGAATTGAGTCATTAGTCGATAGTCCAGGCCAAGTTGGGTAATAGCCTGCTTCACATCATCCTTCATCGCGCCCTGCTGCGCCCCTTTGAAGTCCTGGCTCATCAGGTCATCGACTCGTGTTCGCGCCCATAGCGTTGCCAGCACGTCGTTTTGCCGTGCGTTAGAGAAGTCGACAGGAATCTCGCGCACAAAATCATGCCCCGACATCTTTCCTTTCAACCGAATAGTGCCGTGCCCATTTCCCGTGTATCGTCCGGTCAGAATCACCGGCTTGGCGCTGAATAGATCGGGCACGGTCTTGGGATAGACGTCGGCTACCGGCAAGCCATTCCAGTCGATCGAAATATCTGTGAGCAGTGGATTCCGCACGCGTTCATGCATGCGCCGAGCCGCCGCCGATCCGTCATCGTTGAGACCGACATACTCGACTTCGCCCCGGCCGTATCTGGCCATGTTGTCGAGCAGGAAGCGATTCACGCTGCTACCAATACCGAACGCGAATACACGCGCGTTGGGGTGCTTCTGCACTTCGCCGATGATTTCCATGTCGTTGCCGACGTAGCCATCAGTCATGAAGACCACGATGCGCACGTGGCCCTGCGCGTCCGACGGATCCATCGAAGCCTTGATGGCTTTCATCATTTCCGTGCCGCCGCCGCCGGTGCGGGACTCGAGAAAAGCCTGTGCCTTAGCCAGGTTTTCTTTCGTCGCCGGCACTGGTTCGGGAAACAGAATGTGTTCGTCACCAGAGAACGTGATTAGATTGAACGTGTCATAAGGATAAAGATTATCGAGCGCCAGCTTCATCGTCTCTTTGGCCTTCTCAATCGGAAAGCCGCTCATCGATCCCGAAGTATCGAGCACAAACACCAGTTCTTTGGGCATGACGTCTTCAGCGGTGACCCGATCCGGCGGCTGGAGAATCAAGGTGAAAAAGCCGCCTTTGTCGCTTGCATGTGTCAGCAGCGCATCTTCGATCTTCTTTCCGGCCACGTCGTAGCGCAGGATGAAATCTTTGTTGGGAATCGCCGCTTGATCTTTCAAACGAACGATTGCACGGCGGTCGTCCGGGCGCTCGACTGAAACGTCGTGCGTTTTCGAGTCCAGCACATCAATCGGCACACCCGCGTCGAGTGCCACATCGATCGAAACGTCGTGTCCGGCCCGCATTCCTTCAGGCACTGGCTGCGGTGTGACCCGGGAAGCATCGGGCACCTGGTTCGTGTCTGATGCAAAGCCGGTCCCCTGCGCCCCGGTGGGAGAACCCGGTACATAACGGGGCCCGACCACCATCGGGAAAATAAATTCGTAGGAACCATCTTCGTACTTCAGCGTCTCGACATAGCTGATCGTGATTTTGATTTGTTCGCCGGGAAGAATATTCGCCACCGATTGCGTGAAGATGTTCGGCCGTTCCTGATCGAGCAGACTGGCCGTCTGCCCGTTAGATTTGGCGGCTTCATAGACAGCCTGGGCTTCCTCGCGCCGCAAGACCTTTCCGCGGACCGTCCGGTCGCCGACAATCATAGTCATGTCGTCGACGGCGGCGTTTTGCGGCAGAGGGAACGTGTAAACCGCTTCGATCTTTTCTTTGAAGGGATTATCAAACTCCTGCGTGACGACTACACGTGAAAGAAAGCCGCTGATCTGGGCCTTCACATCGGTGTGCTTGAGCGGGCACAAGGCCTTCGGCTTTCCGTTTGGATCGACGGCCTGCAGGACACCCTGCGTCGCGCCGCTCTGTGCCGAGACGTGTCCACCGGAAGTTCTTAAGTCGTTCACGCCAAATATCGCAGCCACTGAAGCTGTAAGCACTATGAAAGTCTTGAGAAAGAAAGTTCTGCGCATTGTCTCCTCCACTTAATCGGATACATTTCAGAGCACACCCGAACGCCTGGAAAGTTGCGGAAAAATGCATCGCGCCGCTGGTTTAGAGACCTAATCATGGTCTCTGGTTCCCGAATACTTACGGGTGTAGAACGTGATAAGCGGGAAGACCTTGCAGATAATCAAGTTCCTGATGCAGCTTGCAGCGATTGCGATGGCCGAGCAACCGCGAAGCGGTTGCGAAACCCAGCCCAGGGTTGCCGCACATCAATCACCCAGCGTAGCCGCGCAGAAGCGCGGCAACCGTGGGCTATGTTGCATAACCGCTTCGCGGTAGAACCGCAGGGTCAAGCTTGATCAGAGCCTCATAAGATCTGTCCGATTACAAATCACCGTCATGCCACAGTCCGGCGATCTGCTTCAATACAAATTGAAGTTGTATTCCAGCTGCATATACATCGATACGGGTTGCCCGTTTTTCTTCGCCGGCACAAATCGGATCTGACGAGCTGCGGCAATAGCCTTCTCTGTCAGGCCACCTCCCAGAGGTTGCATCGCCCGAATGTTGGTTACCTCGCCGGTTCGCGAGAACACCACGCGCAGGATGACCGTGCCGGTAATGCCGGTGCGTCTGGCTTCTTCCGTGTACTGCGGCTCGGGTTTTGAAAGCACGCGTGCGCGTTCGTTTACTTCAGGCGGCGAATAAACGCGATTCGAATCGGGATTTGGATTGTTGCCGCGCGCACCACCATCGCCACAACATCCAGCACTCTTATCGCCGTCGCCGATGTTTCCTTTCCTCCCCGGACCGAAACCCGGGCCCTCGCCTTCACCGATACCTGTGCCCTTGTTCGTTCCGACACCGCCGTCTTCGCCCGGTCCATTCGAATGCGTAGTCGATTTGGAACGCGGATCACCATAAGCACTAAGCGAAAGATTTCGCCAGAGCGCCGCATCGATATCAATGCCTGCATCGGGCAAAGTCTTTGGCAGGCGAGCCATCGTCGTTGATATCGGCGCCGGTATTATTGACGCAATAGGGACGCGGCCCCGCGATGCCGGCGCGGGGTTGCCATCGCCCCCTCCTCCGCCGCCTTGAGACCGGGCCGGCTTCGGACCTGAGCCCTCACCTTTTCCCTTGTTCACACCCACGCGTCCTTTATCGCCGACGCCGACTCCTGAATCATTGTTGTGCTTTGCTTGGTCTCCCGGATCAATCTCGACGGTGCGCACAAGTTCATCACCATTCTCGATCAAATCGATAGTTGGTACTCTGCCCGTCCGTTTTTCCCAAACCAGGACGCCCAGAACAATCGCTCCCACAATGAACAGCGCAGTCGTTACTCCTGACAGCACATGTGGGCGCAGGACATTCTGTTTGAATGAGCGTGTTCCCTGGCGTATGACTGTGCCGGAAAACGCGCGCGGATCGCTCCTGAATGAAGGCCAGGCCTGTTTGGCCTGGTTCATGACGAACGAGAGTTGGCTTGCGAGTCGCGGCAGGAGAGCTTCGTCAGAAATCAAAGTCAGCTGGAATTCCGCTCGTGACGAGTGACGACTGTCGAGTGGGGGCAGCGTGATGCCCAGCATCGTCCCATCGACCGGACAGAAAAAAAACTTATCATCAAATTCTTCACCGCATTCGTTACATCTCTTCATGGCAGTCTCCTGGTTCTCTGGGAGTTGTGAACTTCGGACGGGGAGAGCTTGCTTGAAAGAGAGGTGGCACAGACTTCAGTCTGTGATTCTTTTGTGGGAACGCGTGCAATTCACAGACTAAAAAGTCTGTGCCACCATTTGATTCAGTTGCGCAAACACTTACCGGCGGCCGGCAGTTAGCCGAGCGCTCGTTTAAGAATGGTGTTCGGAAAGCGGGGAGCCCTGATGTGTATTACAAGAGACGTACGAAAAGTTACGGTGAAAAAATGAAGTTCGGAGTTCAAGCTTCAGATGGTCGTTGGAACGATACGACAACCTCAAGGTTGAACCCTTTAAACCGAACCTACTTCAACCTGAGACTGCGCGCGATCAGATCAGTCTGATTCCGTATGCGCAAAAGTTTGTCTCGCATTCCGGTGAAACGCAGCACGTAAACCGTGCGGCCGTCGCCTTGCAAATAATAGCTGCGGCCGGCCATGGGCTTGCCCGCCTGGGTGAATTCAAACGACATGGTCACGCCGGACAATCGGCCTGCAAAAGTTTCTTCCTTGCCGTCAACGTAGCCCGGCCGGAAGCGTTCCTTCTGATCCTGATCGCGATGCGCAAACTCTTTGACCGTAAGTCCTTCATCGAAAGCTTCTTTACGGATCCGGAGATAGCCATCGTTGCGGTCACCATAGACGAATTCCGCATGTTGGTGGACTTCGGTCGGTTCGTCAACCAGACGCCAGGTAGCGGACGGAAAGTCGACGATATAGGTCACCTTCGCGCTCGAATAACTGTGCTCCTGGGCGGTCGAATTCAAACGTGAAGGTGTAGGGGCAAGCGCAGCGAGAAGGAAGAATCCTAAGAAGGTTATGGTTGTTCGCATTGTCTTACTCCTTTTTGGCCTTTGCGGGTCACCGCTGTCAGATGCCGTAGACGGTTGCCTTGTTGTCTCAACCCGAAGGGCAGTAGCCGACCGTGAGGGAGGGCGCCCCAACTCGGATCATCAGTTGACCATTCGTCGTTGCCGCTTTTTCATCGGACGCGTCTAACGCCCTCCCTCACCGACACCAGACCTAAATTTGACCCTGCTCGATTGCCTGTCGCTGGAGCCGCACGAGCTGTTCAATTCCCTTGCGACCCAGTTCCAGCAAATTGTCCATCTCCGCGCGCGTGAATGGCAATCCTTCGGCTGTGCCTTGCACTTCTATGAAGCGAGCATCACCAGTGCAGACGATATTCATGTCCACCTGCGCCCGCGAGTCCTCGTCATATTTCAAATCAAGCAAAGGCGTTCCGTCAACAATGCCCACACTCACCGCGGCCACCTCGCCGATGATGGGCGACTTTGTGATCCGTCGTTCTTTCATCAGGCGTTTACAGGCAATTGCGAACGCGACATAGGCGCCGGTAATCGCGGCGGTGCGCGTGCCCCCGTCCGCTTGCAGGACGTCACAATCCAAAGTAATCGTGCGATCGCCCAGCACCTTGCGATTTGAAATCGAGCGCAGGCTGCGGCCAATCAGACGCTGAATCTCGTGCGTGCGGCCCGAAGGTCCGCCACGTCCAGTCTCACGCGATGTGCGCGTCTCAGTCGAGCGCGGCAGCATGGCGTACTCGGCAGTGACCCAGCCTTCGGTGCGCTGGCCGCGCAGGTGCGGCGGCAATTTGTCTTCGACTGAGGCAGCACAGATCACTCGTGTGTTCCCCATCTCGATCAAAGCCGAGCCTTCGGCGTTTGGCAGAAAGCCTGGCGTGATGCGGACCGGCCGCAACTCATCTGCTGCGCGATCATCTGTGCGTGCAAAAGTCATGGTGTGCTTCTGTTTCCTCTCCCTCTGGAGAGGGTCAGGGTGAGGGCGTTAGTACGATTTGCCTACCTCCTTAATATTTGTAAGCGGCTCTGCCGCCTGATGTGTGGAAAGGCTCTGCCTTTCCAGTAAGTATCAGAATTATTCTAAGAGGCTCCGCCTCATCTTCCGAGGCGCAGCCTCGGACTCATAAAGTAGCTGCGACGGAAGGCCATAGGCTTTCCGCACATCAGGCGGCCGAGCCGCTGGAACCTAGTCCCTCTTAAGCCTGTCAGACCCTGCCCCTAAAAGTAATAAGAGTCAGGACGTTTCAGCGCGCAGCTCATCGTGTCCCCAAACCTCAACTGCTTCCAACCGTGCCGGCTTACTTCCCAAAAATCTTTCGGCCACTCTGGCGAAACGTTCCGCCGCGTCCGTCACATAAAAGTGGTCCAAATCATCGCACAGATGGCGTTCGAGCGCACCAGTGCCCGGCGTTGCCCTCGCCAAACCTTTTTCCTTCAACAACGCCTTCACTTCGACCGCGGTCGCTTCACCTGAATCGATTAGCTCGACTTGAGCGCCGACAACATCCTGAATCACTTCCTTCAGAATCGGATAATGAGTACAACCCAGAACCAACGTGTCGATGCTTGAACGGAAATCTTTGAGATAAGTCTCGGCGACCGTGCGCGCCACGTCCTGGTCGGCCCAACCCTCTTCCGCCAGCGGGACGAATAATGGACATGCACGCTCAATTACCACCGTGCCCTGATCAGCTTTTTTGATCGCCGCGGTGTAAGCGCCGCTCTGCACTGTCGATTCTGTCGCGATCACTCCGATGAGCCGCGCTGAGGCCGTCCTTTGCTGGGAGCGCGGACGGCCCGTCCGCATTTCTTCATCGCTTGACCCAACTGCTACGGCCGCTCGTGCCCCTGGCCCAATCACGCCGACGACGTCAATATCAAGCGCCTTGCGAACCGCCGGCAACGCCAAAGCCGAAGCTGTATTACAAGCCACGACCAGCAGTTTGATTCCGCGAGCCGCGAGGAACTGCGCGTTCTCGACTGCGTAACGTTCGACCGTCGCCAGTGATTTCGTCCCATAAGGGACACGCGCGGTGTCGCCGAGATAGACAAAGCGCTCGTTGGGCAGATGCTCGTGCAGCGCTCGATAGACGGTCAGTCCGCCAACGCCGCTGTCGAAGATGCCGATGGGAAAATTGGAATTCAAGAGTTAGTCAGAACCGCCTGCGGTAGCGGGCGGGCAATCTTGCCAACCGATAGGCCTGCTGTCAATTGAGAGGGCAACTTGTGACAATCGGCAGTCCGCCCTTAATCAAACTCCGGCAACTCATCTCCCTGGCCGTTGATTACATAATCAATAGCCCTCTCGACGCTGCGCTCATTCCACAAATTCCGTCGACTTCCCTTGTCAACCCATGGACTATGCCTCGGAGTCCAACAGCCATCTTGTCGCATCTGTCGGGTTGCGTTTGCTTTGAAGGCGTTCAGGGCAAGCTCGGATTTTGTGTTTCCGATTGAAACGACTGTGTGCGCATGATTGGTTCTCACGTTGATTGCATGCAATGTCCATCTTCGAATAAGACAGGTCTCACGAACGGCATTTTCCACGGACGTACGTTGAGAAGCATCGAGGAGGAGCGGCTTGCTTTTCAACATACCTTGATTGTATCGATTGCGGTTTTCATTTGCGGGCGCATACGGAGTCTTATATTGGTTATGTAACCGATCGACTGATCCTCGCGCGTCCCCGTGCAGCCAAGTGCCGTAACAGCGAAACGTGATTAGGTGTGCTAAAGGAACGTCCGTATCGTTCCACATGGGAGATTCCCTAACTGACGAATAGTGCCCGCCCGCTACCGCAGGCGGTTCTGACTGGCGACTGCTCGCCTGCTCTAATGTTTTTGGTGGAGGCGCCGGGAATCGAACCCGGATCCAAAAGCCAACGCCGAAGGAATCTACATGCTTAGCCGCTTCTCTTTTCGGACGGCTTTTCAACCGGCCGGGTTTTGCCAAACATCGAGTAAGTGAAGCAGCAAGACCTCGATACCGGCTAGTCCGGCTTTATCTCGCCCACGACCACGGACCGAAGCCGCGGGCCAGCTCAACTAAGGTGACATCTCCATCCGCGCGCATGAGCAACTTGCGGCGGAGACGCTCGCTAGCTGTTTAGGCCGCGAGAGCTAACTCGTTAGAGTTGGCAATTGTTTTTTCCCTACGCTTTTTAACGAGCTGCATAAGGTAGCCCGGCATGCATCGCGACGGACATTAAGGCTCCTGTCGAAGCCTGTCGCCCCCATTTGCGAAGCAGGATGATTATAGGGGATGGGACGCGAGATGTCAGGTTGGGGTCGCGCAGATTCCCTCTGCATTGAGGTCAATGAGCGCGATGAGAGTCAGTACCACCTGCGTGAGCGGGTGGGTTAAGGCGTCAACGACCTCAATGATGTTAGTACCGCGAGCGATAGCGAGCGGGTTTACTCTTGGCGAAGGTCTTGGATATTTTGCTCGATGACTCTGCGCAAGAAGTCATACAGCTGCTAAATCCAACTAGCCCGCGGTAGCGGGCGACAGCCGATGATCAGAATAAACGCTGTCGCCCATTCCGCGGGCTACCATTATTTTTGGACTATTAACCTGGGGTTTCGCTGCGCGCCGCCCCAGGCTTTATGTCGTCGCCCGCTACCGCGGGCTCACTTGAGCTGTGAACTCGTTACGGTTGTGGCCGGGAGGTTTGACTCTGCTGATTCAGACCGCGGTTTAGCAGCATCTTTACTTCCACACGCCGGTTCTGCGCCCGCCCGGTTGGGGTGGTGTTGTCGGCGACGGCCGCTGTCTTGCCATAACCCATCGGCGTCACGAAGCGCCTCAGCGGGATCTTGTGATACACCGCCAGATACTGGACCACGGCATCGGCACGCTCACGACTCAGCCGGAAATTTTTCGCTTCACTGCCCGTAGAGTCTGTATGTCCGGCAACTTCGATCGTATACGCTTTTGCACTTTCGGCTTTGGCAGCGAAGTCGTCAAGTTGTTGCTTGGCTTCCGGTGAAAGCACCGCGCTGTTTACCCGAAAAGTCACGGCCACGTTCGCCTGCACGTCATAGTCATCGAGCGCCGAGACGCGTTCATTCACCGCCGTTACTTGTTGACGAGCCTCCGCGGCGATGGAGTAGAGCTCATCCATCTGGCCTGACATGGCCTTTTGGTTTTCTTCGACCGGCGAGACGCGGGTGTCGGATGTGATCGCGGCCCGCATATCCGACTCATTGAACCGAATTTTATCCGCCACGAGTTGCCCCTGCGAATCACCACGTCCTTCGACTTCCACGATCAGTCCCCGCAGAATATCGGTGACGGGATATTTCTTGCCGCTGCGAAGGAAACCTCCATTAGTCTTGATGCTGGTGTTATCGTTGATTAGGACTTGATAATCGGCGCGACTTCGATCGCGTATGGTGAAGGTGTCCGCGTCGCGCGACATGACGACCCCCTGGAATTTCATCCTCGATCCATTGGGGACAGATCGGAGACTTAGATTTTGGTTGTTGGGGCTGGGGATGGTTGAAACTTGCGCGGAGACCAAAGGCACTATCGCCGCCACTAAGGCCAGGCAGCAAAACATTGTGAATGGTCTAATCGGATTCATCGGTCTATTGCTCATGATTTCGCTCCTTAAGGATTTGATTTGATCGGAATGAAACAGACATTCCCTTTTCGTCGCCCTGGGAAATCTGCCCGATTTCAGCACCGAGCGGCGAACCGTACATTCTTGCCTAATCTCGTTTGGGCTTTGTTGCAGAAGAACGATGGTTGCCTGCTATATTTGCGGCGAAGGTTTGGTAAGGGGAGTAGGTAAGAGTGGGGTTGCTAATCTCGGGGCATTAGCCCGACCGTCAGGGAGGGCTCCTCGGTGCATTGATTGAAGCCATCCCTGACGGTCGGGCTAGTGCCCCGTTCGAGGGGCTCTCGGCAAAGCTCGCATAAAAGTGCGTTCGTACTTAGTGAAGCACTTTGTTTGTTCGTAATGGCGCGTGACGGCGAGACACTCGGGATCGTTCGCCACTTCGCGGCGGTAAGATTCATAAGCTGCGACGTTGGGAAAACTGAACAAAGCTATTGCGACGTCGTCCGGGCCTGCTTCACCGATGCCCGGAAAACTGAAATCCGCCAAAGGTGGGGCGTCGCCAGGAACAAAATAACCATGGTGCGTTCCGCCGTATTTTTCAATCAGACTCACCCAGACAGCCGCGTAATGTTCGAACTCGACCAGCTTTTCTGGATCGATCGTGTAGCGCAGGAAACAGGTAATCAATTCTCGTCTCCTCTTCGATAAAGGTTAGAAGTTCGCTCTAATGCGTACCCAATGATAGTTAGGATACAGCAGTCTTAACGGTAGCGCGGAGGTGCGAAAGTGAGCTTATGATCCAGTCGCTATCTCCGGTTCTGTAACTCTGTCGCCTGCTAAAGCGGGCTTGGAACCTTTTTTTCCGTTGGCATTCACCCCGAGCAAGCGAACGGCGCTCGCCTTCGCTCGTTGACACTTTGACCCACCCGCTCACGCGGGTGATACTGACCTCATCGCGGTCATTGACGCGTAACTTCATCTCGTTACATCGAGGTTCGGCGCTGGCTAAGTTATAATCTCTTAGCCTCAGATCGGCAGAGCTCGGTAACTGTGGGAACCCACGTTGCCCCAGTGACGCCCGCTGAGGCAACGTTATTCTAAAAAGGTTGGACTTATCATGGCTGCAAAACCTCCGGGTTCGCGTTTGAAATCATATACACCGCAGGGAATCGTCAACGCGCCGCCCAATGAGCGCAAACATATTCTGCGCCGGTTTTGGTTTCCGGCAGTGATTCTGCTGGCGCTGGCCGCCGGCGGATTGACCGGCATCATCG
>WNFQ01001036.1_pt1 | contig 33650 bp, 26 predicted proteins | sample 5400171 | NCBI WGS metagenome assembly WNFQ01 (sample SAMN13153356, study PRJNA577476) | soil metagenome | isolation source: 20 cm soil under Madrone tree | place: USA:California | collected 2016-06-14
CGCCGCCTGAGCCGATGCCGGCGAGAATCCGCGTCGCGAACAGAAGCGAGAACGACGCCGACAGCGCGCCAAGGATGCTGGCGAAACCCAGCAGCACCAGGCAAACGATCATCAGCCGCGCCTTGCCGAACAGATCGGCCGCCGCGCCCAGCACCGGCTGCACGATCGCGAAGGTGAAGGCGAACACCGCCGCAAAACCTGCCGCGGTGGCGATGCTCACGCCGAATTCGTCGGCGACGTGCGGCAACACCGGATCGAGCGCCCGCGCCGAGAGGCTCGCCGCGAAAGTAGCAAGCGCGATGATGTTCAGAACCGGCGGCATGCGCGCCTCATCGTGGCCGCAAGCCCTGTCTGCATCCTCAACGCGCCATTCCTTTGGCGAGCGCATCGAACGCCATCAGCGTCCGCACCAGATTTTCGAAGTCGCGTAGCGGCACCATGTTGGGCCCGTCCGACGGCGCGGAATCGGGATCGGGATGGGTTTCGATGAACACGCCGGCGACGCCGACCGCGACCGCCGCGCGCGCCAGCACGGACACGAATTCGCGTTCCCCACCCGACGAAGTTCCTTTGCCGCCGGGCTGCTGCACCGAATGAGTGGCGTCGAAGATCACCGGCGCGCCGGTCGTGCGTGCGAGGATGGGCAACGCGCGCATGTCCGACACCAGCGTGTTGTACCCGAACGAGGCGCCGCGCTCGGTGACCAGCACCTGACGGTTGCCGGCGCCGGTGATCTTGGCGACGACGTTCGCCATGTCCCACGGTGCCAGGAACTGCCCCTTCTTGACGTTCACGACCTTCCCGGTCGCGGCCGCCGCCAGCAGTAGATCGGTCTGCCGGCACAGGAAGGCCGGGATTTGCAGAACATCGACCGCGGCCGCCACCTCGGCGCATTGCGGGGCTTCATGGACGTCGGTGAGGACCGGCAGCCCCAACGATGAACGAATCTCGGCAAAGATCGGCAGCGCCTGTTCAAGTCCGATGCCGCGCGCCGCGGAGCCGCTGGTGCGGTTGGCCTTGTCGAAGGACGTCTTGTAGACGAGGCCTATTCCGAGCCGCGTTGCGATCTCTTTCAACGCGCTGGCTACTTCGAGCGCGTGCGCGCGGCTCTCGAGCTGGCAGGGACCCGCAATGATCGAGATCGGCAAATCATTGCCGAATTTCACCGATCCGGCGGCGACCACCGGCGCAGCAGATATATTTGCGTTCAAGGGTTTCGTCCTTTTCCGCGCGGACCATGCAGGGCAGCGGCAGTACGATCAAGCCTATTTCGCTGTTTCGAATATCAGGGTTGCGCCAAAGGCTGTATCCGGCGGCACCACCAACCGTCCAACGTGAGTCTGTGAGGCGATACCGTTCTTTCGATGCAAGCTTTCGGTCTGCGCGATATCCGCAACTTTGAACCGCAGTGCATTGAGCGTCATTCCCTCTCCCTCTAGCGCGGGCAAAACGCCAAACTGGTCGCGAAACGCGACTTGTTCCATGATCTCGATATCGCCGTTCTCGGTGCGCGCTCTGACGCCGATCGAACTCGAATGCAGGTCATTCACACCGGTGAACGCTTTCACGTGGGTCTGAAACGCCGGGTTCCAGAAATTTTCCGGGAAATGATGCTGGCACACCGCGAATGCTAGATCGGGCGAAGCCGGATCACGCGCGAAAGCCAGCGAGAACGCGACTCTTACCGGCGCGCCATCGGGTCTTACCCCTTCGCGCGCGAAATCGAACACCTCGAAATCCCCAATGCCGGCAGCCTTGAAGGAAGCATTGTCGGCATGCGCTTCACTGCTGTTCAGCAAGATCATGTCGAGACCTTGCCTGTCTTTGAGAAAATCGCGGTGAGAGGCGCCAAACGAAAATAACCGCGCGCCGTGCGGCACGATCTTCTCGGGCTCGGCGACTTCCAGGATTTCGACGTAGCAATTCTTCAATTGCACGATTCGGTTGTGCGTACCCCACGGATGGCGGTTACGCGCCCCGACGGTGAAGCCGGCCCGAGCATAAAAAACCGCCGCCGCGTCGAGGTCGCGGACGGCATGCACGATATGGTCGAGACCGTGAGTCATCGCCGAGGTTCTCAAACGACCGCCGTTACTTCACCGAAGAGAAGCCGGTCGGCGACGATATTACCGACGATCTGGCCGTCTTCCTCGGTCTTCGCGCGCGCAGCGATCCAGTCCGGATCGCTCTGGAATGCGGTCCATTTCTTCTCGCGCTCGGCAAGCGATTCCCAGGCCAGGAAATAGGTCAGCTCTTGATTGGATTCGCCGACCAGCGTCGTGAAGAATCCCGCCTGTTTGATGCCGTGCTTGTCCCACAGCTTCAACGTGATGTTCTCAAAGCGCTTCAAAAGCGCCGGCAGCCGGCCCGGCAAACAACGATAGACGCGCATTTCGTAGATCATAGGTTCAACCCCCAGTTAAGTTTGGCGCTTATAACGGTTGGACGCAGAGCTGTCTTGCGTAGATGATTGCATGGCCGCCTTTCCGGCTTGACTGATTTTCAAACAAATTGTATATACAAAATGATAGACTTCGATCCGGCCAAGGAAGCCATCAATCTGTCAAAGCATGGCGTATCGCTCGCGCGCTGGGTCGACCTCGAGGTTTTAGCTATCGTGAAGGATGATCGTTTCGACTACGGCGCGAGGCCCGATATCGCGCATACGGAACCATCGAAGGTGTACCGCACTGCCTTATCTTCAATACCGACCGATCAGTCTCCGCCGCGCACATGCAAAGGAAATGAGGCGCTATGTCACGTAAATTGAAAGAACCCGTATTCGACGACGATAACCCCGAATGGACAAAGGCCGATTTTGCCAGGGCCACGAAATTCCCCGCTGGGGTGCGATTGAAGGATTTGAAGCCTGCTGAACTTGCTCGGATTGTTGGAAAACGTGGGCTTCAAAAGGCTCCCACCAAAATTCCGGTGTCGATCCGACTAAGCCCGGAAGTTGTGAACCATTTCAAGGGAAAGGGTCCCGGCTGGCAATCGCGGATCGATGACGCGCTACGCAAGATCGTCAAAAAGGCGGGCTGAGTGACGCCGGCTATTCACACCAACCGCGACTGCACCACCGCCGCCTGAATGAACGACGCAAACAGCGGGTGCGGCTCGAAGGGGCGCGATTTCAGTTCGGGGTGGAACTGCACGCCGATAAACCAGGGATGGTCCTCGTATTCGACGATCTCCGGCAGCACGCCATCCGGCGAGAGGCCGGAGAACCGCAGGCCGTGCTGTTCGAGCCGGTTCTTGTAAGCGGTGTTGACCTCGTAGCGATGGCGATGACGCTCCGAAATCTCGGCGGCCCCGCCATAGACCTCCGACACGCGGCTGCCGCGCTTGAGCACGGCTGGATATGCGCCAAGACGCATCGTGCCGCCGAGATCGCCTGATTTCGAGCGCTTCTCGAGCTCATTGCCGCGCAGCCACTCCGTCATCAGACCAACCAAAGGTTCGGGCGTGGGCCCGAACTCGGTCGAATTCGCTTCGCCAATGCCGACGAGATTGCGCGCGGCCTCGATCACCGCCATCTGCATGCCAAAGCAGATGCCGAAATAAGGCACGTCGCGTTCGCGCGCGAACTGGGCCGCGCGGATTTTTCCTTCCGCGCCACGCTGGCCGAAGCCGCCGGGCACCAGGATTCCGTTGACGTGCTCGAGGAACGGCGCGGGATCCTCGTTCTCGAACACTTCGCTCTCGATCCAGTCGAGATTGACCTTCACCTTGTTGGCGATGCCGCCGTGCGACAAGGCCTCGATCAAGGATTTATAGGCGTCCTTCATGCCGGTATATTTGCCGACGATGGCAATGGTCACCGCGCCTTCGGGATTGCGGACGCGCTCGTTGATGACGTTCCAGCTTTGCAGCGCCGGCGGAATCTTCGGCTCGATGCCGAAGGCCGCCAGCACTTCGTCGTCGAGCCCCGCGGCGTGATACGCCTCCGGCACCGCGTAGATATTGTCGACGTCGCGCGCCTCGATGACGGCGCTTTCGCGCACATTGCAGAACAGGCCAAGCTTGCGGCGCTCTTCCTTCGGGATCGGACGGTCGGTGCGGCACAAAAGGATATCCGGCTGGATGCCGATCGAGCGCAGTTCCTTGACCGAGTGCTGGGTCGGCTTTGTCTTCAACTCGCCGGCGCTCGGAATGAACGGCAACAGCGTCAGGTGAATATAGATGGCGTGGTCGCGCGGCAGATCGTTCTTGATCTGGCGGATCGCTTCGAAGAACGGCAAGCCCTCGATATCGCCGACGGTGCCGCCGATTTCGCACAGCACGAAGTCGAAATCGTCGTTGCTGTCGAGGATGAATTCCTTGATGGCGTTGGTGACGTGCGGGATCACCTGAATCGTGGCGCCGAGATAATCGCCGCGCCGCTCCTTGGTCAGGATGTCCTGATAGATGCGCCCGGTGGTGATGTTGTCGGCCTTGGTGGCGGGGCGTCCGGTGAAACGCTCATAATGGCCGAGGTCGAGATCGGTCTCGGCGCCGTCGTCGGTGACGAACACCTCGCCGTGCTGATACGGCGACATCGTTCCGGGGTCGAGATTGAGATACGGATCGAGCTTGCGAAGCCGAACCTTGTAGCCACGCGCCTGCAGCAAAGCACCGAGTGCCGCCGAAGCAAGACCCTTTCCGAGCGATGAAACCACGCCGCCGGTGATGAAAATATACCGCGCCATGGGACTTAACCTTTAAGGCCCCGCCAGCGATTCGCCAAAGCTATTCGCCGAGCCGCAGCGAACATTCTCTCTTGCTGTGGGTGACGTGAAATTTAATGTCTTATCAGTGTGCTGATGGAGTTTTTTGATGCAGGACGCAAACAGAATCCTGCCCGTCCGCCCGCTTTATTGCGAGCGAGGCGCCTGCGGCCCTGGCGGCGCGGGCGGGTTCTGTTGCTGTTCGTCCGCTTTCTTCAGCGAATCCAGAAGTCCGCCGCCTTGCGACAGCGGCGGCGCGGGCGTCCCCGGCGCGGCCGGCTGCGACTGAGAAGCTGGCGCGTTACCGATGATCGAGCTCGGTTTGCGGTCGTAACTTGCGAGCCAGGACAACAAGAGGCTGGTGAGAAAGAATCCCACCGCGAGCACGGCCGTTGTGCGTGTCAGCAAGTTGGCGGTACCGCGGCTCGACATGAAGCCGGCGCCGCCGCCGACGCCGAGCCCGCCGCCCTCGGATTTCTGCAGCAGCACGGTCGCGATCAGCGTCGCAACGATCATCAGGTGAACTACGATAACGACTGTCTGCATCTCTAACCTTCCGTCACAAGGCCAAGGCGCCGGCGGCCGGCGGCACATCGGGCTTGCGGGGTTTGAAGTGGCGCGGTGTTACACGATCGGACGGGGCGTTGTCACCCCAGAAGGTCGCTCAAAGCCATGAATTGTCCGTCATTTGCATGAGATCATGATGCGATTAAGTGGAATCGCATCATGATCTCATCTCTTTGTTTGAGCATGATCTTTTCGGAAAACCGGTTTCCACTTTTCCGGATCATGCTCTAGTTACGGACAGCTCGCGGCAATCGCGAGAAAGTCGGCCGCCTTTAGGCTGGCGCCGCCGACCAGCGCGCCATTGACGTGTGGGACCGCCATCAACTCTACGGCGTTCGAGGGTTTCACCGAACCGCCATACAGGATACGGATCCCCACCCCTTGATCGCTAAATCGTGCAATGAGAATATCCCGGATAAACCGATGAATTTGTTCGACATCTCGGGTCGTCGGGGTCACGCCGGTGCCGATCGCCCAAACCGGTTCATAGGCCACCACCAGATTGTCGGCCCTGGCCCGCTCCGGGAGCGACCCCCCGAGTTGTTTCCGGCAAACGTCGAGGGTGTGCCCGGAATCGCGCTGGCCCTGGGTTTCGCCGATGCAGACGATGGCCGTTAGGCCGGCTCGCCAAGCCGCCTCGGCCTTTTGGCGAACCAACGCGTCGGTCTCGCCATGATCGGCGCGCCGCTCGGAATGGCCGACGATGATCGCCCGGACGCCGGCGTCCGCAAGCATTTCGGCTGAAATATCGCCGGTGTGGGCGCCCGAGGGCTTCGGGTGACAATCCTGCGCGCCCAGCGCGAGCGTCTTTGAACCCCGCGCCATTTCGGCGAAGCCTGCAATCAAGGTCGCCGGCGGGCAAACCAGCAGGTCGGCCCTGGCCCCGAACTCCGGCGCGCCAGCGAGCATGGCCTCGAATTCGACCGCGGAGGCCTTAAGGCCGTTCATTTTCCAGTTGCCGGCAATCAACGGCCGGATGTTGGCGGTCATGTCGGAATCCCCGAGGAATATTCAATCATGCACGGAACCAGCGCAGATGGGCTAGCAGAGCGCGGCGGCTAGTTCCAGACACGGCTAGGTCGTCAAGCGCCGCGCGGGGCCCTCCCCGCCAAGGTTGCGACGAAGCGACTGCCACTTTATGATGCTTTCTCAACTGGGTGACGCCCTTTTACGGAATTCGACGCTGAATTCCTGTGGGGCCCGCCCCGGTTCCCTCCTGCAGACAAGTTGGACCCATGCTTCGAGGAATGCGGAAAGCCTCATCAAACTGGCTCGGCAAAACCATCATGGCCACGGTGATGGGCGTATTGATCATTAGTTTTGGCGTCTGGGGCATCGCCGACATCTTCAGGGGCTTCGGACAGTCGACGCTTGCCACCGTCGGCCACACCGAGATTTCGATCAACGAATTCCGCCAGCTCTACACCGAGAAGCTGCAGCAGATCGGCCGTCAGTTCGGCCGTCCGCTGACGGCGGAACAGGCCCGCTCCTTCGGCTTCGACCGCCAGGTGCTGCAGCAAACCATCGCCGAGGCAGCGTTGGATGAGGAAGCGCGGCGGCTCGGGCTCGGACAGTCCGACGCGGAAATCATGCGCTTGATCTTCAGCGATCCCAGTTTCAAGGGAATTACCGGCGCGTTCGATCCGGTGCGTTTCCAGGGCACGATCCGGCAGTTCGGCTTCACCGAGCAGCGCTATGTTGCCGAGCAGCGGCGGGTATCGCTGCGGCGGCAAATCGCCGGCACGATTTCCGCCGGACTCGAACCTCCGAAGGTCCTGATCGAGGCGCTCAGCCGTTTTCAGACCGAACAACGCGCGATCGAATATATGAAACTCGACGCCGCCCAGGCCGGAACGATCGAGCCGCCGTCGCCGGAGGCGCTGGCCGGCTATTTCGACGACCACAAGGCTCAATTCCGTGCGCCCGAATATCGCAAGATATCGTTCGCTGCGATTACCCCGGAAGACATCGGAAAATGGTCGGAGGTCTCCGACGACGATGCCAGAAAGGTGTTCGCGCTGCGCAAGGACAAGCTCGGGGCACCGGAGAAGCGCGAAGTATCGCAAATCGTGTTCCCGAATGCCGAAGAAGCGCTTGCCGCGCGCGGTCGCTTTGGGTCCGGATTCTCATTTGACGATCTCGCCAAGGAACGCGGGCTCAATGCGTCCGACGTCGATCTCGGCCTGATCGCGAAATCCGCGATCATCGACACCGCGATTGCGGAGGCGGCCTTTTCATTCACCTCCGGCGAGGTGAGCCAGCCCGTGCAAGGCAAATTCGGCGTCGCCCTGGTCAAGATCGGCAAGATCGAGCCGGGGGTGGAGGCGAAATATGAAAGCGTCGCCGCCGAGCTGAAGAAAGAAATTGCGATCGACCGCGCACGCAAATCGGTGGCCGAGCTGCGCGACAAGATGGAAGACGAGCGCGGCGGTGGCGCGAGCGTTGTCGAGGCCGCGCAAAAACTCGGGCTTACCGCTGTCACGATCGACGCCGTCGATCGCTCGGGCCGCCTACCCAACGGTCAGCTTGCCCCCAATATTCCCCGTGGCCTCGACGTCGTCGCGCAGGCCTTCAACAGCGACGTCGGCGTCGACAACGATTCGATCCAGTTTAACGGCGGCTATGTCTGGTACGACGTGCTCGGCATCACACCATCGCGCGAACGCAACCTCGACGAAGTCAAGGACCAGGTCGAGGCACGCTGGCGCAACGACCAGATATCGAACCGGCTGCGGACCAAAGCGACCGAGATGGTTCAAAAACTCAATCAGGGCGGCAAGCTCGCGGACGAGGCGGCAAGCGCAGGATTGAACGTCGCAACTGCGAGCGGATTGAAGCGCGAAGCCGCCGTGCCCGATCTGCCGGCCAGCGCGATCGAGGCGGCGTTTCGTAACCCCAAGGATGGCGTCGGACAAGTCCAGGGCACCGGCGCAAGCGAATGGATCGTCTTCCGCGTGACCGACATCAACGTCTCGCCGGTTGACCTTGCCTCGGAGGACGTGAAGAAGCTCAAGGACAATCTTCAGCGCGGGCTGACCGACGAACAGGTCGCACAATACGTCACCAAGCTCGAAACCGAGATCGGCACGTCAATCAATCAAGCCGCCTTCGCGCAGGCGACCGGCGCAAACAACTAATTCGGAAATGAAAATGCCAAGGTCGGACTGCCCATTATAAATTTTCTTTCCATAGGCTGGGCAAAGCCAACGGGTCGCGCGAATGCGCGCCCGATGGTAAACTCCGCGTGCCCGCCACTACCGTAGACGCAGCTGCAGGGCGCGCGCCAAGGGCGCGTTGCCCCTTACGATTTTGAAAGCACGCGATGGACGACCTCAAATCTATCATCGGAAAAGTCGCCACCGGCGCAACGCTGTCGCGCGATGAGGCCGCATCCGCCTTCAACAGCATGATGTCCGGCGAGGCCACGCCTTCGCAGATGGGCGGCTTGTTGATGGCACTTCGGGTGCGCGGCGAGACGGTCGACGAGATCACCGGCGCGGTATCGGCGATGCGCGCCAAGATGCTGCGTGTCCAGGCGCCGGCCGACGCCGTCGACGTGGTCGGCACCGGCGGCGACGGCTCCGGCTCGGTCAACGTGTCGACCTGCGCCTCCTTCATCGTGGCTGGCGCGGGCGTGCCCGTCGCCAAGCATGGCAACCGTGCGCTGTCGTCGCGCTCAGGCGCGGCGGACGTATTGTCATCGCTCGGGGTCAAGATCGACATCAAGCCGGAGCACGTGGGCCGCTGCGTCCGTGACGCCGGCATCGGATTCATGTTCGCGCCGGCGCATCACCCCGCGACCAAGAACGTCGGTCCGACCCGCGCCGAATTGGGCACGCGCACGATTTTCAATCTGCTGGGGCCGCTGTCCAACCCGGCCGGCGTCAAGCGGCAAATGGTCGGCGTATTTTCGAAACAATGGGTGCAACCGCTGGCCCAGGTGCTGAAGAACCTCGGTGCCGAATCCGTGTGGGTGGTGCACGGCTCCGACGGCCTCGACGAAATCACCCTCACCGGCCCGACCTTCGTCGCCTCACTTGAGAGCGGCAATATCCGCACCTTCGAAGTGACGCCGGAGGAAGCCGGCCTTGCGCGGATCGGCGGCGACGCGCTCAAGGGTGGCGATGCCGATGCCAATGCGGTAGCGCTCCGAAGCGTGCTCGACGGGATGCCGAGCCCTTTTCGGGACATCGCATTGTTGAATGCCGCGGCAGCGTTGATCGTGGCCGGCCGCGCCAAGAACCTGAAGGAAGGCGTGGCGCTCGGCACCCAATCGCTCGACAGCGGTGCGGCGGCAGCACGGCTGAAGAATCTCATCGCCGTCTCCAATAACTGAGCGCATGAGCCTCGCAATGTCCGACATCCTGACCAAGATCGAAGCTTACAAGCGCGAGGAGATCGCCGCGGCCAAGCGCGCAAATCCGCTTTCTATCCTTGAAGCCCAGGCGAAGACCGCGTCTGCGCCGCGCGGCTTTGTCGAGGCGATCCGAAGCAGACACAGCCAAGAAGACTATGCGCTGATCGCCGAAGTCAAGAAGGCCTCGCCTTCCAAGGGGCTCATCCGGGCCGACTTCGATCCGCCGGCACTTGCGCGGGCCTATGCAGCCGGCGGCGCGACGTGCCTGTCGGTTTTGACCGACATGCCGTCGTTCCAAGGGCATCTCGACTTCTTGGTGGCGGCCCGCGCGGCCACTGCCCTGCCGGTGCTCCGCAAGGATTTCATCTACGACACCTACCAAGTGGTCGAGGCGCGCGCCTATGGCGCCGACTGCATCCTGATCATCATGGCGGCGCTCGACGATGCCGCCGCCTGCGACATCGAGGATGCGGCTTTTGCATTGGGCATGGACGTCCTGGTCGAGGTCCACGATCGCTCCGAACTCGATCGCGCCCTCAAGCTTCGCTCGCCCATGATCGGCGTCAACAACCGCAATCTTCGAACGTTCGAGACCACGCTTGCGACCAGCGAGGCCTTGGCGCCGCTGATCCCCAAGGACCGCCTGGCGGTCGGCGAAAGCGGCATCTTCGCACCGGTCGATCTCGCAAGACTTGCGCGGGTCGGCATGTCGACCTTTCTCGTCGGTGAAAGCCTGATGCGGCAAACCGATGTAGCGGAAGCCACCCGAGCGCTGCTGTCGCGTGACGGCGCTTCTCGCGCGACCGGGACACGCTGACGCATGGCGCGTAGAACTCCTCAAGGCAAAGCCGCCCTCACCCATATCGACGCCAAGGGTGAAGCGCGGATGGTCGACGTCTCCGCCAAGCCCGCGACCGAGCGCATGGCGGTCGCCGAAGGCCGCGTCGTGATGAGCAGCTCGACGCTCGCGCTGATCGTTTCAGGCAATGCGAAGAAAGGCGACGTGTTGGCCACCGCGCGGCTTGCCGGCATCATGGCTGCGAAGCGGACCTCGGAACTGATACCGCTCTGCCATCCGCTCTCACTTTCGAAGGTCACGCTGGACATCACGCCGGACAAGAAACTGCCCGGCTGCGCCGTGCGCGCCACCGTCAAGGTCACCGGCCCGACCGGCGTCGAGATGGAGGCGCTGACGGCCGTGTCGGTTGCCTGCCTTACGATCTACGACATGATCAAGGCGGTCGAACGGGGCGTTCGGATCGAAAACATACATCTGGTCGAGAAAAAGGGCGGCAAATCCGGACATTTTCGCACCGAGGATTGAGCCGCCGCGAAGAATTAAGAATGTTCCTCGCTCGGGCCGGGTCCAACCGTTCCGATTCCGTTGCGGCGCCGACAAGGCGGAAGCCCTTAGTCGTTCATTAACCTAGATTCCTAACGCGACTTCCATACTGCTTCCGTACCTTCGTACCGGGCCGGAGCGAAAGCCGTTCTGGCGTTGAGCCATGTCAACAATCAAGATTTCAATGACAGACGGTACCTCCTCGATCGACATCAAGGCACTGATGAGGCGCGGTCCCATTCGCTGGCTCATCCTCGGTGGCATATTCCTGATCGCGGCAACCGCGATCGGGACCGCGGCCGTGGTCTTCGATTTCCGCGAGCGCGCGCTCAACAGCAGCGAACGCGAACTAGAAAATACCGTGCTGTTGTTGGCCCGCCACTTCGATGAGAAATTCGAAGAACTAACAGCCATTCAAAAAGACGTTGTCGCCGAAATCGAGAAAAGCGGGTTCAGCTCGCCTGACCGTTTCAGGAGTGAAATGGCGACCCTGGAAATGCACGAGATATTGAGAGCCAAGGTCGGCGGCCGTTTCGACGCTGCAAGTGCCAATGTGTTCGATTCAGAAGGTGCACTGATCAATTCGTCGGATATCTGGCCGGTTCCCGATATCAAAATCGCCGACCGCGGTTTCTTCAAGGCGTTCAAATCGGGAACTGCGGCGACGCCAGCCTTGATCGAATTGGTGCACGGCCGCTTGTCCGGCGTCATGGAAACGATCATCACCCACAAGATAACAGGACCACACGGTGAGTTTCTCGGCGTCATCAACCGCGTAGTCACGCCGGAAAAATTTGAAAAATACTTCGCATCCGTGGCCCTTGGAGAGGGCGCGGCGATCTCGATGTATCACCGTAACGGAACGCTGTTGGCGCGTTATCCGACGATTCGCCGGACCAGCCCGATCGACGGCCAGGACCGCGTGGCATCGGCCCGCAACTTGAGCAATTTTCCGATTACGTTTGTCGCGAGCACGACGGTATCGGCGGCGCTTGCAGATTGGCGGCAGCAAACACGGTTTTTGATCTGCGTGGGCGGATTCTCCATGCTCATCATCGCCGCCGTGCTGTTTCTCCTGGTTCGCAGCCTGTCGCGCCAACACCAGGCGTCGCAGCGACGGCTAAGGCTGGAAAAGCAGCGCCTGGACACCGCCGTTAACAACATGAATCAAGGCCTGGTGTTGTTCGATTCGGCGCAGCGGCTCGTGATCTGCAACCAACGCTATATTGAGATGTACGGCCTCTCGGCGGAGGTTCTCAAGCCGGGATGTACCTTCCGCGAAGTGATCGAGCATCGCAAAGCCACCGGATCGCTCGCGGGCGACGCCGACCAACACTATGCTCGCATCATCCGCGACGTTGGCTTGCGAAAAACCATGGTGATCGAAACCCCCGACGGACGTTCGGTCCAGATCGTCAACGAGCCATTGGGGGATGGCGGGTGGGTCGCGACGCACGAAGACATCACCGAACGCCGCCGTGCCGAGGAGCAGATCGAGCATCTCGCGCATTTCGACGCGCTGACCGATCTGCCGAACCGCGCTCTGTTTCACGAACAGCTCAAGCGGGAACTGGCCAACATCGGCGCGGACAAACAGCTCGCCGTGCTCTACATCGATATCGACGAATTCAAGAGCGTCAACGATTCCCTTGGGCACCCGGTCGGCGATGAACTCTTGAAATCCGTGGCGGCCCGACTGCGCGCCTGCGTGCGGGATACCGATTTCGTCGCCCGGTTGGGGGGCGACGAATTCGCGGTCGTTCAAACGAACATCGAACATTCGACTGACATTACCGATCTCGTGACGCGAATCTACCAGACCATCCGCGAGCCTTACAAATGTCTCGGTCACCAGGTGACGACCGACGCCAGCATCGGCATTGCGGTAGCCCCCGGCGATGGTACCGACCTCGACCAACTATTGCAAAATGCCGATTTGGCGATGTACGGCGCAAAGTCCGACGGACGCCGAACCTACCGCTTCTTCGAGGCCGGAATGGATTTGCGGGTCAAGGCGCGCCGTTTGTTGGAAATGGATCTGCGCAAGGCCATCGTCGACGGCGACTTCGAGGTTTACTATCAGCCGATCGTGGACCTGCAAAGCAACGAGGTGACCGGCTGCGAGGCCCTGCTGCGCTGGCCGCATCCGGAGCGCGGCATGATTTCACCGGCCGAGTTCATTCCGATCGCCGAAGAAACCGGGCTCATCAACCAGCTTGGCGAATGGGTGCTGACCACCGCCTGCGCCGAAGCGGCGACCTGGCCTGAGCACATCAAGATCGCGGTCAACGTTTCTCCGATTCAGTTCAAGCGACATACCCTGGCTCTCAAAGTCGCCGGCGCGCTCGCGGCGACCGGCCTTGCGGCCGACAGGCTGGAGCTGGAGATCACGGAAGCGGTTCTCATTCGCGACGACGAATCCGCGCTCGCCATGCTGCATCAGCTGCGGGCTCTCGGGGTGAGAATCGCACTCGACGATTTCGGCACCGGCTATTCCTCGCTGAGCTATTTGCAACGTTTTCCGTTCGATAAAATCAAGATCGATCGCAGCTTCGTCAACGATCTCGATGAGCCCGGTGGGTCGTCCTGCATCGTGCAGGCAATCGTGAACATCGCCGCCGCGCGGCGCATGACGACGACCGTAGAGGGCGTCGAGACGAAGACGCAACAGGAACTGCTTCGCGCGCTTGGCTGTGCCGAGATGCAAGGTTACCTGTTCAGCCCGGCGAAGCCGGCCGCCGAGATCAAGCGGCGGTTCTTCTCGCACACCAAGCGCTCCGTCGCCGTGGCCTAAGCTTCGAACGCGGCAGGGCAACCTCCCGGCCGCGCCGTATGTGAGCGACCAGCACGACGATCAAAGACGCCATTCCTCCCGCGCCTTTCCTTGAGTCTTGGCTCCCATTCGGCCGATATCAGCCATGGCAATTTTCGGGATGGCGCGAAAGCTCTGAACGCGATACGCGGAGAGAGAAACGGGCCCCATATCCCGGGAGGACATCATGAACGACGCGACCCGCATCCGGCCGGTGGTGGCCACTCAGCTGGGGGTGAGCACCGAAGAATTCCAGAATCTGCATGAGTTGGTCCGCAAGGCGCGGACCAACCTCAACCAGAACGCCTGGGACTACATCGTCGGCGGCTCGGAGAGCGAGACCACGTTGCGCCGCAACCGTATGGCGCTTGACGAGATTGCGTTCCGGCCGCGCGTGCTGCGCAACGTCGCCGCGGTCGACCCATCGGTGGAAGTGTTTGGCCGAAAATTGCGTTTGCCCGTCCTACTTGCGCCAGTCGGCGCGGCAGCTTCGGCGCCGCCCATATGCTCAGCTCCGTATCGCAGCCCGGCCTGGAGAATGTCGCGACCGCCGCGCCAGCCGCCTTACGCATCTATCAGCTTTATGTGCGCGGCGACGACGCCTTCGTCGAGGACCATGTCAGCCGGGCGATCGCCAACGGCTACACCGCGTTCTGCCTGACGGTCGACACCGCGCATTACAGCCGGCGTGAACGCGACATCGCCAAGCGTTTTGTCCGCGCCAGCCGCCTGCGCGTCAGCGGCAGCGACTTCCAAATGGGGCTTGAGTGGCGCACCATCAAACTGATCAAGGACAAGTACAAAATTCCGCTGATCCTCAAGGGCATCGCCACGGCCGAGGACGCGGCGATCGCGCTCGACCATGGAGTCGAATGGATTTATGTCTCCAATCACGGCGGACGCCAGCTCGACCACGGCCGCGGCGCCATGCACGTATTGCCCGAAATCGCCGCCGCCGTCGCCGGCCGCGCTGGAATCATGATCGACGGCGCGTTCTGCCGCGGCACCGACATCGTCAAGGCAATCGCGATGGGCGCCAACCTCGTCGGCCTCGGCCGCCTGCAATGCTGGGCGCTTGCGGCGGCCGGTGAAGCCGGCATCGTGTGGATGCTCGAATTGCTCGAGGATGAAGTGATCCGCTGTCTCGGGCTGCTCGGCGTCACGAATTTCGCCGAACTCGACAAATCCTATCTGCACGCGGCGATGCCCACCAACCCGCCAAGCGTCTTCAGCGCCTTCCCGCTGCTCGACATCGAACCGTATCGGTATTGAGGCCCGGCCTCCAACCTCTCAAATATCAATGATGACCCGACCCCTGCTCTCACCCGGCGCCGCCGACGCGCTTCTTTTCGATCTCGGGCGCGTGGTGCTCGACATCGATTTCAACAAGACGCTTTCGTGCTGGGCCGCTCACGCCGGCTGCGAGGTAGCACAACTGCTGGCGCGATTTAAGCGCGACGACGCCTATCTGCGTCACGAGCGGGGCGAGATCGACGACGCCGAATTCTTTGCTCGCTTGCGTATCTCGCTCGGCATCGAGCTTTCGGACGCCCAGTTCCTGGAAGGGTGGAACGCGATCTTCTCCGGTGAAATACCCGGCATCGCCGGTCATCTCGCGCGCGCCAAAAAGCGCGTGCCGCTTTACGCGTTTTCCAATACCAACGGCGCCCACGCCGACCATTTCTCGGTCGTCTATGCCGACGTGCTCGGCCATTTCCGCGAAATCTTTCTGTCCTCAAACATCAAGCTTCGTAAACCCGACGCCGCGGCCTATGATCACGTGGTGAAAGCGATCGGCGTTCCCGCGTCGCGTATCGTATTTTTCGACGATCTCGCCGAAAATATCGAAGGCGCGCGGGCGCGCGGTCTGGTCGCCGTTCACGTGACATCGCCCGGCGACGTGGCGCACGCGCTTGCCGCACTTGGGATTTAGAATCTCGGAATTTGGGAGTTTGCCATGGCCCTGATGCCGGTTGCCGAGGCTTTATCAGCGGTTCTCGCGGGCGCCGAGCCGCTGCCTGAGGAAATGGTCGCGCTCGATGCGGCCCACCACCGCGTGCTCGCGCGCGACATCGCGGCATTGCGCACCCAACCGCCGCAGGCGATGTCGGCGATGGACGGCTATGCGGTGCGCGCCGCCGATGCCGCTCGTGTGGCGGCAAGATTCAAGGTGATCGGCGAGGTCGCAGCCGGCAGACCGTTCGAAGGAGCGATCGGCGCCGGCGAAGCGGTACGGATTTTTACCGGCGGCGTCATCCCGGAAGGCGCCGACGCCATCGTCATCCAGGAAGATACTGTCATTGAAAGTGGTGGCATCACCATCACGGAGGCCGCGATCCCGGGGCGGCATATCCGCCCCGCCGGTGTCGATTTTCACCAGGGCGACGTCCTGCTGACGCACGGAAGCCGTCTCACCGACCGCGATCTCTCGCTTGCCGCCAGCATGAACTATCCCGATTTGGCCGTACACCGCCGGCCCAAGGTCGCGCTGCTCGCCACCGGCGACGAGTTGGTCATGCCGGGCTCGACCCCCGGACCCGGACAGATCGTCTATTCCAACGGCTATGCGCTGCGGGCCCTCGCCCGCGCCGAGGGCGCCGAAACCATCGAGCTCGGCATCGCCGCCGATACGCTTGAAGCCACCCGGGACGGCATCCGCCGCGCCCGAGACGGCGGTGCCGACATTCTCATCACCACCGGCGGCGCCTCGGTCGGAGACCACGACCTCGTCAAGCAATCGCTGGAGGCCGAAGGCGTCACGATGGCGTTCTGGCGGATCGCCATGCGGCCCGGCAAGCCGATGATGCATGGGCGATTGGGCGGCATGCGGGCGATCGGTCTGCCCGGCAATCCGGTCTCGTCCTATGTCTGCGCGCTCCTGTTTCTGGTGCCACTGATTCGTATGCTTTCCGGGCGAACGTCGATTCACCACGCGCGGGAGACGGCGCTGCTCGGCCGCGATGTCGTCGCCAACGACCAGCGCGAGGACTATCTGCGCGCCCGCCTTGAAAGGCGCGCCGACGGCACCCTGATCGCCACGCCGGTCAACCATCAGGATAGCTCGCTGCTCGGAAATCTCGCTGCGTCGCAGGCGCTTGTGATCCGCGCACCGTTTGCGCCCGCGGCCGCGGCTGGATCGCCCTGCGATATCCTGCGGCTTCCTGCCTGACCAAGCGGACCGACTTCCGTAACTTCGCGTGTCGTTGACGGGAAATTAAGGGGTTGCGGAACACATATGGAACATATAGTGTTCGTTCATGATTTGTTTTCGATTCTGACGCTATAAATTGGGTCTCCGGTGCTTCCCACGCCGCTGACTCAAGTTCCTGGCTCAGCGATCGCGGACTCGAACGGCACCCATCGAAGTTGAGATCGAAATTGAGGATTGGTCGAGATGCTCACGCGCAAACAATATGAACTCCTCCGATTCATCAGCGAACGCCTGAAGGAATCTGGCGTTCCGCCCTCCTTCGACGAGATGAAGGACGCGCTCGATCTGCGTTCGAAGTCCGGCATTCACCGCCTCATTACCGCATTGGAAGAGCGCGGCTTCATTCGCCGCCTTCCCAATCGCGCCCGCGCCATCGAAGTCATCAAGCTGCCCGAGCTTTCGACCGGGAACGGCAATGGCCGCCGCGGCTTCACGCCGAGCGTCATCGAAGGCACGCTCGGCAGGGTCCGCAGCTCCGGCAGCGGTTCCGAAGATGACGGCAGCCGCGCGGTCGCGGTGCCGGTGATGGGCCGCATCGCCGCCGGCACGCCGATCGAGGCTCTGCAGACCCGCAGCCACACCGTCAGCGTGCCGCCGGACATGCTTGGCGCCGGCGAACATTACGCGCTCGAGGTGCGCGGCGATTCCATGGTGGATGCCGGGATTTTGGATGGCGACCTGGCGCTGATTCAGCGCAACGAGACCGCCGACACCGGCGATATCGTGGTGGCCTTGATCGACGACGAGGAAGCCACGCTAAAGCGCTTCCGCCGCCGCGGCGCCTCGATCGCGCTGGAACCCGCCAACACGTCTTACGAGGTTCGCATCCTGCCGCCGAACCGGGTCAAGATTCAGGGCAAGCTGATCGGGCTTTACCGGAAGTATTGATCCCCCTCCGCGGCATTACTCCTCCGCCTGCAGGTCGGCTTCCGAGGGCGTCGCGTCCACCGCTCGTGGAGCGCCCGTGGAGCGCGACGTCAACGTTGTATCGACCGCCTCGCCATCGCCCGCAACCGCCGGCGACCATGGCCGATCGACGCCCTTTGGTTTGACCGCATCGATCACAAATCCGTCACGGCTTCGCCGAAGGGCCATCGCACCCTGCCGTCGCAGTCGATCGCTTGATATCACCGAAGCCTGACACGCCGATGGCGCTGGCTTCGCCGTCACCACAAGCGCCGCCTGCTCGCAATCATCGCCCAACGCCTCGGGACGTCGCGCGAGCGCAACGAGCGCGCCATTGGCCATCGGCGCGACACAGCCGGTTTGGTCGCATGACACGCCCTCGCCGAGCGAGGAGTCCGTGGGCAACCGGGCATCGGCGTCGGCGGCGAGCCATTCTTTCAACAGGAAAGCATCCTTGGTGGCGTGCATCACGTGCAGACGTCCGTCCTTGCCGCGGACGCCGACATTGTGGCCGTCGCCCGAAATCAGGATGTCGGGCTGCGGCACCGCGAGCGCCCAAGCGACGGAGAGAACCAGCATGATCGCACCCGACCAGCGCAGCGGCGTGCGCAACAGTCCGAGCAGGACGATTCCGGCGCTCGACAGGATCAACGGGCCGATTCCAAATGCCGCCATGCGACCGATCGCGCCGGGAAGGGCCGCCACCCATTCCGTCACGAAGATCATCCAGTCGATGCCGACCCCCATCAACCACCAGAATACGCCGTCGAGGCCGAACGGCATCGCCAGCAGGCCGAGCAATCCCGCGGGCATCACCAGCGCCGAGACCACGGGCATCGCCGCGAGATTGGCAAGCACGCCATAGGGCGTGACGCGATGGAAATGAAAGGCGGCATAGGGTGTCGTCGCGAAGCCCGCTACGAGCGAGGCGAGCGTCAGCGTGACGATCTCCCGCCCGCCCCACAGCGCCATTTTGGCCGCCACCGAGTTATCGGGCGCGGCGAACAAGCGCGGCATGCCGATCTGCACCAACGCCACCAATCCGAGGGTTGCGGCGAACGACATCTGGAAACTCGGATGCACCAGCGCCTCCGGTGCGAGCACAAGCACGATCATGGCCGCCACCGCCAGCGTGCGGAACGTCACGGCGCGGCGGTCGACCAAAACGGCGATCAGCACCACCGCCGTCATGAAGAAAGAGCGTTGGGTCGCAACCTCGGCGCCCGAGAGCAGGAGATAGAACGCGGCCGCGGCCAGCGCCGCCGCGGCCGACCATTTCTTGATCGGAAAGCCAGAGGTGAGCGCGGGGATCAGCGCCAGCAACGCGCGAACCGTGAAGAACACCACGCCGGCAACCACCGCCATGTGGTATCCGGAAATCGAGAGCACATGCCCCAGTCCGGAAATGAACATCGCATCATTGACCGGCGTGGTGATGGCGTCGCGGCGGCCGGTCAACAGCGCGGTCGCGATCGCGCGCTTGTCGCCGTCGAGCACGGTTCGGATTCGCGCGTCGATCGCGTCGCGCAAGTCTTGCATGAACGCCGCGTAGCGCAGCGCGAACCCGCCTTTGACCGGCGGCTCCAGCGTCTTGATCGCGCCGGTGACAAAACCGGAGGCGCCGATGCCTTGAAAAAACATGTCGCGGCCGAAATCGTAGCTGCCCGGCCGCAAGGGCGCGAGCGGGGGCTGCAGCCGGCCTTTCAGCTCGACGAAGCTGCCGACCGCCGGCGCTGTGCCCTTTCGGACCGACAGGCGAACCCGCTCCAATTTGGCTTGCGAACGCGGACCCTCCATTCGCGTGACGCGCAACACGAAGCGGTCGGTGCGCTCGCGGATGTCACGCGCCTCGACAAAGCCCGATAGCGACACCGAATACATCGGTCTCGCCAATACCTCGTGGCCGATCAGCACCGTCTTCCACGTCGCGGTGGCAAAGCCCGCGGCCATGGCCGCGATCATCACCGCGGCTGGAAATATCTTCTGCCGCCGCAACAAAAACGCCGCGACGCATAACGCCGCCGCCGTGACGGCGGTAACCGGCGCGACTGGCTCGTGATCCGCGGCGAAATAGAAAGCGATGCCCGTACCGAACGCGACCGGCACCCAGGGCAACAACCGGCCGGCACCCGCCTCGGCGCGGACCCATTCGCGCAAGCGCTCGACGAACGACGACCATACGTCGAAACCTGACGGTGCGAAGCCGCCAGCCTGCGCCGTACCCCGCTGCGGCCAGGTCCCCGCAACCCCTTGCGCCCGGCCTGGAGCCCTGCCCCGCTCTACCACTTAAGGCCCCTCGCACGCCCACACTAGCCACGATGCTACCGTAGGGTGTCGCCGCGGGAAAAGCGGAACGGATGCAGAAACCACGTAAAAACTGCCGACGCCTTTTCGCAAACCTATCGCGCGGTCTCGCCGCTTCCCGGGTTATCCACCGTTTAGCATTTACCGATCGCAACGAAATCTTGCGCGCCCATGCCCGTTGCGAAACACTTATCGTTCGATCCGTTGAGCTGTGGGATGCGGACCATGAACAAGTCAGCCGCGGGATTTGATTACGACCGCTATCGCAAATTGCTCGCGGAGGCGACCGATGAGCCACGACGATTGGCGCTAATCCAAACGCTGATCAACGAAAAAGCCCGAGACCGGCTTGCGCGACAATCTCCGAGCAAAGTCCTTGCAGAAGCAGGACCGAAGGCAAAGCTCGGCACCGATCCAAGGCCTAAGGCGGATCTGCCGATGCGGGACTTGTCAGCTCTTGCCGCCGACCTCCTTCGCGAACGTGTCGCGCAAGCCGATCGTCCGGTTGAATACGGGACGCTCCGTCGTTGAATCGGCGTCGCGCACGAAATAGCCCTGCCGCTCGAACTGCATGACGTCGTCCGAATTTGCGTCGGCGATCGCGGGCTCGATTCTTGCGTCCGAAAGAATCTCAAGCGATTCCGGGTTGAGGTCGGCGACGAAATTGCCGGCGTCGGGAACCGACTTTGCGAACAACTGATTGTAGATGCGAATTTCCGCCTGTCTCGACCCTGCCGCCGGCAGCCAATGCATCGTCGCCTTCACCTTGCGGCCGTCCGGCGCGTTGCCGCCGCGCGTGGCGGGATCGTAGGTGCAACGCAATTCGACGACCTCGCCGGCCGCGTTCTTGATGGCTTCCCGGCATTTGATGAAATAGGCGTAACGCAGCCGAACTTCGGTGCCCGGTGAGAGCCTGAAAAACTTCTTCGGCGGATTCTCCATGAAATCGTCGCGCTCGATGTAAAGCTCGCGGCCGAACGCGATGCGGCGCGTGCCGGCGGCGGGATCGTCCGGATGGTTGACGGCGTCGATTTCTTCGCTCTCGCCTTCCGGGTAGTTTTCGATCACCACTTTGAGCGGCCGCAGCACCGCCATGCGGCGCGGCGACGTCTTGTTGAGAATTTCGCGGATACAGAATTCGAGCATCCCGACATCGACGACGCTGTTGGCTTTCGCCACGCCAATGCGTTTGACGAATTCCCGGATCGCCGCCGGCGGTACGCCGCGCCGCTTTAGGCCTGCGATCGTCGGCATCCGCGGGTCGTCCCAGCCGGCGACATGGCCGCCGCGCACGAGCTCGGTCAGGACCCGTTTTGACAAAAGCGTATATGTCAGATTGAGCCGCGCGAACTCGTATTGTCGCGGTTTCGACGGCACCGGCAGCTTGTCGAGCAACCATTCGTAGAGCGGCCGGTGATCCTCAAATTCAAGGGTGCAGATCGAATGGGTAATTCCCTCGATCGCGTCCGACTGGCCGTGGGCATAGTCGTAACTCGGATAGATCGACCATGCGTCGCCGGTGCGCGGGTGCGTCACATGCAGGATGCGATAGAGCACAGGATCGCGCAGATTGATGTTGCCCGACGCCATATCGATCTTGGCACGCAGGACGCGGGCGCCGTTTTGAAACTCGCCAGCCTTCATGCGGCGAAACAGATCGAGATTTTCCTCCACCGAGCGGTCGCGAAACGGACTGTTCTTGCCGGGCTCGGTCAGGGTGCCGCGGGTGGTGCGGATTTCCTCCTGCGACTGGTCATCGACATAGGCAAGGCCGGCGCGGATCAGCTCTTCGGCCCAGCCGTAGAGCCGCTCGAAATAATCCGACGCGTAGAAAAGGTTGGTTCCCCAGTCGTAGCCGAGCCATCGCACGTCGTCCTGAATGGAATCGATATATTCCTGCTCTTCCTTGGTGGGATTGGTGTCGTCGAAGCGCAGGTGACAACGCCCCGCGAACTCCTGCGCGATGCCGAAATTGAGCGCGATCGACTTGGCATGCCCGATATGCAGGTAGCCGTTCGGCTCCGGGGGAAAGCGCGTCACCACCTGACTGTACTTCTTGGCGTCGAGATCGGCCTGGACGATGTCGCGAATAAAATCGCGGCCTGTCTCTGCCGCCACCGGTTCTAACGTCATTCGTATTTCCTGTTCGGGAATCAAGGGAATATCTGCCAAATCCGCCTGCCCCAAGGAAGACTTTAGTTATGCCCGGTTCCTGCTATACACCCCTGCCCTCGGGGTGTACTCCCTGCTTTTTCCAGTCTCGCCATAAATGACCGATCAAATCGTCACGCGCTTTGCGCCATCGCCGACCGGCTTTCTCCACATCGGAGGCGCCCGCACGGCACTGTTCAACTGGCTTTACGCGCGCGGCCGCGGCGGCAAAATGCTGTTGCGCATCGAGGACACCGATCGGGAGCGATCGACCGACGCCGCGATCGCCGCGATCCTCGATGGCCTGAAATGGCTCGGCCTCGATTGGGACGGCGACGTCATCTACCAGTTCAGCCGGGCGCAGCGCCACCGTGAAGTAGCCGAATCCTTGCTCGCCAGCGGCAAGGCCTATCGCTGCTACGCCACGCCGGAGGAACTCACGACGATGCGGGAAACGGCCCGCGCCGAGGGCCGAACCCGACTTTACGACGGGATGTGGCGCGACCGCGATCCTTCGCATGCCCCGCCCGGCGTGAAGCCGACGATCCGGCTCAAGGCGCCCCAGACCGGCGAGACCGTGATCGAGGACCAGGTTCAGGGCCGCGTGGTCTGGCAGAACGAGAATCTGGACGATCTCGTCCTGCTGCGCGGCGATGGCAATCCGACCTACATGCTCGCGGTGGTGGTCGACGATCACGACATGGGCGTCACCCACATCATTCGCGGCGACGATCATCTGATCAATGCCGCACGTCAGAAGCAAATCTACGATGCGCTTGGGTGGGACGTGCCTAACATGTCGCACATTCCGCTCATCCATGGGCCCGACGGCTCGAAGCTCTCAAAACGTCACGGCGCGCTCGGCGTCGACGCCTATCGCGCCATGGGCTATCTGCCGGAGGCGCTGCGAAACTATTTGGTCCGGCTCGGATGGAGCCACGGCGACCAGGAAATATTTTCAACCGAGGAAATGATCGCCGCGTTCGACTTGCCCGCGATCGGCCGCTCGGCGGCGCGCTTTGATTTCGCCAAGCTGGAAAGCCTCAACGGACATTATATCCGCCATTCCGACGATCAATCTCTCGTGACCATGTTTGAGGGCGTGCTGGACCATGTGCCCGGCGGTCCCGACCTCAAGGCCAAGCTCAACGACACCACACGCGCACAGTTGCTGCAGGCGATGCCGAGCCTGAAGGAGCGCGCCAAGACGCTGATCGAGCTGATCGACGGTTCTTACTTTATCTTCGCCGACAGGCCCCTTGAGATCGAGCCGAAAGCGGCAAGCCTGCTGACGCCGGAAAACCGCGAACTCATCGGTAGGCTTCGCCTCGCACTTGAGGCGGTGACGCCGTGGACCTCGGAAACCACCGAAGCGGCCATGCGCGCCTTTGCCGATCAAAATAACCTCAAACTCGGCGCGGTGGCCCAGCCGCTCCGCGTCGCGCTTACCGGCCGCACCACCTCGCCCGGGATTTTCGACGTTCTGGCCGTGCTGGGACGGCAGAAATGCCTGGCTCGGCTCGGCGATCAGGCGCCGTCTTAGGCTCGCATGGCGGCCTTGGCGCCGCCGTCTTGCGGTGCACACGGCAATAAGATACCCATTTTAAGAGGTGCTTCTAGAATATCCGGCTTCCCACGCCATCTATGTTCGTGGCGCCCGTGGGCGGCCTCCTTTCGCAACGATTTCGTCGGGGACTTCACGATGGATGCAACATCCAACACCAAAACCGCAACGCTGACGGTCGGCAACAAGACCTACGATTTCCCGATTTTGAGCGGCACCGTCGGGCCCGATGTGATCGACATCGCCAAGCTCTACGGCCAGTCCGGGATGTTTACCTATGACCCCGGGTTCACCTCCACCGCGAGCTGCCAATCCAAGATCACCTATATCGACGGCGACGCCGGCATCCTGGAATACCGCGGGTATCCGATCGAGCAGCTGGCCGAAAAGGGCGACTTCCTCGAAACCTGCTACCTTCTGCTTTACGGCGAACTTCCGACCAAGGCCCAGAAGGAGGATTTCGACAACCGCGTGATCCACCACACCATGGTTCACGAGCAGATGGCGCGGTTCTTCCAGGGCTTCCGCCGCGACGCCCATCCGATGGCGATCATGGTGGCGGCCGTCGGCGCGCTGGCCGCGTTCTATCACGACTCCACCGACATCAACGATCCGCAACAGCGCATGATTGCGTCCATGCGCATGGTCGCCAAGATTCCCACCTTGGCCGCGATGGCCTTCAAATACACCATCGGCCAACCCTTCATCTATCCGAAGAACTCGCTGAGCTTCGCCGCGAACTTTCTCAACATGTGTTTCGCGGTGCCTTGCGAGGACTACAAGATCAATCCGGTCCTGGCCGACGCGCTCGACAAGATTTTCATTCTGCACGCCGACCACGAGCAGAACGCTTCGACCTCGACGGTCCGTATCGCGGGCTCCTCCGGCGCCAATCCATTTGCCTGTATTGCTGCCGGCATCGCTTGCCTGTGGGGACCGGCCCATGGCGGCGCCAACGAAGCCGCGCTGGCGATGCTCGCCGACATCGGCACGGTCGACAAAATTCCCGACTTCATCAAGAGGGTGAAAGACAAAAACAGCGAAGTCCGCCTGATGGGATTCGGTCATCGCGTCTACAAGAACTACGACCCGCGCGCCAAAATCATGCAGAAGATGTGTCACGCGGTGCTGGCGGAAACCGGTCACGGTAACGATCCGCTGCTGAAGGTCGCACTGGAACTGGAAAAGATCGCGCTCAACGATCAGTACTTCATCGACCGCAAGCTCTATCCGAATGTGGACTTCTATTCGGGCATCACGCTCAAGGCGATGGGCTTCCCGACCTCGATGTTCACCGTGCTATTTGCGGTCGCGCGCACCGTCGGCTGGATCAGCCAGTGGAGCGAGATGATCGAGGACCCGCACCAGAAGATCGGCCGCCCGCGCCAGCTTTATACCGGCGTCACGCATCGCGATTACGTCGATATCGCCAAGCGCAAATAATTCGAACCAAGACGGTTATTGACGCGCCAGAGTCTGATGAATCAGGCTCTGGCGTTTTCTTGTGTACAAAACGAGGCCGCGTCACCGCTTCGCATCGACCGCGTTCGCGCCCGCATATTCCTGCCACCCCCTGGCGCGTAACGCGCAAGCCGGGCACTCGCCGCAGCCATATCCCCACGCATGGCGCGCGCCACGTTCACCGAGATAGCAGGTGTGAGAATGTTCGCAAATCAGCTCGACCAACCCTGCCCCGCCGAGTTCATGCGCTAGTCGCCACGTCGCGGCCTTGTCCAACCACATCAGCGGCGTATGCAATTCGAAGGGCTTGTCCATGCCGAGATTGAGCGCGACCTCCAATGCCTTGATGGTCTCGTTGCGGCAATCCGGGTAACCCGAATAATCGGTCTCGCACATCCCGCCGACGATGTGAGCGATGCCGCGCCGGTAGGCCAGTGCAGCCGCAAAGGTCAAGAACACCAGGTTGCGGCCGGGCACAAACGTATTCGGCAGGCCATTCTCGCCCATCGCGATCGTCATATCGCGCGTCAGCGCGGTGTCGGAGATCGCGGCCAGCGTTGGTATCTCCAGGGTATGGCTTTCACCCAGCCTGGCCGCCCAATCCGGACGCAACGATTTGATGCCGTCGAGCAGCCGGTCGCGGCAATCGAGTTCGATGGCGTGCCGCTGACCGTAGTTGAAGCCGAGCATTTCGACGCGCCCGAAACGCTCAAGCGCCCATGCGAGGCAGGTCGCGGAATCCTGCCCGCCGGAGAACAGCACCAGCGCCGTCTCGGTTTGCGGTTGATCGGTCATGGGGCTGGCGCTATTTCTTTGTTTCGACGCGTTTTCTTGACGCGAACCGGTATCCACTTCGCTCGAAAACGCTCTAGCACCTATCGATCGGCGCGCCAATCGGTGGAAATGGCGGCCCACTGCGCTCGTTTCGCTGGGCCTGCCGCACTTGTTGCGCCATAAAGCCTGGTCTCACTCAGGCTTGGTGCACGATGACCCCTTCCCGCGACATTTCACGCCTGCTCGAAATCATGACGAGGCTGCGAACGCCCGGCAGCGGCTGCCCGTGGGACCTCGAGCAGAATTTTTCGACCATTGCCCCTTACACCATCGAGGAAGCCTATGAAGTCACCGACGCCATCGCGCGTGGCGACCTTGACGATTTGCGCGACGAACTCGGCGATCTCTTGCTGCAAGTGGTGTTTCACGCCCGCATGGCGGAAGAGCAAAACGCGTTTTCGTTCGGTGACGTGGTCGAGGCCATCACCGCCAAGATGATCCGGCGGCATCCGCACGTCTTCGCCGACAAGGATGGCCGATTAACGCCATCGGATGTGAAAGGCGCGTGGGATCGCATCAAGGCGGAGGAAAAAGCCGAGCGCGCAGCCCGGCGGCCGACGGACGAAAATTCACATCCCTCGTTGCTCTCCGGCGTCAAAGCGGGGCAACCGGCGCTGACGCGGGCGATGGAATTGCAACGCAAGGCTTCACGCGTCGGGTTCGACTGGAATGATCCCCGCGCGGTGCTGCACAAGATGCGCGAAGAGGCCGACGAGATCGAAGCCGCGCTCGATCGCGATAACATCGATGAACTGACGGAAGAAACGGGCGATCTGCTGTTCGCGCTGGTCAATCTGGCGCGGCATGTCGGCGCCGATCCGGAACTGGCATTGCGCGCCACCAACGCGAAATTCGAGCGCCGCTTCGGCTATATCGAGCGAAAGCTCACGGTGCAAGGACGTTCGCTCGAAGAGGCATCGCTCGACGAAATGGAAGCGCTGTGGAATGAGGCGAAGGCGAAGGAATAACTCCTCCACGCGCGGCGATTAAGCCCCGTGCGGCACGGCATCGAACCGGGTGACCACGATGTCGCGCTTGGTCTCGTCGACGCGCACGGTCATCGCGAAGCGTCCTTCGTGAAGCTCCTTATTGAGTACCTCCGCGTTGCGGTGCAGCCAGCTGATGCCGGCGCCGTCGGAGGCGTCGATCGAAAGATCGAGCGTCGTGCGCGTCGCGGCGAGCCGCTGTTCGATCGCGGCGAGCAGCGCGTCGACGCCCTCTCCTGTCTCGGCCGAGACCAGGAAGCAAGGGCGCTCGGACGGGCGGCGCGCGGCGATGTTTCCTAGATTTTCACGCTGCTCCGGATCGAAGCGATCGATCTTGTTCCAGACTTCCAGAATGCGCTGCCCCGCATCCGGGTCGATGCCGAGCTGACGCAGCACGTTATCGACGTCGTGCTGTTGCGCATCGGCGTCTTCATGCGAGATATCCCGAACGTGGAGAATGACGTCGGCTTCCAGCACTTCCTCCAGCGTCGCGCGAAACGCCGCGACCAGTTGCGTCGGCAGGTTGGAGATGAAACCAACGGTGTCCGACAACATCGCCTTGCCGCCATGCGGCAGGCTGAGCGCGCGCAAGGTCGGATCGAGCGTTGCGAACAGCATGTCGGCGGCCTGCACGTCGGCACGCGTCAGGCGGTTGAACAAGGTCGACTTGCCGGCGTTGGTGTAACCGACCAGCGCCGTCACGCGATACGGCACCCGCTGGCGGCCGGCGCGATGCAGACGCCGCGTCGCCTGGACCTTTTTGAGCTCGTTCTCAAGCCGCGTGATGCGTTCCCCGATCAACCGGCGGTCGGCCTCGATCTGGGTTTCGCCCGGACCGCCCATGAAGCCGAAGCCGCCGCGTTGCCGCTCAAGATGGGTCCATGACCGCACCAGGCGACTGCGCTGATAATTCAAATGCGCAAGTTCGACCTGCAGCGCGCCTTCCTTGGTCTTGGCACGACGGCCGAAGATTTCCAGAATCAGCCCGGTGCGGTCGAGAACTTTCGTGTTCCAGGCTTTCTCGAGATTGCGCTGCTGGATCGGCGACAAGGCACAATCCATCACCACCAGCTCGATCCCGTGGCCGGCGATGAGACCGACGATCTCTTCGACCTTGCCTTTGCCGAGATAGGTTGCGGGCCTGATCTGGCCGACCGGCGCGATCAGCGCGTCCGCGACCGTCAGGTCGATGGCACGCGCCAAGCCCACGGCTTCCTCGAGCCGCGCCTCCGAATCACGGAGGGCATGATGATCCGACTGCGCCTCGGCATCGCCGCGGCGCATACGCAAATAGGGGCCGATGACAATCACCCGCCCGGTTTCAGTGCCCCGTGCCGACCGCGGACGGTCGGCCCCGCCTTCGAGGTGACGGGTTTCCAATCAGATCACTCTCAAGCCGAAGTATCCTCGCCGCCTTCGAACAACTGGATCGGAGCGCCCGGCATGATGGTCGAGATCGCGTGCTTGTAAACAAGCTGCGAATGTCCATCGCGCCGAAGCAGCAGGCAGAAATTGTCGAACCATGTGACAATTCCCTGCAATTTCACCCCATTGACCAGGAAGATCGTCAGCGGCGTCTTGGTTTTTCGAACGTGATTGAGGAAGGTGTCCTGTAGGTTTTGTGCGCGGTCTGCCGCCATTGTTTTTATCCCGCAGTCTTGTTGGCTTCTTTTTATTGAACCGGATGCAGGCTCTCTTAACGAGAATCGAGCGTCCCCGGTCGCCGGCCTCCTCTGAGATCCCCCTCCGGGATGCCGACGGGGACGATTAGAGAACAGGCAGGGTTTTTAGGCAAGCCAGTTCACGCGTCATCGGTCCCGAAGGCAGGGGCATTCTCCGTAAAAATGCGGAAAAATCCCATGAAACTCAGGCCGATGCGCGAAACGCCGCTCAGCCGACACCAAGGGCCTTGAGCTTGCGATGCAGCGCCGAGCGCTCCATGCCGACAAATTCCGCTGTGCGGGAGATGTTGCCGGAGAAGCGGCTAATTTGGGCGATCAGGTAATCGCGCTCGAACACTTCCCGCGCCTCCCGAAGCGGCAAGCCCATGATGTGCTCGCCATTGGTGCTGGTCGGCATCGCCGGCACCATGGATCCCACATCCTGCGGAAGCATGTCGGCCGTGATGATGACCTCCGGGCCGCCACCTGCCAAAATCATGACGCGTTCGACATTGTTACGAAGCTGCCGGACATTTCCCGGCCAAACGTGTGACTGCAACACCGCCATCGCATCCTGGCCGATTTGCCGCTTCGGCAGCCCCGTGGCGGCCGATATTTGGCCCATGAAATAATCGATCAGTTCGGGAATATCCTCCCGGCGTTCGGACAGCGGCGGCACGCGGATCGGCACCACCGACAGCCGATGGTAGAGATCCTCGCGGAAACGCCCTTCGGTGATCTCCTCTTCGAGATTGCGTGCGGTGGAGGAGACGATGCGCACATCGACGCTGACTTTGGTCGTCCCCCCCGAACGCTGAAAGGTCTGATCGACCAGCACACGCAGGATCTTGTTCTGGGTTTCGCGCGGCATATCGCCGACTTCGTCGATGAAAAGCGTGCCGCCATGGGCTTCTTCCAGCGCGCCCGCCTTGCGCTGATGCTCGCCATTGGCTTCGACGCCGAATAGCTCGATTTCCATCCGCTCCGGCGTGATCGTCGCGGCGTTGATGACGACGAAAGGTCCGTCGGCGCGGCTTGAGGCGCTATGCAGCGTGCGTGCCGCCAATTCCTTGCCCGAGCGGGAGGGGCCGACGACCAGGATTCGGCTATTGGCCTTGGCGGCCCGCTCGATAGTCTGACGCAATTGATTCATGCAGGCGGAACGCCCGGTCAGGACGCTCGCGGCCGGCGCCAGTTGCTTGAGCTCCTTCACTTCGCGTTTGAGCCGCGAGGTTTCCAGCGCCCGTGTCGCCACCAGAATCAGCCGGTCGGATTTGAACGGCTTTTCGATAAAGTCATACGCGCCGCGTTTGATCGCCGCGACCGCGGTTTCGATATTGCCGTGCCCGGAAATCATCACGACCGGCACGTCGGCGTGGTCCCGCTTGATTTGCTCCAGCAACTGCAACCCATCGAGCTTGCTGCCCTGCAGCCAGATGTCGAGAAACACCAGGTTCGGGCGGCGGGCGGCGATCTCCGCCAGCGCCGAATCGCTATCGCGCGCTGTTCGGGTGGTGAAACCCTCGTCCTCGAGAATGCCGGCGACAAGCTCGCGAATATCAGCCTCGTCGTCGACAATCAGAATGTCATTTGCCATGGGTAACGCCTGTGTTGTCAGTTGCCCGTTGCAGCTTCGATTTTTGTTTCATTGTTCGTCACATCTGACGGCTCGGTGGTTTCGGGTGCCGGTTCCTTTGCTTCGGGACCCGGCCCTTTTTCTTTTGCTGTTTCGTTTTTCGGCGCATGGCCGGATGCAGCAAACCGCAGCCGCACCCAAGCACCCCGTGCGCCCGGCCGAATATCCTCGGCATCATTGAGTTCGATCCGGCCACCGTGATCTTCCAGGACGCGGCCGACGATGGCCAATCCCAGCCCGGTGCCCTTTTCACGCGTGGTAACGTAGGGCTCGAGCAGACGCGCCCGGCTCACCTTCGGCAGGCCGATACCATTGTCGACGACGTCGATCACGATGTCGTCGTTGTCGCGTGCGGCGATGACATCAATGCGACCCTTGCCCAGTTCTTCCACTGGGACCGCTTCGATGGCTTCCGTCGCGTTCTTGATGATATTGGTCAACGCCTGCGAAATCAGTCGCCGGTCGAACTGCGCCCGCATCGGCTCGTCCTTGATCTCGGCTTCAATATGAACGTCGGGATGGCCGACCCGCATCAGGAACACCGCCTGCCGCACGGTATCGGCCACGTCCTCACCCTCGATCACGGGTTTTGGCATCCGCGCGAAGCGCGAGAATTCGTCGACCATCCGCCTGATGTCGTCAACCTGCCGCACAATCGTGTCCGTGCACTGCTCGAATACGGCTTTGTCCTCGGTGATGACCCGGCCAAATTTGCGGCGAATACGTTCGGCCGAAAGCTGGATCGGCGTCAGCGGGTTTTTGATTTCGTGCGCGATCCGACGCGCCACGTCGGCCCATGCCGAGGTCCGCTGCGCCGAGACCAATTCGGTAATGTCGTCGAGGGTGATGATGTAACTGTCGCGCGACTGGCTGGTTTGCTCGGCGCTCACGCGCACCGAAAGATTGCGCTCGCGGCCGTCGCGGCTGATCGTGATCTGGCCCTGCACCAGCCGCTGCATGCCCTCACGCGCGGTTTTCATCATGTCATCGAGTTCGGGCAGCACGTCCGAGAGCGGGTGACCCAGGGTCTCCGCTTCCGCATGGCCAATCAGTTTTTCGGCCGAGCGATTGAGGATGCCGACACTGCCGGAGGCATCGACACCAATAATGCCGGCGCTCGCGGAGGAAAGGACTGCCTCGATGAAGCGGCGCCGACTGTCGATGAGATCGCTGGCGTTGACCAGCTCGTCGCGCTGGGTGCGCAACTCCTGCGTCATCTTGTTGAAGGTCTCGCCGAGTTGGGCGAGATCGCCCTCGGAAGGATGAACGGGCAGCTGCACATGAAGGTCGCCGGTCGAGACGATGTTGGCCGCGCTCATCAGCCGGCGCAGCGGGGTGACGAGCCAGTTGGCGAAGTTGAGCCCGATCAACACGGAGGCCATCAGGATCGTCAGCGCAATCACGGCGAACATCAACGCGAATGCCACCTGAATGCCGAGCCGGCGCGATTCGATTTGCGCATATTCGGCGACACTGGCCTGGGTTTGCCGCAATTGCGCGACCACGCGCGGATCGAGCAGACGCGCCACGTAAAGGAAGGTGTCGTTATACGCACGCAGCCGGATCACGGCCGCGACGTAGTTGGCTTCAATGAACACCGCAATCTGCGGCTCGGTTTCATCGACATTGCTGAGGAAATCCGGCGCCGGCGTCGTGAAGGTCTGCTGAATCCCGGTTTGCGCCGTCTCCAGAACGTTCCGGTCCTTGTCGATCAGCATCGCTCCCGGCAAATTGCGCGAGGCAGCACTTGTCGTCAGGAGCTCGCGAAACGTTCCGCGATCCTGGTCGAACAACGGCCGGGTATGCGCGATATCATTGGCCATTCCGAGAATATCGCCGCGGATGAGCTGCGCGTGCTCATGCAGATACGCGTTCGCAACGATGAGCGAGTTCTGAATCACCTCGCGAATCGGGCCCGAAAACACCCGGTCGAGACCGCGGTCGATGGTTACATTTGCGACGATCGCCACCAGCACGGCCGGCAATACGGCGATCACGGAAAACAGGCCGACGATCTGCACGTGCAGCCGTGCAGCCGCCCGACCGCGGCGCCGGGCCTGCACCACCTGCCAGACTTCCCGGACGATGATGCCGACCAAAAGCAGGATGGTCGCACCGTTAATCAGCAGGAAAGAGGTGACGACCTCGCGAGTCGGTTCGATCGAGCTTAGGCCCGTGAGAACCACGAAGGTGAGAAAGGCCGACAGCAGGGCCAGGCCGACCGCAAACGGCACCAGCAGCCTCCGCAGGGACCATCCCCTAGGTTCGGCAAGCGACGGATCGAACGATGCGACCGAGGTATCTGCGCTGGTCATTTCGGCAAGGTGATGCTGAGGCCCCGTCCCGCCCGCCGCAGTGACCCCGGGAACGGACTGATGCATTCATATCACATTGTTGCCAAATTGCGACAAATCAGCGGCGCGTTTTGCCTGAAAAATGCGCAACCTTTCGCTCGTCGCTAGGCATGAGGCCAACCAACCGCGTTCCGAACCCGCAGTCGGTTAACTTCCACTCCGGTAAACTTGAATGTCCAGGTCGCGAATTTTCTTCCGCAAAGTGTTGCGGTTGAGGCCCAAGAGGTCGGCCGCGCGGATCTGGTTGCCCCGCGTCGCCGCCAAAGCCGCCGTGAGCAGGGGTACTTCGATTTCCTTGAGTATGCGGTGATAGAGCCCGGGTGGCGGCACGCCGTTCGGAAAGCCGGAAAAGTGCAACGACAAATAGGCCTCGACCGCGCCGCCGAGATTGTCGACCCCGTGGTGAGCGCTGCCGCCCGACGCCACGGCCGGGGGGGCTAACTCGCCGTCGATGACCGAGCCCGTGATCACGTCCTGCGGGTATAGTGCCGCAAGCCGGCGCGCGAGATTTTCAAGCTCGCGCACATTGCCCGGCCATCGATGCTGCTTCATGCGTTCGAGCGCCAGCGCGTCGAGCTTCTTCGGGGGCAACCCATCCTTCTCGGCAAGTGCAAAAAAATGCCGGATCAGATCGGGCAAATCCTCGATGCGCTCGCGCAGCGGCGGGAGCCGCAGCGGCACCACGTTCAAGCGGAAGAACAGATCCTCTCGGAACAGGCCCTGCTGAATCAGGATGCGCAAATCCTTGTTGCTTGCAGCGACGATGCGCACATCGGTCTTGATCGGCGTGCGGCCCCC
>WNFQ01000443.1_pt1 | contig 33632 bp, 32 predicted proteins | sample 5400171 | NCBI WGS metagenome assembly WNFQ01 (sample SAMN13153356, study PRJNA577476) | soil metagenome | isolation source: 20 cm soil under Madrone tree | place: USA:California | collected 2016-06-14
GGCCCGGCCGAGTTTCCGGCGGGCCTGCTGCATTCGAACAAGCGACACACGCAGCGCAAAAACCGTGCCGGATAAACAACCAGTTTGCCACAATTCAAAGGCCGCGTCAGCCTGCCCGCTCAATGCGAACGAGAGGAAAGTTGGCACGATGAGTGCGAGAAGAGCGGCCCGCCTCGGAAGGCGGGCCCTACAGGAAACTGGGGCGCGGCTTCCGCACAGTGGCCGAATGGGCTCCAAGCGGAATCATCGAAGAGACGAATTGCGAATCATACCGGATGTGCTCTTCAGGAGTTTAGCTCCAATGACGGAGCACAATCCTGGCTTGACAAAGAGAGAACAAGATGTATATACATCTACTATGCGAGAAGGGGCGCTTAAGAAGCAACTTGCAGTAGAGCTGTTTGACCTGCCCTGTGCGTGTCAGAATTTGCGACGCGTCACTCGAATCGTAACGCGGATCTATGACCAGGAGTTGAGGAAGGCGGGACTCGAAATCACGCAATTCGGCCTGCTTACCGCGCTGGCCACGACTGGAGAGGCCAATCAAAAACGGCTGAGCGCGGGCTTTGCCATGGATAGCACGACACTGACGCGGACGCTGGGGCTGTTGCGGAGGCAAGGGTGGGTTCGCGTGAGGCGGGGAAAGGACAGGCGGGAGCGCCTGTTCCGCCTCACGCAGGCCGGCAAGCGACAAATGGCAGAAGCTGAACCTTATTGGGGGCGGGCGGAACAGCGACTGCGGAGAGAACTTGGCGATACAGGGTGGAAAAGCATGAAGCAGATGGTCTCGCGAATTACAGTGGCCGCGACGGCGGCGTAAATGTTTGTACCGAATATAGATGCATATACATCTAGTTGATTGAAGGGATTGAATCCTTCCTGAAAGGAACCCATCGATGCGAACCGTTATCTATTTGCTTGCAGCGCTGCTCATGTTCGGAGTCTTCCTGGCCAACCTGCGAGGAACCCCTGCTGGCCGAGGTCCCGGGAACCACGGTGAGGCCAGCTCTCATCGATCGGAACTCGAATATTTGAAGGCCGTAAATAGCGTGGCACCGCCGCGAGATCCACAGTTGCTGTTTCTGCTTATGGCCCAGTATTCGAACGCAAAGCTGCGGGAGGAAGGTGCAGAGTTTTTCTCCGCGCGGCTGCAGGAATTCGGACCTCGCCTGACGGACGCTCAAAAGGCCCTGTATCTTAGCGCCATCGGATTGCTGCGCGCTCAGCACGCATCTTCAGTCTCGTTGCTGCACCGGGTCGGCTACGTCAAAGAAACGATCGCCATATTGGAACAAGCCAAGCAGCTCTCTGGTGGGAAGATTTTCGTTGTGAACTGGATCGCGGGCATCGTCCATGCCGAACTTCCTGGCGTTTTTCATCAGAGGAACGCAGCCAAGGCCGAGCTGGCCTGGTGTCTAGAAAACGCCGATAAGGCGCCCGATGCAGGGTGGTTGCGGGAAGTCTACCATCACCTGGGCAAGCTGGCTCTTGCAGAAGGAGAACAGGACAAAGCCCAAGACTATCTGCGCCGGAGCGGCTACAAAGAGTTCGAACGGGCGATTACACTCATTACTCCTTTTTCGGAGGAAGCCGCATCCGGGCACGCTTTTTCCCCACGGCGCATAAGCGAGATCGTTCCAGGCCGCGTATATGCGCTCTCGGGCTTTGAGTTCACGGAATATTATTTTGTGGTGTCGGCCGACCGGCGAGAGCTAATCGGCATCGATGCGGGCACGCGCCCGGACTCTGCCAAAGCCGCCTACGAGGCACTGCGAGCGTATGCGCCTAACCTGCCGGAACTGACGACGGTCTTCATCACACACTCCCACTGGGATCACGTTGGCGGACACAAATATTTCCGTGCCCTAAATCCCCGCTTGCACTTTTACGCGAGGAACAATTACGGAGAAGAGATCGCCCGCGAAGTCGGTGCCCCAGCCGTTTTCGATAAGCAATTCTTCGGCGAAGACTTCGACCCCGACAACGTACGGAGCTTTAAGCCGGACATTACCATTGATCGCCGCACCGAGCTGAAGATCGGGGGAACACGCATCGAGCTCATTCCTGTGCAGGGAGGCGAAACGCACGATGCGATGTTTATCCACCTGCCGGATGAGGGCGTTCTGTTCGTCGGTGATTTCATCATGCCTTATCTCGGCGCACCGTTCGTCGAGGAGGGCGACTTTCAGGGGCTGCTGGATGCGATCGATATCGTGGTACAAAAGAATCCGAAGTATCTGCTCCATGGCCACGAGCCGCTCACGCGGAATTTCGCCTCCGCCTCGATGCTGGCGCAGCTCAAAATATATCTGATATGGCTGCGCGAGCAGGTCCTGACCGCAACACGCCGCGGCGATGAGCGTGGCGCGATACATCAGGCAAACCTGATTCCCCCGGGCCTGCTTAACGACCAGCCCGATGCGTATCTGCCATACCTTATTCTGCGCGAACACGTCATCGACCGTCTTTATGATCAGAACATCGGCTATTGGCAGCCGGACTTGCAGGGGCTCGAACATCTCACCCGTGCAGACCACGCAGAACTCCTGGTTGACTACCTCGGCGTGTCGGAAAGACAGCTGTTCAAGGCAGTGGAACGCTTGACCGCAGACGGCAAGTATGAACTCGCAGCCTCTCTGCTTGAATCGTCCGGAGACAGGTTCGAGCGGAGCGCCTCTGTAGCGAATGCCAAACGGCTTGTATACCTCAAACTGATGGAGAAGCACCAGAATACCGACCCTTTCAAATTCATCATCTACTCTGGAAAGATCGGGGAACACACGCCGCAGATGGTTGCGGCCAAGTAAGTGTGGAGATGCGCTTAGGCCTGTGTGGGAAGTTGGGTGCCTTGATGCGCACGTCCGGGAGGTGACAGGCACTGGGAAACTGGCCCAGTATCAAACAGCGGCGGACCTTGACGGGGGCAATTTCCCGCCATAGAGTCTCGGCAATCGTTACACGCCTTCGGCCGGCCTGCGGCTGAGGAAACCCTTCGATCGGGGCAGACACATACTGAGGTGATCGTGGCCAACGAAACAGCCGCTGCTGTTGCGCCCTTCGAAGCTAAAACAATTCACAAACTGCGGATGAGGATTATTCCCTTCGTCCTTCTTCTCTACGTCATTTCCTTTCTCGACCGGATCAACATCGGGTTTGCGGCGTTGACGATGAACAAGGAGCTGGCCATTACCAGGGAGCAGTTTGGATTGGTCGCGGGGATTTTCTTTTTTGGGTACTTCCTCTTTGAAATTCCCAGCAATCTGCTGATGCACAAGATAGGAGCGCGGATCTGGATCGCGCGCATCCTGCTTACCTGGGGAATTCTGGCCACGCTGACGGGCTTCGTTCAGTCGGTGCACCAGCTCTACGTTGTGCGCTTCTTACTGGGACTGGCGGAAGCGGGTTATTTTCCTGGAATCGCCTTGTATCTGACCTACTGGTTTCGCCAGCGGGATCAGGCGCAAGCGATTGCGCTGTTCCTAGCCGGCATACCCGTTTCCAGCATCCTCGGGGCTCCGATTTCCGGCTTCATCCTGGAGCACGTGCACTGGTTGAGCATCAGCAGTTGGCGGTGGCTCCTGATTCTGGAGGGAATTCCGGCCGTAGTTTGCGGAGTGCTCACCTATTTTCTGCTGCCCAACCGGCCCGCAGAAGCGAAATTTCTCAACCAGGAAGAAAAAGACTTGATTACGGGGGAGCTGGCCCGCGAAGAGCGGGAGAAACTGGCGAGCCACAAAATCTCAGCAGCACAGGCTGTTATGAACAAACGGGTTTGGCATCTGGGATTGATAGGATTCACTTTGAATATCGGCATGTACGCGATTAGCTTTTGGATGCCGCAGCTGGTGAAATCAGTGTCGAGCGGATACTCGAACAGCTTGATCGGACTGCTGGTGATGATTCCACACCTTGTGGGCCTGCCCGTAATGGTGCTCATCTCGCGGAGCTCCGATCGAAAGCAAGAGCGGAGGTATCATGCGGCGATTCCCGCCATCGCCGCTGGAATTGCTCTTGCATCATTGGGCGCAACTCAATCCATGTTTCCAACCATCGTGCTTCTGTCTTTCGCTGCCCTTGGCATCTACAGCGTCTATGGCCCTTTATATTCGCTCCCCGCCGATTTCCTGACGGGATTTGCGGCGGCCTCAGGGATTGCCTTGGTGAGTTCGGTCGCGAATCTTGGCGGATTTGCGGGACCGTACGCGATTGGCTGGATCAGCCAGAAAACGGGCAGTTTGTATGGCGGGCTGGCGTTTGCAGGCGTTTCCTTGTTCGCATCAGCGACACTCATGCTGCTACTTCCAAGAAGAGCGCGCGTTAACCCTGGTGAAAATGAGTGAGCAAATGGAATGGACCCAATGACACGCTGCAACCGATGCCTGGGCGACTAGGGCGCAGCGGTGCTGCGCCACTACAAAGAAAAGAATTGCGAGAAATGGGGATTAGTGAGAAGCCTTGTTTGCCGGTTTGCGGGACCAGGCGCCGACGAGGGCCATCCAAGTGACAACCGAGTTTGACGCAACAACCTCGGCTTGGACTCTCTCTGGAAATGTAGCGAGGTCGCCGAGCGGCTCGAGAGCGAGATTAAACTGGCGAACTTGCGGCAGCAAACTGCCAAGAACGTCGGGAAGCCAACGCGTGAATTCCGGATCATTCCCGAGGGGCATCTCCAGGCTCATGGTTGGTGCAGGCAACCCCGCCTCCTGGAAAATCCGGTAAAGAGCGAAGCCCATCTCTGTGTTTGCGCCGGAACGCCGGAAGGTTTCGTGGACTAGAGAAGCGCCGGCAGACCAAAGTGGGAGGCGCGCTGCAAGCAGAAGAAAAGGCGCCCAAGACAATTCGTGGAAAGCAACGATTCCGCCGGGACGAACCAACTGAGACAGGGAGCGCAAGACAGCAAGGGGATCCGAAAGAAACATCAAAATAAAACGGCCCACCGCGGCGTCAAAGGGTTTACCGGCGGGGATTTGAGAGACATCGGATTGGGTGAAGGTCACATTCCGCAGCCCGGCCTCGGCCACGCGAGCCCTGGCCCGGGCGAGCGAGCGCGCATCGCGCTCTACCCCCACCACTTCTCCCGAAGAACCGACCAGTTTGGCCGCCAGCATGGCCACGTCCCCGACGCCGGAACCGATATCCAGGACACGTTGGCCCGGGCCAATGCCCGCGCCACGGAAAAATCGTTCGGTGAACGGAGCGAGAAGTGCAGCCTGCCGAATGAGGCGCGCCTGTTCCGCGTCGGTGCTGCCGAGAGCGTAGTGCTGTACGGAAATGGGTTCCATGTCAGCCCAAGATTCTACCATTCGCGGCGCTTGCGGCTGTTGCGCCACGATGGCGCGGCTCAGGTTTCCCGTGATGCATACCGGGGTAGGAAGGGCGCGCGCCCGCAGCAGGCCCTCTATTCCTCGCGGAGGATGCGGATGGGTTCGACGCGTGCGGCGCGGTAGGCCGGGAAAACCGTGGCGAGAATGCCGACGGTCAGCAAGAGAAAGGCGACAGCAGCGAAGGTGAGCGGGTCGGTGGCGCGGACGCCGAAAATGAGGGAGGCGACGACGCGGCTGAGCGCGAACGCGGCAGCCAGGCCCAGCGCGACTCCGAGGAGAATTGGTTTCATGCCATCGGCGACGACCATTCGAACGACATCATTGTGGCTGGCGCCAAGAGCGATTCGAATGCCGATTTCGCGGAGCCGGCGGCGCACGGCGTAGGAAAGAACGCTATAGATGCCGACGGCAGCGAGGACCAGCGCAAGGCCGGCGAATGACCCGAGCAGAAGCATATTGAAGCGCTGGGGCGATACGGACTCCGAAATCAAGTCGCGCATACTCATCACGTCGGTCACGGGGCGTTCCGGGTCCACCTGATGCACTGCGGCAGTTACCGCGGAAATGGCGTTCCTCGGATCGGAAGTAGCACGCACAGTCAGACTCATGCCGAAGGAACGCCATGTCTGCTTATCGGGAACGGTGACCTGCGCCAGTGGGTGATAAATGGTCGCGACGGGCCGCGTTTCGTCCAGGGAGTCCAGCTTCACGTCGCCAACAATGCCGACCACTTCGCGAACAACGCCGGGGAAAAATGTCAGCGTCAGATGTTTTCCGATGGGGTCTTCATTGGGCCAGAAACGCCGAGCGAGCGCGTCGCTGATGAGCACCGCGCCAGGCCTGCCCGCCACATCGGCGCCGGAAAAGTCGCGGCCTTTCAGGATGGGGACATGCATGGCGCTGAAGTAGCCTGGGCTGATCAAGCGAACATCCACCTCGGGTTGCTCCGACATCGGCACGACGGGGCGGCCCTCAATTAAGAACGGCTGATGCGAGCCGCCGCCGCCCAACGGCAAATCATCGATTACGCCAGCGGACTCGACGCCGGGCAATGTACGGACACGCTGCAGTACTTCCTGAAAAAAGCTGATTTGACCCGCGGGTGACGGGAATTTGGTTGAGGGAAGCGGAACGGTCATGGTGAGTACGTTCCGGGGATCAAAGCCAGGCTTGACGCTGCGAAGCTCCCACAAGCTGCGAACCATGAGGCCAGCGCCAATCAACAGGACCAGCGATAGAGCCACTTCGGAAACAACGAGCAGGCCGCGCGTCTTGCTGCCGCTGGAATCGGAGCTGCCGCGGCTCTGGCCCTGCTTCAAGGCTTCATTGACATCGGTTCTCGTGAAGCGCAGGGAGGGGATGAGACCGGCGAGGATACCGGCGACAACGGAGAGCAAAAGGGTGAAGGCGAGCACCTGGGTGTCGAGCGTAATCTCCATGAAATGCGGAATTCTGTCACCGAGGACTTTAACGATCAAGGTAATGCCAAAGCGCGCGAGAAAGAGGCCGAGCGCGCCGCCCGCCACGGAGAGGAGCACAGTTTCGGACAGGATCTGGCGCAGAACGGTGAGGCGAGTGGCGCCGAGCGCGGTGCGGATGGCGATTTCTTTGCGGCGGGCGAGAGTCTTGGCGAGGACAAGATTGGCGACATTGGCGCAGGCAATGAGGAGAACGAAAGCAACGGCACCGAGGAGGACGAGCAAGGCGGGACGAACGTCACCGACGAGCTGTTCGCGCAGCGGAAGGATGGTGGCGCCCCAGCCCTTGTTATCTTCGGGATAGAGCTGCTCGAGGCGAGTGGAGATGGCGCTGAGCTCGGCTTGGGCTTGGCGGATATCAACGGCGCGCTTGAGGCGAGCGATGACGAGATAGTTGTGATTGCCGCGAACGGCGCGATTCTGGCCGGTCCAGGCGAGGGGCACCCAAACCTGAGCCCAATTGGGGAACTGGAATTTGTCGGGCATGACACCGGCGATGGAATAGTGCTCGCCATCGAGAGTCACATCCCGGCCGACGATGCCGGGATCGGAGGCGAAGTGGTCGCGCCAGAACTTGTAGCCGAGGAGGACGACATGGCCTTGGCCCGGGCGGTTCTGATCGGGCGAAAACGTGCGGCCGAGAAACGGATGGACGCGAAGGAGAGCGAAAAAGTCAGGCGCTACGGTAGCGCCCTGAATAGCTTCCGGGCGGTCCTTGCCGCCAAAAGTGAAAGAGTGAAAGCCGTAGGCGGCCATCTGTTCGAAAGAGGAACTCTGACTTTCCCAGTCGAGGTAATTGGCGGGGGAGACCGAGAAGAAGGTCAGGCCGGGAAAGCTTTTCGGGGGCGGCACGTGCCAGACCTGCATGATGCGAGAGGAGTCTTCGTAGGGCAGGGGACGAAGGAGGACGGCGTTTACGACGGAGAAGATGGCCGTGTTAGCGCCGATGCCCAAGGCGAGGACCAAAATGGCGGCGATGGAAAAGCCTGGATTGCGGCGCAGGATTCGCAAAGAGAACCGCAAATCAGAGAGCAAGTTTCGCATGGGACGGCACCTCCGGGCACCGCAAGCGAGGCCATCCGCGGTGACATACAGTACAGACGAGTTAGGGTGGGCAGATGTTTCCATGAATTTGGAGAATGGGGTGAGCGGGCGGAGTCGTCGGGAGCAATTCGAAGGCTACGCGAGCCTTGCCGGATAACGCATGCGCACTCGGCATGTGTTTTGCCCGCCTCCGACGAGCGGTATATAGTTAGGACGGGCAGTTCGCGCACCAGGCAACGTGCAGCCCGGTACCATCACTTGTTTGGCACCTGATCGACAGTTTTCAGACACCGCAAAGGCAACCTTAACGGATGGCCGCAGACGTAAGCAAGCATTTGGATCGCGCCAAGCGCTTCCTCGAGAAGAACCGTGTCGAGGACGCGATCGAGGCGTATTTGGCGGTGCTCGACGAGATGCCGCAACATCAGGAAGCCACGCAGGCACTCGGCGATCTCTACGCGCGGATGGATCAGCCGGACCGCGCGGCGGTTTACTACGGTCTTCTGTTTGATCTGCTCGTCGAGCCCAAGGACGAGACCAAAGCGCTCGCCATCTACAACCGGTTTCTGCGCGTGGGCCGTGGCCAACAGCCGCCCGAGCGCATCGCGCGATACGCCTTTCTGCAGCAAAAACAAAATCATCCCGACGAAGCCATCGAGCAGTACTCGAAAGCCGCGGAGCTATTCGCGGCGGCGAGCCGCGAGGAAGACGCGCTGTTTTGCTGGGAGCGGATCGCCCAGCTCGATCCGGAAAATCTTTCGCGGCAGCTTCGTCTTGCGGAAGGGGCCGAACGCCTCGGCAAGACTGCTCTTGCCGCACGGGCGTTTCTGCGGGCCGGGCAGCTTGCTTCGGCGAGCGGCGCCCCGGCCGACGCGCTCCAGCTTCTTGGCCGCGCGTACAAACTCGCGCCGCAGGAACGCAGCGTCGGACTCCTGTACGCTCAGGCAAACCTCCAGACCGGCAATGCCGTCCGTGCGGTAGCTTTGCTGGAACCGTTTGCCGCATCGGAAAGTGACGCGACGTTTATCGTCACTTTTAGCGACGCGCTCATGCGGTCGGGAAACCTCGAGCGCGCACGCGAATTGCTCGACCGGCTTCTCCGCGAAAAAAATGAAGGGATGACCCAGCTATTCGAACTCGCGGACCGATATGTGGCCGCAGGCCAGGACCAGAAAGCCACGGAGATCCTCCTGGCGCTCAAGCGGCGGATGTTTGCCGATAAGCAGCAAAACGATTTCGCGACGTTGATGGACGGTGTGGGAGCCAAGCACCCCCACTCACAAGCTATTTTGGAATTCTGGGCTTCCATCCACAACGAATTGAATCGCGAATCGCAGTATTTCGAAGTGCTGATCAAGCTGTTCGATGTATACCTGACGTCCGGAAACATCAAGAAGGCGGCGGAGTCTCTCGAGCGGCTCGTAGACATCGACGCGTACGACTATCGCAATCAAGAGCGGCTGGAGCTGCTGCGCGGGCGAGTGGATGAGGTTCACCTGAAACGGATCGCAAGCCGCCTGTTGAAATCGGGCACTCCCACGCCGGGTCATGCTTCGCACACTCCTCCGCCGCAGAATGCGAATGCCCCTTCCCCGGTCAGTGAAGAAGGCCGGCAGTTGCAGGCGCTGGAAGATCTGATCGTGCAGACGGAGATTTTTTTGCAGTACTCGCTGCAGAACAAGGCGCTCGAGCGTCTCCAAAGAATTGCAGCAATGTTCCCCGGAGAAGAAGAGCGGAACGCGCGGCTGTCCAATCTTTACCAAATGGCGAACTGGTGGCCCCAGGGAACGCCCAAAGCGAAGAAGGAACCTGCATCTGAGGCGCCCGTGGTATCCGCGGGACCGGTGGCGCCCCCCGCACCGGTTGCCGAGGCGCCAGTATCCATCACATCGAAGACGGGAGTTTATTCGGCGGAGACGCTGCGCGATCTCTCAAAGATTTCCGAGGTGAATCAAAAAATATTCCGCCAGCAGACGCCGCGGGCGATGCTGAACACGGCCGTCAACGAAGTCGGCACCTATCTGCGCGTGACGCGCGCTCTGGCCGTCGTGGGCACACCGGGGCGGCCGCCGGAAATGGCCGCGGAGTTTTGCGCAAATGGTGTGAAGCCCGCCCCCGGCGCGCAGGTGGTGCTGCTTCTAGCACACATCGAGAAGGCCGAGCCGGACGAACTGGGCGGACTCGTCGTGCAGGCAACGGAAGGATCGATTCTGAGCGATCTGGGGCTGGGGACGGCACTGGGCGTGATGATCACGGACAAAGAGACGCAAATGCCCGCGGGGATGTTGATCGTGGGGAATGCCGAAGCGCGCAAGTGGAAGCCGAATGAGGCCTATTTTCTGCAGGCTATCGGCGATCAGATGCTCATGAGCGTCAGCCACACGCGGCTGCGGTCGTTGGTGAGGCGCATGGGCGTTTCCGACGAGCGGTCCGGTTTGCTGAGCCGCAGCTCGTATCAGAGTTGTTTGCTGACGGAAGCGGACCGGGCGCGGACGCAGGGTACCCCGCTGGCGCTGACGATTCTGCAGATCGATCGCGGCGCGGAGCTGCTGAGGCAGCAGGGCGAATCGCCGCTGGAGCGATTTTTGGAGCAACTGGCGCGATCGTTGCAGCCGATCGTGAGGCAAAACGACGTGGCGGTGAAATATACTTCGTGGTCTCTGGCGTTTATCCTGCCGGATACGACGCTCGCGGGTGCGCAGAATCTGGCGGATAAATTGCGGCGGGCGGCGTCCGGGCTACGGCCGCCGTGGGACTCGACGCAAATAACGCTGAGCGCGGGAATTGTCGAGGCCGTGGCCAAGCACGACTACGACAGCGAAGACATCGTGACGGATTTGATCAACCGCGCGGAGTTTTCCATTGAAGAGGCGCGGAAGCGCGGCGGGGATACGGTGGTGGCGCTGGAAACGCCGAAGAGTAGTTGAAGGTTGAAAGTTGAAAGCGCCGTGCAGGACGGAGCATTGCCGCGCTGAAGGAAGAGATCCTTTGGTTCGCTCAGGATGACAATCGTTCGAATTGGAAAACTCAGCTTAGACAAATGGGAGAGAGAAGTATGTTTCCGACGGATGTGGTGATTGTGGCGGGGGCGCGGACGCCGATGGCGCGGTACACGGGGGCGTTTTCGGAGGTGAGCGCGATTGAGCTGGCGGCGCACGCTTCGAAAGAGGCGATTCGGCGTTCAGGCGTGGACCCGGGAGAGTTTGATCACGCGATTTTCGGGAACGTGATGCAGACGAGCTCGGATGCGCTTTATGGCGCGCGGCACGTGGGATTGAAGGCTGGGCTGAAAGTGGAAACGCCGGCGGTGACGGTGAATCGTTTGTGCGGTTCGGGAATTGAAGCGATCGCGCAGGCGGCGCAGCGGCTGCTGCTGGGCGAGGCGACGATGGTGCTTGCGGGCGGGATGGAGAATATGACGCAAGCGCCGTTCGTGATTCGCGGGGCGCGGACGGGATTGAAGTTGGGCGGAGGAGCGCTGGAAGATTCGTTGATGGCGGGGCTGACGGATACTTATTGCGGATTGCCGATGGCGCTGACGGCGGAAAAGTTGGCGGAGCAGCACGGGATCACGAGAAAGGCTGCCGACGCGTATGCGCTGCGCAGCCAGCAGGCGGCTGACGCGGCTTACAAGGCTTGCCGCATCAAGGAAGAGCTTGTGCCGGTGGAAGTGAAACAGGGAAAGAAAACGATTGTGGTCAGCGAAGACGATCACCGGCGGCCGGAAACGACGATGGAAACTCTGGAAAAACTTCCGCCGTCGTTCAAGAAAGATGGGATTGTGACGGCGGGAAATGCCAGCGGGATTGTGGATGGCGCGGCTGCGGTTGTCGTGACGCGGGAGAAGACAGCGAAAGAGCGGGGCTTGAAACCGGTTGGGCGCATCGTGTCCTGGGCGGTGACGGGAGTTGATCCAAGCATCATGGGGATCGGGCCGGTGCCGTCTTCGCAGAAGGCGCTGAAACTCGCGGGGCTAACGCTGCAACAGATGGATCGCGTGGAAGTGAATGAGGCATTCGCAGGGCAGTATCTTGCGGTGGAAAAGGTGCTGGGGCTGAATCGCGATAAGACGAATGTCAACGGCGGGGCGATTGCGCTGGGGCATCCGCTGGGGGCTTCCGGAACGCGGCTGGTGACTACGATCTTGAATGAGTTGCGGCGGAATGGATTGCGGTACGGGCTGGCGACGGCTTGCATCGGCGGGGGCCAGGGAATCGCGATGATTGTCGAGGCGCTGCGGGACTGATTGGGTGCAAGTGCGTATCGCGGGCCGCAAGGATAAAAGACTAAAGAAAACGCAGAGACGCAGAGTGCGCTGAGGAAGGGCAGAGAAGAATCAAGAATCGGCCGTTTCTGCTACACTTTCGCATTCGGGGTTTGCCGTTTTTTTTGCCGGTTCTTTCTGCCTATGGGCCGGCAACATCTTCTACGAGGAAAAGCATGGCAATTCGAAAAGTGGGGGTTGTGGGGTGTGGGCTGATGGGTTCGGGGATCGCGCAAGTGGCGGCTGCGGCGGGATTCGAAACCGTTGTGCGCGAAGTGAGCGCGGAGTTGGTGGACAAGGGGATCAAGAGCATCGAGAAGAATCTGAATCGGCTGGCGGAGAAGGGCACGATCACCGAAGCGGTGCAGGGTGAAATTCGCGGACGGCTCAAGGGAACTACGAAGGTCGAAGACCTGAAGGATTGCGACGTCATCGTAGAGGCGATTATCGAGCAACTTCCGGCGAAGCGGGAACTGTTTGCGGCGCTGGATGCGATTTGTCAATCATCGACGATCTTCGCAAGCAACACATCTTCCCTGACGATCACGGAAATCTCAACGGCGACGAAGCGGCCACAACGTTTCGTCGGTTTGCATTTTTTCAATCCCGTGCCGGTCATGAAGCTCGTGGAAGTGGTGCGGACGATCGCGACGGAGCCTGCCGTTTACGAAGAGATGTTGGCGTTCGGAACGAAACTCGGCAAGACATCGGTGCGTGCGCATGACAGCACCGGTTTCATCGTGAATCGGCTGCTGGTGCCGTATCTGCTGGATGCGATTCGCGCGCTGGAAGAGGGCGTCGCGTCGATCGAAGACATCGACAATTCGATGAAGCTGGGCTGCGGGCACCCGATGGGGCCGCTAACGCTGCTGGATTTCGTGGGGCTCGACACAACTTATTACATTTCGCAAATTATGTTTGAGGAGTTCAAGGAGCGGCGATTCGCCGCTCCGCCACTGCTGAAGCGGATGGTGCTGGCGGGGTGGAACGGGAGGAAGTCGGGACGGGGGTTTTATGATTATTCGGATCCGCAGAATCCGAGGGCGATGAAATTCTGAAAGTAATTAGTTCTTAGTTGTTAGTACGGAAAAGAAGATAAGACAGAGGCGCCCTTTGGGGCGCGGCGCAAGCAGAGCACCCAGGACAGAGAAAAAGAGATAACGCGGAGACGCAGAGGAACGCAGAGCGGAGAAGAAACGAGAAAAGATGGGTTACGAAAATATCTTGTACGAAAAGAAAGACGGCATTGCGTACATCACCTTCAACCGGCCGAAGGTGCTGAATGCGCTGAACCGCAAGACGGTGGAAGAGTTGCAGCATGCGCTGCTCGATGCGCGCAGTGATGCGGCCGTACGCGTGCTGATCCTCACGGGCGCGGGAGAAAAAGCATTCGTGGCAGGCGCGGATATCAGCGAGCTGGCCTTGCAAACACCTGTCAATGGCAAGGAATTTTCTCTGTTCGGCCAGGGCGTTTTCCATCTTCTGGAAACGATGGGGAAGCCTTCGATCTGCGCGATCAATGGATTTGCGCTGGGAGGCGGCTGCGAGCTGGCGCTTTCCTGCACCATTCGAATCGCCAGCAAAACGGCGAAGCTCGGCCAACCGGAAGTGAAACTCGGGATCCTTCCCGGTTACGGCGGATCGCAGCGGCTGGCGCGGCTGTGCGGCAAGGGTGTGGCGCACGAACTTTGCCTTACCGGCGAAATGATCACCGCGGAAGAGGCGCAGCGTATCGGAGTTGTGAATCATATCTACGAGCCGGCGGAGCTGATTCCTGCCGCGGAAGCGATGGCGAAAAAGATTATCGCCAACGGGCCCCTCGCCGTGAAATTCACCATGGAAGCGATTGAACGCGGCGTGGAAATGGCGCAGGAAGAGGGGTTGTTCCTGGAAGCGACGCTTTTCGGAGTGGCTTGCGCGACCGAAGACATGCGGGAAGGTACGAAGGCGTTTTTGGAGAAGCGGCCAGCGCAATTCAAAGGGAAGTAAAGGAAGTAAATGAGGTAAAGGAAATAAGGATAGGAATAGGGAACGGCGCGGATTGGCGATGGCGGAGAAATTACAACCCGGGAAAATTAGCGGCGAGCTGAGCGCGGCGGGCTTTCGCTTTGGCATCGTCGTGAGCCGTTTCAATAGTTTTATTACCGAGCGGCTTCTTGCGGCGGCCGTGGATGCGCTGGAACGAGCAGGCGCGGCCCGCAAGGATGTTGACGTGGTGAACGTTCCAGGAGCATTCGAATTGCCGCTGGCGGCGAAAAAACTGGCGGCGACGGGGAAGTACGATGCGTTGATCGCCATCGGGTGCGTGCTTCGCGGCGAAACGACGCACTATGAGTATGTTTGTTCGGAGACCGCGCGCGGATTGCAGCTCGCGCAGATGGACAGCGGCTTACCCATTATGTTCTGTGTGCTGACATGCGACACTCTGGAGCAGGCCATCGATCGCGCCGGTCTCAAAGGCGGGAACAAGGGATTCGAGGCGGGGCTCGCCGCCATCGAAATGGCGCAGCTGTCACGCAAGCTTCGCGCTTCTCCTTCGAAGCCGGCCGCCGCTGGAAAGCCGCGGCGCAAGTAACGTGTCTCTCCGCACAAAATCCCGCGAGTTTGCGATGCAGATGTTGTTCCAATGGGACATGAGCCAGCAGGATTTCACCAAGCTGGAAGTGAAATTCTGGAAAAGCGCGAAGGCCGCGGACACGACGCGCGTTTTCGCGAACAAACTTTTTGAGGGCGCGGCGAAAGACGTCACCGCGCTGGACGCAATCATTGTCAAGCATGCCGATAACTGGCGGTTCGAACGGCTGGCGGCCATCGATCGCGCCATTTTGCGGCTGGCCATTCATGAAATGAACGGCACGGAAACGCCGCCTAAGGTCGTCCTGAACGAAGCTGTCGAACTGGCGAAGAAGTTTTCCTCGGAAGATTCAGGAGCATTCGTGAACGGCATCCTCGACGCTGTCCATAAGTCGTTGCAAGTAAAGTAGTTATCCTTAGCCCTAGTCTCTTTGAAACGGTCAACAGAGCCCTGGCCACCCAGGGGTGAAACTTTGCGGCGCTCCTGGTGTTCGATTTTGTAAGTGTGGTGGTGAGTCCAGGAACCAACTAAATAGGAGAGAAGCAATGAAGGCAGAACTCATAGTCCGTCGAGGTGTGTTCGCAGTTGCTTTTGCCGGTTTGCTTGCCGGTGGTGCGCACGCCCGGGGCCAGGATCCGACTCCGCAGCAGCAGGACATTCAGAACGACAAGCAAGACATTCGAAACGATAAGAAAGATGTGGCGAAGGACCGCGCGGATCGCAACGCCGATCAGCGCGATATCAACCACGATCGCAAGGACCTGAACAAAGATCGCGTGGACCGCAACCAGGACCAGCGCGACATTAATCACGACAAGGCCCAGCTTGCGCACGATGACAAAAAGTACGGCGTCAACAGCGCGCAGGCGCAAGCCGATCGCAAGGATCTCCACGCGGATCGCGTCGACCGGAGTAAGGATCAGAAGGACATCAATCACGATCGCAAGGCCCTGAGTCAGGACCGCGTGGACCGCAACAAGGACCAGCGGGACATCAACCACGACAAGAGAGACCTGCATAAGGATCGCAAGGATCTCCGCCACGACAAGCGAGGGCACTAAGAACAGTTGTCAGTTTCGGAAAAAAGCAACAAAGGCCGCTCGGAGTTCCCGGGTGGCCTTTGTTTGCTTTCAGTTGTTAGTTTTCAGTATTTAGTGAGAGAAGTCAGACGCGGATGGTGCCCTCGAAAACTTTCACGGCGGCGCCGCTGACCCGCGGGACGAGTTTCTTTCCACTCTGCGTTACTTCCACTTCGATCTGGCTTGGGCGTCCCATTTCTGAACCCTGAAGGATGCTCAAGGTGTGGCCCGACGTTAATTTTCCGTTTCGCACAAGATACGCGCCCAGCGAACCAGCAGCTGAGCCCGTCGCGGCGTCTTCATAGAGTTCCCATGGCAGCATGCCGCGGGAAAAAGCTTTACCATTGCCGCCGAGAGCGAAGCAGTAAGCCATCGTCGCGTTCTTGCCCTGGAGGCGGCGGAGTTCGCTCATGTTCATGGCGATTTTGCCCAGCGCGGCGCGATTGCGCAGAGGTACCATCAGGTTGAAGATGCCCGTGGAGACAAACTCCGGTTGCAGTTTCGGGTCCAAATCTTTGGGCGAAATTCCAAGTGCGGAGGCAAGCTTGTTCTTGTTAATTTTCGCGGGCTTGAAGATCGCTTCTTTCTGAGTCATGGTCACGCGCTGCGGGCGGCCGTCCTTGAAGCGGATTTCCACCGGCAAGACGCCCGCGCCGGTCTCTTGGAGGACGCGGACGCCGCCATCCTGTGCGGGAACGACGCCCAGCTCCGCGAGCAAGAACCAGGTTCCAATCACGGGATGCCCAGCGAGCTTGAGTTCTTCTTTTGTCGTGAAGATGCGCAGCCGGGCGAGGGCTTCCTCTTCCGTCGGCTTTTGCACAAAGACGGTCTCCGAAAGATTCATTTCGCGCGCGATGACGAGCATTTGGTCGTCCGAGAGCCCGTCGCCGTCGGTGAATACGGCGAGCGGGTTGCCTTCGAAGCGGTTGTTGGTGAAAACGTCGAGCGTGTAGAAGCGGTGTTCCATAGCTGGTCGTAGATCGCCGCGGGAGCAGGTTTCAGATGCGCTCGAGCTTGGCGACAGTCCTTTCGTTGGTGATGTTGCCGGTATTCAACGTCGATTTTGGCTCGATCAGGATGATGTGGACTTCCTCGTCAGCGACGGGGCAGTGCTCGACGCCGCGCGGCACAACGACAAATTCGCCTTCCTTGATGACGGCTTCGTGGCTACGGAATTTCATCCGCAGCGTACCGTTCACGACCAGAAACAGTTCGTCTTCGTTTTCATGATGATGCCAGATAAATTCGCCTTTTAGCTTCACCGCTTTGACGTGGCAGTCGTTCACCTCGCCAATGACGCGCGGGTTGTAGTAGTCGGAGAAGAGGCTGAATTTTTCTTTCAGATTGACCGTTTTCATGATCGCACCTATAGATTGTGAACCATCTGAGTTACAGCTTCGAGAACGCGGCGAGTCGTTTCGGGTTTGGAGGTTTCGCAGTAAACGCGCAAAAGATTCTCGGTTCCCGAAGCGCGGACCATCACCCATCCGACATCGCCCAGATAGAGCTTGATGCCGTCCATGTCTTCCCGGCACACCACCGGCAGATCAAGGACATGGGTGAGTTTGACATCCGAAAAGTGAGCGACGGCTTTTTCTTTTTGGCCTGGTCTCAGATCGAGATCGCCGCGGCCGTAATGATACTCGCCGAATTCGGCGGTAAGCACGGCGAGCAGCTCGCCAAGCGATTTGCCGTGCCAGGCCATCAACTCCGCCAGTAGCAGCGCCGAAACCGTAGCGTCGCGTTCGGGGATGTAGAGGTTGGTGCCGATGCCGCCGCTTTCTTCGCCGCCGATCAGAATGTTCTGCTCGAGCATCAACTCACAGATGTATTTGAAGCCGATGGGCGTTTCGTGGAGTTTCCGCCCGAATTTTGTGGCGAGCTTGTCGATAAGCTTGGTAACGGAAAAAGTTTTGGCGATGTCTCCCGGCAGGTTGCGAGTCCCCGCCAGGTGCCAGACGAGCAGTGCAAAAATCTGGTGGGGATTGATGAACGTGCCATCGCGGTCGATGGCGCCGATGCGGTCGCCATCGCCATCGGCACACAAGCCTGCGTCGAATTTTCCGGCGAGCACCGCTCGCCGCAAGGCCTCGATATGCGGCTCGATCGGTTCCGGATGTACGCCACCGAAGCGCGGGTCGCGCGTGCCGCGAATTTCATCGCAGGCGATGCCATTGCGCCGGAAAAGTTCGACGAGCAAGCCCGTGGCCGAGCCATGCATGACATCGGAGACGAAGCGGAACTTCGCCTTCCTCAGCCGTTGCCAATCGACCAGTTTCTCGAGTGTGTCGAGATACGGCGCGCGCGGTTCCAGAGGCTGAATGAGATTTTTCCGCGGCGGCAGCGGCGGCACGCTTTCGAGCCGCACGACGTCGAGATCATCCTCGATTTGCGCCACAATCGATGGCAATGCCGAGCTGCCGTAACTCGCTTTGTACTTAATGCCATTCCATTGATACGGATTGTGGCTCGCGGTGATCATCAGGCCGCCGGCCGCTCCGCGTTGTCGCACGAGCAGGGAAACTGCCGGGGTGGGGCAAGGTTTATCCGTCAAGTAAACGGGCGTGCCACTCGCGGAAACCACTTCAGCGGCGGCCACGGCGATGCCGTCCGAGGCGAAGCGATGGTCGTAGCCGATGATGACGCCCTTGCCTGCATCTTCGCAGCGCACAACATAACGGGAGATGGCCTGCGCCACAACCCGCGCGTTCGCGAACGTGAAATCTTCCGCGAGTACGCCGCGCCAGCCGTCGGTTCCAAATTTAATCGCAGTCATAAGCAGGAGAGGGAAGTATACGCGAAGCGAACTCTTCGCCAACAGCCGGATTGGCCTGTTGTCGGAGGTCGGACCGCCTCAGAAGGCGGCCCCTACAAGAGCTTTCTTAGCTTTTGTTCTTCCAGCCATTTCACGATTTTTCCAACGTCCTGGGCGCGGTCGCGCGGGCAGATAAGGAGGGCGTCGGGCGTATCGACGACGATCAGGTCGTGCACGCCGATTACCGCAGTACATTTTCCGGGACAAGAGATGAGATTACCGCGGGCGTCGAGGGCGTAGCCTGGAGTGACGAAGACGTTGCCGTCCGCAGAGTTCTTGTCCAGCAGCAGCCCGTGCACGGCTCCCCAGGAACCGATATCGCTCCAGCCCACTTCGGCGGGAATCACAAACACGCGCGGTGGCCCCTGCGCGCGGGTGGCAGGCTCAAGGATGGCGTAGTCCACGGAGATATTTTCGAGCTTCGAGTAGATGATGCGCAGCTTGCTCTCGTAGTTACGTGTTCCGATAAATTCAGCAAGCTTTTCCAGCGCAGCATGCGTCTTTGGCAGAAAACTTTTCAGATTCTCGAGGAACGTGGAAACCCGCCAGAAAAACATTCCGGCGTTCCAGTGATAGTTTCCGGAAGCGACGTATTCTTGCGCAAGCTTCAGTTCGGGCTTCTCCGTGAATCGGCGCACGGCAAAAACCGGGAAGCCTTTCGTTCCGATCGGTTCCCCTGTTCTTTCGATGTAGCCGAACCCCGTCTCTGGCTTGGTTGGAGGGATGCCAAGCACGACCATTCGCCCAGGTTCGCGAGCCACGTCGAGGGCGGCGTTCACGATCTCCCGAAACTCTTTTGGTTGCTCGATATAGTGATCCGCGGGGAGCACCGCCATCAACGCGTCGCCGTGAGCGGCATGGCGCACGTGAATGGCCGCCAGCCCAATCGCCACCGCGGTGTTCATCCCCATCGGCTCAATCAGCACGCGCTTGCGCGCGGCTGCCGGAACCTGCTTGCGGACGGCGGCGGCTTGTTCCGCATTCGTGACCGTCCAGATGTGCTCGGCGGAAATCAGCGGTTTCAGACGCGCGACGGTCTGCTGGAGCATCGTGTCCTTGCCGACGATGTTCAAAAGCTGTTTAGGAGTGCGCGTGCGGCTGCGCGGCCAGAAGCGAGTGCCGCGCCCTCCGGCGAGAATCACTGCGTGGACCGTTAGTTTTTCCTTCGCCATCGTTACGCAGCCTTATGCGAAAATAACTTGCGCGAGCGCCGCCGGTGAAATTCCATCGCGTTGCAATTCTGTCCGCATTACCGGAATGTCCGGCACATAAGTCCGGATCAGAGACGTAGCCGTTTCCGGCAAAACGTCGATGCGTGCTTGCGAGGCGGGCGCCAGCCAGCATTCGCCGCGGTGATAGCGCGCCGCGCTATCCGGCCAGGCAAAGCTGCCCGTGCCTTCCAGAATCACGATGAGCTCGAACCGCCCGGGTTCGACCGGAATTTCGCATTTCGCGGAACACTCCCAGCGTTCCGCCGCAAAGTAGCGGCAAGCAGCGAGCAGCGATCTCGTTGCTCCATCGGCAGGAAGAAGCAGAGAAGTCACTTTCCCTCCCGCAGGTTTTCCGAAGTTCGTCACCTGGAGCGCTTTCTCGACGTGCAATTCGCGCGGTTTTCCATGCGCATCAACGCGGCCGAAATCATAAACACGGTACGTCAGGTCGGAATACTCCTGCACTTCGCAGATGACCATCTTTGGACCGATGGAGTGGAGTGTGCCCGCGGGGACGAAAAAAGTGTCGCCCGTCCGGACCGGCTGTACTTCGAAGAGGTCCTCCAAAGTGTGTGACGCCAGTCCTTCGCGAAATTTCTTTTTGTCGACGCCCGGCTTCAGCCCGAGCAGCAACTCCGCCCCGGCCGTGGCCGACACCGCGTGCCACATCTCCGTTTTTCCACGGCCGCCGGCGGCCTTTTCGTGGGCGGATGCATAAGCGTCGTCCGGATGAACCTGGAGCGAGAGTTTTTCGGTAGGAAAAATAAATTTGACGAGGAGAGGAAAATTCGTTTCGGCGGCGAGTTGGCTGCCGCGCCACTGCACGGGCATTTCCGTCCAGGCCGCGCCGAGCGTTTTTCCTGCGAATGGACCGGAAGCGACGCGGCAAGCCACGCCTGTGAGCCAGGCTTCGCCCAGCGGCTCCGTCAGATTGGATTGTTCGGGATAGAGCGGTGCTAATGAGCGCGCTCCCCAGAGGCGCGGGCTGAAGATGGGCTCGATGCGTGTGGGCGCTGGCCTCACGGTTTACGATGCGGCTTCAGCGCACGAGAAAAAACGATTGAGGCGGCGCAGTCCTTCATCGATTCGCTCGATGGAGGTGGCGTAGGAAAGCCGCAAATAGCCCGGCGCGCCAAACGCTTCGCCGGGCACGACGGCCACTTGCACTTTCTCCAGGAGCATCTTCGAAATTTCCGTGCACGTCTTCGCCAGTGCCGGTTCGCCGGAAGCGCCCGAAAGGTGCGCGGAAATGTTCGGAAATGCGTAAAACGCACCGCCCGGCCATTCGCAGGTCACGCCGGGAATCGCGCGCAGGCCTTCCACGATACGTTTCCGGCGCTTGGCGTACTCGGCGAGCATGACCGGAACGGTTTCCATCGGTCCGCGCATCGCTTCCAGCGCGGCGTATTGCGCGATCGATGTTGCGTTTGACGTGGATTGGCTCTGCAGCTTGATCAGCGCCTGAATCAACGCTTCCGGCCCGAGCGTGTAGCCGATGCGCCACCCGGTCATCGCGAACGTTTTCGAAACCGAGCCGATGATGATGACGTTTTCTTTCGAACCCGCTGCGCTGGCGATCGAGTACGGCTTGTGCGGCTCGTAGGTGAAGTGCGAATAACACTCGTCGCCCATCAGCCAGACGTTGTGCTTCTTGCAGACCGCCAGGATACGCTCGAACTCGTCCGGCGGAACGACGCCGCCCGTGGGATTGCTCGGCGAATTCAAGACCAGCAGCCGGGTCTTCGGAGTGATGGCTTTTTCGATGGAGGCCGCCTTCACGCTGAACCCTCCTTCCGGCTTCGTCTCCACGAATACCGGCGTCCCGCCCGCGTACTTCACGATGTCCGGGAAGCTCACCCAGTACGGCGCGGGGATGATGACCTCGTCGCCCTGCTGAATAAGCACGCTCATCACGTTGAAGATGGAGTGCTTTCCGCCGACGCTCACGACGCATTCCTTGGCTTCGTACGACGAGCCGAGCTCGCGCTTGTGCCACGCGCAGATGGCTTCGCGCAGCGGCATGATGCCGCCCGTCGGCGTGTATTTCGATTTGTTTTCCTCGATGGCCTTGATCGCCGCTTTTTTGATGTGGTCGGGCGTAGGGAAGTCCGGCTCGCCCGGACCGAAGTCCGCGACGTCCACGCCGCGCGACTTCAGCTTGTCTGCCTCAGCGATCACCGCGGCGGTCGGCGAGACTTGTATGCGATTGATGCGGTCCGTAAGTTGCACCTTGGCTCCTTGAAAAAAGTTTTCAGTTTACAGTAGACAGTTCACAGTCAAGGAACGACAAAGACTCGGCGTGGTTCGCCGGATCGCGAGATCTCTTCCGCTGAAAACTGACCACTGAAAACTGAAGACCAGGAAATAAGATAAAGATCTCCTGTCCAATTCACTACGAAACTTTGGCGCGCAAGCGTTGCTCAACCACTTCCGGCACGAGGCCTTTCAGCGACGCCCCAAGCCGCGCAATTTCGCGGACCAGCTTCGAGCTCAAGTAGCTGTACGACAAGCCCGGCAGCATGAAAACCGTCTCAAGTCGCGGCTCAAGTTTCCGGTTCATTAGCGCCATCTGCAATTCATATTCGTAGTCGGAAACGGCACGGATTCCGCGCAAGATAACGCCAGCGCCGCGCTTCCGCGCGTAGTCCACCAAGAGTCCGTCGAAAACGTCGATCTCCACGCTCGTCCACTGTTTGGTCACTTCGCGCAGCATTTCGATACGTTCAGTCACGGAAAACAGAGGCTCCTTCTCGGCGTTCCGTAGCACCGCGACGATTAGCAAATCGAACATCTTCTCCCCGCGCTCGATGAGGTCGAGGTGTCCGTTGGTGACCGGGTCAAACGAACCGGGGTAGATGGCAATCGAAGTTTTCATCGTGGAATCATCGGCGCCGCACGTCTCAGCTTATTCTAACTCAGGCGGGGAGAGCCGCAGCTTGCAAACTTAGAGGGAGGCCAATGTGGATTCTTTCGACGGCAGAAGGAATCCTCTTCGCAGGACGGTGAAGATATGACAGTATGCGGAAGCTGGTGCTACATAGCAGTCATCACAGATTCGCTACCCTGCGCGGGAGGATTTTCCGGACAATGGCTCAGAATGCGCGGTTGCAAGGTCTCGGCTTACTTGTTCTTTACATTTTGTTGAACCCGGTGATGACCACAGCTCAAGAGCCTGCATTGAACCTCCTGCCTCTTCCCGCGAGCGCGCAGTCCGGGACGGGAAGCCTGGGAGTGGACTCGTCGTTTTCGGTGGCGTTCACCGGCCACAGCGAGCCGCGGCTGGAGCGCGCCGGCGACCGATTCTTGCGGCAACTCGCGCGTCAAACGGGTCTCCCGCTCGCCCTCAAGCCCGGCAAGACGGCAAGAGCAACGCTCGTGATTCAGACCGATCACGCGAGCAAGGAAATTCAGGAACTCGGCGAGGACGAGAGCTACGTTCTCGAAGTGACCACCACAGGCGCAAAACTCACCGCACCAACGCCGCTCGGCGCAATGCACGGGCTCCAGACTTTTCTTCAACTGGTGGATGTTTCGCTCGGCGGATTTGCCGCTCCCGCGCTCACGATTCAAGACAAGCCGCGTTTCCCGTGGCGCGGATTGATGATCGATTCCGCCCGCCACTTTATCCCTCTAGACGTCATCCGCCGAAATATCGACGCCATGGAAGCCGTGAAGATGAACGTTTTCCACTGGCACCTCTCGGAGAATCAGGGCTTCCGCGTCGAGAGCAGGAAATTTCCAAAACTGCATGAGATGGGCTCCGATGGCTTGTACTACACGCAAGAAGAGATGCGTGATGTGATCACCTACGCGAGGGATCGCGGAATTCGCGTGGTGCCGGAATTCGATATGCCGGGGCATAGCACGGCGTGGTTCGTGGGCCATCCCGAACTGGCCAGCGGAAAAGGACCGTACGAAATCGAACGGAAGTGGGGAATCTTCGATCCGGCGATGGACCCGACCAACGAGAAAGTCTACAAGTTTCTCGACGAGTTGATCGGCGAGATGGCCAAGGTTTTTCCGGACCACTATTTTCACATCGGCGGCGACGAGGTGAACGGCAAAGAGTGGGACGCGAATCCGAAGATTCAGGCGTTCATGAAGGCGCATGGGATCAAGAACAATGAAGCACTGCAGGCGTATTTCAGCGGGCGCGTGCAGAAGCTGGTGACCAAGCACGGGAAAACCGTGGTTGGCTGGGACGAAGTGCTGGTAGCGGGAGTGCCGAAGGATATCGTGATCCAGTCGTGGCGCGGGCAAGCTTCGCTGGCGCAAGCGGCCAAACAGGGCTATCGCGGAATTTTGTCCAACGGATACTACCTGGATTTGGGATGGTCCGCGGCGCGGCATTATGCGGTGGACCCGCTGAGCGGAGATGCGGCGAATCTCTCCGCAGAGGAGAAGCAGAGAATTCTGGGTGGTGAATCGTGCATGTGGGCTGAGTACGTCAGCCCAGAAAATGTGGATTCGCGTATCTGGCCGAGGAATGCCGCGATTGCGGAGCGGCTGTGGTCTCCGCAGGAAGTCCGCGATCCCGCCTCCATGTATGCGCGGTTGGAATTTATCGGCGCCCGGCTGGAGTGGCTGGGACTCGCGCACCGGAGCGTTTCGCGGAACATGCTGCAGCGCCTCGCGGGTTCATCGTCGCCAGTAGAATTTGCCGCGCTGCGCACTCTTGCCGATGTCATCGAACCGGTGAAGGACTACACGCGCGGACAGACGGCTCCGGCGGAGCCGAGCAGCGCCACGCCGATGAATCGCGTCGTGGATGCGGTTCCACTGGAGAGCGATGCGGGACGGCGTTTTAGTGATCTGGTCGATCAGTTTCTCGCAGTTGCATGCCACGATCCGGCAGCGGAGGCGCGGCTCCGCGCACAACTCATGACTTGGCGCGACAACGACGCGATACTCCAGCCGCTCGCGCAGCGCTCTTTCCTGGTGAAGGAAGTTGCAGCCACGTCTCAAGATCTCGCCGCGCTGGGGACGGCGGGGCTCGCCGCCCTCGACGCCATCGCAAAGGGGCAGCCAGCTCCCGATTCGTGGAAGGCGCAACAGTTCGCCATCCTGGAACAAGTGAAAAAGCCGAAGGCCCAGTTGCTGCTGATTCCGGCGCCCGCCGTACAGAAACTAATCGAGGCTGCTGCCGCGGGTGGCGGCTGCTCTACCCCTAAGCCTTAGGCCTGAATCGCTCCGGCGTAAGGGCTGCTTATTTCGCTTCGGTGGGCTGGTTGTGGCAGACGCCGCTGCCGGAATCACGAAATGACTTCCCCTCTTCGGGGATAAATTCCCAAGTGTACTTTCCGGGTGAGAGAGTCAACTTCAAGATGCCATACGTCTGCCAGTCGCGCGCTTCGCTGTTTGTTGCTGCAAAGCCCAGAAAGTCGTGGCTGCGCCCCCCGGTCCCAGCGACGATTTCGCGGATTCCGCGCACGGGGTCGGCATTGCCTTCAGGGTCCTGGGGGGCGAAGCGTTCGTAGGAATGTTCATGTCCTGCGAGAACCAAGTCGGCGTGCGCGGCGTACAGGTCTTCCCAGAGTTGCTTCAGTTCGGGATGTACGGCGTGGCTCTTGAAAACACCGCTGCTAAAGAGCGCGTGGTGGCCGTAAGCGAGAATGCACGCGTTTGGGTGCTTTGCAAGATCCTCTTTCAGCCACGTTTCTTGCGGTGAGCCGTCGCCACAACCTCCCAGACCCTGCGCGCTGCAGTTGGTGTTCATAACGGCGATGTGCCAGTCGCCGAGATCGTAGCTGTAGTAGCCCTTGCCGGCGGGCCCTGCTTGCGCGCCCCAATACTGGAAATAGCCTGACGCCGTAGGATCCGCATACTCATGATTTCCCAAAGCAGGTTTCGTCCGGTCTCTGAAGCGGCCCCAGGCCGGGTCATAGCAATTCTTGAATTCTTCCGCGCTCCCCTGCTCGTAGGCCAGGTCGCCCGCGGCAAACACCGTCCCGGGGATTTGCTCGATCAGCTTTGCTGTCGCCCGGGCTCCTTCCGGATTCTTGCAACTGGCGATGTCGCCTGCACCGACGAGAACAAAAGCCCGCTCGGGCGACAGCTTTTTGAGCGCTTTGTCGCGAGCACGCTTGGGTCTATGGGTTGACGGAGGCGATTGTGTTTGCGCTCGGACAAGTGTTGGAACGATGAGAACCAGCGGGACCAGCCCCCGAACCAATTGAAAAACCAACTTTCTGCATCTCCCGATGTATCCGAGCATCCATCTCCTCCATCGAAACACTAGGCTACCATGCCGCGGTGGCAAACTCGGCGAATCGCACTTCAGCTTGGAATTTCCGCCGTTTGCTGCAATAGGAGACGGTTAGCCGAAATTCATTAGCAAATAAGACCAGTTTGGTCTTACTGTAAGTTGAACGAAATACAGAGGTTGTATGGGTGTCCAGGAAGGCTTGGGGTTGACTTGAGAGTGCCTCTAGGGATATACTTCATGTGCGACCGATTCAGTCGCATATTCAGGAGCGTCCAGAAAGGCGCTCGAACAATGTTCAAGCTTTCCAAAAAGGCCGACTACGGGTTGATCGCCGTCAAGCACTTGGCGATGCCTCGCCAGCAGCATTCCTGCAGCGCCAACGAGATTGCCGAAGAGTACGGCATCTCCGCGACACTCATGGCCAAGGTGCTGCAGAAACTTGCGCATCGCTTTCTGGTCGTCGCGAAACACGGCTCCAGCGGCGGATATCAATTGGCGAAGGACCCGTCGCAGATCAGCGCGCTGGACGTAATCTCGGCGATTGATGGTCCCGTGTTGATCACTTCGTGCGTGACCAGCCACGGGAATTGCGATGCCACGGAGCGGTGTTCCGTCAAAGAGCCGCTGCGCCGCGTCAACGAGAGTATTTTGAACGTGCTGAGCGCGGTCAGCATTTCGCAATTGAGCGAAGACCCGCACGAGCCCGCGCTCGTTGCGTTGTCGGCTGGTTCGCGGCCGCTCGTGAGCACGACTTAGGAGAATAGGGATTATGACTGTAAAGCTGCCGATCTACATGGACAATCACGCGACCACACCGGTCGATCCGCGCGTCGTCGAGGCGATGCTGCCGTATTTCACCGAGAAGTTTGGCAACGCCGCGAGCCGCAATCATTCGTTCGGCTGGGCGGGCGAAGAAGCCGTGGAAACCGCGCGCCAGCAGATCGCTTCGCTGATCAACGCCACGCCGAAAGAGATCATCTTCACGAGTGGCGCCACCGAATCCGACAACCTGATGATCAAGGGCATCGCGGAGATGTTCCGCGAAAAGGGCAACGGCTTCGAAGTTACCTATCTGCCGGTCCAACGGGATGGACGCGTAAGCATTGAGGATTTGAAGGCGGCGATTAAGCCCTCAACCATTCTGATCACCATCATGTACGCCAACAACGAAATTGGCGTGATCAACCCGATCGCGGAAATCGGCAAAATCGCCAAGGAACATGGCATCTTCTTTGCCGTGGACGGGGTACAGGCCGTGGGCAAAATTCCGGTCGACGTCCAGAAGGACAACATCGACATGCTGGCCGTCAGCGGGCACAAGATTTATGGGCCCAAGGGCGTTGGCGCTTTGTACGTCCGTCGCCGCAATCCCCGCGTTCAGCTTTCCGCCATCATCGACGGCGGCGGGCACGAGCGCGGCATGCGTTCCGGCACCTTGAACGTGCCCGGCATCGTGGGCCTCGGCAAGGCTTGCGAAATCGCGCAGAAAGAGATGCCGGAAGAAGCGGCGCGTATGCTCGGTTTGCGCGAGCGTCTACGAAAGGGCCTGGAAGCCAAGCTGGACGAGGTTTTCATTAACGGCTCGATGGAACACCGCCTGCCGAACAACCTGAACATGAGCTTTGCCTATGTGGAAGGCGAATCGCTGCTCATGGGCATTAACGATATCGCGGTCTCGAGCGGTTCCGCTTGTACTTCGGCAACCCTTGAGCCCAGCTACGTACTCAAAGCATTAGGAGTCGGCGAAGACCTCGCCCACACCTCGATTCGGTTCGGCCTCGGTCGTTTCAACACGCAGGAGGAAGTCGACTACGTCATCGACAAGATGGTGCAAGTCGTCACCAAGTTGCGCGAACTATCGCCGCTCTACGAAATGGCCAAAGAGGGAATCGACATCTCGAAAATGAAATGGCAAACCGCCTAAAGGACTGAAAGAGACAACATGGCAAACGAAGGAACAATTCGCATTCATCGCTCCATCGGCGGCACCGGCGCGGCCTTCCGCGTGACTTTTGTGCCCTATGGTGGGGAGGGAGAAGAGGCCGCCGTCGCCGGCGAGCGCTCTTTCCACGAGCTTCAGCAAGTGCGCGCCTTTCTGAAAATGCTCGGGCTCGGCGCGGAGTTCATCAAGGACGCTCTTCGTCAGTTGACCGCGGGCCGTTCGGCTTCCGTGCCGAACGTTTCGCTCACTGACAAGGCAGTCAAGAGCGCTGGTTTCGGGAATCTCGTGAATCTGGCAAGGAGCAACGGCTAATGGCATATAGCGATAAAGTGGTGGATCACTATAACAATCCCCGCAACGTCGGCAGCCTCTCGAAGGAAGACCCCAATGTCGGCACGGGTCTCGTCGGAGCGCCGGAGTGCGGCGACGTAATGAAGCTGCAGATGAAGATCAATCCCGATACCCAGGTCATTGAAGAAGCCAAGTTCAAGACCTTTGGCTGCGGATCGGCCATCGCCAGCTCCTCGCTCGCTACCGAATGGGTGAAGGGCAAGACGGTCGAAGAAGCGCTTTCAATCAAGAACACGGACATCGTGCGCGAGCTTTCGCTCCCGCCGGTGAAGATCCATTGCTCCGTGCTCGCGGAAGACGCCATCAAGGCCGCCATCGGCGACTGGAAGAAAAAGCACGGCGTCGAAGTGCCGGTCCACGAAAAGGCCTCGCACTAATCGCCCTTGGTGTAGAAGCCGCTGGCTCCGGATTTGTAGGGGCGCAGCATGCGGCGTCCCCAGCTAGGCATGATTGAAACCGTAAGGCCTTTGGAGCATTTGAAAATGCCAACAGAAGTCGCAAGTCCCAACATCGCGAAAATCCATCTGACCGAGCGTGCCGCGCGGAAAATCCGCGAGCTGCTCGAGAAGGATGGAGTTTCGCCTGAACAGGGCGGCCTGCGCGTCGGCGTCCAGGGCGGCGGCTGCTCCGGCTTGTCTTATGCCATGCGCCTCGACACTCAGTCGCGGGATCGCGACAAGATCTTCGAAGAACATGGTGCGCGCCTCTTCGTTGACCCAAAAAGTTTTCTATTCCTGAACGGCACGACGCTCGAGTACGAAGAGACGCTGATGCGCCAGGGATTCGTTTTCCAGAATCCCAACGCGGCGCACAACTGCGGCTGCGGCAGCTCTTTCACGGCCTAGTAGCACGGACTTCAGTCTGTGCTCTTCGCCTCTGACTCGGTTCCAGCGGGAGTAACGCACAGGCGAGCCTGACAAGTGGTTGGCAGCCGCACCCGCCAGCCACTTTTTTTGTGTCTTGTGGGGATTCTTGAAGAGCATTTCATGAGTGCATCAACGACTCCAACGAAGGCAGTGGATTACTTCGCTGTTTTTGGATTGCCGCGCAAGCTTTGGATCGAGATGAGCGCGCTCGAACAGAAATTCTTGCAAATGAGCTGGAAACTGCACCCGGATAATTTTGTAAACGCGCCGGAGCAGGAACGCGAGCTTTCCCTGAAGCGAAGCTCGGAATTGAATGATGCCTACCGTACGCTGCGCGATCCCGTCGGTCGCGTCGAGTATCTCCTTGGCATCGAAGGAGCGCGCAAGGAGGGCGAACACAAGCAGCAAGCGCCCCCTGAGTTGCTGGAAGAGGTTTTTGAGCTGAACGAATCGCTCGATGAACTTCGCGAGGCGAAGGCCTCGGGAGGCGATCTCGTCGCCTTGAAATCACGCCTCGAATCCGCCGAGAAGGGTTTCCAGGAAAAGCTCGTCGGACTCGACGCGCAGTTGCAAACCGCGGCGCGGGAATGGGACGCCGCACTGCAAGGCGAAGCCGCCACGCGCAAACAGGTCATGGCGAAGCTGAACGACTTGCTGAATCGCCGCTCGTACATTCGGAATCTGGTAGTAAACGTTCAGAAGGAGCTTTTGTAGGGGAGGGGCTTTAGCCCCTCCGGGTCTTATCATGGGCAAAATCGTAGGAATCGATCTCGGCACTACTAATAGCCTCGTCGCGTATATTGATCCGCAGACGGGTCAGCCGAAGTGTATCCCGGGTCCGTATGGCAGTATGCTTTGCCCTTCGGTAGTTAGCCTGGATGCAGATGGAACCGTTGTCGTGGGCGAGGCGGCTCGAAGAAGGCTCCTCACGCAACCCGAGCGTACCATCTACTCCGCAAAGCGCCTCATGGGCCGCGGTCCCGCCGATGTTAAAGATGAACTAAAACTGTTTCCCTTTCGCATCGAACCGTCGAGCAAAAATGTCATCCGCGTTATGCTCGGCGATAGAGTTTTTACCCCGCCGGAGATTTCCGCTTTCATCCTCCGCGAACTGAAAAATTGGGCCGAAGCCCATTTTGGCGAACCCGTCGACCGCGCCGTGATCACAGTCCCAGCCTATTTCAACGATGCCCAGCGCCAAGCCACCAAGGACGCCGGCAAGATCGCAGGCCTCGAAGTTTTGCGGCTCGTCAACGAGCCCACCGCCGCGGCGCTCGCCTACGGCCTGCACGAAAAACAGCGCGGCACGACATTTCCGTTCTCAAGCTCATTTCCACCACCGACGGCGATATCTTTCAGGTTCTTTCCACCAATGGCGACACGCATCTGGGCGGCGACGACATCGACAATCTGCTCCAGGCTTTTGTCCACGAATTGATTCTTCAACACGACGACATTGATTTTTCACCACATGGCGAACTCGCGCAAGAACTGCGCAAGGCCCTCATCGACGTGAAGCACCGCCTTTCCGAAGCCGAATCGGCAACGCTCCGCTTTCCGTTGCCAAATGGTGACGTGTTCACGCACGATTTCACGCGCGGCGCGCTCGACGCTCTTATTCGTCCCGTGGTTGATCGCACTATGGGGCCCGTCAAGCAAGCGCTTGCTGACGCGCAGCTCAAGCCCGCGGACATGGACGAAATCGTTCTCGTCGGCGGCACCACGCGCACGCCGCTGATTCGCCGCACCGTCCAGGAATTCTTCGGCCGCAAGCCGCACATCGAGCTGAATCCCGACGAAGTCGTGGCGCTCGGGGCCGCCGTCCAGGCCAACATTCTCGACCGGGGCGTAAAAAACATGCTGTTGCTCGACGTCACGCCGCTTTCGCTAGGCATCGAGACTTACGGCGGCGCAGTTGCAAAAATTATTCCGCGCAATTCCACGATCCCCGCGAGCGCCCAGGAGCTTTACACCACTGGCGTCGATAATCAGACCGGCATCGACATCCACGTCCTCCAGGGCGAACGCGAACTCGCCAAGGATTGCCGCTCGCTTGCGCGCTTCGCGCTGCGCGTGCCGCCCGCGCCCGCCGGATTGCCCCGCATCGAATTGAAATTCCTGATCGACGCCAACGGCATCCTGCAGGTTGGCGCCAAGGATCTTCGCACCGGCGAGCAGCATTCCATCGAAGTCCAGCCGAGCTACGGCATCAACGATTCCGAAATCGAACGCATGCTCGAGGAATCCATCGAATACGCCGAACAAGATTTCGCCGAGCGCCAGGTCATCGAAGCGCGCACGGAATCCGAGTCGATCCTGACGGCCACCGCCAAAGCGCTGGGCAATCCGCAAGCCGCGGGCTTGTCTGCCGAGGAGCGCGCTAAAATTGACCAGAGCGTCGCCGCATTGCAAGAATCCGTAGCAGGCAGCGACTACAAATTAATCCGCAAGCGCATCGACGACCTAAATCACGCGACCGAGCATCTCGCGGGAGTGTTGATGAATTCGGCGGTCGCATCGGCGCTAGAAGGCCGCAAGCTGGCCGAAGTCTGAAAGGTTCCAGTAGGACAGGCTTCAGCCTGTCCTAACTGTCGCAAATCGCGGCGTGATTCGTCGCAGGCGGCCTGAGCATCACGAATTGCAGCGGCGGCTTTACGCCGCCATCTTTGGTTTTGTTTTTTTGGGAGATAACCATGGGCGGCAGCAACCCTTACATTGAAGAAGTCAAATACAAACCCGCCACGAAGAAATTCAAAGTCACATTTCTTCCTAGTGGCAAGACCATCGAGGTTGACCCGGAGAAAATTCCGTACGGGCACAACGGCCTCCCGGGCAGCATTCTCGACATTTCCGAAGGCATCAAGGCCGGCCTCGACCACGCTTGCGGCGGCGTCTGCGCCTGCTCGACGTGCCACGTCATCGTGAGGGAAGGTCTCGAATCCTGCAACGAAGCTACCGACGCCGAGTTCGACGAGCTGGACGAAGCGCCGGGCATCACGCCGAAGTCCCGCCTTGGCTGCCAGACCGTGCCCGATGGCACCACGGACATCGTCGTCGAGATTCCCGAGTGGAACAAAAACTACGCCAAGGAACTGGATCACTGATTCAGTTGTAGCGGCGGGTTTATCCCGCCATCTTTTCTCTGCGACCTCTGTGATCTCCGTGCTCTCTGTGTTAGATCGTTCTTGGGAGTAGACATGCCGCCAACATTCGGCTGGGACAATCTCGAAGACATTGCCATCGGCCTAGCCGACAAATTTCCAGACACTGACCCGCTCACTGTCCGCTTCACCGACATGCACAAATGGATCACCGAACTCCCCGGCTTCTCCGGCGACCCCGCCGCCTCCAACGAATCCAAACTCGAAGCCATCCAAATGGCCTGGCACGAAGAATTCCAAGACCGCCAGACCTAGCCAATTCCTCCATCGGCACGTTGCCGCGGGTCCGAAAAATCTGGCATAATCGCCTTGTACTGGGGAGGCTGCCTGATGAAAAGCATCCCTTTTCTTTTGCTCGCAGGATTTTTGATCCTGCCAAATTCTCTCCATCTCGCTCAAGCGCCGCAGGAACCTCAACGCCTCCCGGACGGCGGCACCCGCGAGGTCCTGATCAGCATCCTTATCCCGTCCTTGCCGAACGCGCCGTTCACCGCGACGGTGAATACCGAATGGATTCGGCAATTGCCGGACGGCAGCACCATCACTCTGAAGAATCACCGCGCCATCGCCCGTGATGCCGCCGGACGTATCTTCCAGGAGCGCCGCGCGCTCGTTCCGGACGACGGCAAGACCAAGTCGGGCGTCACGCAAATCGAGATCAGCGACCCCGTCGCACGTGAACTTTACATTTGCATGCCCCATGGACGCACCTGTCAAGTGGAAGTGTTTTCTCCGCCAGAGTCTTTGCCTTACACCCCGCCTGCCAAGGCGCACATGGCGCAGGGCTCATCATCGGAATCAGTGGACCTTGGCAAGCAGTCCGTCGGGGGGCTCGAAACGGTCGGCACGCGAGAGACGACCATCATTCCCGCCGGCACGATCGGAAACGACGGCCCGCTCCTGTCCAAGCGGGAGTTTTGGTTTTCGCCCCGGCTCGGCGTAAACCTCATCAGCAAGCGGCAGGATCCGTTATCCGGCACGCAAAACTTCGAAGTTTCGGACATCGCCTTGGGTGATCCCGACGCCAAACTCTTTGCAGTGCCGAGTGGCTTCAAGATCTTGGACCTGCGAAAGCCCCCGGAGATCTCTTCTCCTTCGGCATCCTCACCCAATTGATTGCCCCGAATCCTGTTACCGCGCCTAGGTTTCTCAGCAATCGCGTTTTATACGCGGCGGCAGCGTCAGCCATAATTTCCTTGATTCTCTATGCCTTATTTGGTATTCGATCTTCTAGGTAAGCGTGTGGATCTTTTCCGAGTGCGGCGGCCTTTCGGCCGCTTTTTCATTTCCGACACCGCAAATCCTAGTCAAATTCTT
>WNFQ01000244.1_pt1 | contig 33576 bp, 25 predicted proteins | sample 5400171 | NCBI WGS metagenome assembly WNFQ01 (sample SAMN13153356, study PRJNA577476) | soil metagenome | isolation source: 20 cm soil under Madrone tree | place: USA:California | collected 2016-06-14
ACCGACGAGGAGCGCATGATTGCCGAGCACACGGCGGCGTTGCTAAACCTTTGAACGGCCTTCAGCCAATTTGATTATTGATTATCTGGCTGCAGCGCCACGTGTTCCGCGGTCTTCGACGTGATCCAATCCATCGTCGCCACTAGAATTCCGGATGCGACGAAAGTGAGATGAATGGCGACCATCCACCCGATACGGCGGCTGTCGATTGGAATCCCGGTGTCGTTGAGCGTCAGAAATGAGCGCAGCAATCCTATTCCGCTGATCGCCACAATTGACGCAATCAGCTTCAATTTGACGCCTGAAAAATCAATCGTACCCATCCAGCTCGGACGATTCTCGCGATCGCCGGTATGAATTTTCGATACAAAATTCTCATATCCGGAGAACATCACGATCAGAACAAGATTGCCGGTCAGCGATAAATCGATCAGCGAAAGAGCAAGAATGAGTCCGTCCTCTGCGTCCACATTCGGAACATGCGCAATTCCGGTAGCAAGCTCGCGTACAAACACGAACAGAATTACGGCGAGAGCCAATATCATGCCGAAATAAAAAGGAGCTAGGAGCCAACGGCTGGCAAACAGCACACGCTCCAAGCCTCGTTCCACCTTCGAATTTGCAGTATTCATAATTCGCACCTCGGTGAAGTCCGGACCTTAAAGACAGGTCGCAACGATCTTGTCAAGACGCATAGCCATAGTGTTTGGTGCCGTGCCAAAATTCAATGATTGGGAGGGAGATCGCGCCTGCCCTTACGGGCAAATCATCGTGCCTGTTCGCCCAGTTGTCCGACTCTCGTTTAGGGCGAACGATGCAAGGCGAGCACCCACCGCATCTATGTTCAGGAATGACGCATGAGCGTTGCCAGTGGTGGGGTCATTCTAAACAATCCCTGAGACGCATATCACCGTGGATGGACACTCCCATGATTAGGAACTTTAAGACCGGCCAAGTGAGCGCCGCCAGGCCATTGACGCGAACTCCACTGGATCCCAACGAATTGAAATTGATCAATACTTGGTGGCTGGCCTGCAACTACCTCTCGGTGGGCATGATCTATCTGCGCGATAACCCGCTGCTCAAGGAGCCGCTCAAAGTCGAGCACGTCAAGCATCGCTTGCTCGGACATTGGGGAGCGAGCCCGGCGCTATCCTTCGTCTGGGCGCACCTGAATCGCCTCATCAAGCGCGACGATCTGGACGTAATTTTCATGGCCGGCCCCGGGCATGGTGCGCCTGGCGTGCTGGGCCCGACGTATCTGGAAGGCACCTACTCCGAGGTCTATCCAGACAAGAGCCAGGATGCAGAAGGATTGAAGAATTTCTTCAAGCAGTTCAGCTTCCCCGGCCACATCGGATCTCATGTCACCCCGGAAACGCCCGGATCGATCCATGAGGGGGGCGAACTCGGTTATAGCCTATCGCACGCCTATGGCGCCTGTTTCGACAATCCGGAGCTCATCGTTGCCTGCGTGGTGGGCGACGGCGAGGCCGAAACCGGCCCGCTCGCCACCGCATGGCATTCGAACAAGTTCATCAATCCGATCCGCGATGGCGCCGTGCTGCCGATTCTGAATCTCAACGGCTACAAGATCGCCAATCCCACCATCCTCGCGCGCATCAGCCACGAGGAACTCGAGGCCTTGCTCCGCGGCTACGGCTATACACCCTATTTCGTGGAAGGCGACGAACCCGAGACCATGCACCAGAACATGGCCAGCACGCTGGAGACCGCTATCGGTGAAATCCGCGCCCTTCAGGACGCTGCGCGCAGCAGCGGCAAGGCTGAACGTCCGCGCTGGCCGATGATCGTGCTGCGCTCACCCAAAGGCTGGACCGGACCAACAGAGATCAATGGGCACAAGGCTGAGGGTTCCTGGCGCTCGCATCAAGTGCCGTTTTCGGATGTGCGTGGGAACCCGGCGCATTTGAAGCTCCTGGAGGACTGGATGCGCAGCTACAAGCCGGAGGAGCTTTTCGACGCCAACGGCATCCTGCGCCCCGAGCTTCGAAAGCTTGCACCGACCGGCGCGAAGCGCATGAGCGCGAACCTGCACGCCAACGGCGGATTGCTACGCAAGGAACTCAAGATGCCGGACTTTCGCGACTACGCGGTGGATGCGACGCCGGCCGGCACCAAGTTTCACGAAAATACCAAACCGCTTGGTGAATTCCTTCGCGACGTGATGCGCAACAACATGACCAACTTCCGCGTCTTTGGTCCTGATGAGACCGCGTCCAACCGCCTGCAGGCGGTGTATGAAGTGAGCAAGAAAGTGTGGATGGCGGATCTATATCCCGAGGATGCCGACGGCGGCGAACTGTCACGTGACGGGCGCGTAATGGAAATGCTCTCCGAGCACACCCTGATCGGCTGGCTCGAAGGGTATCTGCTGTCCGGTCGGCACGGCTTCTTCCACACCTACGAAGCCTTCGCTCACGTCATCGATTCGATGTTCAACCAGCACGCCAAGTGGTTGGACATCAGTAAGAATCACGTGCCGTGGCGAGCCTCGGTGGCCTCGCAGAACATCCTGCTATCCTCTACGGTCTGGCGCCAAGACCACAACGGATTCTCGCATCAGGATCCGGGCTTCGTTGATCTGGTGACCAACAAGAGCCCGAGTGTGACGCGCATCTATCTGCCGCCCGATGCCAACACCCTACTGGTGGTTGCGGACAGTTGCCTGCGCTCGACCGACTGCATCAACGTCATTGTCGCCGACAAGCAGAAGCATTTGCAGTTCGTCACCATCGACGAAGCAATATTACACTGCGCCAAAGGCATCGGGATCTGGCAGGCGGCCAGCAACGACCAAGGCGTCGAGCCCGACGTGGTGATGGCCTGCTGCGGCGATGTGGCGACTCAAGAGTCGCTGGCGGCGACCGCGCTTCTGCGCGAGCACTTGCCCGATTTGAAGGTCCGCTTTGTCAACGTAGTAGACCTGTTCAAATTGCAGCCGGTCGCTGAGCATCCGCACGGTTCGACGGAGCGGGAGTTCGACAGCCTGTTCACCACCGACAAACCCGTGATCTTCAACTTTCATGGCTATCCTTGGCTCATTCACAAGCTCGCATATCGGTTCACAAACCATGCGAACCTGCACGTGCGCGGCTATAAGGAGCGCGGCAATATCAACACGCCTCTCGAGCTGGCGATCCTCAACCAAACCGACCGCTTCACACTCGTGATCGATGTAATCGACAGGGTGCCCGGGCTGTCTGGCCGCGCTGCCCATCTTAAGGAGCAGATGAAGAACGAGATCATTAAAAATTTGGCCTATGCGCACGAGCAAGGCACCGACCGCGACGAGTTCAACAACTGGGTGTGGCCGCTGATCCCGCAGCCCAAGATTGCGTCATCGGCAGGAGCACGCAGGTAGTGCGGATAACAACACTCAACGGCGCACCCAAAACGTTGCGGCTATTCGCCGAGTCGCCCAACCATCGTTTCGAACTGACAATGCAACAGGCGAACGCGTGCCTCCTGGAAGGCTCGCACGCTCGGCTCCCGAAAGCGCTTGACGATCCCGGCAGAGTGCTTCTGGTTGAGGACGACGACAGCGTACGAAAGTCAATGGTGCGGCTGCTAAATTCGCTGGGCGTGTCGACGGCGAGTTACGCATCGGCAGAGGCGCTGCTGGCGGTGGGTCTCGGCGCAGGCGATACCTGCGTGGTTTCGGATCTCAAACTGCCGGGCATATCGGGCCTGCAGCTTTTGGCCGAGCTGCGCCAGCGCGGCTGTGCGCACCCTGTGATTCTAATCACGGCATACGATTCGACCACTATCCGAAAAGTGGCTGAATATAGTGGCGTGGCAGCCTATTTGCCGAAGCCGCTCAACGGCGCTGCGTTGCTGGCGGCCATCCGGACCGCGATCGAACCACAGAGGCAACCGCGAAGAATCAGGCGGCCTCCCTCTCCAGTATTGCGACGGAGCGAAAAAGAGTGACCATTTCTGGGAATACTTGGGCGATTGTGTTGGCAGGAGGCGAAGGAAGGCGGCTCCACGGATTGACGATGACTGCGTTGGGAGTTGCCGTTCCGAAGCAGTTTTGTTCGCTGCGGGGCGGGCGTTCGTTGCTCTCCGAGGCCCTCAAGCGAGCTGAGGCAGTGGCGCAACCCGAGTGTATTTGCACCATCGTATCGCAGCACCATAGGCGCTGGTGGAGTCGCGGATTGTCGGCGATGCCCATTGCCAACATCGTCGTTCAGCCGAGGAACCGCGGCACGGCGAACGGAATCCTGCTGCCGCTACTGTACATTCTCGCGCGCGATCCAGAAGCAAGGGTGGTGCTGTTGCCGTCGGATCATCACGTCCGCCACGAGCAAACGCTTGCTGCCGCGCTGCAAAAGGCCGTGCTGGAATTACGCACTCGAGGCCATCAAATTTTACTCATTGGAATTCTGCCGGAAGAAGCGGATCCGGATCTCGGATATATCGTCCCCGGCCGCAGCGAGGGCGCGGTTTCGACAGTCGATCGATTTGTCGAAAAGCCCGACGCGCGGCTGGCACAGGCGCTGGTGCAGGCCGGCGCGTTGTGGAACGCCTTCATCGTAGCTGCCAGCGGTGGAGCGCTCCTGCAAATGTTTGCGCAGCGGTTTCCCCGTATCGTGGCCGGCATGCAGGCCATAGTTGCCAAGAATCCATTCACTGCCGATTTGTCTTGCGCGGCGATGGATTTTTATCGTGACTTACCTAACCTGGATTTTTCGCGCCAGATTTTACCGGGGGCCGAGTCGTCTTTGCGGGTATTGCAAGCGCGGCGCTGCGGATGGAGCGATCTCGGAACACCCAAGCGACTCGCGGAAACTCTGCGCGCTTTATCGCTATATCGTGAAAATGCAGATGAGGACTTAGGCGCTCTGAACCTCGCAGTACAACATGCGCGATTCCTAAAGGAGGCTGTCAGCCTGCGCTGACGGCACTTCGCCAAGATCACCGACCGTACTGCGGTGGAATCCCCGCATAAATCCCCCACGCTTGCCAACATCCAGGAACCGGCTGGAATCGAGAAAACCGTAAAGCTGGATGGTCCTTGCCACGAGGCCGGTCCAGCCGGTCTGGTGACTGGCGCCGAGTCCCCCGCCGCTGTCGCCGTGAAAATACTCGTAAAAAAGGATGTAGTCGCGCCAGTGAGGATCAGACTGGAACTTTTCACTGCCCCCATAAACGGGACGCCGCCCCTTTTCGTTGCGCAGAAATATCCGCGCGAGGCGGTCAGCGATTTCCTTGCTCACCTCGAACAGATTCATCAGCTTGCCTGATCCGGTGGGGCATTCAATTTTGAAGTTGTCGCCGTAGTATAAGTAGTAATTCAGGAGCGCCCGGACGAGCATTACGTTCACCGGCATCCACACCGGGCCCCGCCAATTGGAGTTGCCGCCGAAAATGCTGTTGTCCGACTCGGCCGGAGTGTAGTGTACGCGGTATTCCCGGCCGCCTTTGTACAGGACGTACGGGTGGGGCTCGTGGATCTTGGAGAGCGAGCGAATCCCGTACGGGCTGAGGAATTCGTTCTCGTCGAGCATCTTTGTCAGAATCCGACGCAGCCGCTCCGGGTTGAGCAGGGCGATGATCCCCCGGTCGGCCACTCCTAAGTGTCCTGGGCCCGTCGGATGCGTGCTCCCCTCGAGCTCAGGCATCCGGCGCAGACGTTCCGACAGGTGCGCCATCGCGCGCGGAAATCGCTCTCGCTGCTCTTTCTCGACCACCGTTGCGGCGCATAGGGGAAGGAGCCCAACCATTGAGCGCACCTTTAGTCTCTGGGCACTGCCATCGGGAAGCCGCAGCAGGTCGTAGTAGAAGCCATCCGCCTCATCCCACATGCCGTCCTCCCCGGGACGGTTCATGGCCGCGGCTATATAATAGAAGTGCTCGAGAAACTTGATGATCATGTCCTCGTAGGTCCGGTCGTCGGCGGTTAGCTCGGCGGCGAGTTCGACCATGTTCTGGCTGAACACGGCCATCCATGCCGTGCCGTCCGCCTGCTCGAGGTGTCCGCCCGTGGGTAACGGCGCACTGCGGTCGAAGACGCCGATGTTGTCCAAACCGAGGAAACCGCCTTCGAAGACGTTCTTGCCGAACCGGTCCTTGCGGTTCATCCACCAGGTGAAGTTCAGCAGCAGCTTGTTAAATGCCGACTTGAGGAAATCAATGTCCGCCTCGCCGCGCAGTGCGAGGTCTGTGCGGTGCAAGAACAGCGTTGCAAAAGCGTGGACCGGCGGGTTCACGTCGCTGAAGTTCCACTCGTATGCAGGCATCTGCCCGTTGGGATGCATGTGAAGACCGTCGAGCATCAGTGCCATCTGCTGCTTGGCGAAGTCAGGGTCCACGATCGCGAGTGGCAGCGCGTGGAAGGCTAGGTCCCAGGCCGCGTACCAGGGGTACTCCCACTTGTCGGGCATCGAGATGATGTCCCTGCTCAGCATGTGAAACCACTCGGAGTTCCGGGCGTTGCGGAAGCCAGCGTGCCGCGGGTTGGCATTGTGCTCGTTCAGCCAGCTTTCTCCGTCGAAGAAGTAGAACTGCTTGCTCCAGAGCATACCGGCGATGGCTTGGCGCATGACGCTGGCCGCGTCCGGGGAGATCGAGGGCGGTGTCACCGAGCGGTAGAATTCGTCCGCTTCGTGCAATCGGGCGGCCACAGTCTCGTCGAACTCCGGACCGAAAAAACCTCAGATGATCGGGGTGTTCCTACTCTTGTGGGCCGCGGATAGGCCCGTTAGGCGCAGCCGTACAGTCGCTTGCTGTCCGGAAGCAACCATCATGCGATAGTGGGCAGCAACCTTGGTGCCCTGTTTTTGCGGGTTCACCGCACCCTGATGGTTGTGCACCACGCAGTTATTGATGCCGTCTTTGACGTAAGGACTGGAATTCGGACGGTCGGGAAAGAGACGCTCGTTATTGGTCGTATTATCGGTGAACAGCAGCGGCACCTCGCCTTCACATGTAAGGATGAATTCACCCAGCCGCGCATGCCTTGCCACGACCGCGCTCCTGCCCGCCGCCGCCGTGACCTGCCCGAGGCTTGGTTTCTCGGCCTCCCTATTCGATTCGGAAATCCAGGGCGCCCAGTCGTTGCGGAACCACAGCGTTGGCAAGAGATGCAATTCGGCCGTCTCCGGTCCGCGGTTGACGGCCGTAATCCGCACGAGAATGTCTTCCGGACCGGCTTTGGCGTACTCCACAAAGACATCGAAATAGCGATCTTCGTCGAAGACGCCGGTGTCGAGGAGCTCATATTCCGCTTCGGTGCGGGAACGTCGGCGGTTGGTCGCCACCAGGAGATCGTATGGGAACGCCGCCTGCGGGTACTTATAAAGATACTTCATGTACGAGTGGCTCGGCGTGCTGTCGAGGTAGAAGTAACACTCCTTCACGTCCTCGCCGTGATTACCCTCGCTATTGGTGAGCCCGAAGAGCCGCTCTTTGAGGATGGGATCTCTCCCGTTCCACAGGGCTAGGGCGAAGCACAAGTGCTGCTTGTCATCCGAAATGCCGGCTATGCCATCCTCACCCCACAGGTAGGTGCGGGATCGAGCGTGATCATGAGGGAAAAAATTCCAGGCGTCCCCGCCCTCGCTGTAGTCTTCGCGCACAGTGCCCCACTGGCGCTCGCTGACGTAAGGTCCCCACTTCTTCCAGAGTACCGACCGCTCGCGATCTTCATCGAGTCGGATCTGTTCAGCGGTTCTAGTCGATGCAGGACTTGTCATGGCGAGGCCCTCTTGATTCGTGCTCTTTTTTCGACGTGATGGAATCGCAAGGCAGAACTGCTTGCAGCGGAAGCGCAATTTGAACTCCGGCCGACTCGAAACATTCCGCGATGCGCAGTAGTAGTCCTTCCTGTATCCCGAGGAACTGCTTCAAATCACGTCCCAGGACGTAGGCAGAAACCTGCACCTCGAAAGACACTCGGGCGAATCGATGAAAATGCACGCCAACCGAACCCGGCGCGACCTCCCGGCATTGCTCCAGCAGGCTGCGGATGTGTTCGACCAGAGCGCGAATTTGTGCCGCGGGGGTCCCGTAACGCAAAGCCAGGACGGGGTGAAACCAGAATTTGTCGCGAGTCGACAGATTCTCGAGCGTCATGTTGGCCATCTGACCATTGGGAATGCTGACCACTGTTCGATCGAGAGTTCGGATCTGGGTCGAACGCAAACTGATGGCTTCGACTGTTCCTCTAATGTCGCCGAGCGCGATGGTGTCGCCCAGGCGCACAACTCTGTCGAGGATGAGAGAGACGCCGCCGATGATGTTTTCCAGGGTCTTCTGCGCGGCGAGCGCAATGGCAATTCCGCCGATGCCGAGTCCGGTCAGAAATGCTGCCGGGTTCGATCCAAAGCGATAAACCGTTACCAGCACGGCCGCAACGATGATCAGTAGGTCGAATACCGCGAGCAAGAGACGCACTATCGCCGTGACTCCCGTGATCCCGCGCCTGACGAGCAGTCGTTGAATGTATTGCTCGGTCCAACCGGCCACGCGAATCAGCAGCCAAGCCGTGGCCGCGATCGCGATGACTATCGCGGTGCTGGACCAGATCTGCCGCGCGAACAACGACAGACCGACCCTGGAAATCGACCACCGAATGACAAAGGCCAGAAGCAGAAGGCGAACGGGCTTGGGCAGGACCTCGGGATTCGGCAAATCGGGCTTCCCGTAAAAGCGCCGGCGCAACTGGCCAAGGACCAGACCGAAGAGGCGGCTCGAAAGCGTCACGATGTAAAAGATGAGCGGCATGCCCGCAAACGCGGCGAGCCAGTGATACAGAGCGATACCTGCGATTCGGGTCTTCAGAAAATCAGGAACGACGTCGTCCGCTAACGCCAGGTTGGTCTCTTCATAGAGTTCCGGCACCGAGTCGAGAGTCTCGCGGGAAAAGAGCCACCATGACCCGGAAGCCTCGCGATCCACGCGTTCTAAGACGATGTCCACATCACCGCTGCCGCCGCTGATCGTCCCCACGCGATCCTCGTTAGGCTTCAACGGATTCGACTGGGAACCCTCTGGCCGTTCGCTAAGATCTGGAAGTTTCGGGGGCAGGCGGCGATCGAGCACGGTGAACAACTGTCGGGCGAGCGTTGCGGCCTGTTTGCCGGAAAGCCGGGTGTTGAGATATTGAACGGCGAGTTCATTCTGCCCCTTGCGCTCGGCAATCAAGAAACCGAAGACGGTACCTTTGGGCGTATTGCGGTCAAGCGGGTCCTTGGCAGCCACGGGTTGAACCCGCGCGGGAACACGGGGGATCGTAGCGCCTTGCGCACATGCAGGAAGAGACTGCAGAAAGTATAGCGCGAGCAAGCAGACGCTGAAGGCCGCCAAACCGCCGATTGAGCGCGGCATCGACGGCGGTTCAAGCCGCCCCTGGCCACTCATCCTTTGCCCAACAATTCTCTTGCCGCCGCCGCCACTTGCTCCGGCTCAAAGCCGAATTTCTTTTGCAACTCCTTGAGCGGCGCAGAAGCGCCGAATGTCTTCATACCGATGATGCGTCCCGACGTGCCGACGTAGCGCTCCCATCCAAAAGTTGATGCCTGCTCCACCGCGACGCGCGCCGCCACGCCGGGCGGCAGCACGCTGTCGCGATACTCCTTCGTCTGGTGATCGAAGATGTCCCAGGATGGCATCGAGACCACCCGCGAGCGGATGCCTTCGGCGATCAGCGTCTCATGCGCCAGCACAGCGAGGCTGATTTCGCTGCCCGAAGCGATGAGGACGACCTCAGGCGTTCCGCCCGGCGCATCTGCAAGCACATAGGCGCCGCGAGCCACTCCGGACGCGGGTGCGTACTTGCCTCGATCCAGCGTAGGCAGCGCCTGGCGCGACAGCACGAGCACAGCCGGCTTGTGGCGCAGCTGCATGACGTAGCGCCACGCCTCGACGACCTCATTGGCGTCCCCGGGCCGCAGCGTGACCAGTCCAGGGACGGCGCGCAACGAGGCGAGATGCTCCACCGGCTGGTGCGTCGGGCCGTCCTCACCGACGCCGATCGAATCGTGAGTGAAAATATGAATGACCGGCAACTCCATCAGAGCGCTCAATCGGATCGCGCCGCGAGCGTAGTCGCTAAAGATGAAAAAACCGGAGCCGAACGGACGCACCTTCACGAGACTCATGCCGTTCAGCATCGCCGCCATACCATGCTCGCGAATGCCGAAATGCAGGTTGCGCCCGCCATATTGGCCGGCCTGAAAATCACCCGCACCTTCGAAGTCCAGTCTGGTTTTCGTCGACGGCGCCAGGTCGGCCGACCCGCCCATGAGCCATGGGATGCTCTTTGCAAGGACAGTGAGTGCCTTGCTGCCGGCGTCCCGCCCACCCATGCCCTTCTGATCAGGCGGAAATACCGGCAGGTCCCTGTCCCAGCCGTCGGGCAACTCACGGCACTGCATCAGCTCGATCTGCTCCGCCAGCTGCGGAAATTCGCGCTTGTACGTCTGGAAACTCGCCTCCCACGTTGTGCGCAGGTCTCGACCGCGTTTTCCGATACCGTCGAGAAAGTGCTCCCTCACGCCCGCAGGCACCAGGAACTCGGCATCCTCCGGCCAACCGTAAATGCGCTTAGTGGCCCTGACCTCCGCGGCGCCGAGCGGCTCGCCATGCGCCGCAGCCGTGTCCTCCTTCGTCGGCGCCCCGTAGCCAATATGGCTGTCGACGATGATCAGGGTGGGTCGGTCGGATGTATTCTTGAACACGTTGAACGCCCGCGTCAGCATATCAACATCGTTGGCGTCGCCAACCCGGGTGACATTCCAGCCATAAGAGAGGAAGCGCGCGGCGACATCGTCGCGAAACGCGAGGTTGGTGCTGCCCTCGATCGTGATATGGTTGTTGTCGTAGATCCAACACAGATTGTCGAGCTGCAGGTGGCCGGCGAGGGAAGCGGCTTCGCTCGAGATGCCTTCCATCATGCAGCCGTCGCCGCACAGCGCATAGACATCGTTCGTGAACAGTTCGAATCCGGGGCGGTTGTAGCGCACGCCGAGCCATTTCGAAGCGATCGCCATGCCGACACTGGTCGCAACACCTTGACCGAGCGGCCCGGTCGTGGTTTCCACTCCCGAAGTCCAGTGATATTCCGGATGCCCGGCGCAGCGGCTGCCTAGCTGACGAAAATTCTTGATGTCGTCGAGAGAAACCGAAGGTTTACCGACGATCTCATAGTCCGGATCCACCGCATTGACGCCTGTCAGGTACAGCATCGAATACAACAGCATCGATGCGTGACCGACAGAAAGCACAAAGCGATCGCGATTTGGCCAAATGGGATCGTCGGGATCGAAGCGCAGAAAACGCTGCCAGAGACAATACATCACGGGAGCCATGCCCATCGGCGTACCGGGGTGTCCGGAGTTGGCCTGCTGCACAGCATCCATCGACAGGGTGCGGATGGTATTGATCGCCGTTTGAATTAACTTCTCATTCCCCATGATCTTCTCCGTTTAGGCACGGGAAAGGATCTCGCTCATCCCACGATTCGTCGCATTCGCAGATAGCCCGGCTAGTGTCGTCCCGCTTCCAGCGCAGCGACCTTGCCCAGACGCCGCTCGTGCCGGTCGGCGTGGCTGAACGTGGCGGCGAGGAAGGCCCGTACCAGGTCCCACGCGACGGACGGGCCGACTGTTCGGCCACCCATGCAAATGATATTCATATCGTCGTCTTCGACGCCTTGCACCGCCGAGAAGTGGTCGTGAATGATCGCCGCGCGAACGCCGGGCAGTTTGTTCGCGCACACCGAGGCGCCGACGCCGCTGCCGCAGATCGCCACGCCGCGCTCGACCTTTCCAGCGGCAACCGCGCGCGCCAACGGCACGACCAAATCGGTGTAGTCATCGCTCGGATTCACGACATGCGCGCCGAAATCGACCACCTCATACCCCGCCGCGCGCAGCTGCGCGACCATTTCCTGTTTCAGGCTGAACCCGCCGTGATCCGTCGCAATACCAACGCGCATGATGCTATTCCTTCGACGGTGGACTGATCCAAACTCATCCGCTGCCGCGGTCCGCAAGCATCGCCGCGTTGTCATGGCCTAGCTTGCCTCCATTTTCGAAAATATCGACAAACTCTTCAAAGCGTCTGGCAATTTCGGCCACGGCGGCCTCCCGGGTCAGCTTCTTCGCACGCCAGTTGACCAGCGCGTCCCAGAAAACCGTCCGTCCGACTGCAAAGCCGGTAAATCCTTCGACGCGCGCCGCTGTTGCGAGCCAATCGCGCACCTTTTTTTCGTCTTCACCCCGACCCAAAACGATGCAGGAGACGTTGTCCCGGCCGCCGCGGCGCGCCGCGCGCACAATCTTCTCGCAGTCCTCCTCAAACTCGAGGCCTTCGATCTTCCATACGTCCGCTTCGACCTGTGCGTCCTGTAGCTCCTCGATCGCTTTAATCATCAGTCGGGGCCGAATCTTGGCGTCCCACATTTTTTTGTCGCCCCCGACTCGCTCTAGTTGCGCCGGCTCGGGCGGCACCAGCAACTCGAACATGAAGCGGCTCTTGTTACGCGCGCTCAGGTATTCGGACAGTCGTTTTAGGCGAGCCGATTGGCGCCGGTTCAGGAGCGAATCACCTTCCGGGTTGTAGCGCACCAGCACCTTGCAGAAGGTTGGCTCGAACAAATCGATGTGGCTGGCGAAGTCCTCGCCGTATTCGAAGTCGAACTCGTCCAGTCCGCTCTTTTCGACAGGGCAGGACGTTAAATAGTTATTCTCCGAGGCATCGCGCAGGATCGCAGCCCCAAACTGCTCATCCACCAGGATCCCAGCGTTTTCCTTCGGCACGCCGGCCGCGAGAGCTGCCTTGAAGCCGTCGTAGATCACCTGCTTGGAGGCGGCGATCTGCGCGGTTCGCGCGTCGGTCACACGCCCCGTCCAGCCAAACAGGTTGGTCTGAAATGTGGCGCGATGGTCGAAGGGCAGAATATACAGCGGCCGTTGGTAGCCAAGATCGTTCATGATACCTCCCGATGTCGCCGGTAACAGCGGATCAGCGCGTTGGTCGAACTGTCGTGATCTAGACGGGGCTCTGCTTTGCCGTAAATTTCCGGGATGATCCGCTGCGCAAGCGCTTTGCCGAGTTCAACGCCCCACTGGTCGAATGAGTCGATGTTCCAGATCGCGCCCTGAACAAAGACGGAGTGCTCATAAAGAGCGACGAGCTTGCCGAGCGTGTCCGGCGTCAGCCGTTCCGCAAGGATCATGTTGGACGGACGATTGCCCGAGAATACCCGGTGCGGCACCAGCCAGTCCGGCGTGCCCTCGGCCTTCACCTGTTCGGCTGTTTTGCCGAACGCGAGAGCTTCAGCCTGGGCGAAGACGTTCGCGAGAAGAATGTCGTGATGACTGCCGAGAGCATTCAAGCTCTTGAAGAACGCGATGAAGTCGCAGGGAATGAGCCGCGTTCCCTGGTGAATCAACTGATAAAAGGAATGCTGGCCGTTGGTTCCCGGCTCGCCCCAGTAAACGGGGGCGGTATCGTACTCAACCAAGTCCCCATTGAGCGTCACGCGTTTGCCGTTGCTCTCCATCGCCAGCTGTTGCAAATAAGCGGGGAAGCGCTTGAGGTACTGCTCGTAGGGCAGCACCGCGACAGTCTGCGAACCGAAGAAATTGTTGTACCAGAGCGCCAGAAGGCCCATGAGTACAGGTAAGTTGCATTCGAAGGGGGCGCCACGAAAGTGTTGGTCCATCTGGTTAAAACCCGTCAACATCCCGCGGAAGTTGTCTGGTCCGATGGCCAGCATGGTTGAAAGGCCGATCGCGGAGGTCATGGAATAGCGGCCGCCGACCCAGTCCCAGAACTCGAACATGTTCGCGGTGTCGATGCCGAACTTCGCCACTTCCGTCGCGTTCGTCGACACCGCGACAAAATGCCTCGCAATCGATTTTTCATCGCCTCCGAGACTCGCGAGCAGCCAGGCGCGCGCCGTCCGGGCGTTGGTCATTGTTTCGAGCGTGGTAAAAGTCTTCGAAGATACAATGAACAGCGTCGCGGCAGGTTCGAGACCATGAACCGCTTCTGCAAAGTCGGTTCCATCGACGTTGGACACAAAGCGGCACTCAAGATTCCGGTCGCTGAAATGCTTTAGTGCCTCATAAGCCATCACCGGCCCGAGGTCCGAGCCGCCGATGCCGATGTTGACGACGGTGCGAATCCGCTTGCCGGTATGGCCTTTCCACGCCCCGCTGCGTACGCGCATGCATAGATCGATCATCCTCTCCAGTACCGCATGGACGCGGGGCATCACATTCTCGCCGTCGACGATGATCGATGCGCCTCGCGGCGCACGCAGGGCAATGTGCAAGACCGCGCGTTTCTCCGTGGTGTTGATTTCTGCTCCGTCGAACATCGCATCGATGCGCGCGCGCAGACCGGATTGCTGCGCCAGATCCAGCAATAGTTCGAGGGTTTCGTCGGTGATCCGGTTCTTTGAATAGTCGAGATAGAGTCCGACGGCTTCAATCGTCATACGCTCGCCGCGTACTGGATCATCGGCAAACAGCTCGCGCAGATGCAGTGCAGCGCCTACCTCTTGATGATGGGCCGCCAGACGTTTCCACGCCGCGCGCTCGGTGAGTCGTGCCATTTGTGTCGTCACGTTTTGCGCGCCTCCTTTTTTGTCGCGCCGTTCCGCGCCGGTGCTGCGGCGCGCCGTCGCTCCTCTTCCTTCCACATGCGAAAGCCGCCCGCAAATGCGTTCGCATTGCTGCCGACGCGGCATCCGGTGGGCAGATAGGTCAGTTTTTTGGCATTGCCGCCACCCACCACGAGATCATCCAGATGTATCGCAGCTGAAAGCCGCATGGCCACCGTGGCGAGAAGTCTTTCCCATGTCTTCCTGCCCAACCTTTTCAATCCTTGACGACCAAGGTAGTCCTCGATGGTCCCGTCCTTGTAGGACAACCGGCCAAGTTCCATCGGAACCACGGTGCGATTGACGACCAGCGCGGATCCGAGGCCTGTGCCAAGACCCAGGAACAGCATCACGCCGCCTTGATAACTTCCCAATGCCTGCATGGCCGCGTCATTTATCAGCTTGACCGGTCGCCGAAATGCGCGCTCGAAATCGAATCCAACCCAGCCGGGCGCAAGATTAGTCGGTTCGCTAACCAGGCGGCCCTCCTTAACCATCCCCGGATAGCCGATCGACACCACGTCATACTGCCAATCGCCCGCAAGTCTCTTGACGCGGGCGACCATCTGCTTCGGCGTCATTTTTTCCCCGGATGGAAACTTCCTTGGCTCTTTCTGGCCGGTGGCAAGGATTTTTATGTTCGTTCCTCCTATGTCAATCGCCAGAACGCTCATGCGGAAAGCTGGCGATAAGCCGGAATCACGACGTTCGCTCGTGGGTCGGTTTCTTTTGAGCGCTGACGTCTCTGCCCGTTGCGTAATGAGCTTTTCCAAGAGTTGCGCTCCGCGAAGCGATCACCCGCATCAGTTCATTCCAGGAATTGACGAACGACTGTGCTGCATCGCTCTGCAGCTTGCGGGCCAGGGCGTGGATATCGATTCCCTCCACTGCGAATCGCCTCAAGACCTCCTCGCAATTTCCTCCGTCTGCACGCATGAGCGCCGGAATATCACCGTGGTCGGCGAGCGCTTTGAGCGCGCTCTCGGGCATCGTGTTTACCGTGAATGGGGCTGCCAGCGCCTTGATGTACAAGACGTCGGAAGCCAACGGATCCTTCGTGCCGGTACTTGCCCACAACAAGCGCTGCGGCCGGGCGCCTAGATTGTAGCTGCGCTGCCAGCGCGGCGAGCTGAGCAGCGCCCGATACGCCTTGTAAGTGCGCTGCGACACGGCGAGGCCGAGCTGGTTGCGCAGCGAATCGGAAACCCTGTCCTTGACTGCGGCATCCCAGCGGCTTACGAAAACCGAGGCCACTGAACCCACATCTGCCTTCAGGCCGGCATCGATGCGGCGCTCGATGCCGCGCAAGAACGCTTCGGCGGCCGCCAAGTACTGCTCGCGCGAGAAGAGCAGGGTTACGTTCACCGGAATTCCAGCGAAGATGGCTTCTTCGATGGCCGGCAGGCCTTCGCGGGTGCCTGGGATTTTGATCAACAGGTTGCGACAGCCTGCCCTAGCGAAAAGATCCTTGGCAGCCGCCAGCGTCCCGGCCGTGTCGTAGGCGAGAAGCGGCGAGACTTCGAGCGACACCCATCCATCCACACCATTGGTCCGATCGAATATGGGACGAAAAAGATCTGCTGCTTGCGTGAGATCGTCGATCGCAAGCTCGAAGAACAGATCCTCCGCTGTTTTTTCCTGCCTGATCTTTTTGCCGATCGCGGTATCGTACGCAGAGCTGTTCTTGATCGCCTGCTCGAAGATCGTTGGATTCGAAGTGAGCCCCGTGACCGACAACTGGTTCACATAACGCTCGAGCGTGCCGCTCGTCAGCAATTCGCGCGTGATGTTATCGAGCCAAAGGCTCTGCCCCAGCCGGTTGAGCTGCCCAGTGGCCTTGATCTCCGGACCACACGCGGCCTTGGCTCGAGGCAGAACGTAGTTCTCCACGGCGTTGGCGAAGCCCTCATCGCCAAACGAGCTCGTTACGTACATCGCTTGGCGTTTTACTTCATCGCTCGCGTTACCCATCGCGATGCTGAGTCCGCTGAGTTTGAACATTGGCACGTCGTTCAACTGATCGCCGATTGTGGCGATTTGCTGCAGCGGAATCTTCAGGTAACGCGACAGCCGCTCGATCACAGTCCCCTTGTTGGCGGTGGGATGGGTCACATCAAGATAATGCAGTTGCGATCGCGCAGCGGTGACCTGTGTTCCGAACTCCTCCTGGAGCGCCGCTTCGCAGGCCGCGACGCGCGCGTGATCGTTACTGACGCCGACTATCTTCACGATCTCCGTGAGCACGTGGTCGAAGTTGCGGACAACCGTGGGTTCGAACTGCACCGTTGATGACTCACGGTCCACTCGCGGAGCCTCACGGGAGCGAACGTACCAATCAGTGGCGCTATAAAGCCACACGTCGAGGCCAAATGACTGAATCATTTCGACGAGGGACGGCAGCACGTAATCAGGAAGGGTTCTCTGGTCCACCACGGACAGATCCGGGAGCACGATCACGCCTCCGCTGAAGGCGGCCATGGGCAGCGTCAACCCGAGCGGTGTCACGAGCATGCGCATTCCGCGCGGCGGACGGCCGCTGGTGATGGTAAATACGAGTCCAAGCTCTCGCAATCGCTTCAATGCCTGGGATGCCCGCGCTGTAATCACTTTGTCTTTTGTAACCAACGTCCCGTCGACGTCGGTTAACAGCGCAACGATTGGCCGGTCAATCCGAGTGGTATCGTTAACCATGGGAAGCTCCTCGCAATGTACCGGGACAGGATTGCATCAAGAGCTCACTACAACAATTGCACCAAAGCGCTTCGATCATTGCACCAACGTGCAGACCAATCAGCGCGTCTGATTCAAGCGTCGGCTGGCAGCGCCGCTTGAGAGTCCTTGCGCGTAAGCATGCACTGGAAGAAATGGCAGCCCCAGGGACCCAGCTCCACGTACAAACCTGGTGTGGACATGTCGCGCGCATCGCGCTCGTAGTTGGTATCCGAAAGCGTGTCAGTCAAACGCCAGGTTGACCCCCTTGGCTCCTCCCAAGGTACTTGCACATGAGCTTTAACGGCAGAGTCGCAGAGGTTGACCACGATGAGACGCCGATCGATGCCCTTGGCCCAGCTCCAGGCCACAAGGTTTTGAGCACTTGAATTCTCGGGCCAGCCGCTCCGCTCGCAGAGCTGCCAATCGCCGTCGCTGAAAATCGGGGCATCGATCGCCGCCAGGAGCTTCGCATAGAATGACTTCAAGTCCTCGTCCGCAGGCTCTGCCGGGCGCCTGCCCAGAAACACGGGTAGCCTGATTTTTCGGCCTTCCAATTGACCTTCGTGAAAACATCTCGCGCCTGGGACGGACGATGTGATGATCGCGGCGGCCCGCTCTTTCGCAGCTGAAAAGATTTCCGCAGCCCGCGGCTCATCATGATTCTCGAGAAATCGAAGCAGTTTTTTCTGGTAGCCGGAATCGGCGCACAGATGAAGGCGGACGCTCTCCGCATTGTCGTGCTCCAGACGGTCGTAGAGCCGCTTGTCATAGCAGAAGTCAAACCCCAGCTGCTGCAGCTCCCACTCTTGATCCCAATAAGCTTCGGCAATGAAGAGGAAATTCGGATTTGCCTTCTTGGTAGCGGGGATCACGTCACTCCAGTACTCTGTCGGCGGCCGAAGCCCGGCGCGACTGCCCCAGGTCCGTTCAAAGATTTTGTTCAACAGAAGCATTGCCATGTCGCAACGAATGCCATCACACTGTGCGGCAATGCTGGAAATGGTGGTAAGCACCGTGTGCCGCAGCCCAAGTTCAAACGCGTTGAGCTGCAAAACATCCGGCCATGCCGGGAAAAATGGATCCCGTCCGCATGCGTAGATGCGGCCTTGAATTTCCAGGTAGGACCCAGGATCACTACTGACATCCTCGACATGCCCGCGAATAAAATATTCCGGGTGTTCGCTGACCCACGGGTGATCCGGCGCCACATGGTTCGGTACGAAATCCAGGAGCAGCTTCATGCCGCGGTTTGCAAGCTGTTGGCGGGCAATCGCGAGCGCTTCCGGACCGCCAAGGTGTTGGTCCGCGACGTAGCGTCGAATGCAGTACGGAGACCCAACATTGTCCTGCGGCGTGAAATCCGGAAGGACATGTCTGAAAGACTCAACTAGGTTCTTGTTCTGATTGGCAATCGCAATCCCCGCAAGACTTCGCTCCCAGACTCCCATGAACCAGACGGCATGAAATCCGAAGTTGGCGATGCAATCCCACTCCGCCCCGGGCACGCAACTCAAGTCAATAGGCTTTCCCGCCTTCAGGCTGAGCTCGGAAAGCCAGACCCAAGTATTGATCTCGTACAATGTGGGATATCTCACCCAGGTGGACATGATGATTGTTCCGCTTCCCGCCGTGCGGAGTTGACTGTCCTTTTTTGCGCCGTCTGTGCCAATCGCATCCTTCGTCTGAATTGATGGCCGGGACAATCGGGCAAAAAGGCACATTTTCTGCCCAAAAGGGCAAGCGTCCACGCCGGCGTGCGGGCAGCAGATTCATTACTCGAGTTCCGCCCATTCGGGCTGGCCGATATGCCTTTTGATCTAAGTGTCTTGCGTTCTTTAGATCGGCAGGATAAGTCAGGCGACGGACCGAGACGGCACATCAAACTACAGGAGGCTTGACGTGCTCATGAATCAAAAGCGATTGCTCCGGCAACTAGCCGGGCTCATCGCGCTGTTCTTGACGGCCTCGGCGCTGGCTCAGCAGGCGAAGACCTTGGACGAGGTCATGAGCTATGACGGTCTGCGAAAGATCGATATCAAGGGCATCGACACGGCCTATGCGCTGCCGGACGCAACGCTCGCGGGCTACAAAACGGCGATGATCCAGCCGATCGGCGTGCGCTTTCACAAGAGCTGGAAACCGACCGTCCCGGGCAACAGGCGCAGCTTGTCTTCCAGCGAGCTGCAGAACATTCGCGACGATGTCGCCGAGAGTGTTCGCGACGCCTTCGTGGAAGAGTTGAAGAAAGGCGGCTACTCCATCGTCTCCGAGCCAGGCCCGGACGTACTGCGCGTGCAGGCTGCGATCCTCAATCTCTACATCACGGCACCGGATGTGGCCACGGCTGGACGAACGCGGGTGTATACGGTATCCGCAGGTGAAATGACCCTCCTCGCCGAGCTTGCGGATTCCGAGACCGGAGAAATCATCGTTCGCATCCTCGACCGCTACCAGGCACGCTCGGCGGGAAGTTTTCAGTTGTCGAGCGCCGTACACAACGCCGCTGAGGCGCGAAACGCGGCCTCGGGCTGGGCGAAGATCCTGCGTGGCGAACTCGACAATGCGAAAACCATTACCAATTGATAGCGGTCATCATTGCGGCGTGTCGGGCGGATCTGGCAGCCCCCTGATGCGAGCTGAAAAAACCGTGGAGTCGCCGGCGGCTGCGGCTCTTGCCGTAATATTGCTGCGTGCTCGAAGATCGTCGAAGGGCAGGTAACTCGGCCCGTCGAACCACAACGCGAGCGTGGCCCAGATGACGATGCTGACGGCGACTGCGGATAACATCGCAGTCGCAATAAAGCGCACAACCCGCCGGATTATCACGGAATTCCAACCCGCTCGTGGTGACAAGGGCGGTGCAGCGGACCGCGGCCGAAGGGTATCAAACCGAAGCGCAATATCCGCCCTGTACTTAGGTGCAGTCATCCCGTCTAGCGGCTGCCCTTGTAGGCAGAGCATTGTGCCCGTTCGCCCAATGGCGCTGGAACGCCGCATGAGATACATGGATATCGACAACCTAGTGCCCCGCACATAAAACGGTGTCCGCCAAATGGGATGATATGGACCGAGATCGATGGTCGAGCGGCGGCATTTACTGCTATCAGGTATCCTGCCGACCGTCTGGGCCACGCAATCCAGCAAAAGCGCAATCTCATGGCATCCGCAGCGGGCCCGGCCAGCCCGCGTCGAGCAGCACATTGAAATTGGATCTCACAAAGCTCGCAATTGCTATCCAGCTTAAGTATGAACTCATATGGAGGGCGTCACGATGGGCGAGTCAATTCTGAGATTTCCCACAAAGTGCCCTATGTGTGGTCGTCGTTTACCGGACTACACTCAATCTGTGTGTGATATGGATGACCGATACACACCACTTCCCGAGGTTGGCCGTGTATTGCGAAATCGTTACGTTTTAGAGAGGCGCCTGGGCAGCGGCGGTGTAGGTACTGTGTTCAAAGCAATGGATCCATACCGCCGCGATCTCCCCGAGGACAATCGCCACATCGCAATTAAATTACTGCATGAAACCACTGGCGGCGGCCCGGAGATCTTATCGAATCTGCGACACGAGTTTTTTCGCGCGCAGGCGCTCTCGCACCGCAGTATAGTCAAAGTGTACGAATTGGATCGGGATAATGACATTGCTTTCTTCACAATGGAGCTGCTAGAGGGCGAAACCTTGAGCAGCGCGCTCGAGAGATCGCCGCCCATTTCAATACCCAGGTCATCTGCCTGGGCAATAATCCTGGAGATAGGGGACGGTTTGGCGCATGCGCATGCACGCAACGTCGTGCACGGCGACCTGAAACCGCAAAATATAATGATCACAAATTCGGGCGAATTGCGCATACTCGGCTTTGGCGCCTCTCCAGCCGATCCGCGCGACGATCTCTATGCCTTGGCGTGCATATCGTACGAGTTGCTTGCGGGTGAGCACCCGTTTCAGCGCCGTACATCGTCCGAAGCGCGGGACCTTGGACTAATGGCGCGACGGCCGAGTGGGCTTACTCGGCGACAATGGCAAACATTGGCAATGGGTCTTTCCTGGAGTCGGGAAGACCGCTCTATATCGGTACGCGAGTGGATTGTCCGGCTGATTCCAGGACAGGCGACCGCGCGGCGATTAGCGCAATCCCTCGTCCGCTACACCGAGCGCTCAATCCAGCTGACTCTGCCCTCGTCACGCGCCATCGCAATGCTTGGCATTCTCTGCGTCGCTCTAGCCGTTTGCGCTTCGATCAATCGCGCTTCGTTGGACGGAACAATACCTGGCCAATTCGCCGCTCCCAAGACAGCGTCGAATACGCTGATCAATGCAGATCCCGTGACGCGTGATCAAAATGCACCGAACGGAACTCTTCTACCGGAATCGCGGGCAACGCGACCTGCGCCAGATAGCGAGAAACCGAGCTTTCCGCCGGCAACCTTTGCAGCGGCCGTCAAGAGCGACGCCGCACGCACGACTTTACGCAAGGGCAAATCTAATAAGTTCAGCATGGCCGCCGACGCATACAGGATTCGCTCGCAGGAACATTTTGCCGAAATCCACGTCCGCCGCTCCGCCGGATATGGCGGCGATACGGCGTTCGTATGGTGGACCGAACCTTCGTCAGCAAAACCCGGCATCGACTACGTGCCTCAGGCCCGGATGACTCGGTTTCTGCCAAAGGGAAGGCACTCGGCCAGCCTATTCATCCGGATCATTCCGAACACATCTCGAAAACACACCGCGACGTTCTACGTCAACATCGGCGACCCCGGCAACGGCACCACTGTCCGCCACCTTGAACGCACGGCAATATTGCTGCCGCCATCAATATGACATCGTAGGGTCGCTGACTGCTCGCGCCGCTACTGTGAGTTCGGCGTCGACTGCATCGCAATCGCGAGCGCCTCGGTATAAACCACCTCGACCTCATCGCCCTTCTTGACCGCCGTGAACTGAGCTGGGTCGGGCACCTGTAAATCGTATTCGTTGCCCTGGGGGCCGCGCAGAGTGATGGATTGTTTCTCGGTGTCGACCGCCACGATCGTTGCAACGGCGGTCACTTTGCGACCAACCGCGCCGGCCGGCTTCGCACCCTTGGGCGAGCGGACCATCGCCTCCTCCTTGATCGCCGGCGGCCCGCGGGCACTGCCGCGCTTCTTGAGCTGCAAGGAAATCGCCTCGGTGTATTCGGCGGTCATCTTGTCTACGACCCTCACTTGGTCGAGATTCCTGGCTTGATCGCTCACATTGACGGTGAGCAGCTTTCCGTGCGCGTCCATCAGCAATACGTCACGACTGCCCATGTCGATCGACAGCACGGTGGCCGTCATCCTGAGAGTTCCGCTCGCCCGGACCTTACCCGGGGCAGACGCCACGTTCGTAGCGGCCGTTTGCGCGCGCGCGGCAAGCGGTGCGGCGCAAATCAGAACCGCGAAGATTGCCGACGCAATCGTGGAGGCGGCGACTTTCATAGTTGAATATCTCCGTTTGCTTGGACGGGACCTTAAGGCTCTCGCATCTTAACTCCATGGCTTCATTCCGAGACTTGCCCTGTAGGGCCAAGCCGCATGCACCTTCGTACATCGCGTTGCCCTGCGTCTTTCGATATGTTCGGGAGTCCTGCATATGTGCGCCAAAGGTGCGTCATGATTCCTGAGAGCCGCCTCACAGAACCGCCCGCGGGCCGTGTTGCCGCCGGTTAGTGCCCATGCTGAGGCTCAGGCGCGCATTGTTTTGGAGCTTGGGCTTGCTGCTGGGATGCGTGCTCACCATGCTGCTGCTCAGCAATGCGCATCTGGATTCGCTGTTTATCCATCGCGCTGTTGCCGACTTGAGATTCGAGATGAAACCCGGGGCAAGCCCGGCTGTGCGATTTCCTCGCGGCGGACCATACGATCAACGCCTGGGCTACGCTTATATGCCGTCGCTGATTGTTCGCCTGAAGGCTCGTCACTTCGAGATCGTCAACCAGGCGGTTCAGTCAGCTGCTTTGCTGCGCTTCATCCAGGCCGGCGGCTATGCCGTCTACCACGAAAAGTCTCAGGCCGGCCTGGTGCTCACGGATAGTTCGGGCCGCACGCTCGAAGCCACGTCTTATCCGTCGGCGATTTATCGGCGCTTCGAGGAGATCCCCGCGCTGCTGATCGACACGCTACGGTTTATTGAAGATCGTGAGCTTCTGGATCCGAGGGATCCCTATCGCAATCCGGCCGTTGTATGGCGCCGCTTCGCCCGCGCAGCCGCCGGACAGCTCGGTGGGATGGTCAATCCCCGCCTCAGGCGCGGAGGAGCGAGCACGTTGGCGACGCAGATCGAGAAATATCGGCACTCGCCCGATGGGCGTACGGAAAACGCTACCGAGAAAATGCGGCAGATCGTGACCGCGACAGCCCGCGCTTATCTGGACGGTTTCGAGACGATTGCTGCGCAAAGGGAGATCGTCACCGCCTATCTTGATTCGACGCCTTTGGGCTCGAGGCCGGCATATGGCGAGGTCGTCGGTTTGGGCGATGCGATGTCCGCGTGGTTCGGTGTCGATCTGGCCGAGGCAAACAAACTTCTCTCGCTTCCGCCTGTCTCCGGCGCAGAGACGGAGCGCCGCGCGCAGATCTACAAGGAGGTATTAAGCCTGCTGATCGCTCAGCGTCGGCCCTCCTATTATTTGAACGCCGGGCGAGCGGATCTCGAGCGCCTCACCGACAGCTATCTGCGCGCTCTGGCGTCGGCAGGCGTGATCGATCCTGCAATGCGCGATGCGGCGCTGGTGCGCCGGCTCGACTTCACGCCGGGGCCGCCGCCACCGAGTGCGCGCTCATTCGTCGCGCGCAAAGCCATCGATGCCGTGCGCAAGGAGTTGATGAGGGTGCTTGGCCTGCCGCAGGTCAACATCCTCGACCGCCTCGATCTTTCGGCCGATGTCAGCATCGATGGCCCGACCCAGAGCCGGGTGGCGGCGCTTCTCGAGCAGCTGAAGGATCCAACGGAGGTCAGCGCGCTAGGGCTGACGGGCGACAAGCTCCTGGACGAGGCCGATCCCGGCAACGTTGTCTGGAGCGTTGTTCTCTATGAGCGCGGTAAGGACCGCAATCTGATCCGCGTTCACGCCGACAGCATGGAGCAGCCCTTTGACTTGAACTCGGGGGCGAAGCTGATCCTGGGTTCTACCGCCAAGCTGAGGACACTCTCGACCTATCTGGGCATTATCGACGGCCAGTATCGCGAACTCTCGAAGTTACCGGTCCCGGCGCTGCGGCAGCTGGCCGCGACGAGCGATGACCCGCTGAGGCGATGGGCGGCGAAGTACCTGGCAGGCACGCCGCCAGGGCACCGCGCGCTGCAACCGATGCTGGACGCCGCGATGCAGCGTCGCTATTCCGCCAGTCCGCTCCAGGAATTCTTTACCGGCGGCGGCATACACGTCTTTCATAACTTCGTGCCCGAGGAAGACAGTGAGATTCCGACCGTCGAACAGGCCTTCGAGCGCTCGATCAATCTAGCCTTTGTGCGGCTGATGAGAGAAGTGATACAGCACTATGAAGCCAACTTGGGCGCACACGAGGGCGTGCACGGTTCCGATGGTTCGGTGCGCCAGGATCTGCTGCGCCGCTTCGCCGATCAGGAAGGCACTGTCTTCCTCAATCATTTCTATCTCCGTTACGCGAATCTCTCGCCAGACGAGGCGCTCGAGCAACTCGCCGGCAGTAGGCGGCCGACGCCGCGCCGGCTCGCCGTGGTTTTCCGCACTGTGCGGCCCGAGGACTCGGTGGCGCTGATGCAAAGTTTCATCGCGCGCCATGTCGGCGACGTGGTGTCTGCAAGCGCCGCCAGAGCTATGTACGCCAAATTTGCTCCGAAAACATTCTCGCTGAATGACCGCGGATACCTTGCCGGTGTCAACCCGCTCGAGCTCTGGCTCGTGGCGTACCTGTACCAGCATCCGCACGTCACGCGATCGCAGGTCATCGCGGCGAGCGCCGATCAGCGACAACAGGCGTATGCCTGGCTTTTGAAGAGCGCGAAAACCCACCAGCAAAACGTACGAATCCGGGAGCTGATCGAGCAGGATGCATTCGACCATCTTTTGCTGAACTGGAAGCAGCAAGGCTATCCATTCGCCCGCCTGGTTCCATCGCTGGCCACGGCGATCGGCAGCTCCGGGGATCGCCCCGATGCGCTCGCCACGCTGATGGGAATCATCCTCAACGACGGCGTAAGGCAGCCGGCCACCGACCTTGAACATGTGCGTTTCGCCGCCGCCACACCGTACGAAACGGAAATGATTTATCGGCCCGAGGCGTCAACACGGGTGATGTCCGCGGAGGTCGCCGCGACACTGCGTCGCGCCCTCGTCGGCGTCGTCGATATCGGAACCGCGGTGAGGGCGCACGGCGTTTTTTTCGGACCGGACGGGAGGCCGCTTCGGATCGGCGGCAAGACGGGAACAGGCGATAACCGCTTCGAGTCGTTCGGGCCGGGACGCCAGCTCATCGAATCCCGCCCGGTCGACCGGACCGCGGCGTTCGTGTTCTTTCTGGGTGACCGCCTGTACGGCACGGTCACCGCCTTTGTACCCGGAGCACAGGCGGCAAACTACCACTTCACCAGCTCCCTAGCCGTCTCGCTGCTGAGGGCGCTGGCGCCGGAACTGCAGGCGCTGATCGAAAAATCGACGTCCGTCGCGCAGCCTCAACTCGTCACTCTCGTGGGTGAGAAGCATCAGCCTGAACTGCGGAAGCAGCCCACAACCAATGACACCGAGAACCAGCAGGCAATCGATAGCGTGAGCCGCGAACCTTGAGCCGGACTAAACCAGACCTGAGACGAAGGCAAAGCGGCGAACCCGTTCGGTTCTGCACCAAAGGACGATTGCCGACTGCGTATACATACCGTAGCGTCTTATCCGCGTGAGCGGAGATTCATGGCGAAGTTTCGCGCACCTGAATCGCTCATGCTCGGTCCCAAGCACGAATGACTGCTGATTCTCAACCTGTCAAACCACAAAGCACACACATCATGTCCGACACATCCAAACAGCCCGAGTGGTCCAAGCCCGCCGCGATGGCGATTCCGAAGGGCGGCTTCTTCGCCGACAAAGTCGAGCAGGGCCGCTACGGGCCGATCTTTCCGAAGACTCCCGCGTCCTACGGCTTCACGATTATCGCGAAGATCATTCCCGGCCGGGAGCCGGTCTTTTACGAGTACGCGCGCACCCTCGAGAACGCGGTCGCCGGCCAGCCGGACTGTCTCGCGGTGCTCAAACTGCACTACCTGCGCTGGGTGCTCTTCCCAATCAAGGGCGAGATCTACTTCATGTATCAGGGCATCTTCGACACGGACTTCGACAAATATACCGAGGACGCCGTCGCGCTGTTTTCAGCAGCCGGCCTTCGCACAGTTTTCGAAAATCTCGAAGGATTTCCGGCGGACTGGCAGACTAATTCGCCGGCCTTCGTCAAATTCGTGCGCGAACACCAATGTCCGAGCTTTCTGGAATATGCCGAATATCCGTTCGTGAGCGCAGAAGAGATCAAAAAGGCGCTCCGGCTCAAAGCATCTTTCTCCAACATGCTTGACCATATGCAGTAAATAGCACACGGCAACGCCATGCTCGACTTCGACGACATCCAGTACATCCTATTGACCCGCGCGCCCGCACTCAACGGACGATACATTTTCCTGTCATTCAAGCGTCCCGCGGCCGGACGGGCGTGGCTCGCGGCAATGCTCGAGAAAGTACATTCCGTCAAGGCAATGAGAGACGCCGTCGCGCAGGACAGGCGCTGGGTGACGGTCGCATTCACATGGAACGGGCTGCGCGCACTCGGCGTGGACGAGGCCTCATTGGCGACGTTTCCCGAAGAGTTCCGACAAGGCATGGTCGAGCGCGCGCCGATGCTGGGCGACACGGGCACGAACCATCCTGACAACTGGGTAGACAAAACCGCCAGCCCCGATCTGCACGCCATCGCAGTACTTTTTACGCGCGATGGCGACGAGCGCATGCGGGCGACGATCGAGCACGAGAAATTGCTCGCGCGGTGCGTTGGCGTGGACGTACTTTCCACGCTTGATCTCGAGGCCACGCCGCCGTTCGAGTATGCGCACGATCACTTCGGATATCGTGACCGGCTCTCGCAGCCTGTCATCGAAGGCTCTTGCGATGCGCCGCCGCTTGGGTCAGGGGGTACATTGAAGCCGGGCGAATTCATCCTGGGGTACGAGGACGAAAGTGGTCCCGGCCCCGTGCTGCCGCAGCCAGACATCCTTTCGCGCAACGGCAGCTACATGGCCTATCGCCGACTCGCAGAGCATGTCGGGACATTTAGGGATTTCTTGCACGCCAACGGACAAACGCCGGAGGAGCAGGAACTCATCGCGGCGAAACTCATGGGCCGTTGGCGCAGCGGTGCACCGCTCGTGCTCGCACCGCAAAGGGACGATGCTGCGCTCGGTGCCGATCCGCAACGGAACAACAACTTCAATTACAAAGAAGACGACCCGCACGGTTATGCGGTACCGCTCGGCTCGCATATTCGCCGTATGAATCCGCGCGACACCGCAGCCAACATCAACCGCCGCCGCATGATTCGCCGCGGTGCGACCTACGGAACATATCTGCCGGATGGCACACCCGACGACGGCACGGAGCGCGGCATCGCCGCGTTCGTGATTTGCGCGAGCCTCATCCGCCAGTTCGAGTTCGCGCAGAACGTCTGGGTGAACGATAAGAACTTTCACGAACTTGGCAACGAACGCGACCCGATCATGGGCAATCAGGACGGCACCCTGGAGTTCACATTCCCCACGCGGCCGATCCGCAAGAAGTTTACCGGCCTGCCCGCATTCACCAGCGTACGCGGCGGTGCTTACTTTTTCCTGCCCGGCCTCAAGGCTTTGCGCTGGCTCGCCGCACTCGACAACCCCAACTAACACTCGATACACCCATGAGCACACCGCTACTGTCCCTACGCACATACAACCAAAACCACATCGCCCGGAAATACACTGCGGGCAGGCGGCGCGTCAGCATCTATTGGACGTGGAGTTATCCCTGGGAATCGCAACGCGATCCCGCCGCGATTGAAAACCGCTTCTCGACTATGACCGAAGTCCGCAATGTGCTCTGGCCGGTCTACGAGACGCCAGAGTGGAGCGCGGAACAGTTTCTTCAGGGCATTGCGGGAACGTTGGAACTCTTCCACCGTTCCACATTGAACTTCCAGCAAGTCGCCGGCGAGGTCACCGGCCATCCCGTCGCCGTGTTTCAGCGTATTGACCAGGCGGGTTTCAAACTGCCGATAGACGAACGGCTTCTCGCAGACACCGACACGCTCCTCGTGTTCGGCCTCGACCATATCCTTTCCGAGCAGGAAGCCGCGCCGGAGGAAATCGACGCCATCAAAGGCTGGCTGAAACGCGAAGGCACCTGTCTCCTTGTCGCGCCACACCACGATGTCGGTTTCACTGCTGATCTCGAGCAGCGCCAGATCGAATACCTGCACCATGGCGACCGGCTCGTGCCGCGCCAACAGCGCTTCGGTCTATACACGCGCTCTCTGATGACGGCGCTGGACATACCGGTGATCAATCAATGGGGCTTGCGGCCGGCGCTGGTAAAAGGCACCCAGAACATTACGCCGCTCACGCCGTTCAAGGATCTGGATACATTTGGCCTGCTTCACAACGTCCCGACGCTCAACTTTCATCCGCATCTACCGCATTACGCTCTGACCATCGATGATGGCAAAACTGTTCATGTTCTCGCGCGGCAGCCCATCGATCCGGACCGCCCGCACCCTTTTACCGCGGCCGGAAACCGGGAATTCAACAGCTTGCTCTGGTTGCCGGCCACTGCCCAGCGCGCAGGAGAAATCCTAATGGTGGATTCGACCAACTTTACTACGCTTTTTGGCGGCACCGACAGCTTGAAACATTTCTGGAAAAACATTGCGGCGATGTGAAGATCGCCAATGGGCAGGCCCGTGCTGAAGATCAGCCGAAGTTACTAACATGCACGACGTTTGGATGCGCGTCATGGAAAACTTTTCGCATCGCATCGATGGTTCGATGAGGTTCCGATTCGTTCTTCAGCCGCTAATGGCGATGATTTTTGCCACGATCGATGGATTGAAGGATGCCAAGGCGGGCAAAGTACCGTACCTGTGGAGCCTTTTCACACAGCCTCAATACCTGGCAGCGCAGCTCAAGCACGGCTGGAAAAGCGTCGGCAAGGTATTCGTTTTGGCGATCGTTCTCGATGTCATCTTTCAGGTCAGAGAGCTACACAATTTATTTCCGTTGGAGGCCCTGGTGATTGCCTTGCTGCTGGCGATCGTGCCCTACCTCGGCCTGCGCGGCATTGTATGCCGCCTCTCGCGGAGGCGTTGAAGCGAGTACCAGTCAAAACAAGCAGGTTCCATCACGCGCAATTTCGTTCCTGATAACAGGGGCTTCGCCATCAAACCCTTGGCTGTCATTATCCTTGTGATGATCCCTTTGTTCCGGGCGGAAGCACAGAACCGCGGAACGTATCCCCTCGGTATGAGTGCGGCAAATTCCGGTGTTACTCCTGGGCCTGGATTGACGTATTCCAATCAGCTCCTCTACTATTCGCGCAACATCTCAAAAGATAACGACGGCAATGCGCTTCCTGTGGCCGGCGACAATGCTGTTTTGATGGACCTAAGCAGCATTGTCTGGGTCAGTGACTGGAAGGTCCTCGGAGCAGTCTATTCCGCGTCCGCTACGCTCCCCGTCGCGACGAACAGCTTGACGTCCGATACCTACGGCACTGTCAGTGGCGGCACGGGTCTGGCAGATGCATACCTTCTGCCGCTGATTTTGGGCTGGAACGGCGAGCGCGTCTCGGTGCGCGCGATGGCCGGAATTCTGGCGCCTACCGGAAGGTTTACAGCAACGGCAAACGACAACGTGGGGAATGGGTATTGGAGCCCCACCCTTGCCTCGGGACAAACCGTCCAAATGCTTAAAAGTAAGACTCTCACCTTCTCAATGTTCGAGATGTACGAGTTCCATACGAGGCAAGAAGGATCGGGCATCCATCCCGGCCAGAACATTGATTTAGACTACTCGCTGCTAGTCGCGCTGCCGAGTGCGGAGGGCTTTCGAGTTCAGATGGGTCTTGCAGGATACGAGCAGCGGCAAACAACCGCTAAGACCGGACCTAGGCTGTCTGCGGCCGAGTCGGCAAGCCGCTACGCCGTTAATGCGATCGGATTCGCGGTGAGCGGGACGGCACCAAAGCACAAACTCAACCTTGGCCTCAAGTATTTCAAGGAGTTTGCAAATCAATCGACATACCAGGGTTACTCAGCGCAGTTCATGATTGGAATCAGTTTCTAATAAACCGTTCAATCCGATTCGCGATCCACTTCGCGCCCGCCGCTCTTCTGCAGTGGACGGTGATTGTCGCGGAAGATGTTCTTGAACACCTGGATCTGGGCGTTTGACATCTCGATCGGCTGCATGAGGACGATCCAGCGCGCACCTTCCGTGCAAGGTGGTGTCGTCAGCGAACCCGTGTACACATAGGCCTCATGCTCTTTGGGAAGCACCGCTGCGATATCGACCTGCAACGGTTTGCCGGCGTGTGTGCCTGCCGGAGTCGCGGTAGCAGGTAACGTGCTGAATATCGGAGCAAGCAACATGTTTTCCGCACCGGCTTGCACGAGCACACCGACGACGGCAACATGTCCTTCCGCGTCCTTGTTCACGAAATGGATCTCGAGCGGATAGTATTTGCCATCCACTGTGTGTTCGCTCGGCGTATGGAAGTGAAATTGCGCCAGCCTGTAGGTTGCGCCGTCGAGCGAGATTGTGTCGGCGGTATCGCTGACGTCGGCCTGCACGGTGTGGCCGTTGTTTAGTAGCGCTACTGTACCGGTTTCATAGTTGATTTTGAAAGCGCCGTTCTTGCCGGCCCTTGCCGTACCGCTTGAGAGATTGATCGGCGACTGGCTCTTGCCATTGCCGCACACAGCATCCTCTGGTGCAACGTCACCCCAGTGTGCAGGGCCGTGTTCTCCGTCATACGACCAATGTGGCGGAACCGTCGAAGTCGCCGGAGATGGTGCCTGCTCGATCGCCAAAGCTGATGCTGCCGGAAGCCCCCACACAACCATGCCGATAAGCCGAATCACCGCGGCACGCATCACTCACCTCCTGCGCCAACGAGTACTCCTGATTAAGCTTGAGAGTATCCGGCCGGTCATTGACGAATACAACCGAGACTGCCAAGCAGCCCAAGCGCGCTCAATCAGAATGCGGTGGGTTGGGTAACTAACCATGCGAAGAACCACGCGAGCGTAGAAGTCCCGGCCAGCGCGACCACAAAACCGAGACCGTGAGGTCATATGTCCACAGAACAACATAGTGCGGCGTCGCGGCTCTGTTGAACCCCATCGCTGTATCGGCGACCAGTTTGTCAATTTCGATGTCGAGGGATTCTCGGGCGGGAACAGGGCAATCGGGTCCCGGTTGGGCCTTCGATAGATCGAGGTAACTGCACACCAGTTGGCCGGCGCACTTCCAAATCGTCGAAGGTTTTCATACCCCGCCCGGTGCGCCCTAGTGTCGCCTAGAGGCGCAAGTGCGGCTCCACGCAACACTAGGCCGCACAGGGTCAACATTACCTCAACCGACGCGCCTTACTCCGGAAAGCCCCTAATGAAGCACGTCGCCGAGCTATAGACCATTGAATATGCCCTACCTTTTTCTCGACGCGTAAACCAAAAGCAGTGAGTGCATCAGGAGTGTGTATGCACAGGTCGCAGCGGGAAGCTGGATCAAACGATTGGGGTCGGGTTGATTGCCCAGGACCGGAGAGAATGCCTCAGCCTAAGCGGGGCCCTCTCAGCCCACTTCTAGCTCAAAACTAAAATTCATTGACGGGCTGCGAGACTGCCCTAATCGCTGATTTCGATCAAAACAGTCAATCAGGCCACTAAAGGGAGAATTTGAAGGCAATTCGGCATCATGATCGCGGTGGGTATAGTGTTGACTGCGCCCCGTTTCGGTAGGTATTATACCCACCATGAACAGCAGGGACCTTGTTCGGGTGCTCAAGGATGCGGGCTGGTACGAGGATCGAGTGGCAGGCAGCCATCACATTTTCAAGCATGCAACGAAACCAGGTCATTTATCGGTACCTCACCCGAAAAAGGACCTAGGCACAGGTTTGGTAGAGAAGATACTCAAGCAGGCAGGTTTAAAATGAAATTCACAATTGCAATCGAAGCAGGAACGAAGAAGACAGCGTTCGGCGTGGTGGTTCCGGATCTTCCGGGCTGCTTTAGCGCCGGCGACACGGTCGAGGAAGCCTTCGACAACGCGCGCGAGGCTATCAAGGTTCACTGTGAAATCTTGGCTGAAGAGAAAAAGGATCTGCCTGTGGCAAAAGCCATGAGTGAATGGCAGGCGGATGAGGAATACAAAGGTTGGACATGGGGCATTGTTGATGTCGAGGTCGAGCGTTTCTTTGGACCTGCTGAGAAAATCAACATCACGGTGCCGGCGCTCACGCTGCGACGCATTGACGCCTATGTTGCCAGTCATCATGTCGATTCACGTTCGGCTTTCTTAGTAAAAGCGGCCGAGGAGACCATGCGCCGCGAGACAGCCGAAGCCGCTGCGGTGTGAGCATGGTGATGACGCGGCTCACGCCCGCAGCGCCACCATCATGATGGCCCGCGGCGCCATGATCATCATGGTGGTGGTGATCACGGCGCCGCCGCACCGACCGCCCTGATCGCCGCACCGACCACCGGGCACGAGCCTGAGTTTCCTTCGGCCTTTCGTCAATCACGCAGCGATGGCAGACCATGCGGCATCATCAAATTGAGGTTCGGAGGCCCCCTCAAAGGATTGGCTGCCACCGGATCCTCCTTCACCCGGCTGCGGCCGCGCTTTGTGGCAGGTGCTCGAAGGTCCCCCCACAATTTACGCACCCTCAGAAGGTGCGAGGCGATACCAAACAGGCCGGGTTTTATCAAGCATGTAGCTCCCGCAGGCGGCAACTATAGCGCTGAGCAGTGCGATCGATGCCGAGCCAAATGTGGGGGAGTGTCAGCCCATTGTCTTACGACTACATCGTGATTGGCGCTGGAAGCGCGGGTTGCGTGGTCGCCCATCGGCTGGTGCGCAATTATGGCGCGAGTGTCCTCCTGCTCGAAGCTGGCGGTAGTCACCGGCGCCCTCTCGTCGATATCCCCGC
>WNFQ01002789.1_pt1 | contig 33529 bp, 27 predicted proteins | sample 5400171 | NCBI WGS metagenome assembly WNFQ01 (sample SAMN13153356, study PRJNA577476) | soil metagenome | isolation source: 20 cm soil under Madrone tree | place: USA:California | collected 2016-06-14
CAGGCGTTGCACTCACTGGTGGTCCCGCGGGCGGTTAGAGATAGGCTGCCCGACGCCGCCGCGCTCCACCCTTACACACTCCGCTTCAAATACCGGAACAGGACAGGGTGATCGGCCTGCAGCGTTTTGCGCAGAGCCAGCTCATCGGCGCTCCGGTTCGCACGGCGCGCATCGATCCAGCGATGCACGGTGCGATAGGTCTCTTCGGCCGGCGTGTTGCCTAGGGCTAAGTCTACGGCGAGCTGCAGGTTGAGGCCCGGCTCGCGCAGCAGCAGCCAGGCGGGAAAATCGGCCGCAGTGAGCGTGGGTTCTAGTGGGACGCCGCCTGGCCACAGTTCTTCCTCGCAATCGACGAACCGCCGCCACAGCGCGCTGATGCCGGTGTCCGGTTGTCGGCGATTGCCGAGCGCGTCCGCAGCCTCGTCCGGTGAACGCCAGCAAAGATGGAACCAGGCTGTCAGCGCGTCGCTGCGGCGCTGTTGATAAAAGCAACTCTGCGCCAGGTGCAGGCACAGCGGCGCGTGCAGCCACCACTGCGGTTCACGGTGGACGGCGTCACCGGCACCGGGCCAGTCCTGCGCCTGGATGAGGGCAAAACTGCGGTGCAGGTTGGGTTCGCCGATCGAGAAGCTGTGACTCCGCAGCGCGTCGGCCAGTTGCCGCCACAGCGGCGCGAGCAGGTCTCTCGCTTCCCAACCCAACAGGCGCTTGGCGGCCGGAGTGATGTCCAACAGAAACGCCAGTTCCTGCCGCGGATCATCGATAGGGCGGTCCAAGTGCCCCATAGCGGCCAGCAGCCGATCGAAGGCGGCGAGATCGGCATGGTTGGGCGCCTGAGCGTACAGCCGGTCCAATTGCCGTTGGGTTTCGCCCAGGTTCCGGGCAGATAGTGCCCGCACGATGCCGTTGGTCAACGCCACCACGGGATTGTCGAAGAATAGATCCATTTGCGGGGCGTTCTGCGCCGGTACGTAGCGGCTGCCGATGAGCCTATGTAGCTGCGCGTCGTCACTGAGGCGCAGCGGCTCGTCGCCGTGATCGACCGCACCCGAAGCCCAGGCGTAAAAGGTCTGCGGCTGTTCGACGAGTCCGATACTGCGTGCGTAGCCGGCGGCGGACTCGAGCTGTGTCCTGATCTTCTCCTTGCTGCCCATGAGCACATCGTCGAGAGAAGTGATTTCCAGACGGCGCCAACTCTCGTAGTCGCCGCGGATCAAGCGCCCGCAATCGATGAGGAACTCCAGGGGAGCGAACGCACCCTGTTCCAGGATTTGGGTGTCGATCTGAGTTTGCAATTCGATATCTATGGTCATGGCGCGAACAAGGCTTCCAGGTCGGCCGAACTCAGCTGCGACGGTAAGGCGCTCTTCTCGGCATAGAGCTGGCTCACCAGCGCGTGCTTGTCGGCTTGCAGTTGCATGATCTTCTCTTCGACCGTGCGCTGGGCGATCAGCTTGTACACGAATACTGGCTTATCCTGGCCAATGCGGTGCGCCCGGTCGGTAGCCTGTGCCTCGACGGCGGGATTCCACCAGGGATCGTAGTGGATAATGGTATCCGCGGCCGTGAGATTCAATCCGGTGCCGCCGGCTTTGAGGCTGATGAGAAACAGCGGCACGCCACCGGCTTGAAATCGCTTCACCAGTTCGGTTCGTTGCCGTGTCTCGCCGGTCAGAACGCAATAGGGAATGGACAGATCCTTCACCACCGTTTCAATGAGCCGCAGCATGGAAGTGAACTGCGAGAACAGCAGAATTCGCCGGCCCTCCGCGATCAGCTCCGGTAGCGTGGTCGACAGCCAGTCCAACTTGGCTGAGGGAATGTCCTGCATTTGCGCGTCCGTACTGATCAGCCGGGGGTCGCAGCAGGCCTGGCGCAACTTCAACAGGGCGTCCAGCACGGTGATGTGGCTGCGCGCCAGTCCTTGCTGCTCGATGGCCTCGCGCACTCGCCGATGCTGGCCCAGACGGATGCCGTCGTAGAAGTCCCGCTGTCTCTCGTCGAGCTCAATGGGTTCCACGATCTGGACCTTCGGCGGCAGATCTCGCGCTACTGCATCCTTGGTGCGGCGTAATAGGAAGGGCTGAATGCGTCGGCTGAGCGCGGCTGCGCGCTTGGTATCGCCGCCGTTCTCGATGGGGGTGCGGTAGTGACGCTGAAATTGCTGCCGCTCGCCCAGCAAGCCGGGCTGCACGAAATCGAACAGCGACCACAGTTCGCCCAGATGATTCTCCATGGGCGTTCCGGTCAAACACAGCCGGTGCTCCGCGCGCAGTGCCCGCGCCACCTGCGACACTTTCGCCTGCGGATTCTTGATCGTCTGCGCCTCGTCGAGGATGACGAAACAGTACTCCCGGTCCAGGAGTATCTCGCTGTCGAGCAGCAACAGCGGATAGCCGATGATGATGACGTCGGCCGAATCGATGGCCGCGAACGATTCCTTGCGCTTGGCGCCGTGCAGGATCAGCAGTCCGAGTTCGGGCGCGAAGCGGCGGATTTCCTGCTGCCAATTGCCGAGAACGCTCACCGGCGCCACGATCAATGAGGGCTTATGCAGCCGATCCTGTTGCTTCTCGATGGCGAGATGAGCCAGCGTCTGCACTGTCTTTCCCAACCCCATGTCGTCGGACAGGATGCCGCCGAGACCATGGCGGCGCAGAAACTGCAGCCATCCCAGGCCGTCCTCTTGGTAGGGCCGCAACGTCGCTTGAAAATGTGCGGGCGCGGCCAGGGGCTCGATGCTGGAAAAGCCCTTGACCGCCTCAATGAGGTTGAGCAGTGTCGGATCATCGGATTGCAACGCGGGTGCGTCCGGCTCGAGCGCGAGTTGCGCCAGCCGGCCGGCTTGCGTTGCCGGAAGGCTCAACGCCTGGTGTTCGTTCAAGCCGTCCTGATGGCACAATTCCACCAGCGTGTCGGCAATGCGCTGAATCCGTGCCAGTGGCACCGGTAAATATCGTCCGTCCTCCAGGCGTACAGCCAAGTGTTCGCTGGTGACGAGGTTCAGCGCGTCGTGCTGCCCCGCCGGCTCTCGTCCCGTTGCGCCCTGCAGATGCTGGACCAGCGCCGGCAGCAAGTTGACGGCATGGCCATCCACCATGACGCCGAGCCGCAAGTCGAACCATTCGCGCGATCGCCTCGCCCCTCGCGGATGACTCGCCCGCGTTGACCGAGTCGTTTGCAAATCCGCATACCAATCATCCGCCGCGGCGACTCGATACGGGAATTCCGGATCGACGGTGATCTGCCATCCTAAAGCCCGCAGCGCCGGTACTCCGTTCATCATGAACGCAAGCCACGCCTCGCCGCCCCGCGCGGTGCCGGGAAGAAATCGATCGAGTTGCGCGCGCAGTTGCCGCTCCAATTCGGAGTCGCGCGTGATTTGGTAGACGACGTCGCCATCCCGCCGGCGTACCGCAGGGTCGTCGGTGCGCAGTGAGTCGCTGTCGACGGCCATGCCGTTGTAGATGAAGTGCAAGGTCGCCGCTGGGACAGCGGAGAGAACCAACCGGGGTCGAAGACTGGACAGTGCTTGATCCTGCACCGTCATCTCGCGCAGTCGTGGGAAGCCGTCCGCGCCGGGTTCCAACGCGAGGTTCGCGTTGAGGGCCGAGACCTGTGCCGGGTCGATGTCCGGCCGATTCCAATATCGGCGCAGCAGATCCACGGGGTAGGGCAGCTCGAGAGGTCCGCAGTTGCCGGATGCCGCGTCGATATAGACGGCGGGCTCGAGTTCCAACAGAAAATCGAGCGCCTCGGGAGTTTCGCAGCTCAACCGCTGATCGCCGTTCGGCAGGGCCCGCCACGCGAAAAGCACTTCCCGGGCGCCACCCTCGCGGAGCGCTCGATCCTGAAGCGAGCGCCAGAAAGCGCGGCCGGTGGCGAGTGCTCGCTGCAGCAGATCGAATCCGGCCGCGCCCGTCAGATCCCACGGACCGTGGAACTGCCGTGCTGTGAGCGCGTCGAGAATCCCCTGGTCCCGTGCGTCCACGTAACGGGGATAGTCTTTACTTCCGTCGGGAATTCGCAGAGCGAAAGGGCAGGCTCCAGATTGGACGTGTCCGCTGCCCGCCAAGGTCTGGGTTACCCACGCGGAAAGCTGTAATCCTCGGACGGCGTCGGGCTCGATGAGGTAGCACAGCGACTGTCGCAGCGGAGCGCCTTGGTGCAAGGCACTTTCCGGCGGCCGTAGCGAAGGATCTCTGCCTGTGCTGAGATCCATGCCGGTGCGGCGATCGTCGGTCGCCGGCCCACCCCAGATCTTGGCCGCAGTCATCACCACCGCCGTACTCCACCGAGGTCGATCAGTTGCTGTGCCGCGCTGCGTAGCGGGGCGTCGAAGGTCTTTTGCAGTTGGGCGTGGGGGGCGGCGGCGGCATCACGTGATGCTTCAAAGTCTATTGGCATTCGAGAATTCTATTCCACTTCGACCAACACCTCGGCGCCCTTTTTTTTCGGCCGTGGCGGGACCCGCAAATCGCTCTCGAATTTTTACGCGCACCGCCTAATCTGATGGATTTCGCCGACGCCTGCGCCGTGGTGCTCGCCCGCAATTATGAGCGAGCCTTTGTGCTCACCACTGATTTCCGAGATTTTTCCGCCTAACTGCGTACCGTTTGCCTCTCCAGAAGGCGCGTTTTTACGCCTGAAATCATCGCGCCGCGAGCGTCCCGAGGCGGAGCGCGTGTTCGGCCTCACGATGAAATGGCGCTTGCCTTCGACGCGCTCAACGTCGTGAGCGGCCCAGCGAGCGGCGTGTTCGGCAGGGAAGCCTCGGTATTTGTCTCCTCACGGATTTTGCATTACGCTCCCGCTTTGTCCTCACCTGCATTCGAGCCCATTTAAGGGTCTCCAGTCACCGACAAGGGAGGGTAAACCATGAAGATCGTCGTCATCGGCGGCTCCGGCCTGATCGGCTCGAAGACCGTCGCTATTCTGCGTCAGGGCGGCCACGAGGTCGTCGCCGCCTCGCCCAAAAGCGGCATCAACACCATCACCGGCGTGGGGCTCAAAGAGGCCATGGCCGGCGCGCAAGTGGTGATCGACGTCGCCAATTCGCCCTCATTTGAAGACAAGGCGGTACTGGAATTCTTCGAGACCTCCGGCCGCAACCTTCTCGCGGCGGAGGCCGCAGCGGGCGTCCGGCACCATGTCGCGCTATCCATCGTCGGAACCGACCGGACGCCCGACAACGGCTACTTCCGCGCCAAGGTCGCCCAAGAGAAACTGATCGAGGCCTCCGGCACCCCCTACACCATCATCCGCGCGACCCAGTTTCTGGAATTCCTCGGTACCATCGCTGCTACAAGTGCGGATGGAAACATGATCAGGCTCTCGCCCGGCCTGTTCCAACCCATCGCGGCGGACGACGTTGCTGTCATCGTTGCCGATGTGGCGCTCGCGGCGCCGCGAAGCGGTATCGTCGACATCGCCGGCCCGGAACGAGCGCCGTTCAACGAAATCATCGCCCGCTATCTGAAGGCGGTCGGCGACCCGCGTCAGGTCGTGCGCGACCCTGAGGCCCGATACTGGGGCGGCCGGGTCGAGGAGCGCTCGCTCGTACCGTTGGGCGAAGCGCGCCTCGGCCGCATCGGTTTCGACGAATGGCTCCGCCGCGCACAGGCAGGAGCCTGATCCGCAACCGCCAACCGACCGCTTGGGTGCTGCCCTCGGGCGCACTCGGCGTGGCGTTGTTCGAGAAACCAAGTGCGCGTAGGCTGCGAATGTACGGTGAATCGATGACGGCGACAGAAGCAACCTGATTCCAACGATGAGAACCAAGACACTCAACCGAGCGATGGTCACGCCCCTGCTTCTTGTCATCGCGCTGGCTTTGGCCGGATGCTGGACCGCACCCACCGCCAACGTGCAACCCAAGGGCGAGGCCCGCCTGATCCAAAGTGCGATCCCCGTCGAATCCGTCCAACATCGCGTGACCGTGCAATCGATCGATGCCGACCGGCGAGTCATCGTCCTCAATTTTTCGGAAGGCGCCACGGCCACCTTCAAGCCCGGGCCGCAAATGGCCAACATCCACCAGATCCGGGCTGGCGACAAGGTCCAAGCCACGGTGGCGCAGGAGCTCACCATCTACGTTTTGAAAAATGGCCAGGTGCCGGGCACCGGCGGCAAGCCCGAGACCCTCGAGGCCGACGCCAAAGTGCTGAGTGTCTATCCAAGCTACCGCCTGCTGACCCTGCAATATCCGAATGGCCAGATGCAGACCTTCAAAGTCGGTCTGGACGTCAAACTCCTGGAGATGGAGCCGGGCGACATCGTTGTCATCCGGACCATGGAGTTGATTGCCCTGCGGCTGGAGAAGCCTTAAATCGGCCAGAGCGCGTTCCGAAGCTCGTGAGCTCACCGGGAGAAACGGGTCACTTGGCAACACCGGACAGTTACTGCCCAACGACGATCATCATGAAACCACACCAATGCCTCCTTCGTTCATGTCTGCGCGCCTGTGCCTCGATAGGGCTGATTTTGGCCGGCCAGCTTCCGCTTTGCGCGCAGTCTCAGATAACGCCTGGCCAGGCCAGCCAGGTGAGAAGCGCAATAGGCAACCGAGTTGAAGCGCTGACCATCCTGGGAGGCGACTATGGGCTGGGGGACGGTACCTATCACTACACCGGGAACGCCATTGGGAACAGCCATAGCGACATAGATACAAACATTTCGAAGATTGGTGGTTACGGCGAGGTAGGCAACCCGCGGCAGTTGGGCGGCCTGGGCATCGGTTGGCAGCCGAGGTTTCAAGGCAGCGTGGGTTATCTCGATAGCAAAAACAAGTTCGATTCGGGGCTGCTCAAGAACGACACCAGCGAATCCAGGATCTTCGCGATCCAGTTTGGCGGTGGCGCGCGTTTCTGGTTGAACGAGAACCTGAGCCTGGCGCCGACCTTCATGGGGATGTTCGGGCATACCACAAACGAATACACCGCCAACAGCGCCTTTATGGTGGCCAACCTGCCTCAGGCCAGACGGGTGGGCCTGGTCGACTGGAACGCTGACACCTGGACGGTAAGACCCGCCTTGGACATACAGTATGTGTACATTTGGGACCGCACCATCTTTACGCTCTCTTCAGACCCTACTTATTTCCATACCAAAAGCTTCAGCAGTTCCAACTCCAATGTCAGCATCGGTGGCGACTCGGAGACCTGGGCGAACAAAATCGACGTGGATATCCCGCTGGGCAAACAATTGTACGGCCACGAACTGCGTACCGGCGGCTACTTCAGCCGCACTGAGCTCTTCGACGATATCAAAGCGGGACTGAACAACGGGCATCTCTACGAGGTCCATGGGCGCTTGGTCCTCGACTTTCTGAACCAGTTCTGGAAGACGCAATGGATCGGCATCGGTGGATCGTATATCTGGGGCAGCAACTTCAGTGGCTGGTCGGTCGGGGCCGACGTCGCATTCCGGTTCTGACGAGAACTCGGCCTGCTGCTTAGGACATTACTCAGGCACCCAGGGAGATCGATAGCAAAGCGTGCCGCTGCGCGACGCCGGTTGACTTGGTCTCTATTCTGTGGCTCAATTACTACGTAAACTATGGCTACGAAGAGACACCAGGAACCCGCCCGTCGGCGACGGGCGTTGAAGAAGTCTGCCACGCAGATCGGGCCGGCGGGCGAGTACGTGCCGGCGACCCCGATCCGGGCGGCGTTCTGGGCTCGCGCCAGCGCGGCGCTGAAGCGGATCGCCGAGCGTGCCGACGAAAGTTCCTTGCAGAGGGCCGTCGCGGCGCCGACCGACGCAGGCGCCTTGGCGCGGGCCATTTCAGATTATTCCGGGGGGAGCGGTGCGGTGGAGGACCTCGATCCGCTGGCCGCACTGATTGCGCGGGGTGCTGAACAGAAGGTCGAACTGTTGAAACACGCAGGCGGCGCCTTGCCGGTCAGCAATGTCGCCAAACTACTCGGGATCTCGCGCCAAGCGGTGGATAAGCGTCGGCGCGAAGGGAAGCTGCTCGCCATTCCGCGCGGCGCGGATTACGTCTATCCCGCTTGCGAGTTCGCGGACGATGGGGTCGTACCGGGTCTGGCCGAGATTCTCGGACAGTTCGGCCTGCAGCGCTCCTGGGCGGCGCTGGCGTTTCTGGTCACTCCCGATGATCAACTCGGTGGACTCTCGCCGCTCAAGGCACTTCAGCGGAACGACGCGAGACTTAGGGAGCCCACACTGCGTCTCGCGCGCGCCGCGGCCGGCGATGGCTTTAGTTGACGACCTTCCTCCGCCACCCGACTCTTTCTCGCGCGGATTGCCGATCGCCGGCATCGAGCGGGGCACGAAGTGGTGGCGCATTCACAAGACGAACAATTCGCCCGTCTTCTTCGGCCCCGCGCCGGGCGGTCCCCCGACCTATCGGTTCGACGCCCCGGGCGGTGAATACCGAACTCTCTACCTAGGACAGACGCTCAGCGCCGCTTTCATCGAGACGCTGCTTCGCAATCCGCGCATCCCATTTGTCGAGCGGACCGAGATCGAGATCCGCTCCGCCAGCGCTCTGGCCAACGACCATGTGCTCAAGCTCGTCGATTTTCGCGGTGGTGGGTTGTCCCAAATCGGGGCTGACAATCGACTCACTACCGGATCCTACGCGGTCGCCGGACAGTGGGCCCTCGCGCTGTGGCAGCATGCGGATGCCCCTGACGGCATTCTGTACCGTTCGAAGCACGATCCGAAGCATATCTGCACCGCGATCTTCGATCGCGCGCACTGCCGATTCAGCGTGTCTTCCTCCCAGTCGCTCACGGACATCCCACATCAGTGGGCGCCGATCCTGAACGCGCACCGCAAGGGCATCGCGTAGATCCAGCACGGGTTAAGTCACACCGTGGTTGGATTCGTTGGACTCACGTGTTTTGAGGGTCGGCCCAATAGCCTCACTCGGGATTTACTCGCGCCTCACCCACAGCTGCATCAATGCGCGGAAGCTCGGTACGGGCCGATAGTTGAATTGCTGTTCGACCAGGGACAGGTTCGGGAACCGTTGTATCAAGGCGAGGATAGCCTCTTGAGTTTCGACACGCGCCAGATGTGCTCCCAGGCACAGATGTTTGTTGCCACCAAACGCCTGGTGCCGGATGTCCTTTCGGCGAATGTCGAAGCGGTCGGGCTCGGGATTCGCGTTGGGATCGCGATTGGCGCTGGCCAGCGACACGGTTATGCTTTCGCCCTTGTGCATCGGGCACCCGATGACTGAGGTGTCCGCCGGTACCACCCGATTCGCCTGGATAACCGAGCTGTCATACCGGAGTACCTCTTCAACGGCGTTGACGATCAGCTCCGGCTGGGCGCGCAGTGCTGCCAGCTGGTCCGGATGCTGGAGCAGTGCTTTGATGCCGTTCGCGATGAGATCGCTCGTCGTGACATTGCCCGCGACCAGGATCAAGCTGCATTGCGAGATTATCTCCGAGTCGGTCATCCGATCCCGGTCGTCATTGGCCGCGATCATCGTGCTGATGAGGTCAGTGCCGGTCTGTCGCCTGCGCGTCTCGATAACGCGGCCGAGATATTCGGTCAAAGCCTGCTGAGCAACGGCGCCGCGCGCACTCTGCTCGGGTAGCTTCAGCGGATTGAAGAGGCCGGCAGTGATGTCTTCCGACCACTTCTTGAAGGTGGTGCGCTCCGCATGGTCGATACCGAGCATTTCGGAGATGATGATGACCGGCAAGGGTGCGGCAAACGACTCGACGGCATCGAAACGGGCCTCCGTGATGGTATCGAGGAGTTCTGCGACGTTTGCCCGTATTCTCGGTCGCAACTCCTCCACAGCCTTGGCACTGAAGGGTTTGCTCACCAAGGAACGCAACCGCCGGTGGTCCGGGTCATCCATAAAGAGGATGGAGTTGATCGTGATCGACATGCCGGACTCCTTGGCGTTGGATGCGATCCGTCCGGTATAGGACTCAGGAAGAGCGCTGTTGATATCGTTGGACAGGTCTTTCTTCCGCAGCACTTCGCGCACGTTGTCAAACCCCGTCACGAACCAGCGCGAGAGCGCATTGTCGCGGTGGATCGGCTCGGCGTCACGGAGTCGCTTCAGGACAGGGTAGGGGTCGTTCAGAAATCCCTCGTCGAAGGGCGTCAGTTGAACTCCGGTCGGGATCGGAGCTTCGGCGGCATTTGCGGAGTCCATGGCTGTCTCGAGTGTTGTCGCGGACATGTACGGTTCCTTTCGTTGCAGGTGAGCGTCCGCCGCAAATTCATGCGGCTGTAGGCGCTTAGGATCGCCATCGGCGTGTTGATTGGCGTGACCATCAGAGCCATGCACAGCATAGAGAATGGGTGTATGCGCGTGGTGATGCCACGACGCCCTTTTTCTAGGACCCCGACGCACTCCTGACCTACGCTCGGCTGCGACTGGGTCGGCAAACAAGAAAAGCGAAGGAGGGTTTTAAGATAGCGCCGCCTTGGCGGGCTTTCTGAAAGGGGACAGCGTGTTACTCGAAGTCATCCGGCTCCGGCCTGGGGGCCTGTCGACCGCGATAATTTTCCAAACGAAGGACACTGCGCCGATAGTCGGCGCGGGCCGGCTTGTAGTCACACATGAGGCCAATTGGAGCTCGCTCCGTTTTGCAGCCTTGGTAGTCGCCCTCCAGGGTGAGAGGTACCAGAGAAGTGATTTCATTTTGCGATGTAAGTGATCATCTTAGACACCTCGCAACTGCTTGGATTGCGGTATCGAGCGACGCCGATTTGGATTAGCATACCTTCGCTGGGTGAGAGTTAGGTTTCAAAACAAATGGGGAAATGTCATGACGGAAAACGTTTATAAGGTGGTCGAACTCGTCGGAACCAGCACAGAGTCTTGGGAGAAGGCAACTGCCGCGGCGATCAACCGAGCAAGCAAGACGCTGCGGGACCTGAGAGTTGCGGAAGTTGTAAAGCTCGACGTGCAGATTAAGAACGGGAAGGTAGAAGCCTATCGATCACGGCTCAGCGTCTCATTTAAGTACGAGAGCAAAAGCTGATCGTATCCGTCGAAAGGAACATTGACGATCCCTGACGCCACGACCCCGGGCGACCGCATTGCCGACCTCGACGCTGGGGGCGTGACGCGATGCAGCAATCATCATGATGGTGCTTTGTCGGTGGCGCACCCGCGTGTAACGCACGGATGGAATTCGAGTGCGCCAGTGTCCGAAAAACCGGAACCATCTCTCAGTCCCTGGCGGCGTTCAGCGATAGATTGACCTCTCATGCGGCCGCTGCCCCAGATCCTTGAACTCGGGCCTCCCGATGGACGGCCGCGCGGAACGGCCGTTGGGAAGACCTATCGGAAGGGTTCATGAATCTGTTCGATCTCGACGACAAAGTGACCGCTGCGGCCGTTGCCGCCGCGGGCACCGTTATCGCCACCTTGATTCAACTGCACGTCACCCGGCGTAAGGAAGTGTCGGAGCGCGCACGCGGTGTGCCGGCTACAAAGAAATCGCGTCGCGGCCCCGTGATGGCAGTAACTCTGCTCCTCATCGGCGCTGCGTTGGGTGGTTTCGCTTTCTCGCAGTACCTGGTGAGGCAGTCGGACCTCGAGTCGGCGGCACTGCGCGGCCAGCTACAGACGCAGCTTGCGCAAATCAGCGCAACTGCGGCGAGACTGGAGCGGGCAGCTCTGAGCGATCATGGTTCGAACGGGCATACGGCTGACGATCGCCGTGGCGCCGAAGGTGTCGCCGCGACGACAACGGTCGGGCCGTGCCGCGCGCGCGCCATCGTCGCCCCCGATGCGACTCCGGCGTGCGAGGAGCAGGAAGCACAGCGGGTCACGCTCTGTGCGAGCGTGCCCTCGTTGGCCGTAGTGACCGCCATGGTTATGTACGCTCGGCCCGAGGACTCACCGCAGCCGTGGAGCGAAAGTCGAGTCACCCCCGGCCAGGACGTCGGACGCGCGCGATTCGCAGACAAGGCCTTCGAGCGGGCCGAGTCCGACCAGACGAAGCAGGTCTGCACGGGCTTTACCTCCTGGGACGGCGAACACGGTTACAGTGCGCGCTTAGTCGTGAAGTACGTCATTGCACCTGCGGCCAGCGAGGTCTCGAACGCGCAGCTCGTGCCGACTTCCGGGGTGGCGCAGTAGCGCCAACGACCTGCTCAAATCCGCACTGACCCAAATACTCTGTACCTGGGACCCAATCCCAAAATAGAAGCGAAATGTCGACACGTGGACGCATCACCCCGTACGGGCAGCCCCGAGTGGTCCCGAACAGACGCCGGTGCTAACGTATTTATAGTCGGTCTTGGTCACCCCGGCAGAACCGCGAAACACAAAAATGAGGAGAGTGCCATGCACAATCGTGCCACAAGAGCATGTTTGGCAATCGGGGTTACATTGAGCCTTGCGACGGCCGCGGCCGTCGCGGCCGACGAGGACCAGGCATGCGCGGGCATGCCGAGTCACCACCAGCTTCGGACGGCACTAGAGAGCGCTCGCGCTCAAAGCAATGGTGGATTCAATCTGGATATGTGGGCTACCGTTGTGAATCGCGACGGAGTAGTGTGCGAAGTAGCCTTCACCGGCTCGAATCGCGGATCACAATGGCCGGGCAGTCGTGTGATCTCGGCGCAGAAAGCCAACACCGCCAATTCATTCAGCCTGCCAGGGCTGGCCTTGTCTACCGCGAATCTGTATGCCGCAGTGCAGCCCGGCGGCACACTTTACGGACTCCAGCACAGCAATCCTGTTGATACGGTGGTGGCCTACCGTGGCCCGGCGTCGAACTTCGGCCAGGAAGACGATCCGATGGTCGGCCACCGGATTGGGGGCGTGAACGTCTTCGGCGGCGGACTCGCGCTCTACAATTTTAAGGGCGTGCTCATCGGAGGGATTGGTGTGAGCGGCGACACATCTTGTGCGGATCACAATATCTCCTGGCGCACGCGTCATACACTGAATCTCGACTTCGTGCCGCTCGGCGTGAGCGCCCACAGCGACGACAACATCAACTATCAGACGCTCGTTCCAGTGCCTAGTCTGGCGAACGACTTCTCCCACCCGATCTGCAAGATTGCGGGCGTGGATGCTGTGTCCGCGATCAGCGCGGCGCTGCCGGCCGTCCAAAAAGTGGCTCACTGAGCCAGATACGCGGCACGCAGGGACGCGAGCCGCGTGCGTAATCGCCCGTCGCTCCACGTCCGACGAAGCGGATCGCGCCGGCGCCCTGCGCTTAGTCAAGGGGCAGATTCTTCAGTTGGCACGAAAGACCGTAGCGGGACATGGTTCGATTCTGGAGTGAAATTCTTGATTAACCAGCTAACCAATGGCTCTTCCATACAAAACTCCTACGGTGTTACGCAGCCCGTGAAACCGTATCGACCAATGGTATCCGCGATGGTCTACGTCAGAACGTTCGCGATTGGCGTAGTCTGCGTTGCGATTAGCCTCCCGGGGTGCGGCGGCGGCGGCGAAAGCAGCGGCCCCCCGCCGGCAATTACGACCCAAATATTGAGCGACGCGGCTCTCGATGGAGACATCGAACAAACCTCGCCAACCACGTTCACCGTCACCCAAGGCATGTCGCCAGTTGTTCAAAGTGTGTTTGCAGGCATCTACCCTGTAACACTCACGGAGTTCAGGGCGTTCTTGGATTTCCCACTTACGGGCCCGGCAGGCGTTCCCAGTAACGCAATAATTGAGTCGGCGTTCCTGGATGTATTCATCGACAATCTCCAACCGACTACGGGCACAATTCCCATTCTTATCGAACTCGTTTCCTTTCAGCCACCGACGCTGATCGAGACAGACTTCGACCGTACGCTCCAACCGCCGCTGGCCTTCGTGCGAGTCGCACCGCCGTTTTCCCAAGCGGATGTCGGCACCAATGTGTCAATCGACGTGACTTCGTTATTGGTACAGGCGCAGCAGTTGCAACTCCCAGATTTCCAGGTACGCATATTGGAGGACCTAGGACCGGCAATTCCCGTGTTGATCGAGATCGACGACACCACCGGGGCGAATCGAGCGTCACAGGCGCCTCTGTTAACGGTCACTTATTTCTAGCGCCGATAGCATTGCGTTCGTCGCAAGAACCGCGGCGTTGCATCAGATGAATAGAGACGGTCCGCTCAAGATGCAACGGCACCGCAGATCCCATGCGCTCGTGGACACGGGTACCGCTTTGGATTTCGTATTCGATCGATTTGGACCACAGCACAGCCCGATTGCGCAATGCGGCAAGTCGGGCTCGACCGTACGGGGCCCTCCGCGACGACATTGCGTCCATGGCGCAGCGCGCGGTTTCGTTGCGCCCGGTAGGGTTTGCACGGTACGGGCAGGACCCCTTTCTCATCAGGCAAGCGTCCGTCACAATTCAACGATGGACAGGGAGATTTGGTGAGAATCGCGTTACGCGGCTGGCTGCTCGGCATAGGGTACCTGGTCTCTTACGTAGCCCTCGATGCCCTGAGCTACGTGCAACCGCTCTTGAAGCTTGGCATTACGCCGTGGAACCCAGACGCAGGGCTTACCCTGGCGTTCCTCTTGTTTCGCGGCTGGCGACAAGCACCCTGGACGGCAGCAGCGGCGCTGGCGGCCGAGCTGTTAGTACATGACGCCGCAGTGCCGTTGTTCACCTTGCTTTGCGCTTCGGTCATCATAGCCGGTGCGTACGGCGCGCTTGCCTTCACGCTGTCGCGTCGAGGCCTTGACCATCTGCTCGCGTCACGTAGAGCGGCCCTAGAATTCAGCTTTGGAGCCGCACTGACCGCGCTCGTCGTCGCCGGCGGTTACGCGGTGACGTTTGTTTTGGCAGGTGTTCTGCCCCTTGGCTCGGCGGCCGACGCGATCGCGCGCAACTGGGTCGGTGACTTGAATGGTGTCCTCACGCTCACACCGATGCTGCTGGCCGCCCCGGCTGCCCCGCAGGCTTGGCCCGCGCTGCGCCGCCACTCCGCCATTATCGCCTGCCAGGCAGTAGTCCTCACCGCGATGGTGTGGCTCTTATTCCAGGTTCGGCCCGCCGACGATCTCCCGCTAGTCTATGTCTTGTTTGCGCCCGTCATCTGGATCACGCTCACGTGGGGTGTCACCGGAGCGTCCGCGGCCACGCTTCTAATCCAGATCGGATTCATCGCCGGTGCGGCGCCGCGCCTGAATGCCAATTCGCTCATCGAGATCCAGTATCTCCTCGTCACCCTCGCACTCACCGCGATTCTCCTTGGCTCAGTACTCGCCGAGCGTGCCGGAGCGCTCGCTCGGGTCGCGGCGGCCGAAGCCGAGCAGCGGGCACTGCTGGCCACCGCGCCGGACGCGGTGCTCGCAACGAATTTCGCAGGCCAGATTACCTCCGCGAACCTTGCGGCGCAGCGGCTCTTTGGAGCTTCAGGTCCCGCAATCCAGGGAACGACGCTCACTCAGTGGCTTCCGGATCTATTGCTAAAGGATCCCGTCGAGCGACGCCGCCTCAGCGGCGCTCGCGCCAACGGGGAGCGCTTCTCGGTGGAGATTGCTTGCGTGCGGCTGGATCCGCCCGCTCGCGCCGGCTATCTGCTGATCGCTCGCGATATGACCGAATACGATCGCGCGCAGACACAACTGCGCGAGCGCGACACGGCCCTCTCGAGAGCGATGCGCTTTGCGCTGGCAGGCGAGCTGTCTACAGCACTCACGCATGAACTCAACCAACCGATTACTGCCCTCGTGTCCTATTTGAGGGCGGTCGAGATCCTGGCCGCTCCGATCGGGGAGCGTGACGCGCGCCTCAACGACACTCTCCTCAAGGCGACACGCGAAGCACTGCGCGCCTCCGACATTCTCAAGCGCCTGCGTGACTTCTATCGCGGTGGGGTGGTCAATGTGTCTGTGGTTGATGTCGAGGCGCTCTTCGAAGAGGTGTTATCCGCTTTCGCGGATCGCGCAACCCGTCTAGGTGTAGAATTCACGCAAGACATCCGGGTCACGCGCGAGGTCGCCACCGACAGAATCCAGCTGCAGATGGTCCTGCACAATCTGCTGGCCAATGCCCTCGACGCGCTCGCCGACGTGGCGCCCGGAAGCCGACGCGTGCACTTGACGGTCACGACAGATGACAAGCAATTGCGTGTGATAGTCGCGGACTCCGGGTGCGGCGTGGATCCCGAGATCCGAAACCGGCTGTTCGAGCCGTTTGTCACGAGCAAGTTCGATGGAATGGGATTGGGTCTCGCTATTTCGCGATCATTGCTGAGAAGCCAAAGCGGGGAGCTACGCCTCGACGGGTCGGGCGCCGATGGCGCTCGTTTCCTGGTCGAACTCCCCCTCACGGCGCACGCGAGGACCGCGGCATGAGCGATGCAACGGTATTTCTGATTGATGACGACGCCTCCGTGCGCGACTCGCTCAGCCTCTTATTGTCCCTGAAAGGCATCCGTACGCAGCCCTTTGCCGCCGCAGAGGCATTTCTCGAGACATACCGGCCGGAGTGGCGCGGCTGCGTGCTTACGGACCTGCAGATGCCCGGGATGAGCGGACTCGACCTGCAGCAGGCGTTGCACCACCGGGGAATTTTACTGCCGGTCGTCGTCTTGACTGCGCACGGCGATGTCCGCACGACCCGTCTTGCCATGAAAAACGGTGCGTTCGACTTTCTGGAAAAGCCGGTTAACGACGAGATCTTGCTCGACATCCTGACTAACGCTATTCGTGAAGACAATCTGCGATATGACGCTAACCGTGAGGTTCTCGATCTGCTGGTTGAAGGACTTTCGCAGCGGGAGGTCGCAGGGCGCTTGGAAATCAGCCCGCGTACGGTCGAAGTGTACAAAGCGCGCATGATGGAAAAACTTCAGTGCCGCAGTTTCGCGGAGTTGATTCGCGCTTCGCTCGCGGCTGCGGGCGCCGGACCGCCAAATACGTGAGCCCGTAGGGAGGCGTTCGGCCATCAAGGCCACAAGGGATAAGAAGTGGTCGCTCCTGCGCGCCGGTGTGGTCCGCATTGCGCGAACGCGCTGACCGGCGCGGCCCTTCTACCGGAATATTCTTGCGTTTCGCATACCAAAGCACAGTCAGCGCCGTGCACGCGCCCAGCGCTGCATCGCAGAGGTCATGGGGATTGGGTCCCGATGCCGGCTGAAAACCATAAACTTGACAGTAACTATGTACGGACGTATTGTAACAGCACTGACAAGATTGCCAATAGAGATGGCCGCGTCGTTCGTCGCTGACATGACGCGGTTTTTGGATGCCGTGGTACCGTTTCCAATTCAGAAGGATGCAGATCAGGCCGCGTGAGCTCAGCACCACCACGCTTTGCTGCGCCCGCGCGTTAGTGATCAACAGGTCTTAAATGACTTCGATTCTTGAGAAGACGACGGGTCTTGTCGCGTTCGTCCGCACCGTCGACGCAGGCTCCTTCAGCGCTGCCAGCAGGCTTATCGGGTCAACCCAGTCAGCAGTCTCGAAAAGTGTCGCGCGCTTGGAACGTCGCCTCGGTGTGCGGCTCATCCAACGGTCAACGCGCACGCTCAACCTCACTGCAGAGGGGCAGGCCTATTACGAGCGCGTGGCACCGCTGCTTCGGCGTATTGAGGACGCAGAAGACGTCGTCCAGGTGGCTTCGGAAGCCAAGGGACTGCTTCGAGTGTCTGCACCTCAGGAGTTCGGAAGGGTGCTCATCGCGGGGTGGGCTCCGGAGTTTTTGGCGCGCCATCCCGGTGTGAAACTTGAGCTGAACGTCACAGACCGAGTCGTCGATATCATACGGGAGGGTTATGACCTGGCAGTCCGGATGGGCGCTTTGCGGGACACCGAATTGATCAGCCGCAAGCTGGCGAATCTTCGCTGGATCCTGGTGGCGTCGCCCGCCTATATCGAGCGTCGCGGGCTGCCGGAGACCGTCGAGGATCTGAGGTCGCATTCTTGCTTGCGCTATCTGAGCTCCGGCCGACCTTGGCCCTTCGCGTTTGCGGATGGTGAGAGCGTCATCCCGGACGGACCGTTCGATACGGACGACAGCGGCTCGATCCGCCAAGCCGCCGTTAACTCGGCCGGCATCGCTTACCAACTGCGGATGACGGTAACAGACCTTCTGACTGAAGGGCGCTTGGTCGAGGTGCTTCCCCATCTCGCGATGCCAACCCTTCCAGCCTATGTGTTGCATGCGTTTGGTCGCCAATTGCCGATCCGAGCACGGCTGTTCATCGATTTCATGGTCGAGAAGCTGAGCGGGCTCGATCTGTAAGTAGGAGGCAATGGCAGGCGTTTTCCGGACTCCCGGGAATAACTGCTGTTCCGCGTGTCGCAATAGCGGCGCGTCAGGTCACCCCTTAAGCTCTCATCCACCGAAAGTGAAGTTGTTCCCCATCGATACGTGGCAGAACACCTCTCCATTGTTTTCGACAGTAAGGAAGGGAAGTCTGTGATGACTTCGTTGAGGCGAAGGAGTTTTACTTTTTACGTGCCATTTGTTTGCAATCGTAATGATCCCGTCGACACCGGCGCCGGTCGTTCCAATTAGGAGAAAAGGACCATGAGGATTTTACTGGTGGGAGCTGACGGCGCTATCGGCAGCGCGGTCGAAGCGGAACTCGGCAAAAAGCATGAAATTATCCGAGCCGGACGAAGTCGCGGCGATGTCCGGATCGATATCTCGAGTGAAGCGAGCATCTCGCGGGTGTTCGAGGAAACGCTCAGGCTCGATGCTGTCATTGCTGCAGCCGGCGAACTGCATTTTGGACCGCTGATGGATATGACGAGCGCTCAGCTGGCTTTTGGTATCAATTCCAAGTTGCTTGGTCAGGTGAACTTGGCGCGATACGCTGCTAAATATATAGCGGATGGCGGTTCCGTCACTTTGGTCAGCGGGATTATCGGCGAACAGCCGGTCGCCGGCGGCGCCATCGCTGCGCTGGTCAATGCGGCGATTGAGGGCTTCGTTCTTGGCGCTTCTGTGAATATGCCCCGAGGTATCCGCATCAACGCTGTAAGTCCCGGAATCGTCACCGAGACGAAGGATAAATACGCTCCCCTTTTCGATGGATTCGAACCTGTACCAGCGCGGCGCGTGGCGGTGGCGTATGCACGCAGCGTCGAGGGCGCGCAAACGGGGCAGGTGTATAGAGTTTTTTAAACCTCGACCTGTCTTGCAATGAGATGACCAAGATCGCTGCCGTGCTCCGAACGGCGCGCTGCGGCTCGAGAGAGATGCCAACCATAGTGTGTGAAGCGATTGCTTCGGCGAACCGTAATGTGTTGTCTCACTTTTCGCATTGATCCCACGCTTGGCATCCGCTTTGGTCTGGCGCGTGACCGTATTCTCGACGCAGCATGTAAGGTTTTTCAGCAGCGGGGGATGCAGGGTGCTAGCGTCCGGGAAATTGTCGACGTCGCGCATACCAACAAAATGAGCTTCTACCGCCATTTTGCATCCAAAGATGCGCTGATTGCGGAAATTCTTCCGAAAGTCGCGGCGGACTTGTGGAAGCTGTCCGACTTCATTGCCGCTAAGCGTGTGGACGATCCCGGTTTGCGACTTGAGGGTTTGTTCAGAGCTTATCTCTCCAATGGTGATCTCGCGATCCCGCTTGGATGCCTGTTTGCAAAGGTGTCGACGACAGAGTCGAGCACTGACGCGGCGGTTCAGAAGTATCGTGTAGCCGTACTAGTCGGAATTCGCGCGCGATTTCTCGAGCTCGCGGCGACATCCGGCATCACAGACGCAGGCAAACTTGCTGGCGCGCTGATTCTCCTGCTGGCGGGTCTACCGCCATCGACTGTCATGTTTGGGCAAAACCGGCCCCGAAAGCGACGCGGTCCCAATAGCACGTGTTTTGATCCGGTCCTACAGCAAGGACCCTGAGAGTCGCGCTGTTAGGGCGGTAGTCGGTGGTCGCCGGAGGTGAATGGCCCTTCGGAATAGATCTCGGGGGTGCAGGCGCCGCGATCGACGTCGGGGAATGTATTGAATGGCGGGCGATTGCGGACTCCCGGGAATAGATGCTGTTCCGCGTGTCGGAATAGCGGCGCGATAAGTCACCCCTTAAGCTCTTGTCCACAACAGTGAAGTCTTTCGCATCGATACGTGGCCGGACACTTCTCCGTTGTTTTCGAGAGTAACGGAGGGAAGTCTTGAAACGAGATGACCAAGATCGCTGCCGTGCTCCGAACGGCGCGCCGCGGCTCGAGAGGGATGCCAAGAAGTCAAATCGAGTGGTGCGCTCGGACAGTTGCGAGCGTTGATGTCACCGTCAGGAGAAAGGAAAATGGTTATCAAGCGCAATCACGTCATGGCCGGTTTCTCGAGTCTGTTGGTCATCGTATGCCTTGCTACGGTACTCGGCCGCCATGGCCGTAGTATTGCCGCGTCGTCAACGGCGCCGGTTGATGTCGATGTAGCAGCGGTAATCTCGACGACAATTACGGACTATCAACAGTACTCCGGGCGTACTGAAGCGATCAACAGGGTCGACATACGCCCGTTGGTTGCCGGCACCATAGTCGGGGTGCACTTCGCGGACGGCGCCTTGGTAAAGCGCGGTGATCTGCTGTTTACCATCGACCCGCGACCCTTTGTCGCCGAGGTCGATCGCGCAATCGCCGAGTTAGCGGCCGCGCGAGCTCGTGACGGGTATGCTTCGACCGACGCCGCACGTGCCCAACGCCTCCTGACGGATAACGCTATTGCGAAACGCGATTACGACCGCGCGCAAAACGCCGCGAGGGAAGCTGCTGCCAATGTGTTGTCAGCCCAGGCCGCACTAGAAAGGGCGAAAGTCAATCTGTCCTATACCACCATCGTGGCACCCGTGACAGGCCGGGTATCGCGCGCCGAAATGACCCTCGGAAACGTCGTCTCGACCGGCGCCAATGCACCTGTCCTGACAACCCTCGTATCGCTCTCTCCCATCTACGCCTCATTTGACGTCGACGAGCAAACCTACCTGCGCTATCTCAGTCGCAGAAGCGGCTCCAGCACTCCGGTCTCGATGGGCCTTGCGAACGAAGTTGGCTTTTCGCGTGAAGGGGAAGTCAATTCTGTCGACAATCAGATGGACACGGGCTCAGGCACGATTCGCGTACGTGCCATTTTCGATAACGCCGATTATTCGCTCGTCCCCGGCCTGTATGCGCGCATAAAAGTCGGGGGAGGGGCGCCACATGCCGCCGTCCTCGTGCAGGCGGCGGCGGTTGGTACGGACCAAGACAAGACTTTCGTGCTTATTGTCAACGAGTCAAACCGAATTCTTTACCGCGAAGTTACGATTGAGTCAGAGCGTGATGGCCTATCCGTAGTGACCTCGGGCCTCAGGCCCGGCGAGAAGATCGTTGTCGGGGGCATCCAGCGCGTTAAACCCAATGACTTAGTCAAGCCTCATGGGGTCGCCATGGCGCCCACCCCCAACACGTCTCAAACCGCCTCTCAATCCTAGCTTCCCTGTTCCGAGTCGAATCATGAATATCTCAAAGTTCTTCATCGATCGCCCCATCTTCGCTGGCGTCCTATCGGTCATCATCCTGCTTGCAGGCCTAATCTCGATCTTTAAACTTCCTTTCGCGGAATATCCAGAGATCATTCCGACATCCGTGATCGTGCGGGCCCAATTTCCCGGCGCCAATCCCAAGGTCATCGCAGAGACCGTGGCTTCTCCCCTCGAGGAGGCGATTAACGGCGTTGAAGACATGCTCTACATGCAGTCGCAGGCCAATAGCGACGGAAATCTGGTGCTCACGGTTACTTTCAAACTCGGAATGAATCCTGACCTGGCTCAGCAGCTGGTCGAGAATCGCGTATCGCAAGCTCTGCCGCGGCTGCCGCAGGACGTGCAAAAGCTTGGCGTGACAACGATTAAAGCGTCGCCGGTCATGATCTTGACCGTTCATTTGTTCTCGCCCAACAACAAGTACGACACCAAGTATTTGCGTAATTACGCCTTGATCAACGTTAAGACGCCGCTCGAGCGGATTCAGGGCGTCGGTTACGCACAACTGATGGGGGCCGGCGACTATTCCATGCGCGTGTGGCTTGATCCGGGAAAGGTCGCGCAGCGGGGCATGACCGCCACGGACATCGTGGAAGCCATTCGCAAGCAGAATGTGCAAGTCGCCGCGGGAGTGATCGGATCGCCCCCGACGGCCCGCAATGTCCCCTTGCAACTGAACGTCAACGTGCAGGGGCGCCTGCGGACCGAATCCGAGTTCGGCAGCATCGTGCTGAAGAGTTCTCCCAGCGGCGGGGTCACCTACCTTCGGGATGTGGCACGGGTCGAATTAGGAGCATCGGAATACGGACTCCGTTCCCTGATCGATGACAAGCAAGCGGTTGGCATTTGGGTCTATCAGCAGCCGGGCACAAATTCTCTCCAAATATCCGATTCAGTTCATAAAGTAATGGCGGACCTAAAAGCCGACATGCCCGACGGGATCGAGTATGTCATCGACTACGATCCCACTCAGTTCGTGCGCCTGAGCATCGTTGCGGTCGTTCATACGTTACTCGAGGCCATTGCTCTCGTTGTCATCGTAGTGATCGTGTTCTTACAGACGTGGCGCGCATCACTGATTCCGCTTCTCGCAGTGCCGGTCTCCATAGTCGGAACGTTTTCGCTCCTACTGGCCTTTGGGTTCTCGGTCAACGCTTTGTCGCTGTTTGGCCTGGTTCTAGCGATCGGCATCGTGGTCGACGATGCCATCGTCGTCGTCGAGAACGTGGAACGCAATCTAGAATCCGGTCTGTCGCCACGCGATGCCACCTATCAAGCAATGCGCGAGGTGAGCGGGCCCATCATTGCCATCGCATTGACGCTAGTGGCGGTATTTGTTCCGCTCGCGTTCATGTCCGGGGTCACGGGACAGTTTTACAAACAGTTCGCCATGACCATCGCGATCTCCACCGTGATCTCGGCGTTTAACTCACTGACGCTTTCACCGGCCTTAGCGGCATTGATTCTCCGGCCGGCCAATGCGCCCAAGGACAGGCTTACGCGTGTAATAGATCGCGTATTCGGGCGATTCTTCCGGGTCTTCAATGAGGTGTTTCGGCGCCGCTCGGACTCGTATAGCCAAAGCGTCGGGACAATGATCAGTCGGAAAGGTCTGATGCTCGGACTTTACGTCTTCCTGATCGGGGCCGCGGCCCTGATAGGCATGGTGGTGCCTCGGGGATTCGTGCCACAGTTGGATAAAGATTATCTGATCAGTTTCGCCCAGCTTCCCAATGGCGCAAGCCTCGATCGATCTGAGGATGTGATGCGGCAGATGGTCGACATTGCAAGAAAGGAGCCCGGCGTGAAGTCCACGGTCGGTTTCCCCGGCTTGTCGATTAACGGGTTCACCAATTCATCCAGCGCCGGCATTCTGTTCATTCTGCTGCCGCCCTCCGCGGATCGGCAAAACAAGGAGTTAACTGCAGACGCAATAGCGGCCTCGCTTCGAAAAAAATTCGCCGTCATTAAGAATTCGTACATCGCCGTCTTCCCACCCCCACCCGTACTGGGACTCGGCACTCTCGGTGGATTCAAAATGCAGCTCGAGGATCGCGGCTCATTAGGCTATTCGGCATTGAATGACGCCGTGCAGGCGTACATAAAACGCGCCGCACAAACACCGGAATTAGGGCCCACCTTCTCGAGCTATCAGATCAATGAGCCGCAGTTGAATGTCGATCTCGACCGCGTCAAGGCGGAGCAGCTGGGCGTCTCGGTGGACGATGTGTTTAACACGATGCAAGTGTATCTGGGTTCCTTTTACGTTAACGACTTCAACCGATTCGGACGTGTCTACCAGGTGCGCGTACAGGCAGATGCCCCCTTTAGGGCCACCGGCGATGATATTGGCCTTCTCAAGACGCGAAACGTCAATGGTGACATGGTGCCGCTCGCTTCGCTGGTGAAAGTCTCCCCGACATTCGGTCCGGAGATGGTGGTTCGCTACAACGGCTATACAGCCGCTGATATCAACAGCGGTCCGGCGCCCGGATACTCCCAAGGGCAAGCCCAGGCGGCGGCCGCGCGCATCGCGGCGGAAGTTCTCCCTCGAGGCATCAAGTTCGAATGGACCGACCTGACCTATCAACAAGAGTTGGCAGGCAACGCGACTTTGATTGTGTTTCCCATCAGTATTCTCATGGTGTTCCTCGTGCTCGCGGCGCTGTACGAGAGCCTGACCCTGCCTCTGGCGGTGATCCTGGTCGTGCCCCTGAGCATGTTCTCCGCTCTTTTCGGAGTGTGGATCACGAGGGGTGACAACAACATCTTCACGCAAATCGGCTTGATGGTGTTGGTCGGGTTGTCGGCGAAGAACGCGATATTGATCGTCGAGTTCGCCCGCGAACTTGAGATGCAAGGTCGCTCCATTGTCAGCGCCGCCGTTGAAGCAAGTCGTCTGCGCCTGCGCCCCATATTGATGACCTCGCTCGCGTTCATCATGGGTGTGATTCCCATGGTGCTGTCTTCCGGTGCGGGAGCGGAAATGCGCAATGCCATAGGGATAGCGGTGTTCTTCGGCATGCTCGGAGTGACGATTTTCGGATTGGTTCTCACACCCGTTTTTTATGTGGCACTCCGCACCGTTGCCGGCGGTAAACATCTCGTCGACAAGCATGGCCATGCGCCGCATATCCGCCGAGTCGATGAGCCGCTGGAGGCATGAGAAATCCTATGAAAGCGACGTTGTTCGGAATGGGTCTTTGTTCTGCACTAGCGCTCTTGCTGCTGATGGGGGGATGCTCACTGGCCCCGCAATACAGAAAGCCTGACTTGGCTCCGCCGGATCACTTTAAAGAGGAACGGATCTCCGGTGAAGAGTCAGATGCCCCCGCCAATTCCGGTTACGGAGCATGGCAACCGGCCCGGCCGTCTGAGCAAACTGAGCGGGGAGAATGGTGGAAGATATTCCACGACAGCCGTTTGGACGATTACGAAGAGCAAGCGCTGCACAACAATCCCGGTTTGCAGGCCGCGGTCGCCCGGGTGAAGGAATCTCGAGCACTGCTTCAGAAGGCGCGATCTGCGCTGTTTCCCGACGTGTCTGCGGGCTTCGGTCCGAGTAGAGAGAAGCTTTCAGCAGTTTCGCAATTGCGTCCCGATGGGGTGGAGATTCCGACCGAGACCGTGTGGCGGGCGCAGGCAAGCGCTGGTTATGAGGTCGATCTGTTTGGGCGAGTGTCCGACTCTGTCAAGGCGTCCGCCGCCCAGGCCGAACAGAGCGAGGCATTGTTTCGTTCCGTGCGTCTCGCGCTGCAGGCGGATGTCGCTCAGAGTTATTTCAATCTACGCGAATTGGACGCGGAGCTCGATGTCTACAATCGTGCGGTGGCGCTTCGTGGCCAAGCGCTGAACCTCGTGCAGCGGCGATTCGATGAAGGCGAGATCTCCGAATTGGACGTACGTCGAGCCCAGTCGGAACTAGCGACAGCCCGCTCCGAGGCAATGACAGCAGAGCGTTTGCGAGCAGTGTCCGAACACAGTCTGGCGGTTTTGTTGGGGAAAATCGTCGCGGATTTTTCAGTCGAGCGCGATCCGCTGGTTTCGGTCGACATCCGCATCCCGCCAGGACTCCCATCATCCATGCTCGAAAGGCGACCGGACGTTGCGGCCGCCGAGCGCGCGATGGCGGCGGCAAACGCACGGATAGGGGTAGCGAAATCGGCCTTTTTTCCGGCATTGAACTTAACTGGTACTGCTGGCTTCGAGTCCGCCTCGTTGAGTGACTTATTCAAATGGTCTAGCCGCGCCTTTCTTGCGGGACCATTCGCTGGCACCGCCCTTACCGTACCGCTATTCGACGGAGGCCGCCGTAAGGGCGATCTAGCGCACGCACGAGCCGCCTACGAAGCCAATGTTGACGATTACCGTCAGCTGATATTGGTGGCGTTTCGCGAAGTGGAAGACAACCTCTCGGAGTTGCGCATTCTCCAAGACCAGACGCTGACACAGGCGGAGGCAGTCAAGGCATCGACGCGCGCGGCTCAATTGTCCCGGACCCAGTACCAGGAAGGCGCCGTCAATTTCCTCGATGTCATCGATGCTGACCGTACCGTACTTCAGTCACAACGCGCGGCGGCGCAGCTAGCCGGGTTCCAGGCCGTATCAACGGTAAACCTCATTCGCGCCTTGGGTGGGGGTTGGTCGACCGCGCCGGCGCTGGCCAACACAAATGAATAGCCGCCGACAAGTCAACGCGTGAACAGAAATACAAGGAGAATTTCAATGTCGCCTTATGAATTAGAATACCTTCCGCACACCCTCAAGAGAGTGCGAACGCAGTCAATTTTTGTGATCCGCCTTGAGGTTATGCCACTTCAGGTCATAGGACAGACGCCCGGCGCTCATCGTCGCGTCGGGGTCATCACGGGAGGGGAGTTCTACGGCAAGCACCTTTCCGGGAAAGTGCTTGGCGGGGGCAGCGACTGGGTCATTGTTCGTGATGATGGGTCCGTCGAATTGGACGTCCGGCTCGTGCTGCAGACAGACGACGATGCCTTGATTGCGATGACCTATCGCGGCGTTCGTCATGGGCCAGTCGACATTATTGAACGATTGGGTAAGGGTGAAGAAGTCCACCCGGCGGATTATTACTTCAGAATCACTCCCCGGTTCGAGACGGCCGTGCCGCGGTACGATTGGATGAATCGAATAGTGGCCGTGGGAGTGGGTGATCGAAAACCCGGGGGTCCCATTTACAGTATCTTCGAAGTGCTTTGAGCATTAGGAATTGTCATGTCCGCCACTTCTCAAACCCTACAATGAGCCGACTTTCCGTGACGCCGTGCGCATGCACAGGCTGATCGACGATGCGATGGAGTCTTCCGAAACGGGGCAGAGGGTGACGTTGGCGCGAACGATGCCGCTCTAATCCGACGAACGCATCGCCGCCTGGTATCAAACCGGCGACTTATCTGGTCAGCCCAAACGGCACGATCGTTATGGGCGCGGTCGAGGTCGACTGCCGCAATCGACTTCACTCCGGACAACTCGTCACCGCCCTCAAGGGCATGCATCGTCGCAGGCACACGCGAGGCACTAGCAGCTGACTGGCGTGTACGCTGGCCCGCGCCAGCCAAGGCCGACCACCGGGCGTCGGTCAGCTGATCTCATCGACACGGTCCGGGTAGAAGGCGACGTAATCCTTGATCTGCGCCATCGCGTCGAATGGGGTCTCATAGGTCCACACCGCATTGAGCGAACGATCCCCGGCCGCCGGAATGTCGTAGTAGGAAGCGTCGCCCTTGTAGGGGCAATACGTCGTATGTTTGCTACGCGTGAGCGCGGCCATATCGACATCCCGACGAGGGATATACTGAACAGCCGGATAGGAGGCCTCGCGAAGAGTCAACGCATCGCGGGTGTCGGCGATAACCCTGCCGCCGGCGGTGACTACGACGCGAGACGGGTTCGCTTCGATCGAAATGGGATGGTCGGGTCCCGGAAGCTTCATCTGCCTGTCAGCCATGATCAATATCCTTCTGAGTTGAAGACGGTATGTCGGCTCTCGTCCAAACCCTGAGCTAAGCCTCTTTGACTTGCAAGCCAAGATCTAAGAGTGATTGCCGAGCATCGCCGAATAACATCGACGTCTTTGGGTCCACGAACAGATCGTTCTCCACGCCGGAGAAGCCCTTGCCTTTGCCACGCTTGAGCACGAGAACGCTCTTCGCATCCTCTACCTTTAAAATCGGCATCCCAAAGATCGGTGATGCCGGATTGGTGTGGGCAGCAGGATTGACCACATCGTTCGCCCCAACGACGATGGCAACATCAGTTTCGACAAATCGTTCATTGATCTCGTCCATGTCGATGAGCTTGTCATACGGAACACCGGCCTCGGCCAGCAGGACATTCATGTGTCCCGGCATCCGCCCCGCGACAGGGTGGATGGCGTATCGGACATCTCCTCCGCGCTTCTCGATTAAATCTCCCAGTTCCCGCATCTGATGCTGTGCTTGCGAGACGGCGAGGCCGTATCCTGGAACCATGATAACGCGCTCAGCGTAGGCGAGCCGCAACGCGGCGTCCTCGACGGTCGTGGCGGACATTTCTCCTCCGGCGGCCGTTGCGGCGGGCGCATCGGTGATAGGCGCACCGAACGCCCCGAATAGCACATTCGCGAAAGATCGGTTCATCGCCTTGCTCATGGCGATCGAGAGGATCAAGCCGCTCAGACCGTCCAGCGCACCGACGATGATCAGAATATTGTTATCTATGGCGAATCCGGTCGCGACGGCGGCGAGTCCAGCATACGAGTTCAGCAGCGACACGACGACCGGCATGTCCGCCCCGCCGATCGGCAATACAAAAAGGACGCCCAGCAGCACCGCGAGCGTGGCCATTGCGCTGAAGACCGCTACTTGGGTCGGAAAAGCGATCAGCCAAACCACACAGCCGCAGCAGGCCGCAAACAGCAGAGCATTGATGGCGTTTTGGCCTCGGAAAGTCAAAGGCCGGCCCGGCAGAATTCCCTGTAACTTGCCGAACGCCATCAGACTGCCGGTGACCGTCACGCCGCCGAAAAGGACTTCTAGGCCGAGCGCCGCTACGGTCGATCGGACTAGCGTGCCACCGGAGAAGCCGATGATGTACTCGCCGATGCCCACCAGGGTTGCCGCAAGGGCACCGAACGCATGGCTGAGCGCAATGCGCTGGGGCATCGCGGTCATCGGCACCCACATCCCAAGGGGATATCCGGCCACCGCACCAACAGCCGCGCCGACGACAATCCATTCATAGGAGACGACGCCAGCGTGAAAGAGTGTCGCGATGATGGCGACAGCCATGCCAAACGCGGCCAACTGCATGCCACGCCTAGCACTGTCGGGGCGACCCAGCGCGCGAAGAGCCGTGATAAACAGGAACGCCGCGAACAGATACGCGAGCTGGATAAGAATCTCGGTCATGGCGTCGCAGCGCTCGAAGCGCCGTCCTTTGAATTGTCTGTTACAGCGGTTTTGGTACGTTTGAACATCGACAGCATTCGATCGGTTATGAGAAAGCCGCCGACGATATTTGCCATGGCGCACGCGACTGCTGTCGTGCCGAGAACGGTGGCTAGAACGCCATCGCCGCTGCCCGCCGACAAAGCCGGCGAGCATGAAGACGAATAGTTGGATGATGGTCGTTATCGGCATTGTCGATGTCCTTAGGCCGCGGCGAGCGAATCGCTCGTCGTATTTTGACCGTCAAGCATTGCACCGCTGATCGGATCGGAAGCGTCAAGGTGCAATCGGCTCGACTGTTCGAGTAGATAAGTGAGCAGTGAGCGGATGTTCCCGCTGAATAAGCGGCTGGCGTCGCTTGCCACAAGGCTCGGCAGGTTTGTCGGCCCCATGACGCGTACGCCGTTCACCGTGACCGTCTCGTCAGGTCGCGTTACCTCGCAGTTCCCCCCCGTCTCTGCAGCAAGATCGACAATGACGGAGCCCGGTTTCATCATGCCGAGCGTCTCGCGATCGATCAGCAGGGGAGCAGGGCGGCCGGGGATCTGGGCAGTCGAGATGACGAGTTGCATGGTTGCCAAATGAGTAGAGAGGGCCCGGCGAAGTTGCGCTTGCTGATCGCTCGATTGTTCACTGGCATAGCCGCCGACACTCTCTGCGGCACCGATGCCGGCATCCATCAAGGTGAATCGGGCGCCGAGACTTTCTACCTGCTCGCGAGCGGCCGCGCGAACATCGAAACCGTGAACCACAGCGCCGAGTCGACGCGCAGTGGCGATCGCCTGCAAGCCGGCCACGCCTGCGCCGAGCGCGATCATTCGCGCGGGCTTGATGGTGCCGGCCGCCGTGATCAACATAGGGAGCATCACGCCCAAAGCGCGGGCGCCCTCAAGCACCGACGCGTAGCCTGCGATGGACGCCTGTGAGGACAGGACGTCCATTGCCTGAGCGCGAGTTGTCCTCGGGATGCGTTCCAGAGCGAGGTGGATAACCGAGCGCTTCCGCAAGGACTCGACAATATAAGGATCTCGGCCGCCGAGCGAAACGAGAGTCCGGCCAGAAAGCGGTATTTCATTAGCGCCGGGCGGCCTTATCTTGACGACCACATCAGAGATTTCGAGGATCTCACGCTGAGCTGCCATTCGAGCACCGGCGCCGATATAAGTGTTATCGTCGAAGCCGGCCTCGCGGCCGGCGCCGCTCTCCACAATGAACGTTGCCTTCGAATTGAGTTTCTTTATATCAGCCGGGATCAATGCGACCCGGCGCTCCCCACTCGCCCGCTCTAGGAGAACGCCGACCTTGATACGATCGGAACTATCGATGGGCATGATTTACTCCTGAAGACCGGCTGATGCGAAAGCGAAGACCACCCCACAACCCGGGCGCGGAGCAAACCTCCGCGCCCGGGGACAGGATCAGTGACTCTTACCACCGTCGACGTTGAGGATATGGCCGGTGATAAATGAAGCTTCGTCCGAGGCGATGAAGACGATCGCGTTGGCCTGTTCCTCCGAGACGCCGAGGCGACCCATCGGAACAGTTGTCACCAGAGCAGCCTTGTTCTCCGCCGTGCCCGTAAACCGAGTCAACATGCCGGTGTCCACTGGGCCAGGCGCCACGGCATTCACACGGATGCCCGTCTTGACGACCTCGAGCGCTACTGACTTCGTAATGCCTTCGACGGCGTGCTTACTGGCGACGTAGACGGACGCCCCGGCCGCACCCTCGTGCCCGTAGGTCGAGGAGATATTGATAATGCTACCGCTGCCTTGTTTTTGCATGACGCGCACTTCGTGCTTAATGCTCAGGAGTACGCCGAGAACATTCGTGTCGAACGTCGCGGCATAGCTTTCTGCGGTCTGGTCCGTGATCGGTCCAACCTGGCCTTCGGTGGCAGCATTGTTGACCGCGACATCGAGACGGCCGAACCGAGCAACGGTCTTGTCGACCGCATTGCGGATGTCATCTTCTTTACGAACGTCGGCGTTGATGAACTCAGCCTCCGACCCTAAGGAGCGGAGCTCCTTGGCGAGCGCCTTGCCAACCTCATCACGCCGACCCGCAACGACCACCTTGGCTCCCTTCTTCGCGAAGGCGACGGCGGCGGCGCGCCCGATCCCGGTGAGTCCACCGGTAATCAAAACTACTTGACTGCTCATTCTACGATCTCCTTGGTGTGTGCCGCCGCTAATCGGACAGCACTTCGATAAAGTTAAGCTGGCTATTTCTCTGCGCCGGCGGAAGCCGCAGCACTCGTTAACATCTCAGGGGCGTAAGCCGGATAGTCGGTGTAGCCGCGGGCATCAAAGGTATAAAAGGTGTTGCGATCGTAATCGCTCAGCGCCAATCGATTCTTTATGCGGCGCGGTAGATCAGGGTTCGAGACAAAGTAACGTCCGAAGGAAACCAGGTCGGCGTCGCGCTTCTCAACAATCGCTTCCGCGCTATCAGGCTCAAAGCCACCTGCTGCGACGATGCGGCCCGTGAAGATGCCGCGAAAATACTCCGCAGCAATCGGTGCTTGGCCTTGCGCAACAACCACGTTGCCACGCACTCTGGGTTCGATGATGTGAAGATAGGCAAGTCCGAAACGGTTAAGGTGGCGCGCCACATACGTAAACAGCGTCTTGGGATCGCTATCAAACATTCCATTCCATCGTCCATCGGGGCCGATTCGCACGGCGACACGGTCCGCGCCCCACACGGAAGTCATCGCTTCGACGACTTCGAAGAGCAGGCGCGTACGATTCTCGTGGCTTCCGCCATAGGCATCAGTTCGCTTATTGCTGCCGTTCTGAAGAAACTGATCGATGAGATAGCCGTTAGCTGCGTGCAGTTCTACGCCGTCGAATCCGGCCTGCTTGGCGTGCGATGCTGCGCGACGATAGTCCTCTACGATTCCCGCAATCTCAGATAACTGAAGTTCCCGGTGGGGAGACGGCTGAACCCAACCGCTTGGTGTTGAGGTTAAATGCGACGGACTATTCCAATAATCGGCATTGACGGATGCGGAAACGGGCTCGGACCCGCCGGTGACAGAGATATGTGAGGATCGGCCGGTGTGCCACAACTGAGCGAACATGACACCGCCCTTGGCGTGAACGGCCGCCGTTATCCTCCTCCAGCCTTCTACCTGTTTGCGGGAGTAGAGGCCTGGTGCGCCGAGCCACCCGCGCGCGCTCATCGATATCGTGGACGCCTCACCGATGATCAGGCCGCCCTCCGATGCGCGTTGAGAGTAGTACTCGACCATCAGGTCATTGGGAACATCGTTCGGCAGGTCAGCGCGGGAACGAGTGAGCGGCGCCATGACAATACGATGCGCGACATTTACCGCGCCAATTGAGATGGGGGAGAAGAGCTTGGACATAAGGCCTCGATTAGTGACAACGACTGTGAACGTCAGCTTCGACTCGAAAGCTGAATGCAATCCTATTCACTATTCGATCCGAGATAATCGGGCCGATGAGAACAAGTGATCGGACTTCGCGTTCCAGAAACAATGTGGCTGGATCGACATGGGGTGCCCAGCCGAGGGTCCCCGGGGTTAGACCATGAGTTCTATGCGGTCATGGCGACCGCGTGTATGGATGCAAGCCTTTCACGAGGGGGCTCGGAGCTCGTCAATGACAGGTGCGAGGCCATGAAATCGACAAAGGCTCGCACCTTGGGCGATAGGTAACGGCTCGAGGGCCACAAGGCGCGAAATCGACCGGTATGTTCGGTAAAGGCAGGAAGCACTTGGACGAGTACCCCATCTTGGAGCTGTTTGCGCACCGCAAAGTCTGGTAAGCACGCGATGCCGAGTCCGCCTTCCGCCATGGTAATCAGCGGCTCAATAGTGCTGGCAACCGCGGTAACCGGCAATTGGAACTCGGAGCTATCATCCGTTGACACCAATGGCCACTGCTCAAGTTTGCCGACGGACGGGAACTTATGATGCAAGCAGGCGTGGTGCATCAGGTCTTCCGGGTGCGTAGGTGTGCCGGCCCTTTTCAGATAGGCCGGCGCTGCAACCAGCTGGAGCGAAAAAGTGCTCAATATGCGTGCCGTGAGGCGAGAATCGATGCTTTCCCCCGTACGCACCACTACGTCGAATCCGTCTTCAATCACATTAACCAGCTTGTCAGTGAAATCCAGATCCAACGTGATCTGCGGGTAGGCTACGAGAAATCGGCTGATGACCGGCATGAGCAGCGTTCCGACCATGGGCAGGCTCACTCGGAGAAGTCCGAGCGGAGCCTTTTTTGTAGAGGCCAATTCCTGCTCGGCGGTGTCAATTTCGAAAAAAATCCGCCGACAACTCTCCAAATATAGGACGCCTTCTGGCGTCAAAGTAATGCTGCGCGTGCTGCGATGAAAAAGGCGCACACCCAGCCGCTCCTCTAGTCGAGCAATTGTCTTGCCGATCGCGGACGGAGATACCCCCAGCTGGGTGCCCGCTTCGGTGAAGCTGCGAGCATCTGCAGCTCGAACAAACACGCTCATTGAGGCGAGATTATCCATGTGCTCTGCTCCCAGACCGTTAACGGTTGCCCTGGGTAGGTTCGAGGCGGAACAAGGCAACCTGCGGCGCCTCGCTGAGCCACGTCTTGCTCACCGACCAGCCGCCATCCGCGGCCAGTGACGTGAACGTTTCTACCGTGAATTTATGCGAATTTTCGGTGTGCAGCGGT
>WNFQ01001043.1_pt3 | contig 33514 bp, 36 predicted proteins | sample 5400171 | NCBI WGS metagenome assembly WNFQ01 (sample SAMN13153356, study PRJNA577476) | soil metagenome | isolation source: 20 cm soil under Madrone tree | place: USA:California | collected 2016-06-14
CATACACCAAGGCGCCAAAAGTGACGAGGTAAGAGCCATCGTGGAGGAGAAGTCGGCGTCGCCGGCGCAGAAGAAGATTCGCGAGATCAACTCCGGCTTCTATGCATTCGCGGTCAAACCATTGTTCCAACACATCAACGACTTGAAAACCGACAATGCTCATCGCGAGTATTACCTGACCGACATGGCAGGCGTCTTCAACAAGGCTAAAGCGCGCGTGGTCTCGACGAAGACCTCCCGCCCTTCTGAAATCCTCGGCAGCAACACCCGCGCTGAGATGATGGAGATTGACGGTCTGGTTCGCATGGCGAAGTGTCAGCAACTCATGACCGGCGGCGCCAGCATCTTCTTTCCACAGACGTGCGTAGTCGACGCCGATGTCGAGGTGGGGGCGGATACCGTCATCGAGCCGTTCGTGCAGTTACTGGGGAAGACGCGCATCGGGAGCGACTGCCGCATTCGCTCTTACAGCGTCATCAGCAATTCAGAGATCGGCGACGGCGTGACGGTTCGTCCGGGGTCCATTATGGATGAGGCGCGCGTGGCCAACGGCGCGATCATTGGCCCCTATTCCCACCTGCGACCGGGCAGCGACATCGGCGAAGGCGCGCACGTGGGAAATTTTGTGGAGACCAAGAAGATCAGGTTGGGGAAGGGTTCGAAGGCGAACCACCTGACGTACCTGGGCGACGCTGAGATCGGCGCCGGAGTGAACCTAGGCGCGGGGACCATCACCTGCAACTACGACGGCGTGCGCAAGCACAAGACCGTGATCGAGGACGGGGTGTTCGTCGGCAGCGATAGCACGCTGGTAGCGCCGGTGAAGATTGGCAAAGGCGCGTATGTGGGGGCGGCGTCGTGTATTACGAACGATGTCCCGGAGGATGCGCTGGCAATCGGGAGGGCTCGGCAGACGGTGAAAGAAGGATGGGCTCGAGCCAAGCGGGAGGCGATGACTGCGCCAAAAAAATAATTCACCACAGAAACACAGAGGCGCAGCAGATTTGGGCTTCTTTGAGGGTAATGTGTCGTTTCGGGTGTCCCTACGGGACACAGTGTTGTCTCCATGTGTACCCGGCGATGAATCGCCGGGCTATTTCGAGTCGGCCCTCGCGGGGCTTGGGCCCGAAACTTGCTTCGGGCGTTGATCGTCAAAACAAGAAGGCACAGAGCCCAGAAACTCTGTGCCTCTGCGTCTCTGTGTCTGTCTGGTGAACTGAACTCCTACTTCGAAACCGCCGCGAACAAATCCGATTTCATCAAAGCCTGGAACTGTTTGTCGTCGGTCTTGAAGTGCAATTGCAGCTTGGAGCTGTCAGAATCGACCGTCAAAGCATCAATCGCCACTTTCTCTACCGGGCTGGCGTTCATCTTCTTGTACAGCATACCCGCCTTGACCAGGGACGACATCGTGGCTGCGGTCATGGAGTCGGATGTGATCACGTCCAGATTGAAGTTGACCCCGCTGGAAAAATCCATGGTGTAGCGCGAACCAATCAACCGCTTCTTCACCGTTTCGTAGTCAGCCACTTTGGCGGCGTCGCCCAGGGCCGAGCGCATCATGTTCTGCGTGCCCTGTTGATCAAGCAAGCTCCACACGGGTGAGCCATCCACCGCCGCCATCATGTCGGCCATCTGCGAGTTTGAATCCAGCGTTGGGATCATGCCATCGCGGGCATCGAGCGAACCTTTAACGGCGCTGTCGTCACCGAACAACAATGTGTTCTCGTCGAGGAAGGTCATCATCATGCCGTTGCCCATGGCGTAGATGTCGGAAGTGCGATACTTTGTGGGCATGATTTTCTTCAGCTTCATGCGCTTCAGGACGACTTTCGACGAGAACGATCCCTGCGCCATACCGACGACCTTAACGCCCTGCTTCCCCAGGCGATAGGCGGCGAACGTGAGCTGGTCGACGTCGCGCTCGGAGTCGATGCCGACGCCCTTTAGCGCGGTTTCGAATTGCTTAAGGCTCTCGGGCAAAACCTGCTCCTTCAGCGCCTCGGCGGTCGGGGAGTTATGCAGCGCGCGGTAGTCAACCGAGATGATCTGCTGAATGTCTGAGGGGATCACCACGCGGGAAGAACTGCCAAGGGGCATCGCCCAAGCAGCCGTGCCAACCAGCAGGATAGACGTCAAAGTTTTCAGTATCTTCATAGGTACCTCTGGGAATACACACTTGGATGCCAAATCGGCCCGTCGCGTTAACCCGGAAAGGATCAATTGTATGCCCGCGAGGGGCGCACGGGCACACACCAAAGTACAGGGAGGATGGTGACAAATCGGACACCCGGTCCGCAACTTAGAAGGTTGTGGAGCGACGGGCGTCCCCGCCCGTCGGCCTTTGCCACAATATCAGGACCGTAGCGCCGCAGCCTTGTTCCGTATCTCCACGGCAAATGCCGCATCCTTCATGGATTGTAGATTAATGTCGACGTTCGCCAACGCCCCCTCGATCGCCGCCTTCGCCAACGCCGAAGCAGTCGTCAAGTCCGACTTCATGCTGGGATTGGTCATTGGCCCCAGCTTCGCCGCGAGCTCGGCCACTTCTCGCGCCTGTTCAGCAACGCTCAGCGGCACGCGGGTTGCTTGCCTCAGGGCAGCGTCGATAATGACGTCACCATCCGTGGATTCGCGCCCCTGCTTGTAGGCGTTCATCACGGCGTTGTAGGACTCGGCGTCGGCATCGATGGCGGCCTTCAATTCCTCGCGCAGCTGAGCGAGGCGGGCAATCACGGTACTCAGCTGGCTCTGGTATTGCAAGTAGGCTTTCTTTCCGCGCGACATTGCGGCAACCATGTGCGCGAGGCCCGCGGCCATTGCGCCGGCAGCGGCCGCTGCGCTGCCTCCGCCGGGGGTTGCAGTAGGCGCGGCCAGTTGTTCAAGGAACGGCTCGACGCCCGCGCGCAGTCCGCCCACGGCCATCTTGCCGCTCATCACGGCGGCTAGCCGGTTCTCAAGAATCAGAGATGAATCGAAATTCTCGACTTGAAGAAACCACTCGGCTGCCTGCTCGAGGGCCTTCTTCGGGATCAATCCGACGATCTCGCTGGAGACCGGCATCACTCCATAGCGCGCCGCTTCTCGCTTTACATATTCAAAGACGCGGTGGACCGAAGTCTGCTCGAAGTCGGTCAGGTTCATCGAGACCTGCGCGAGGCCTCGCACGAGGAAGCCCGCGCCCTTCACGAAACGGAATCCGCCACTTGAGAAGCGCACGGCTTTGGCGATTTTCTTGGCGATGTCTACATCGGTTGTATTCAGAAAGACGTTATAGGCGATCAGAAACTTGCGCGCGCCCACCACGGTTGCGCCGGCGGTGGGATGCACGCGGGGATCGCCATAGTCTGGCTTGCGCGCCGGGTTGGTGGCAATCTCGTCACGAATTCCCTCGAACTGGCCACGGCGGATGTTCTCGAGGTTCGCACGCTCGGGCGTGGTCGCCGCCGCTTCGTACAGGTAGACGGGGACCTGGTGGCGCTTCCAGATTTCTTCCCCCACGTGTCGGGCCATCGCCACGCAGTCTTCGATGGTCACGCCATCGATGGGGATGAACGGCACCACATCGGCCGCACCCATACGCGGATGAGCTCCCTGGTGTTTGGTGAGGTCGATGAGTTCGGCGGCCTTGCCCACCCCGCGAATCGCCGCTTCCTGGATCGGCTCGCGCTCGCCCGCCAGCGTGATCACGCAACGGTTGTGGTCGGCGTCCATCTCGCGATCAAGCAGGTACACGCCGGGAATCCTCATCGCGTCGACGATGGCGTCAACTCTCGTGTTGTCACGGCCTTCAGAAAAATTAGGGACGCATTCGACCAGGGTGGACATAGGGAGGAAGAATATAAGCTGAGTTGCTAGGAGGCAACTCGCGACCAGCTGATTGGGATCTTCCCCTACACGAGACTTTAACCGCGAAAGACGTAAAGACCACACCAAGGTCGCATAAGAAATTCATTCGCGATCTTTGCGGCCTGCTTTGCGATCTACGCGGTTAAAAGCTCTCAATGCCCGTCTTGACAACCACCGCGTCCCAAGCGCAGATTAGACCGCATGCCAGCTCCCCGCCTGCCCCTCGCCGGCCGCGGCTTCACTTGAAACTAGGCCTCCAAACGCCCGTCGGTCGTTTCCGCCATCGTTTCTGAACCACCGTCACACCTGCATAGAAAGGATTGTGCATGCTGCGCCGAACTCTCGCAGTGCTTGCTCTCCTCGCCGTGTCCCTTGCCGCCCAGGCTCAGAAAGAACGACACTTCGCCTTCCACTATGCGTTCACTGTAAAGGACGTGCCTGCCGGGAGGGAAGTCCGCGTCTGGTTCCCGCAGGCGCATTCCGACGCTTTTCAGAGCGTCACCGTGCTGAGCAAAGAAGGCGATCTAAAGCTTCGCCCGGAGCAAGAGGGCGAATACAAGAATGTCCTCCTCTATGCGGAAGAAAAGAAGGCCAGTCGAGCCGCCTACAAATTCGCCGTTGATTACGACATCATTCGCCGCGAGCATGTGGAACTGGTGAACGGCAAACTTGCGCCCGACGTCCGCCCGGAAAAAGTCCCGCAGCCGATGCTCGCGCGGTATCTAGAGCCCGACCGGCTCGTCCCCACCAGCGGCTTGCCTGCGCAACTCGCGGTCGAGGAGACCAAGGGCGCCGCAACGCAGCTCGACAAGGCACACGCGATTTATGAGTACGTCTTCCGCACCATGCGTTACGACAAAAGCGGCACCGGCTGGGGCCACGGGGACACGCTGTGGGCCTGTGATTCGAAACGCGGCAATTGCACCGATTTCCATTCCGTATTCATGTCGATGGCGCGATCGCAGCAAATTCCAGCGCGCTTCGAGATTGGCTTCCCCCTCCCGGCGGACAAGCATTCGGCCGAGATTCCCGGTTACCACTGCTGGTCGGAGTTCTATGTCGACCAAGCCGGATGGGTTCCCATCGACATTTCCGAAGCATGGAAGCACCCGGAGAAGCATGACTACTTCTTTGGCGCACACGATGTGAACCGCGTGCAGTTCTCGATGGGACGCGACTTGAAACTGAGTCCGCCGCAGGCCGGGGCGCCACTCAATTACTTCGTGTATCCCTACGTGGAGATAGACGGGAAGGAGTACTCCAACGTGTCAGTAGATTTCTCGTTTCACGACCTGGAACCGCCGGGGGCGAAGACTGCGGCGCTGCGATAGAGAGTATCTGGAATCGAAGTGTAGCAACGTCCGCCGAGCGTTACTCTCACGAAGCATTCTCCGGCAATCACTTCTTCGCGAGAAACCGCCCGATCCCCAAACGAACCTGGAAGGTGTTGATGCCCGGATTGAAGTTGGCCAATCCGGCGTTGGAGATGTGCATGTAGCGCGCCTCGACGCTCCAGCCGTACCTGGGTCCGAGCAGATGGACGCCAAACACACCGCTGGTCGTAAAGTTCACGGTGTTCGTGGCCCTGGGAACGTTGTGGTTGGTGAACAGCGTTCCACCATCGAGTTCGAGATAGGGAACGAGCGAACTCCGAGTGGCAAAATTCCACTTGAGGTCAATGGGGTTGAAGCCCACGCCATAGGCAGTGTTGGCTGGCTGAAAGATGAGAAACATGGGTACTGCATCGACGGCGTACTCGAACCTTCCTTTCAGGAACCCGGGCCCATGAGGCCGGCTCAGAACCCAGCCGTAACGCAGACCCAGATTCCAGACGCCGGTGTTCTTCGTCCCGCCGGGTACGGCGTATCCGCCTCCCGTCCAGACCTGGATTTCGCGGCCGCCATGTTCCGGACCTTGCTGGGCGAGAATTAGCGGAGGGCAGAGCAGCAGGCAAAACACGAGGCAGACGCACCGAACGTCGAATACGGCTCGCGGGGCCGAGGTGGGCATGGGATCAAGGACGTCGAAGTCGTCACAATACAAGAAACCTGCGGGCCCTGACAAACTCATGCAGTGTCGGCCAGGCTCCTCCCCAAGGTCCGCCGCAGGCCCTCGGCGTAGTCCACCGGTTCCTGATAGCCAAGCTGGTGCCGGATGCGGCTGGTGTCGTAGGCAATGTCGTGTTGGTAGTGGACATAATTCTCGTCGGCGGGAAGCCCGCTAGCGGGTAACCCGCGCAACCGTTCCTCGACCGTAGGGGTGTACGCTTCGCCGACGTTGTAGATGCGGCCTCCGGCTGCGGGGTGAGTGGCGGCCAGAGTGATCGCTGCCGCCACATTCTCGACATATCCATGGGTCCAGCGCCATCGCCCATGATGCCGCGCTCCGTACATGGTGCTCAGGTCGGCGTTTGTTCCTGGACCGTACACCTTGGGCAACCGCAGCACGGTTCCCCGAGAGGTCCGGGCAACCTCGAACGGCGCGCTCCACCAAGAGCTTTTCGTAGTCCCTCATCCATTCCTTGTCAGGCAACGATTGCGAACGATAGGGGTAGAGCACAGTCCGCAGCGGCGAATCCTCGGTGAGTAAGCCCGCCTGGACTGGACCGGCTTCCAGGCCGGTGAAACAAGCGTACGCACGGTAGACATCTCCGCTGCTAGCGACCACCAGGCGCCGCGCTTTGCCGGCAAACGCTCGCACCGCCGCCTCAGCATCGGCCTCTGTCATGGCGATCATGTGAATGACGACGTCGGGTGGATCGGTCAGCAGTTCTGGCGGGAAATACCCGACTGGGATCGCGGCGCGTGCGTCGTGCATGTGTCGGACCGCCGGGGTCAGCTCGCATTCGGTTTGGCCGCGATGGTAGACCGTGACTTCATGGCCTGCGCCGGCTAGCTGCTGGACGACGTGACGGCCGATAGGTCCGGTGCCACCGATGACTAGAATGTGCATGAGTCGAGTCGTTTCCCTAACACTGTTATCGCCGAGCGAGGGCCGTGGTCGGTGGCGAAACTGCCATGCGAGATGCGGGGCGCGGTCCGCCAGCGGTGGGATCCTTCGACTCCGTTGGGCTGCGCCTCACTCCGCTCAAGATGACACGCTGTTTTAGCCCAGCCCCAAGCCGCCGTCGACGGCCATGATCTGGCCGGTGATGAAATGCGGGGCGGTCGCGAAAAACTTCACGGCCTCGGCAATCTCTTCGCCGGTGCCATTTCTGCGCATCGGGGTTTGGCGAGCCATGCGTCGCATGAAAGGTTTGGCCTCCTTCTCACCGAGATCGATCATTCCGGGGGCCACTGCGTTCACGGCAATCTCGGGGGCCAAAGCCTTAGCCATCACCTTGGTCAGCATATGGAGAGCGGCTTTCGAAGAGCAATAGTGCGCATGAGTTGGCCACGGCAGCAATCCGCCCAACGAACCCATATTGATGATCTTGCCGCGACGCTCGCGAAGAGCTGGCAATGCTTCACGCGTTACCAAAAACGGCCCGCGGGTATTCGTGGCAAAGATCGCGTCCCACTGCTTCAGGCTGATGCTTTCAAACTCGACGGTTTCGTAGTTCGCGGCATTGTTGACAAGGATGTCGATCCCGCCGAGCTCGCGCACCGATTCCTTAATTGTGGCCTTAACGCTCCTCTCGTTGGTGACATCGCACCGCAGAGCGAAAGCCCGCACGCCGATGGAAGCCAGATCGATCACGGTGTGCTGGGCTTCACGAGCAGAGTGGTTGAAGGTGATAGCCACGTCGGCACCCGCCCGCGCCAGCGCCAACGCACTCGCCCGCCCCAAGCGTTTCGCACCCCCCGTTATCAGCACGGTCTTGCCCAGCAACGGGGTCTCAACACTCTTTCGCATGGATGGGATTGTAGCGCTTCGGTGCGCATCTCACGGTTGGCCAAAGGCTTTCTGCCGCTCCTTTTCTGGACGCGAGCAAATGTAATTTTGTCTGAACAATGGCAACCGCGCCGGGAAACCAGCTACTATTTATCTATCCAGGGCAAGAGGCTTTCGGACTGCCGAGGCGCCACATGGTACGTTCCATGGTGTGGATCGCGGACCCTGACTTCCACGGCTGGATTTGCTCGGACTGCGAGTGGAATTCTGCGATCCCTACGCTCTTAGAGGATCCCGAGGCCAGGAGCGCTTTTGACCGGCTCGCTTCCGGAAAGTTCCGCGGGCACAACTGCGCGGAACATCCTGCTCGGAATGCGTCCAATCGTCCGGCCAGCCTGACGGAACGCATGCGAACCCTCGTGAAGCGAGGCTACAAGCCCAAGGATGCCGCCGAGCTGGTCTTGCAGGAAATCAGTCTGGAGTTCCGGGAGCAGAAAGGGATTGTCAAGCAGGCGGAAGCGGAAGCTGTGGAGTTTCTCCGCCGAGTACGCGAGGGAATTATTTGAGAGCGACTTCAGTCTCCAGCCGCTGCCGCCGCGGCTCGTGTCAGGAGGCGCGGTTCGGGTTCCGCGATCGCTTCACGCCCCATCATTTCTGTAAACGCGGTAAACACGACTGGATCCCACCAGCCGCGTTTTACCTCGTCTTCCATGATCTCCAAAGCCTCGGCCGGAGGCAAAGCCTTCTTATAAGGACGCGCGGTAGTGAGTGCATCATAGACGTCCACGACTTGCAAAACACGGGCCGCAATCGGAATGGCGTTTCCCTTCAGACCGTCCGGATACCCGGTGCCGTCGAGCTTCTCGTGATGGTGGCGGATAATGGGCAACACCAGCTGGAACGATTTCAGCGGCGCGCAAATTCCTTCTCCGACCAAGGGATGCCGCTGCACGCACTTGCGCTCTTTGGCGGTGAGCTTGCCGCGCTTGAGCAGGATATGGTCGGGCACCGCGACTTTTCCAATATCGTGCACCACGCCGGCGCGACGAAGCGCTTTGATCTGCGTAGCTTCTAGCCCGATGAATTCACCCAGGCGCGCCGAGAGTTCCGCCAGCCGCTCACAATGTCCTTCGGTATAGGGGTCTTTGCCTTCGATGCTGCGCGCCAGGGCAAGCAGCACAGACTCGGCCCGATCGAGCTCGTCGGTATAAGCCTTTTGTTTGAGCAGCGAGCGCACCCGTGCCAGCAACTGCTCACGGTCGACCGGTTTGGTCAAGAAATCATCCGCGCCCGCTTCGATCCCCGCCACACGGTCGGCGGTCGCGCTCAGCGCGGTAATCAGAATGACCGGAATCAGCCGGCTGTCCGCGTCGTCCTTGATGTGTCGGCAAACGTCGAAGCCGGTCATGCGAGGCATCATCACATCCAGGAGCAGGAGATCGGGTCGAGAACGACGAAATTCCGCCAGCGCAGCCTCACCATCGGGTGCCGTCCTTACGTCGAAGCCCTCGAGCAATAACAGGCCCTCGAGCGCGGACAGGCTGGACTCGTGGTCATCGGCAATCAAAATCGTTTCGGGCATGGCTGGACGGTCGGGATACCCACCTAGTGGTCCACATTCTGCCCCAAATCGGCGCGCGGGCCACGAGTACGTCCGTACTACACCTCCGGATTACCGTTTCCTTCGCGTATCTCGGGTTTTTACCCCCATCGGCTCGGGTATTCGCGGGCTCTCGGTTGCTTGAAAAACGCACAGAAACTGCTACACTCCCGCTTTATGGACCTACCCCGCCAAGTCCTGGTTTACACACGCAAGGGTTGCCACCTGTGTGAAATCGTGAAGGAGAGCATCGTGAAGCTGGCCCGGCGCGGCGGCTTCGTATGGCGAGAAGTCGACGTCGACGCCGATGAACAGCTTCGCCGCCAGTTCAACGACGAAGTCCCCGTGGTTTTCATCGACGGCCGCAAGGCATTCAAGTACCGCATGGACGAGCAGGAATTCTTGCGGAAGCTAGTCAGCTTCTAATTATCTGGTTGTCTCAGCTCACTACGATATGTGAGGCCTGAACTGAGGTCTCGGGGCTACCGCTAGTGGTTACCTGAAACAACCAGATAATTAGAAGTCAGCTAGACAGGTCGGGCCGCCATCTTCGGCGGCTATTGCGTGGGCGTTCTGCCCGGTTTCAGCTTGATCCAGCGGCTGTGTTGGTGCGAACACACCTGTCCATTCCCTGACACTCTGGCGAGTCATCCCTGTCGCCAAGTCCCAGACTTTCAACGGCCCCTCCACGGCGAAGGACCTGCTGTGGAACTCCTGACACAACCTCAAGGAGGCCGATCCCGTGATTCGTCAAATCGCCGCGCTGGTTTTTATCTTCGTCTGCACCACCGTTGCCTGGATGATTCTAGGCACCACTATCTTCTCGCGCACCTATTCCAGCAATCAGCAGCTGGAGGGCCGCGTCGCATCTACCTGGGGCGTCCTGCAGGAACAATCTCCGCCCAGCGCCACTTACAAAAAGATCGAGGTCTCAACGGTGACTGAGCAGCAAGCGGGAAAGATCAGCACCCGCAACGACAAGGTGGAGCGCTATTTTCCCTTGCAGCTTGACGCCAGCAAGATCGGCGTCAAGCTGCAGCTTGATCATCGCCAGAAGGGTTTGCTGTGGTATTCGACCTACGCGGTTGACTTTGCCGGTGAATACAAGTTCCGCAACGATACCGCCGAGCCCCAAATTGTCAGATACCACCTCGCCTTCCCGGCGCAGCGTGCCGTCTACGACGGGCTGGTGATGGAAGTCGACGGCCAGAAAATTCCCATTACGGCCAATGAACAAGGCGCTTGCGTCGAGGCTATGCTGGCTCCCGGCGAGACCGCGACCCTGCGCACTGCATACCGCTCCCAAGGTCTGAACAGTTGGCGCTACAAACTGGGCGACGGCATTGCACACGTCAACAACTTCGTGCTTAGCATGACGACGAATTTCAAAGACATCGACTTCGCCGACGACACGCTCTCTCCCTCCGAGAAGCAACGCACCTCGGACGGGTGGCAGCTCACGTGGCGATATTCCAATTTGCTCTCGGGATTTCAAATCGGCATGACCATGCCGGAAAAGTTGCAGCCCGGTCCCCTGGCCGGACAGATCAGCTACTTCGCTCCCGTCTCCCTGTTCTTTTTCTTCTTTCTGATGTTCATCCTCAATACATTGCGCAACCTCGATCTGCACCCGTTGAACTACTTCTTCCTGGCGTGCGCCTTTTTCGCCTTCCATCTATTGCTCGCCTACCTGGTGGACCACATCTCGATTCACGCGGCCATGGCAATCGCGTCAGTCGTATCGATCGCTTTGGTGGTGAGTTATCTCAGGCTGGTGGTGGGTATTCGCTTCGCGGCCCTTGAGGCCGGCACCGCACAGCTGATTTACCTGATCCTGTTTTCGTATGTGTTTTTCTGGAAAGGATTCACCGGTCTGGCGATCACCATCATCTCGATTGTGACTCTGTTTGTGGTGATGCAGGCGACCGGACGGGTTCGCTGGTCGGAGCGGCTGAAGGCGCCGACTTCGGTACCGGTTCCGGGCAACCTATAAGCTTTGGATGTGTGCGGAATGAACTGGAGTGCGCTTTCAGACCAGAATGAGCTGCTTTTTGATTTTCATCGCCCTTGGTCTCGTCGGAACTGCGGTGTTGCTATGGAAATGTGCCGCCCCTCGATCAAAGGTTTGCACGTCACTGATGCGAACGACGGCGGCGGGAGCCTGCCTCGGCGCTGTCCTTATTCTCCTCGTGTTTCTGTTTCAGCACGCAATGTGCGGCGAGTATGTCCTTCCCCAAGCGATGTCTCCCCGACAAATAGAGACAGGCCCGCGTCACGGAATTTGATTGTGGAGCAACGAACCCGTTTACAAGCTCAGTGGAGGTGCGCTGATCGGGCTCTTGGACGTCCGTCTTCACAATCGAGGGATGATCCCCGTTCCATCCAAATTGAGTGGACAGATATAGCCGGGAACTCGCGATCTGCCACCCTGAACTCAGGCGCGACCCGGAAGCGTATGAGTGCCTCTCAAGTTGGAGCGACGTGCGAATCAAATGCGAGGTATACACATCTCCCGACATAAGTCTCAAAACCTTGCCTGAGCCGGATCGCTGGGGATGGTAACGGTCTTGTCCCCCTTTCCGCTACAATCTAGCCGCCCATGTTGCGCACCGAGCTCTACGCCGACCCGTCCGGCCGGTTCGTCCACAACGTCATTCTGGACTCCAGCCGGAAGTTCGCCAATAAGACCGCGTTGATTGATGCATCCCTGAACCGGCGTTTCACCTATGCGGAATATGGCGAGATCGTGGAAGGACTGGCGCGCGGGCTCGTGGCTGCCGGCCTTCGCCCCGGCGAAGTGGTGGCGATCTTTCTTCCGAACTCGTGGGAGTTTGCCGTAACCTATCACGCCGCGACGCTGGCCGGCGGAATCCCAACGCTGCTGAATCCGACCTATCGCGAGCGCGAAGTGCGCTACCAATTGGAGAATTCAGGTGCAGCTTTTCTGGTAAGCGACGGCGCCATTCTCGGCGAAATCAACCTCGCCGGACTGACCACACTGCGCCGTGTTTACAGCACGCGTCAGCATCACAGCGGTGGTGAGCCCTTCGCCGACCTTCTGCGCACCACTACTGCCACCCTTCCCACACCGGACAAGCCTGCGAACGAAACGCTCGCGGCACTTCCCTACTCAAGCGGCACTACCGGACTACCGAAGGGAGTGATGCTGTCGCACCACAATCTGGTCGCCAACATTTACCAACTGGTTGGCCCAAACGGAACCGCGATCAATGGCGACGACACCCTGCTCTGCTTCCTGCCGCTCTACCACATCTACGGACTCAACGTCGGGCTGAACCCGATTCTGACGCTGGGCGGGACGCTCGTGCTGATGCCGCGCTTCAACGTACAACAACTAGGCGGCCTGCTTGTTTCTGAGCGCGTGACCACGATGCCCGTTGTCCCACCCGCGTTGAACGCGCTGAGCCAGGCCGCCGACGCCGGGCAGTTTCCGAGGGATCATCGATTGCACTGGGTGAAGTCTGGAGCCGCGCCGCTTGCCCCGGAATTGGCGCGACGCTTCACGGCGCTCACCGGAGTACTGGTGTGCCAAGGGTACGGTATGACGGAGGCCTCGCCAGTCACGCACGTCGGCTATCTGGAGCCGGAACTCTACAAGCCCGAATCCATCGGCCAGCCACTGGTGCAGACCGAGTGCCGCGTGCTCGATGTGAATGATCGCGAAGTCGGCTGCGGATCGCCCGGCGAACTCGTGATGCGGGGCCCGCAATTCATGCTGGGATACTGGAAGGAACCACAGGCCACCGCTTCGGTGCTGCGGGATGGGTGGTACTGGTCCGGAGACGTGGTGTGCCGGGACGAGCACCACTTTTTCTACGTGCTCGACCGCAGCAAGGAGATGATCAAGTACAAAGGCTTCCCGGTGGCTCCAGCGGAGGTGGAAGCCGTGCTGATGGAACACCCGGCGGTGAGCGATTGTGGAGTGGTCGCACGCCCCAACCTGGAAGCAGGCGAGATTCCCTGTGCCTTTGTCGTCCTACGTGAGGGTCAGGCCTCCGACGATACGATGAAGCAGTCGCTCTGTAGCTTCGTCGCCGATCGCCTCACCCACTACAAACAGCCGCGTGAGGTCCATTTCGTGGAAGCGGTGCCGCGCACTCCGTCCGGAAAAATCCTGCGCAGGGAGCTGAGAAAGACTCTCGCTTGATTGTGGAGCGACGGGCGTCCCCGCCCGTCGGCGCGGTGCGAGTCCGCGCTAGCGTCAACTGCCACCACTCAGTACTTATTCGTGATGCACCGCCAATGCTACACTCGCCACAGTCATGCGGACGGACATCCTCCCCCTATGTGACAAGCATTTCCGGACCATGGAAGCCTGCATCGCTCCGTACAACGCTGACTATTCCATCGATTTTTTCCGGTGTACCGACAAGTTCTGCGGACGCTGTTTCGGGGAGAGAGTCGGCTACGTCACACCGCAACGAAATCAGGCCCCAACGATCGCGCCGGACCAACCCCGCTGCGATTTCCACGGCCGCCCGATGTTCATCATCAGCCTCGACCGCCAGCGCAACCACGTGACGTACGCCTGCACGGAACCGGAGTGCTACCAGCGCGTGCTGAAGACTTGAAAGCTGCTATATTGAAGCGCATCACGAAATTTATCGGGAACGATTCCCTCCATGACTTCCCTATCTCGCCGTTCGTTCGTAGCCATGTCTGCGATGCTGCCGTGGGCATTTGTCCGGGCGGCGGCGTCCGGCTCAATACCGGTGGGCCTCGAACTTTATTCCGTTCGCGAGACGCTGAAGAAGGATCTGGAGGGAACAGTGCGCGCGGTCGCGCAGATGGGATACCAGTGCGTGGAGTTCTACGCGCCCTACTTCGAGTGGACCGAGACCCAGACCAAGCAGATGCGAAAGCTATTAGACGATCTGGGCATCCGCTGCTATTCGACCCACAACGACGAGACGTACTTCAATTCCGAGAAGATCAATCGTGCCCGCGACCTCAACCTCATTCTGGGTTGCAAATACGTGGTGCTGGCGCACGCCGACCCGAAGCCCGCACCCGACGGTTGGAAGGGGGTGGCCGACGAATTGAATGCCGCTGCCGACAAACTGGAGCCGTCAGGACTGAAGGTGGGCTATCACAATCATCAGGCAGAGTTCACGGCTTCCATGGGTCAGCGTCCGATCGAGATCCTGGCCAAAAGTACGAAGCCATCGATCGCCCTCCAGCTAGATGTCGGCACGTGTCTGGAAGCAGGTGGGGATCCGGTCGCGTGGATCAAGGCCAATCCCGGACGCATCCGCTCCATTCACTGCAAGGACTGGTCGCCCGAGGTGGGTAAGGGATATCGGGTTCTGTTTTCCGAGGGCGTGGCGCCCTGGGCAAACATATTCGCTGCCGCCGAGAGCGTTGGAGGAGTGGAGTACTACCTAGTCGAGCAAGAGGGCAGCCGGTTTTCCGAACTCGAGACCGTGAAGAAGTGCTTGGAAAACTTCCGCGCGAAGAAGCCTGCCTGAACGTGCCGCGGGAGAGTCCTCTCATTGCCTGCATGAACCCCAACCGCCGAAGCTGGGGTCATCATGCCAGACGTGCCCGCGCTTAGAGTCGCCCCTTCAAACCCTACTTCTTGTCGGGAACCGTCTCGGGGGCCTTATCAGCAGCTTTGTCTGTCTTGGGCTGAATCGACATCAACTCGACTTCAAAGATCAAAGCGGAGTCTGGCTGGATGTCGGCACCCGCACCGCGCTCGCCATACGCCAGGTCAGGCGGAATGAAGAGCTGCCATTTCGAGCCCACGGGCATCAACTGCAACGCTTCGGTCCAACCTTTAATCACACCACTGACCGGGAACGTGGCGGGTTGACCGCGTTTGAAGGAGCTGTCGAATTCCTTCCCGTTGATGAGCGTTCCCTTGTAGTTGCACACGACGCTGTCGCTCGCGGTAGGCTTGGGACCGTCGCCGGCTTTGAGAACCTTGTACTGCAAACCGCTGGGCAGGGCGACCACACCTTCTTTGCTTTTGTTCTCCAAGAGAAACGCATCGCCTTCGCTCTTGTTCTTTTCCGTCAAGTCCTTGAGCATGGCCGTCTGTTTCGCGCGGATCTGCGTGCTGAGGGCGGTCAGCGAAGCGCGCATGTCGTCTTCACTCATGAGCGGTTTGGCGCCAGAGATGCCGTCATTCATGCCGCGCAAAAGGATGGCAGTATCGACATCGATGGATTGGCTCTTCAGTTTGTTGCCTAAGTCCTGTCCGATGGCATAGCTGGTCTTGTCCTTATCGGTGGTAAGAGAAACAGGCGCCGACGGGGATTTTGTGGCGGCGGGCTTGCTGGTCGCGGTTTTGGCGGAAGTACCCGCTTTACCAGGCGCGGTGGTCGCTTTCGTGGGGGCGCTCGCCGGTGGCGTAGTGGCGGTCTGTGCGGAACATAGAATCATGCTGCTGGCAACGAGACCCACCAACAACGTCAGCTTCTGGCAAAGCTTCATAGAATTCAGCATAAGTTAATTATTGTACCGCCCTGGGCCGAATTGAGATATGACAGAAAAGTGCCATTGAGGCCCCTGTTTCCTTTGAATCCGGGCGCTACCTGCCATACAATCAACGCCGCATGGACGCGGAATTAGTCGTCGAACGGGTCTTCCCTGACTTCCAGGGGCAGGGTGTGCTTCGGCTGCGAGGCCCCCTTACCTACGACAATCTGCCGCTGTTTCAGAATGCCGTCCGCCGCGAGACCACGCCAACCTTGATCCTCGATCTGACAGAGGTTCCCTACATTGATTCGGCCGGGCTGGGATCGCTGGTGGGGACTTACGTTTCCAGTCACAAGGCCGGCCAGCAAGTCGTGCTGACCGGCGTCAATGAGCGGGTTGCCAAGCTGTTTCAGATTACGAAGGTGGAGCCGCTGTTCCTGACCTTTCCCAGCCTGGAGGATGCATTCCAGGCGCTCACTACCTCCGGCGAGGCATAGGCCCTTACTCCGGCTCGCGATGTCCGAAGTACTTGCGCACTCCAATCACGTTGTAGCGACCCCACGGCCCGTTCGTTCCCAGGTCCGCCTGGCCCAGATAGCGATCGCGTGCTCCGAAGCGCTGAAACAGGAAATGCTGCGAGACGCGTAACTCGAAACCGCGGCCCATCTCGATGCCCGCGCCCCATGAGCGTTCCCATCCGATTGCGGCAGGCGACCAGGTGTAAAGCGTCTGCGGGATATTCTTGCCGAAGACGAATGTCGGCGCTCCGAAAAAAAACAACCGTCGCAGCTGCGTGCGCGCGAAGGGCCGCACTTCGACATAGCCTGACAACAGATAGCGCGCGAACGCATTGCAGGGCGCATCTTTCCCGCCAAACTGGCCGGCATTGGCCGCGCACAAGTTCGGATCGGGCTCGTTGTGCGGAGGGGCCACATCAAACTGGCTGTAGCCCCAGATGAAATTCTTCGGGAAGAATAGCCGGCCTCCGTTCACGGCCGAGGAAGGACTCTTTTGGGCAACTGCCGCACCGGTCACCATCAGCAGGAACAGCACCGTCAGCACACGTTTCATGCAAGCTCCGGGAAGGTCGCGATTTGTCTCACTGTTCTTGGGGAAGTTCTACCTATGCCTCTAACACTCCTAACACCGCCCTGGTGGCTTTTCGCTGGACCGCGGGGACGGATACAAACTGGCAAGCCTATGTGGGAACCTCGAATATAGCGAACACTATTTTGGATACCGGCGTCGCCCCCAGTTTCACCGCGTCAACACTCTTCGAGATTATCAACGTAGGTGGAACGAGCACCAACTACAAGTTCCTATTGAACGGAACTCTTGTCGCTTCGATCTCTTCTACCCTGCCCGCGGCTAGTGAGAACTATGGACAGTTGCTTTTCTGCGCTGACAACCTGAACACCGCCAACGTTTGCAGCGCCACATTTTTCTGGTCAACTTTGATGCTGAAGTAAAAGGACAACATGAAATCTATCCGCCGCTTTAAAGCCTTCTGCCTTGACACGCTGGCCGCGATCCGTGAACTAACCGCGGCCATCAGCCACTACAACGAACGTGTGTCCGAGCTTCACGCCGACATCAAGAAGATTGAGGCTTCGGTGGGCTACCTGCACCGCGCGGAGAAGCATAAGCGCGAAACGCAGGGACAAAAAGTTAACGTGTGAGTGAGTGTGCAAAACTGAACAGCTTTTCGGCGCGGTTCGGTGCATGATGTCCGTAAGGAGAGCCCGAAATGGCATCCCCCAAACGTGCAGAATTGGTCACCGAAATCACGCACTTGAGGAAACAACAGATGGAGTCTTTCGCCGACGGCGCCTTCAGCGGTTGGCCCCCCAAGCAAGAGGCTGCGCATAGTGACCGCGCTGACCGTCTTTCGCGCCTCGTGCATGAATTGGAAGCCCTCGACGGAACGCTGGTCCTAGGCGTTTGAGACGCGGGGGTTTTGGATTAAGCGCGCCGTCGCTCAGCTTCGTGCCGCAGTACTGACAGCCCCCGAGTGGCATCCGCCAAGCGCTGAGCTTCGACTGCATCTTTAACAGGGTCCAAACTGACGTAGCGAACCGCGATTGCTCGCTCCGCGTCTTCGATCCGCGCGCTGAGCATTTCGTGGTCTAATTCGATCAAGGCCGCCGTGTAAAGGTCTTGCCACGCGATCCCCAACGAGTCAGGGATTTTTTGAGCCATGAGAATCCTCTTTTGGGGGGGGAGTACTAGGTTCGCAAATTTGGCGAGTGGTTTCAAGCCCCAAAGAGAAGAAAGTCGAGCCCGTCCTTAACCCACAATAGGGGTCGGCCTCGCGGTTTTAAAGCCGGCGATTAGCGCAGAGATTTACTGCCTCCTGTCGCCAGCGTGTCGCAGATGAGAAGAAGCCCGAAGGCCGCGATTGAAGTGGGGATGAGAAGCAGGAAGTATTGGAGGGCGTTAAACTGATGGACAGCCATGTCGATCACCTCTGATGGTCGATTTGGTTAGGCTCCATCGGACGCGTCAACGTACGGTGGGGCCGTCTTGCAAGATCAGCGTACTACTCAAGGCGCGGACGGGGAAGGGCACGAGAGTGGCGTTACCCGCGTTTACGCCTCCAAACCAGAGTAAATATCCAGCAGCGTCTCCGCGGAACGAAACACGGCGTCCAGGTAGCTCTCATCGTAGTCCAAGAAATCCACGTCCAAGCGGCTGGCCCGCAGAGCTTGCCGGAGCAGTTCTTCTCTCTCGCTGTACTGTGGGATTGCTTCAAGCCAGGCTGGTTTCTTGGTAATTGGTTTCTTCGTGGTGCGTTTCTTTCCTGCCATGTTGTTTTTCTCCTTGGGCTGTGAATCATCGGCGCAGAACCAAGGTATCGCGATTCGTGCCAAGTGAAAATAGTCCTTCAGTAACAAAAGGTGGTTACGATTTGCTGGGAGTGAATGCTGCTAAACGCCAGCAAATATGCTGCTAGCATGTCAGTTTACCGCGTTAGAATGTCGCGTTAGTTTAGTATGTGTTTTCTTGATGATATTGTAGGCAGCGAAGGGAGATTTTTAGTACTTGCAAACCCCACACGTTGTGTGTACAGTGTACGTACTGTGTATGGACTGTGTAAGTACTGTTCATAGACGAAATGAAGGGGGGAGCGATCCACATGGCACAAGCAGCCACAAAAGAAGCACGCATTGATATCCGCATCACGAAAAAGCAGAAAGCATTCATCAAACGCGGTGCTACTGTGCAAGGGCAGAAAATAACAGATTTTGTGCTCTCCAGCGCGCAAGAGAAAGCTGAAATGCTTTTGGCTGATCAAAAGGAATTCACGCTCCCAGCCGAACGTTGGGACGCGTTCGTTGCCGCATTAGACCGGCCTGTCAATCGGCACGAGCGTTTGGCTAGGTTGATGTCAGAACCTTCGATCCTTGAGCGATAAAGTAGGGCTGTCCGCAGTTGAAACTCTAGGTGACGCTCACAATCTAGATGATTTTGATTGTGGGCAGCACACTTCGTTAACGGACTGGCTTAAACGATTCGCCCGCATAAACCAGCAGGGAAAATCCGCCCAAACCTATGTCGTGCACCGTACGCAGCGTGTTGTGGGCTACTATGCTCTTTCAGCCGCTAGCGTGAAAAAAAGTGAAGCGTCGGCCCGTGCGGCAAAGGGGCAACCCGGACATCCCATTCCCGTAATCCTATTAGCGCGCCTCGCTGTGGATAAAACCGAACAGGGGCAAGGGAGCGAGGGCAGTTTTGGTGCACGCAATTGATGATGAGGCAAAAGCGTTCTATAGTCGTTTTGGTTTTGAGAGTTGTCCGATAGACGATTTGCATCTGATGCTGCTCATGAAAGACATACCCGCGACGCCGACGTAAGAGTAGAGGTTGTGATAGTCGTAGTAGTCGCTGTCGTCATAGTGGTGGCGGTGCTGGTCTCAATCATCACCGCCATCGTCGTCACCAACGGCATCGGTAACGGGGATCAGCAACGGCTACATCAGGCGAATATCTCATTGACTTTCTCCCTTACCTGCTGACTCCGCGACGGCTTGAGATAGCGCATAGTGGATTCAATGTCAGAGTGTCCTAGCCAGAGTTGCACGGTACGCAGATCCACCCCAGCCCACAGGCACCGAGTCGCGAATGTGGCGCGGAACTTGTGAAGCCAGAAACTCTCCTGGGGCAACCCGGCACGCTTCGTAATGGCCTTGAGCCGATCCAGGAAGGTCGCTCGCGGCTGACACCCCGCGGTAGGGAATATGAGGTTGCACTTCTTGTCGGACTTTGACCGCCAGAGGCGCAGAGCTGTGACCAGCTTTTCAGGGATGGGGATTTCACGTTCCTTGTAGACCTTCGGAGTCCAGCCGCGGTCGGGCTTGTGAGATACGCGAACCGTAGCGTGGTTGAAATTTACGTCTGACCAGTAGGCGAACATCACCTCTTGGTCACGCATACCGGTCATCAAGAAAAACTCAAACCACAGCCGCTCTTCAGGGTTGCAAGCCACGAACAACGCGTTGAGATCTTCTTGCTCGTAAATTTCGGGCTCTTCTTGGGTGTACCGCGGCCAGTCGTTCTTGCTGACCAGCCCTCGGACGCCTTGAGACTTGAGGAACGACATCACCACTTCGAATTTGTTGTAGACGCTGCGCGGGGCCAGTTCTCTTTCGTCACGCAAAAAGGCCGCGAATTCCAGCAGATCCCGGCGCTCGACGTTTTCAACAAACTGCTTGGTGCAGCATTCTTCGAAATATCGAAGCCCGACTGAATAGGCCGCGTGACTTCGCGGCTTCTTCGTAAGCTTGATCTCATCGAGGTATTCCGCCACGGCTGTTGCGAGGGACCGTTGACCGTTCTTTTTCTCAGGGGTCACGGCAACACCGTGGTTGATGGCATTCAACTCGGCTTCTTTGGCCAGCCGCCGTGCATTGGCGTCCGCTGCATTTTTGCCGACCGATAGCCGGTGCCTCTTGGCGCCGTCACGCCATTCCAGGTAATAGGCCCCTTCAGGATGGCGTTCCTCGCGACCGTCGATTAGAACAACATCGGGCTTGATGCGCCCGTTAGCCGACAGCACCACCGGGCAGTAACGATACCCGGGCTCCCCGTGGCCTTGCTTATTTCTGGCGTGCACATCCCAGATTCTTTTCGTTAGGTTGACTTCGCGATTTGCCAAGGTGCTGCGTCCATAATCCGGTATCAGTATAGGTATCACTGTACAGTAAGTGTAAGATTACAAAGGTAACTATACTAGAGCGCGACATTCTACCGTGTGGTTCGCGATCTTGATAGGGATCGCACGAGCGAGTACGACCCGAGGCTCACAGGTCCTGAGAGTTTGGATGGGCAGAAGGTCAGGAGTGGGCCCACTCGGTCTTGATGATGGGCGGCCGCACCAGGGTTTGCATCACGACGCAGTACTGTTCCGCCTTAGCCTGAAGCGTCGCCAACTGTTCCGGAGTCGCCTCGGGCGCGTCGATATCGAAGTGCACGCGAATCGCTTCGAAGCCAACCGGGACCTCTTTGGAGATGCCCAGCGTTCCCTGCAAGTCGAGATCGCCACTCGCCGTCACCTGGACGTGCCGGGTGGCAATCCCCATCGCCACGGCGACCAGTTGGCAAGTAATCTGAGCGCAAGCGGCCAGAGCTCCCAGCAGCAGATCGCCAGAACAGGCGGCAGTGCCCGCTCCTCCTACTCCCGTGTGAGCTTCCGCCTGATAGATCGCGCGTCCGATATCCACGGAGCAGGCCATGGGAGTGGCAGTCTCGGCACCCTTGGCGGTCAGGGTAATGCGCGAACTACTCGGCTCGCGGCGATACTGGTCCTTTAGCGGCCGCTGTAGCGATCGAACGTCCATAACACCTCCGAAAAAGTTATCTAATGTTGCTGAGCTCGCTGCACAGTGGATTTATTCTGCCGTGGTGGGATCGATCAGACGGTGTACGGCGGAAATACGGTTGGCGGGAAAGCCTCCCCGTCTGGCGTGTTCCTGGATAGTCGCTTCGTCCGGAGCGACATACACACAATAAATCTTATTGCCGGTCACGTAGCTGTGCTGCCACTGAATCTCCGGTCCCATCTGGTTGAGAACATCGACTGACTTCTGGGAGATCGCTTGCAGTTCGTCGTCCGACAGACTGCCCGCATTGGGTATCTCACGTTCTATGACAAACTTCGGCATTCGTCACCCTTGACGCTATGAATTCACTCCTTTCAGACTACAGGCACACCAGGATAGAAATCAACCGAAGGATAGAAATCAACCGAGGCGAGCATCGCAAGCCCGCAAGGCAAGCCCTCACAGTCGCAGGTTGTGCCAACGACCAATGACTATCAGCCAACAGCGAACATTAAATGTCGTAGTAGAGGTGGAACTCATAGGGATGCGGCCGTAAGCGCACCGCGTCCACTTCTTTCGCACGTTTGTACTCGACGTAGGTCCGCAAGAGCTCTTCCGTAAACACGTCGCCCTTGAGAAGGAAACCGTTATCGCGTTCCAAGGCCTCAAGGGCATCCTCAAGCGAGCCCGGCATGGATGGCACCTTCGACAACTCTTCCGGTCCCAGATCGTAGATGTCTTTGTCGAGTGGCTGGCCGGGATCGATCTTGTTTTCGATCCCGTCGAGGCCGGCCATCATCATGGCGGAAAACGCAAGGTACGGATTGCAGCTTGGATCGGGCGGCCGGAATTCTACTCGCTTGGCTTTTGGCGAAGCCGAATACATCGGAATGCGGCAGGCCGCGGACCGGTTGCGACGCGAGTAGGCCAAATTCACGGGCGCCTCAAAGCCGGGGACCAGCCGTTTGTAGGAGTTGGTAGTCGGCGCGATGAGCGCGGCCAGCGCAGGACCATGTTTGATCAGTCCGCCGATATACCACAACGCTGTCTGCGACAGACCCGCATACCCGTCGCCGGCAAATAGCGGTTTGCCGCCCTTCCACAGTGATTGGTGGGTGTGCATACCGCTACCGTTGTCGCCGTAGATCGGCTTCGGCATAAAGGTGACCGTCTTGCCGTACTGATTGGCTACGTTCTTGACGATGTACTTGTAGAGCAGCATGCTGTCGGCGGACTTCACCAGCGAATCGTACTGAAGATCGATCTCGGTCTGCCCTCCGCTCGCGACTTCGTGATGATGGCACTCCACGATGAGTCCGGCGTTTTGCATGGTGATCACCATCTCGCTGCGCATGTCCTGGTAGTGGTCGGTGGGAGGCACCGGGAAATATCCTTCTTTGTATCGTGGACGGTATCCCAGGTTGTTGTCTTCCCTGCCCGAATTCCACCGGCCTTCTTCGGCATCGATGTAGTAGAAGCCGTGCTGCTCGCGCTGGTCGAAACGCACGCTGTCGAAGATGAAAAATTCCGCTTCAGCTCCGAAATATGCCGTGTCGGCTACGCCCGTCGAGGTCAGATACAGTTCCGCCTTTCGCGCTATGTAGCGCGGGTCGCGATCGTAGCGCTGCTTGGTTACTGGATCGAGCACATCGGCCACCATCACCAGCGTCGAGACTTCCGTGAACGGATCGAGCAGGTAGAAGTTCGGATCCGGGATCAGCAACATGTCGCTCTCGTGAATGGCTGCCCATCCGCGGATCGATGATCCATCCATGCCGAAGCCTTCTTCGAACGAGGACTCGGTCAGTTGCTCGATGGGATAGGAAACATGGTGCCAAAGTCCGGGCAAATCCGTGAAGCGCAAATCGAGAATCTTGACGTCATTCTTGTTCGCGAACTCCAGGACAGTTTTCGGATCGGCCATACCGGTCTCCTTCGCGGCGCTTGATGAATTCGTCAGTGTGAATGTGGTCGGAGGATCTCAAAACGCGCCCAGCGGCGGACGACCATCACGCTTCCGCACGCTTTACAGATCCTATGGAGATTTCGAGGAAGTAGGGCCGCCCGGCCAGTCATCGACGCCACAGCGAGTGTAAGGCCCCGCCCACACCGCCGAGATTGATTGTTTTTATGGGCGCAATAAAATTGGTTTATAGCCGCCGAGAGGCTTCTTTTTCAGTGGCTTGGTCTGTCAAGGATCGGTGCAAAACGGTTCCAGATTGGTACTGCCGCGAAAAAAGCAGGGCCAAAGCCCTTTGACCCTGCGCTCACGTGGTCTCTCGGTGGCGGTCATACTAACTCGTGCCTCCTGTCGTCGGTCATTGATTCTTTTAATGGTTGCGATTCGAAACGTTTATCATGGTGCGGAACAACAAACAGCAGTCGATCAGCCGGACCCCGATCGCGCCGCATTGGACTTGCGCAACGGCGTAGTCAAAACGAAAAAATGGACTTCGATCAGCTTGAGACATTTATGGAGGTGGCTCGACTGTGCTCGTTCTCGCGAGCCGCCGAGAAACGCTTCCGCACCCAGCCAGCGGTCTCATCGCAGATCCGGGCACTGGAAGAAGAGGTGGGGGCCAGGTTGCTCGACCGCTCGGGCGGCAAAGTGTCGCTCACCGCTTCCGGAAAATTGTTCCTGAAGTACGCAGAAGAAACCATCGAAGCCCGGAAGGCGGTGTGTACAGCTATCGGAGAGACCGAGCGTATTCCACGCGGCGAGATTGTGGTGGGCGCAAATGAAGGTACGTGCCTCCACATCCTCCCCGAGGTCTTCGCGGAATTCAAACGGAATTACCCCGAGGTCGCGGTCGGCATCAAGCGCGCCGACTACGCCAAGACGCTCGAGTCCGTCATCGATAACTCGGTAGATTTCGGGATCGTGTCCCTGCCAGTGAACGACACACGTCTGTCCGTGGTTCCCATTCACCGGGATGAACTGATCATTATCGCGCCGCCGCACCATCCATTGGCCCATCTGAAGTCGGCCACGGTGGCAGAGGTCGCCAGCTTCCCTCTACTCATGCCGAAGAGCGGCCACACTCGCGATGCTCTGGAGAACCTTTTCCACGAGCGCCGTCTGAAGCCGCAGATCTCCATGGAACTCGACTCGAGCGAACTGCTCAAGCGCTTCGTGGCCGCCGACGTGGGCGTTGGATTCATTGCCCGCTCCAGTGTCGGCGAGGATACGCGCGCCCATACGCTTTCCATCATCCCCATTGCGGACGCGCAGATTCGCCGAGACATGGCGTTGATTTTCCGCAAGGACAAGGCCCTCAGCCGCGCGGCGCTGGCCTTCATCGACACCACAGTGAAAATCAAAGCCAGCGATGCCGCGCTGGAACCCGCCAAACACACCTAACCCATCCCCAACTTGTCATCCTGAGCGTAGAGAGGCGCCGCCGAACCAAGTCGAAAGCCTGCCTGAGCGAAGTCGAAGGGGACCCCGTGCTCGGCTGCATACCGCCCCCGGCCCGGAGAAATTGTCCACCCGCTGCGGTTTATAGCCGCATCGGCTAAAATCCCCCTTGCGTGACACGCTCCCGGCTTTCCACGACCCTGGCGGTTTGCTTACTTTCCCTGCTCACCTCCGCCCAAACCGCTCACAAGCAACCCAGCAAGGTTGCCGCTAGCGACCACAAGCTGCTGTCTATCCACGTGACCGGCAGCCAGCGCTACAAGCCCGAGGAGATCAGCGCCTCCACAGGCCTGAAAATCGGGACCGTAGCCAGCGACGACGATCTCAAGAAAGTTACCAAGGAACTGGGAGAGACCGGGCTGTTCACCGACGTGTCCTACAGCTACTCGTATTCAGGGGAAGGGACCAAGCTCGAACTGCAGGTGGCCGACAACGACAAACTCGTGCCCACACACTTTGAGAACTTCGTATGGTTCTCGAACGACGAACTCATCGCGAAGATCAAAGAGCGTGTGCCTCTGTTTAACGGGGAGGTGCCAGTGGGCGGCAACTTCTCGGACCAGGTTTCCGACGCGCTCCAAGCGCTCCTCCTGCAGCATAGCCTCGGCGCCCGCGCCGACTACATCCGCGAAGGCACGGGCGAAGATGGCCCCATCGACGCAGTCAACTTCCGGGCAAACGACATCAGCATCCAGATCGATCAGGTCTCTTTCCCGGGAGCTGCCCCCGACGTAGAGCCAGCCCTGGCTGCGGCTGCCCGAAAACTGCATGGCATGGACTACCTGCGTTCCTCGGTCAACGCCTACGCGAAAACCACTCTGCTGCCCGTCTATCTGGATCGCGGCTACCTGAAGGCGAGTTTTTCAGAGCCCCAGGCCAAAGTTACTCGGGAGGAGAAAGGCGAGACCGAGGTGGACGTCGCGTTGTCCGTCACGCCGGGCATTCCATACAAAATCGCCGGCTTCTCCTGGGTGGGACAAAAGTCTCTTTCCGTGGAAAAGCTGCAGAGCATCATTCAGCAGCAGATCGGGGAGCCGGCCAATGCCGCGAAACTCAACTCTGACCTGGAGGAAATTCACAAGCTGTATGGAACCCTGGGCCACATGGCGGCCTCCGTGAAACCTGAGGTGAATCTCGATGATACGGCGGGCACGGTCCTTTACCAGATGCGCGTTCAGGAAGGTGAAGTGTTCCACCTTGGGGACGTGGACATTCAGGGAGTGGACGCAAAACTCGCGGATCGCCTGCGCGATGCCTGGACCCTCCGGGAGACTGATCCCTATGATAGTTCCTACCCAAAACGTTTCATCGAGCAATCGTGGAAGCTTCTGCCGACCGGCCTCAATTGGACCGTCAGCATTCACGAGGCGCTAAACGAAAAAGACCAGACCGTGGACGTCAGCCTCCGCTACGGGCTGAAACCCTAGGGGCGGGGGATGCGCAGCTCATATCGTGCGCGCCTAACTGCTACTCTCCCGCTAGTCTGTGAGGTCAGCCAATGAGAGCATGCTGGAAGGCTGTGTTGATTTCAGCTCTCGTAACGCTCCCCTTTATGCTCGGACCTGCTCTTTCCGGAGCGGCTTGTGGCCAGAGTGCTCCGGGTCCCGCGGAAGCCAGCAGCATCGAAGGCCACGTCCGGCAGATGCTGCAAGTCATCAATGAAGGCAGCCCCCGGGCCTTGCGCGATTTTGCTTCCACCCACTTTGCGGAGCGATTTCTGCAAGACACTCCGGTGGATAAGGTGGTCGATCATTTTCAGGAGATGAAATCGGAAAGTGGCGGCATCGATGTGGCCCTCGTGTTGAAACCTGAGATGGCCGGGCAAGCCAACCTACTGCTGCGGACTCGGACGGGCCATCACTTTGTCCGCATCGTGGCGTTCGAAGACGGGGGAAGGATCACGGACTTTTTCCTGCTGACGGCCACAAATCCTCAGGGGGATATCTCCAACGACTGGCCGAAAGAAAAGATCCCTCAGGCCGATATTCACACTGAAATCGAGCGCCACGCCACTTTCGCGGCTTCTCGCGACCTGTTTTCTGGCGTCGTACTGGTAGCCAATGGGGGGCAGGTCTTGTTCCACAAGGCGTACGGAAGCGGGGAAAGGTCGTTCGAGTCTCCGAATCGCCCGGACACGAGATTCAACCTGGCCTCAATGGGCAAGATGTTCACTGGGATCGCCATTGGGCAACTGGTGGCGGCCGGCAAACTTTCTTTCGAAGACAAGCTTTTAGCCGTACTACCCGACTATCCAAATTCATCCGTGGCGGCAAAGATCACGATCCATCAGCTTTTGACGCATACCTCGGGAATGGGCGATGCGCTGAAACCCGAGATGCGCGAGAAGAAAAAGAACTTCCGGAATACACGGGAATACTTTCCCCTGTTCGTCAACGATCCCCTGTGGTTCGAGCCGGGCGCAGGTTGGGGGTACAGCAACGCCGGCTACGTTGTACTCGGAGCGGTCATCGAGAAGATCTCAGGTCAGTCGTATTTCGACTACGTCCGCGATCATATCTTCGTTCCGGCGGGCATGAAGGACACCGACTACTTCGAACTGGACCAGGTGGTGCCAAATCTGGCCGTCGGGTACGCTCGCTTCGAAGACGATATCTTGGGTATCGGTCCTCGTCGCAACAACGGAGTTTTTCTCGGGTACAAGGGAAACTCTGCTGGCGGTGGCTACTCCACAGCGCCAGACCTGCTGCGCTTTGCCCAAGCCTTGCGCGAGCATCGCTTGCTGACCCCTGAAATGACTGACAGAATTACTGCTGGGAAAGTGGCGGCGGGCGACGATGGCTATGGTTATGGATTCTGGCAATGGCGGCGCAATCAAAAAGATGTTCGCGGTAATAGCGGTGGTGGCCCGAATTCCGGAATCGATTCCAACTTCCAGATGTTCTGGGATGGAACGTACACCGTGATCGTGTTGAGCAACTACGACCCGCCCGGAGGCACCAACCTGGCCCGCAGCATCACCGAATTCCTATCGCGCCAGTAGCGACGAGGCGGTGATTGCTAAATTTTGCTCGGAGACCCCAATACGCCGCGGGAAAATTCTCAGGCCACGGGTAACCTTCAGCACCCTCTGGTATTCTGTATCTAGACCCCCTTACCCCGTAACTGCGTGCTCAAGGGGCAGTTTCGACATTATCAGGAGAACGTCGCATGAAGTTTCCTACGCAGCAGATTGAAATTCTCCTGGTCGCGCTGGTCCTGTGCGCGACCGCATTCGCCGCAGACAAGGCCCAGAGCTTCACCGGAAAGGTCAGTGACGCCATGTGCGGCAAGGCGCACATGATGTCCGGTTCAGACGCCGACTGCACGCGCGCTTGCGTGGGCAAAGGTTCCAAGTACGCCCTAGTAGTGGGCGACAAGGTGTACACACTCGACGCCAGCGACAAGGCCACGCTCGGCTCGCTCGACAAACTTGCGGGCAGCGACGCCAAAGTCACTGGAACCCTGAACGGTGAGACCATTCAGGTCGCATCGGTCGCCAGCAAGTAGGGTTTAAGGTTTTGCTGCCCTCCCCCAATGGTCAGCACGCGGGAGCCTTCATCGGCTCCCGCGCTTTTCTTGGTTCAGACACGGATTTTCACCCAACGTTTACAAATCGCTATGTTAGATTTGCGTTTTCTCCCACTCTGGCTAATTTCTGGAGGCAAATGAATTGAGCAAGGACATGGTCCCTAAGCGGATCTTCTTCACCAAGGGAGTCGGCAAACATCGCGAGCGCCTTACTTCCTTCGAGCTAGCCCTTCGGGACGCCGGGATCGCTGCGCAAAACCTGGTGCGCGTTTCTTCCATTTTCCCGCCCAATTGCAAGCTCGTTCCCCGCTCCACGGGCCTGAAGTACCTTCATCCCGGCGAAGTGGTTTTCGCCGTGGTTGCCGAAAACAGCACCCGCGAACCACATCGCTTGCTGGCGTCGAGCATCGGTGTGGCGATTCCCTCCGATCGCAATACCTACGGCTACCTCAGTGAACATCACTCTTTTGGCGAGTCCGAGGACGCGGCCGGGGATTACGCCGAAGAACTCGCAGCCGAGATGCTGGCGACCACACTCAATGTGGAATTTGACCCGGACCGTTCCTGGGACGAGAAGAAGCAGATCTACCGGCTTTCAAACAAAATCGTCCGCACCGCCAACGTTACCCAGTCTGCCGTGGGCGACAAGCGCGGACTGTGGACGACGGTGATTGCTTCTGCGGTATTGATTTTCGATTGAAGATTCGGCGGGACGGGCGCCAGTTCGTCCCGCTTTCCCAACAATTCCCGACCTCGGCGACGATTTCCCGGCTAGTTCGAACGATCTTAACCGCAAAGATCGCAAAGAAATTAGGCGAAGATCGCGAAGAAGCCGCTAGGTTCGCAAATAAGCCTCTTTGCGCCCTTCGCGCCAACTTGGCGACCTTCGCGGTTAAAAGCTTTCTTGATTTCTTGAATCTGCGCCACTCTGCGGCGTCTTGTTTAGTCGGAGCGCGACTCGCTATTTCGCTGCCATCTTCTTCCGAGCCTTCCCCTTGTGCGACTTGTCCTTCTCCAGCCTCTCCAGGACGGCGGCCACGATAATCGGCAAGCCCACGGTAGCATCCACGAAGACTTCTCCGAATCTCCCGCCTTCTGACGGCGGCACAAACTTGCCCCAGGAAATCGCCTCACTGTACGGACTTCCCGACAGTCCTCCCCAATACACCGGCTCCGGACAAATCCGGACGCCGTAGTGGTAGCGTTTCAGGGGGACGTTCTCTCCCAGCCGGCGGTGCCGAAGCTCGATGAACGGCCCGAACTGCTGCGACCAATTCCGCGGCACCCCTCCGCCGATCGTGAGAATCCCCAGCCGCTTCTGCCGCAGCAAGGTTGCCGCAAAGTGCTCGAGATCTAGGAACGGGTCGAAACGAATCTTGTGGCGGCCAGTCGACTCGCGCAGCCGGTTGTTGAGCGCAACATCCAGACCGAGCTCGGAATCCGTAAATGCCGGCACAAAAACCGGGACACCCTGTTCGAAGGCCGACTTGAGAATCCCGCGGTGATCCTTGGCCGTCTGTGCCAGGTATGCCCCAATCGTGTGATTTAGCTTGTACGAACACATGACATCGTTATGGTCCCAGCCCTCCAGCACCTCCGACATCACTTCTTCCACCTCATCGAGGTTTTGCTCCGGCTCGAGGGTGTCGTACACGCGGTTGTAGCCCTGTTCGTAAAGCTCTTCATCCGACACTTCAGGATTCACGCGAAAGTGCGCCCGCCCCGTGGCTTCCACCAACCCATGAGCCATCAAAGCTCCCGTCGAGACGATGGCGTTGACGATGCCACGATCGATCAGTTCGGAGATGATGAGGCCTTGCTTGGCGACGGTCATGGCGCCCGCCAGGGTCATGACCACGAAACATTCTTCGTCGCGCGCCATGGCCTCGAGGACGTCAGCGGCTTCGCCGAGCTGGCGGCCGGTGAAAGCGGTCTTCGACATGGCGCGCACCAGGTCGTCGATCGATTTGATTTGGCCGAGATCCAGCGGTTCCAGCGGAATCAGGCGATCCGCAATGGGATTGTGCAGAGTACGATCAATCCCGGAGCCGTCGCTCTGGCTTCCGTTTCCGTGTTTCTCAGGATGGCCGTGCTTGTCATGATTGCCCTGCTTCAAAACGCACCTCCAAGCTGAACCCTTATGTATGCGTACGCACTACTCTACTAGAAGGCGGCAAGATGCTGCCAACGCGCCGTCTGAATCGAACGTACTAGCGGCGGATTCCTCTTGTCTTTTTGTCTTTCTTCGCCTTAAAAAGAGGAATACGTAGAAGGCGGTACCGAATACGCCACACAATACGCTTTAGGTCGCAGCTGGAATCGAACGTTCGTGAATGCAGCCCAACACGAAATCTGCCACCGCACACAGCACGAAAACGAGTAGCACAGTCTTAAGCGTGCTGGGCCGTCAGTCATGTAACTGGCTCACGGGCATTATCCCCCAACCGAGCAAGCACGGGACGGTTGATGTTCTCCGCGTCCTCCGCGGACGTACTCGGCGATCTCTGCGGTTAAGATGTTTCATCTGCGTGAAAAATGAGCGGCGATGCCGCAGCACGAATCTGCCTTTGCTATTCTATCCTCCGTTCCTTGCCGGGAGGCTTGCGCGTGCCGTCAGAAAAATTCACGGTAGGGCTAGTGCAGATGTCTTGCGGCCCGAATCCCGAAGAGAATCTTGCGAAGGCGCTGGACCGCGTGGCCGATGCCGCGAAGGACGCGCAAGTCGTCTGCCTGCCCGAACTCTTCCAGACGCAATATTTCTGCCAGCGTGAAGACCATGCGCTGTTCGATCTGGCGGAGGCTATCCCCGGGCCAACCAGTGAGAAACTGGCGGCAGCCGCGAAGAAACATGGCGTCGTGCTGGTTGCGTCCCTGTTCGAGAAGCGCGCGCCGGGCGTCTATCACAATACCGCAGCCATCTTTGACAGCGATGGAGCGCTACGGGGCATCTATCGCAAGATGCACATTCCGGACGACCCGCTCTACTACGAAAAATTTTATTTCACTCCCGGAGACTTGGGCTTCCGTGCCTTCGATACTGACGCAGGCCGGATCGGCACGCTTGTGTGCTGGGACCAGTGGTATCCGGAGGGCGCCCGCTTGACCGCTCTGCAGGGCGCTGTGATCTTGTTCTACCCGACTGCGATCGGCTGGCATCCCTCCGAGAAAGCGGAATTCGGCGAAGCGCAATACGATGCCTGGCGCACCATCCAGCGCGCCCATGCTATTGCCAACGGCGTTTACGTGGGAGTGGTGAATCGCGTGGGCTTCGAGACGGGCAACATTCGCGGGAACGAAGCCAAGGGTGCAGGATTGGAATTTTGGGGCGGCTCGTTCATTGCGGACCCGTTCGGGCGCATCTTGGCGCAGGGATCGTATGACCAGGAAGAGATTTTGACTGCCGAGGTGGACCTGCGCAAACTGGAAGACATCCGCCGCAACTGGCCCTTTTTGCGCGATCGCCGCATCGACAGCTACGCACCTATCACGAGCCGGTTGATTGATTGAAGAGGAGTGCACCAGAGAAGCGGGTCGTTCCTTCGGGACTTTGATGTTGTTTTCCAGCTTTCCCAGCGCTAAAGCGCTGGCCTAGGTTGGGTCGCCCCTCCGGGGCGGACTTTCACGACACAAGCTTCCTGGAGGATTTCATGACCCAGGCTGCTTTAGGGACGACACATTTCGGCATGACACGCGCTTGTCCAGGTCGGCAGACAGTACGAGGGCGAACCCAGCCGTGAAATCCGCACCCACCACCACTTCAAGTAATACTTTAACTTCAATTTCCGGCAGCCGAATGCCCGCCGAGTGGGAGCAGCACGAATCCACCTGGCTCGCCTGGCCACATTTTCACGGCGACTGGCCGGGAAAGTTTGAACCGATTCCGTGGGTCTACGCGGAAATCATTCGCCATCTGTCACGCCACGAGCGCGTCGATCTGATCGTCAACCACGCCGACTCGGAGAAGCGTGCCCGCAAAACGTTGCGACTGGCGAACGCCCTGAACAAAAACGTGCGCTTCCATCGCTGGCCCACGAACCGGGTGTGGACGCGAGACAGCGGCTGCACGTTTGTGAGTAGCGCGGGCACTCTTGCGCGCGAAATCGGGCGCTCTCCCCGCCTGACCGATGGAGCAACGGGCGTCTCTGCCCCTCGACCCGAGTGTAGCTCGGCAGTGCTGCGGACCATCAAGTGGCGCTTCACCGCCTGGGCGAAATATCCCAACTATCGCTACGATGAAAAGATTGGCTCCCTGATGGCAAACGCGGCTCGCGCGCCCGAGGTCCGCGCACAGCACAATGACGCTCGCGTCGTTCTCGAAGGCGGCTCCATCGACGTCAACGGCGCGGGCACGCTGCTCACCACGGAAGAGTGCCTGCTCAGCAAGGTCCAGCAACGCAACCCGGGCTTTCGCCGAGAGGACTATGAACAGATATTCGCCACTTATCTGGGGATCAAGAAGGTGATCTGGCTCGGTCGAGGCATCACGGGGGACGATACCCACGGCCACGTCGACGACCTCAGCCGGTTCGTCACGCCTGAGGCGATTGTTACCGTGGTCGAAGCTGACCCGAGAGACAAGAATCACGCGCCGTTGCAGGAAAATCTTCGCCGGCTGCTCTCCGCCACCGACCAGGATGGCAAGCCCTTTCAGGTCGTCGAACTGCCGATGCCGGCGCCCGTTATTTTTGAAGGACGTCGCCTGCCCGCCAGCTACAGCAATTTCTACATCGCGAATGGAGCTGTTCTGGTTCCGGTGTTCAACGACCCCAAGGATCGCGTCGCACTGAATATTCTTGCCGACCTCTTCCCCAGCCGCGAAATTGTCCCTATCTATTCCGGCGACTTGATCTGGGGCTTCGGCGCGCTCCATTGCATGACGCAGCAGCAGCCTGCTTTGGAACGTAGGTGATCCGGTTCGCGAGGACTTGGTTCATCCGTCCTGATTCGCCGAAGGTCTGGTGTTACATTCTGCTCAGATAGACAGCCCAGATAGACAGCTCCGATAGACAGGATTGTCACGCC
>WNFQ01001160.1_pt1 | contig 33504 bp, 48 predicted proteins | sample 5400171 | NCBI WGS metagenome assembly WNFQ01 (sample SAMN13153356, study PRJNA577476) | soil metagenome | isolation source: 20 cm soil under Madrone tree | place: USA:California | collected 2016-06-14
CTCCAACTCGGCCGTGGGTACGGCGGTCAGAAAGCTATGTGACCATACATTCAGCTTCCCACATTTCCGACATCGATCCACAGGAGGAAAGCAGGCAGCGGACAAGGCCTCACCGGGAGAGAATTGGAAGCTGGAAGTTCTCCTGGGCCCAGGCAATGAAACGTTTCAGGTCTGTCTTGCTAATCCCTCCAATAGGGTTGACGTCCGCTACAAACGTCAGCGGTAAAGGCACGGTCGGAACAAAGGTGCAAATCAAAAGCCTAAAACTGACCTGAAGAACAATCATATTTGGTCAAATAACCACGCAAGCTGCGTTCCCATCAACACATCAGAAATTGAAACGGCGACAATGCGGAGAGCGAGCACACACGCACCTTTCATCTACGTTCGCGCTCCCTAGTACGAGCAGCCCACCACTCCGCCCACGAACCCACGGCAGGAGCTGCGCAAAAAAGTATGCTATCACCATTCGCAAGCGCGCCTGGATATTCTGCAATGCGAGGTTCTCTGCATTGCTCCCGCCATGCACTCGGAAGCGCGGTCGCACGCCTGTCACGACCTGGAAGAGCGTCCTAAGCGCCGTTACGACAGTGTCTATGTTCATGTCCGTGTGATAACTGACATTCCTGTCAGGCTAACCGTCCAAAAGAGACACATAGACAAGAGAGAACCAACCTGCCAATAGCCTCGGCCAGCTCCTTGGCTCGTCCACGTGTCTCCGCGCTCGAATTTTCGGTACCCATATAACACGTGTGCATGACCCGCCCACACAGCTCCCGTGCGATGCGTCGTGCATCTGCTATCACTTGTGTGTCTAATCCACGACCATTAGCTGCGACCAGGCCATCAACAGAGGATAATGGACGTACTACCGCTGCGCGCCGCATCGACAGCCAGTCGACACATCGAGTAAATGATGACGGCCGTCGCACAGCTATCAATACCGCCACTGAGCGGCAAGAAATATCCCTGCGTGCGAGAGCGACGAAGGTAGTCCCAAAGCCAACAAGCAGGGCCCAGCCTGTCGTCATCCATTTCGATGCGGAAAAGAGGACAACAAAACAAGGAAATGGACTCACGCTATCTCCTCTTCGGGCGTATGGTACCTCACCTCATTCGGCAGCGCCGCAGGGCGGTTGAGTTCTTCAATGTCGTTGAATTTGCCGCCCGAGAGAGCAATGGGCGCCTCAATGCGGTGGTAGCGCTCCGCGCTGGCAGCCTGCATGCTACGGCTGCTCTTGGCGCGGTGCGCACGCACGTCCTCGATGTCGATCGTCGCGGCGACGACTTCTACGTCTGCGAAGGAGAACTGCGAGCCTTGGGCGATGATGCGCCCATTGAGCGCTATCATCGCGCAGCCATCGTAGTACAGCCGGTCGCCGTCGCATCCTTGTTGGTTCGCGTAAAGGTACACGCCGCCGAGCTTCATGGAAAACGGAACAGGGCGGGGTCTTCTGTCAGAGTCGGAAGAGGGTGGGGTCAGAAGGCGACAATACCTTGAGGGTGGCCTCTTTAATGAGCTCTACGCGCGTATGGAGCTTCCTAAGTTCGTGGTGGCTCCCGCTCGAGTTTGTGAAGATCTCGACGCCGTCGAGGCCCATAAGAATGTGCGGGCTACGGAGAACGATGTTATCACAACAAACAATGCCAACAAATTGCTTACCTCGCAGGCGTAAAGAGCTCCTCGCACAACTCAACCCCAATGCAGGTATCCACCGTGCTCACGACGCAGTCCCCAAACGGAACTTTGACCTGTCCAGTAACAGCCTGCACGATACGAGGCAGATAATGGTCTTCCCATTCGCGGTGTTTCATCCACGGCGTGAAATATCGCAGCTCGCGATAATTCCCGTCGTTCGCGAGCCACATCTTGGGACGTATGAGTAGGATCTTGCGGTTGTGGATGATCACGCGACAGTTGTATATCACGTTCTTGTGCATTATTGGCCTGCGCGAGGACGTGGACGTGGATGTATGCGTAAGCGTTCATATTCGTATAGAAGGAAGGAAAAGTGCACGCACATCCCAATGTCGCAAAGAATGTCGAGCGTCTGGTCAGAAGAGAGTATGCTCGCCAACACCTCCCAAGAGTGCAACACCGTATCACCTATCACCACCATAAATCACATCACTCAACTCGAACAAAAAAAAAGCCCAGCAGTCACCTTCGAGGAAATGATCCAGACATCCATACCCCGGAATCTCAAGTTCGGGCCCAACGCGCACGGCAGCCCCACGCGCCTTGGCAACGACAATACTCTCAATAATGCGTTCCATATTTCCCTATAATGACGATGCCCCCGCACAGACACACACTTCAGCTTCGTCGTTCGCGTACACGCGGGTGCGGGTCGCGCACCTGGAAATCCATCGCCCATTGATTTAGGGAGCTATATGAAATCAAGTTGATGAAAAGAGCCATTCCATTCGGAATGAAGCTTTACCATCTGGAAGAGGTGTAGTAGTAGCGACGCGATAAAACTTGGTGGGTGCTCACGTCGCGAGAGTGATCAAGTGACCCATCTTGTTATTGCTATCCGTCGATGCTCCGTCGATGCTCAAACTCACTCGGACTTGGACGCCAGATCAGATTACGTCATTTCAATATCAAATAGTGCAGACAACCTCCGGCCCGATCGAGTGCCAATGCGGCCCGACTCGGATTTACTAATTCGATCAAAACGACCGCTGCTCATTATCTCAAACGTCGTACAAGTAGTCAAGTACCGTAAGTATCATATAAATCGTTTCGTACCAGTTTCAAAAAAGAAATAATGATCTAGAGCCAAACGAAAGCATATAATCATAAATAAAGCATTGCGTAAGTAAACGTAAAGAAAAACTCCAAAGCAAAGGCAAACTGAGATCATCTCCAGTAAGACGGGGCATCTCGCCGCCCAGGTGACCCAGAAGACGAAGCGCCCCGCCCACCACGCCCACGCCATCCAGCATCCGACATCCTTCTAAAATCACTACTTTCTCTTCCATCATCTTTTCCTCCATTCCCACCTCTGCGCCCACCACCACCACGTCCACGCACTCGCGACGACTCGTCACGACCATGATAACTACCACGACGCCCGGGCCCACCACCAATATATGGCTTCTGCATCGGCATCATAGGCGTCTGCTGAGCTGCCCATGGGAGCGGCGGTGGTCCCGGTGCATGTATGGACGGTGCTTGTGCGGACGGTGATGATACGGGCAGTAATGGTGGGGGCTGAGGTGGTGCAGAGGACGGTTGCGGCTGTTGCTGCTGCAAAGCAAGTAACATAGCCTGAATCTGGTCAGGAGTAAGCGACGCGACTTTCGCCGCCAAATCCGCCGGAGAGGTTGGCTGCATCACAGCCGGTGATGATACTGGCGCATGAGCAGCAGGAACGGATAGGTTGGGGACAGGTTGTGGCGGCGCGGGGATATGAGAGAGTGCGGCAGCGAGCGCAGCAGGCGCCGCATTTGGCAATGGCGCCCCAGCGGGCATGATGCTCGCCAGGGCAGACGCGAGGGCTGGTGGTAAGACCGAAGCCTGTTGCCCAGGAGGCAGTGGGAATGGCAGCGGCTGACCTACGTGTGTCGATTGTGGGAGAGAATGGAGAGGTGGGGCTGGCTGAGGAGGAGCTGGTAGTGGTGGCGGCGGCGGCGGCAATGTGTTGAGTCTGCCGTGATTAAGCACCCAAATCCCTACGAGACAGTCTGCGCTCCGGTGTTCACATTCACAATTAATTAATTATCACTATCGTGCGATGGGAGAGACAAAGATCTGACTCACCGTTTGTTGATGAGAAAGCTGGATACAGTCTTGAGCGCCGCCATATCTGCGTCAGAAACGGGTGTCCAAGCGACGGCGATAAGTTCTCTGGTAGAATTGAGCCTCGAAGAGAGCAAATACTGCCCCGAACTGCCGACAGGCACGCGACCATCGATCCTGAGATGATCAAGGGGGAAAAGCGTTCGCCAAAGCGGTGAATCGGATGCGAGGCCACGACCGCCGATCTGGCGTGCGATCACCCTAAGCTCTTGAGGAACGTTCGAATCGGTCGGCATACTGATCTGTAACAAAATGAAGAACCGGTCAGAGAAAGTTCATCCCCAAGAGGCCAATTCGGACTCACGATCCCATTCCAAACGGGTGGCAGTCCTTCGAAAACGACTTGCGGGTCCGGCCTCGAAGCTTGTTCCTTCTTTTCCTTTTCCTTATCTTCCTCCTCTTGACCCAAGAACATGGCAAAGTCTAGATCGTCCCCACCTTCGCCCTCGTGCTCCACTCTACCTCCAACTCCTCCTTGTCCAGGCTCAGCAACAGAAGAAGCAGGTTCTCCTGCGCGTGTATTACCTTCCTCAACGGGAGGTGTGGGTGTGTCTAGATCCATAGCTTCCCCATTATCATTCGCCTCCGGGCCCTCTCCTGAAGCATTATCCTCATTGGGTGGAGCCTGTCCAGATGCCGACGACTCGCTCACGGATGCGGGCACGTCAGGTGCCGCCGCTGCCGCAGAAGAAGCAGTAGCGGGAGTAGACTCTGGTGGCTCATCATCAATGTGGATAAAGTCGCCCAAGTTGAGCTCTGGGTCGACCGCGTGTGCAAAATCGGACGTTTGCGCAAGCGGTACTGGGGGCGGTGCGCCCCAAGGCGCCGACGTGGAAGAGGGAATGACAGGAGATTCAGGTGGAACCGAAGCAGAGGGGGGATTCGAGTGCGAGTGAACCTGGGGTTGGACCGAGCGTAGCCTGGCGAGGCGTTCGCGATCGCGCTCCTGCTCGGCCAACTCAAGTTCGCGTTCGCGCTGCTTGGCGACAGTTGAATCCTCATTGAGATCCTCAATGTCCTGTAAGCCCTTGTGTGTGATCTTGGCGCGCGGGATCATCGTCTTGACTAGAATGGAATGTTCGAGGGCCTCTTGTTCGGCTTGTTTGATCGACTCTTGTTGTTCCTGTGACGCGAGCTCCGTTGAAGACATGGTTGAGAGCGTCGCGGGTGCGACTTGTCCGGAGGATATTCGCTTGTGCAATGCAACGCGATCGGATTGCTGCAAATTAAAGGTAAGTGTACGAAAGCGCTCCCTGCATGAAAAAAAATTGACGCGGCTCGGCATACGTTTCAAACACTGCTTGCTCGACTTCAGCCGCGAATGCCGAGGCGCGTTCCTGCAATTGCGTCTTTTCCTCCTCAGTCAGCTCCTCAGGTTTTCTTTCTACCGTCGTCGCCTTCTTGCTCTCCGCGCCCTCCTCGTTTGCGTCGCCCTCCGGGTGAACATGTGGATAGTGCATAAATATGCCCGCAAACATCTCGGAAAACTTGCCAAGGCAATACTTGCGCGCGGCGTCTTCTGTCGCAGACGCCGTAGTAGACGATGACTCGGCACGCTTGCGCTTTGTAGTAGTCGACGCCGTTGCTACGCCTGTGGTACTGATGGACTGCTTGCGCTTGAGTGTGGTCGGTTGCGGAGACGTGGATACCATCTTTGCCATTGTCGAGGCGACATTCGCGCGGCGCACATGGGCACCCGTCGTCGAAGCCTTCTCCTTCTCGCCATCTTCGGAATCGGACGAAACCGCGGCGATGCGCCTGTTGTTCGTACGCTGTTGAGAGAGCTGGCCGTGAGCACGTGGTGCCGTTGTGCACAAGGGCACACGATGACGCACCTTTCGTTGGTGCCTGTTCCCCCCAGTGTCCTCGCGAGGATTGCCTTGCTCGACATACTCATCGCCGCTCCCGTCATCGCTTGACTCGGACAGCTCCGCGGGGGACGGCAGTTGCTGCTGCTGCTGCTGCTTCCCTTCCACCTCGGACGACTCCACCTCCGCCGTTGCGGGCTTCTCCGTATCCTTCGTCTCCGTCTTGGCTGCTTCAGATGGTTCTTCGGTTGTAGCATCCTGGATGGGTTCAAGCGCGTCCAAACCCTCCCATTCCACTATCAAACTAGGGTCAGCACTACTCCCTCTCAGAGCGCGGAGAACGTAAAAAAAAAAAGGCGCCTTGCGGCAACAGAGAACTAAACAAATGAAAAGTGAGGGAGAATGGGAAAAAGAAAGGCAAAATTGCCAGCAGATCTTCGCATGTGGTCTCACATTACAAATGCAAAGTACGACGTTCGCGAAAGGCGAGCCTGGTCTGACTACGCTGAGACCAAAAGGCATCGTTCAGACTGGAGTATGCAACTCGCGGCGGCGCGGGTGGGGCACATGCAGCTCAGGCTGGCGCAATCGCAGAGTACCAGTACCAAGACGTATTGCGGTGAACACGGGTACCAGCAGACGTAGATGTGGGTTGTTACAAGACGGAAGAGTACAAAAATACGAAAAGGAGAAAGAGGGGTAATGGAGTTGCGGCGCCTGGGTCGTCTTCTGACACTTACTCACTGTACGCCTGCCAGTCTTTTCCTGACACGTAGGGCACACATACACCACTAAGACGGTGTGATTATTAGTTGGTCAGGGGAATGGAAAGAAAGAGTGACTCACTTATCTCACTTGCATCGTCTTCACTGAGTTGGACACACCGAAAATGATACCTAGGATGATATCAGTGTCGTTCGAGGATGGAGGGGAAGTAAGGGGGAAAGGGGTTGTGCTGACCATTCGTCACAAGTTCCGCATTGAACCATAGGGGTTCCGTCATCGACACCGCGACACGAACAAAACATCTCCTCCACTTTTTTTGCCTTTACGATTCGAATCGTTTTTTTCGGTACGGGTTTCTCCTTAGACTTGGTTGTCGAAGACGGGGGGCCATTCTCTTTACCTTTGAGTGGGGTGGACACGTTGCGTGAGCGGGTTGTACGCATGTTGGCTGCGGCAGCTGCAGCTGCAGCTGCTCGAGTTGGCATGGAAGCTGTTGTATGTACGACAAAAAAGTCAGGATAATTTCTCAGCCGCTTTTTGACGATGGTCGCGACCGTCGTCGGTGTACAGTTGAAAGAAAAAAGACCCGTTATCGATCCGTCGGTTGTCGTCTCACCGCCGCGGCGCAGCGCCGATTGCCGAATTCCAAAAAAAGATTGAAACTCAGCCGCAGCTCTAGTTGTTCCCACGCCACACCTTTACTAGTCACACTAAACAGCTACCGATTAATTACGCCCAGAGTGACGCTTCTCCACTTCTTTGCCTCGTGATGATCTAGTGGCCCCACCGATCATTGTCTGCTGAGACACGCGGCCCGCTTCCTGACCGCGTATACATCTGACGACTGGGTCTGTACGAGCAACAGGCGGTCGAGGGAGCACGGTTGGGCACGAACGTATTTATCATCAATATTTCCGGGAAGAATTATGTTTTATGTTTGCTGTCATCTGTCAGCAAGAAGGCGCCACCTGCGTGAGTATGTTCACACGAGACAGACCTGCGCCCCCTTTTCTTTGTCGAGTGACTCGCACGTGGTCGAGGTATACGGACACGTGAGGGGGCGCGCCGATCTTCTGGGGCGTACTGCGATAAGGCGTGTACTCGGGGCTGGGGGAGGGAGACGACCTCCGCCACGACGAGGCTGGAGATTGGCGCAGTTCCACGATTCGCCCAACTCACCCACAACTAGCACCGTCTCCCCTGGAGCTGCGTGTCCAAGGCGGATATGGGGATGAACGTGCGGATAAAGCTCCACAGTGGCGCACACAACATGGATGCTCAAGGATGAATGGGTGGGGCTAGATTGACAGGGCCAATTCGGGGAGGGCGGAGGGCCGTAGCAAGCGAGCCTAATATGAAAATGTGTGGGGGGGCAACGGACCGGAACGGGACGTCATTGTTCCCTTTGTTGGAAGAGGCTCATATGGAGCTGGGCCGTGGCGAGTTGATGGTTCTGACAACGGACAAGAGGTGATATAACAGTGGACATGGCAGGGAAATTGATGGACAGACTATGTGACAGGACTCGTATACCCCAGATTTCCGGGTAACTTTTTGATGTGAATTTGGCGCGGGGATAGCACAGACGATGGCCGCCAATTTGAATTGAATTTGAATACACCTGATGGCCCCCTCGACCTCGTCCCTCTCTTCTTCACAGTCCACGCCCGACACAGAGCCACGAGCCGACGAGTCTCCTTTCCGTGTCCCGCACCGTCTCCTCGCATGATCGACCACACATGGCTGCCGCCGTCGTAACATCCCAAATCAGTTCTGCCGTCTCAACTCCTGCGCGCATACTCTCTCCTCGTACTGCCCTTAATTCTGACATTGCCGCGACCCCACCCTATCCTACCACCTCCACTGCCTCCTCGTCCACGTCTTCACGTCCACCACCCCCACCCACATCATCGGCAGCTCGTTCAAGACGTGCGCACTCTCAAGTGGTCCCACAGCCCTCTTCCCCAGAATCGGCTCCGATGACATTTAAGCGCTTTCTTCGCTCTCCCTTTGAGCAGACTGTTCGATCCGCTACAAGGTCAAAAGGAAAGCCTGCTGGTCCTCTTTCTTCTTCTGCCCCGGGTAATCATATTCCGTCTATCACAGCCAAAGATGATAATCGGGGCGCCAAAGAAGGTACGGAAGTCAGGGTGACCGAACTGATGGCAAGAGAGGACTCCGCTAAAGAGCGGACCGGCGTGCTCAAACGGTTCGAGTCCAAGGTAGAGGTCGCCCTCCGGCGTACCAGGAAGCTGTCGGTCGCAGAACCGCCGTCAGACGCTGCACCCTCAGGTGATCATCTGGAGAGAGATGATAGCCTTCACCAACACCGATTTCGCTTGCCTGGGTTCACGAGCTATGTCACCCCTTCGCTCAGACACGCTTCGCTTTCATCACCTGCCGTCCATCTTTCCTCGAACGACTCTCCTTCCCCATCATCACCGCCGCCTTCTTCATCTAACCGCCCTCTTATCAGTCCACCCGCCCCCCTCACTCCAAAGCGTCCTTCTATCGCGAATGCAAGTTCCCCCACGTCTTCCCCATCTTCTCGAACAAGAAAATCTCGTCCTGCGCCTATTTTACCTCCTTCACCGTCTACCCCTGCTCTCAACTACTTCGCGCCTTCTTCCGCACCAGCGCCTACCACCCCGACTCGCCCCAATCGAGAATCTGTGACAAGTCCCACTGGCACCCTTACTCCGACCCCATCGTCTTCTCGCAATCCGCAACAGCAACGCCAGCAACTCGGGAAACGCTCCTCTGTCGGTACACCTCGTTCTTCTCTAGACCAAACACCATCGAGTCCCTCTTCCCCATCCCCCTCCACATCCTACCAGAGAAGTCCAAGTTCCCCCCGTACCCGCTCCCCGCCCTCATCTCGCGTGGTCCCACGTGGCTTCACCTCCGCATCGACCTCCAGCCTCAACTATCCACCGTCCTACTCGGCCAACGCGCTCCGGCGATCTTCTTTAGATCGTCGTTCGCCCTCACCTGCCGTTTCGCCTCCTTCCCCGTCTAGTCGTCCTCGTGCGCTCTCGCCCTCTCGCCAGCAGCGCGCTGTCTCCCCATCCACCGTTCTCACCCGTCACGCAAACGGTTCCACCACGTCCATCTCAGCTGCTTCCCGTCCGTCAAACCCAATGCATCGCGAGGCAATTCGCGCGGCCACTTCTTTGCTCTGTAAGGAAATGATGCGACCGGCGCAGAGTACTGGCCTCGGTGTACGCGAATCCGAGGAGGTTGAAGTGCGTATGCAGCCGCTCGCTCGTCTTGAGCGTGTATGGGGAAAAAGTGGAGCCTTTGCAAATGGGAGCGTTACCCAATCCGGCGCGACGGGATCCGGAATAATTGGCGGAACTGCCGTCAGCGCGTCGGGAGAAGAGAAAGAGCGCCGATTGTTCTCAGAGGCACTACGGGACGGTTACGTTCTCTGCCAGTGAGCATTTTTTTGTCTTGGTTACGGCGACAAACAATGATTGCCTTTTTCTCTCTTTCTCCCTATCAACCAACTCTCATCAGGTTAATGAACAAGTTGCGGCCAGGCTCTATCGGGCGGATAGACCCGCGGGAAGATGGCAAGCTCCGCATGTCTAACGTGACCAAGTTTCTTGCGTCTTGCTCTGCCAACGGTCTCTCACCTGAGGATATCTTTCATCGAGACGATCTTGTTGAAGCTACTTCGGACTCACTCGCTCGCGTGTCGAAGACTATCATTGCGCTCGTCAAGTGGGCAGAGACGCCTGTACAGACGCGCTCTCGTATCTCGCGGGGCAGTGGTATCCTTAAACCCATTAACACTTCCATCGCCGTAAAGGTGCCACCCCCCCTCGGCTCTCCGTACCGTCCTGGTTCTTCTTTTTCTTCTACTTCCTCCTCGCGCGCAGCTATGTCTTCCCCCAACTTGTCTGTACCTACACACTCACACTCACCATCAAAATCACCGCCCTCCCCACTTACCACACGGAACAACACGAGGCAACAATGGACATCATCACCATCACCACCACCTTCGGCTGGAGGCGTAGGTCTTCCCACGTTACGATCTGCTAGCATAGACTTTGTCTCTTCGTCTTCCAGCGATACTGGGACTTTAGCCATGGCTGATGGAGCAGAGACGGATGGACACGAAACGCCCACTGGAACTAGCGATCGTGATGAGGTACCTCCAATCCTTCCACCACGCTCACCTATGCGTTCACGGCCATCTGAGCGCTCACTGATTGCTTCTGGCGCCGGCGAATCGCCGCCTCTTGGAAGAGACTTGGTGCGCGTGTCCGTTGCCGGCTCGGCGATGACGACAACGAACCAGTCTATCGCGTCGAGCAGTAGCATCACTGATATGACCACGTACTCGAGCCTGCTCGATACAGGCATCAATGGAAATGGACGCCACTCTTCTGCTTTTGGTGCCGGCGCATCGAACGCATATGGGAAGTTCGGGACTATTAGGACTGTGACGACTGAGGCGACGTCGTTTGTGCCTTCTGAGTGTCCGAGTATGACGCGTACGGAGGCGAGCATGGCGGCTGCTTCTATGGTGGCTAATTTCAATGATGACGACGATACCGCCGATGATGGCTTTGATGGCGGCAACCCCGTACTCAATCAGCGAAGACGTGGTAGTCTCGAGAGCGTTATGCGTCCTCGCGACGGTAAACCAAGCGAAACCGTTCCTGTAGATCTCTCCCGAGTCGTCGAGGAATCCGAAGAGCCAAACCCAAGCAGTAGTGGTAGCAACAATAGGAACGTGTCACGCAAGAGTGCGGTACCGGAAAACGGACGCGTTGAGCGCATCAAACTCGGTCAGGGCAAATGGCCAGACGATTTTCTCGACGCATTCCAACCTTCTCGTCCGATCGCGATAAGGAAGCCGCCCTCGCGGTCCTCATTGACCGTGTCCCGCTCCGCCGATACTCCGCAGGTCATGGGACACGACGAATTCTCCGCGGATCTGGATGCCTTACCTTCTTCGGCTTCTCCGCTATCGCCGCTCGTCGGTCGACGACCAACACATCGAGCACGGCATAGTGTCGATACTCCCATGCTCGCGTCGCAGCCTAGGGACACGTCCTTACTATCCCTCCCGCGAGAATCAAGTCCGGATAGCGGAACCACACTCGGGGGAGGAGGTTCCGGTCCTGGCTCCGCGTCGAGCCGAACGGGACTACGTAGGAATAGCACGCGCAGTAGCGCCGTTACTGCGGGGAAAAGAAATGGGATGTACATGCCGAGACGGAGTAGTCTTGAGAAAAGCGATGCCGATGGGGACGAGGACGACGGTGGGAACGACACGTTCGTCACTGCTGCTGGCATTCCGTTCCCGCGCGCTCTGTCGTCCTCTGGCGAGTATGTGTATTTGCCTGGCCCTTTGAACCTACCTTCTTCATCGCTGTCCGACTCTGTCGAGCGTTCTTCGTCCAACGAGCATACCGCCGGCACTGGTTCGGGTTCGGCCCCTGCCTCGGCTTCAAGTATCGGTAGGGGGTCTCTGCAGCAGCAGCAGCAACAACAACAACCGCCGCCTCCACGTGGTCGATTTCAGAGCGAGGCAGATGGGGCGAGTTCACGTCGGTGGCGGCCGCGACCCAACTCGTACGATGAATTCGGTGCCAGGCCTCAACGTCGGTCGCGCTTCGAGAGCATGGCTAATCTTGGCGTTGCTTCGGGATCAAATGCGAGCGCTAGTGATTTGATGGCGCGCGATGCGACTGAAGGGAGCGTTTCTCGTCAGACGTTGGTTGTGAGGGAAGAGGGAAAGTCGCCAACGCACTATGTGAGTATCCTGTACTTCTTTCTTGGGAGGGACGGGCGGATGGGCAGAGGGCTTCGGCGGCTGATGGTGATTTTATTAATTTGTTTTTCTCATTGCTTCATTTATAGCAATTCGGCAATTGTATCGGCCGCGGACAGTTCGGATCTGTGTATCGTGCCCTCAACTTGAACACGGGTCAGATGGTCGCAGTGAAGCGGATTGGGCTAGAGGGATTGAAAGAGGAAGAGATCGCGCAGCTCATGCGGGAGGTCGACTTGGTCAAGTGGCTGTCCCATCCGAGTATCGTCAAATACGAGGGAATGGCACGGGACGAGAATACGCTTAGCATCGTCCTCGAGTACGTCTTCTTCGCTCCACCTTTATACCGCGCGTCGCTTCCATTTCGGATGCGGCTGCGCACCTCATTATTTCATTTTTGTACTCGGCGCACTGACTATTCTTCGTGGCATGACCACGTGCAGATATGCCGAGAATGGATCGCTCGGGCAGACTCTCAAAGCATTTGGAAAGCTTAACGAGAAGCTGGTAGCCACTTACGTCGTCAAGATTCTCGAGGGCCTAGACTACCTCCACCGAAGCGAAGTCGTGCATTGCGATCTCAAAGCGGCCAATATCCTCACTACCAAGACCGGAAATGTGAAGCTCTCCGACTTTGGCGTCTCGCTCAACCTTCGTGCTATGGAACGTGAGATTAAAGATGTCGCTGGCACGCCCAACTGGATGGCACCTGAAGTCATAGAGCTCAAGGGTGCATCGACTAAATCTGATATTTGGTCGCTTGGTTGTACTGTCATCGAGTTGCTCACGGGACGGCCACCGTATGGGGATATCGCCAATGCAATGACGGGTACGCAACTCATCTTTCCATCTCCGCTGGACACGTAGCCTGATTTGAGAATGATAAAAAAAAACTCCTTTGGAATTAATTATTTGATAGTAATGTTTCGAATTGTTGAAGATGACTGCCCCCCTATTCCCGAGCGCTTCTCTGATCCGCTCGTCGCATTCTTGAAGGAATGTTTCCACAAAGATCCGGCTCAACGGCCTAGTGCCGAACAACTATTTGAGCATGAGTGGCTGAAGAATCATTGGGGTCTGAACAAGGTAAGTTTGGGGAGTTTATGAGGCGATCTAAATCCTCTAGATCATTGAAACTGATGGATTCTCCATCCCCATTTTGCTTCCGCATGGGGATTGGTTTTGGTTTTCTGTCTGTAGGACCTCCGACCTCAGGATAGCATACCGTTCCTACGGCGGGTGAGCGCCGATTTGCAGAAGAACGATGCCGCGCGTCACTTGATTGCGAGTCTCGATCTGGTCGATGGATCATCGCCCGTGTCCGAGTTTGCTCGCGCGGACGATGTGGTGCTTTCGAGTTCGCCGGGCCATCTTTCGTTTGCCAGCGCATCGCCCGGCGCCGGCGGCATGGCCGAAGTTCCGCAGGCTGAACCTGATCTCTTTGACATGCGCGAGCACACCTTTGTGAAAACAACTTTTAGCAAGCGTGAGTTTTTTTTTAGACCCAGTTGCCATGGCTAATGATTTGATTGATTGTATCTAGCCGTTAGCTGTCGGGTGTGCATTGGACCTGTGAAAAAGGGCGCGGTGTTGTGCTCTCATTGTAGCCTCATAGCACATTCCAAATGCGCAGGCCGCGCTCCTCCAACGTGCGATTTACGATCGAAGCTGCTTATGCACGCACATTTCGCGGAACGAGGAAGCCCCACTGATATCTTCACCCGCTTGCCACCCTCACTCGTACCTGGGCCTGCATCTGCGTCGGATGGGCTGGGCGCAAGCTCGTCACGCGGGAGCCTAGATCGCGAACGCACCAGCTCGCCACAGCTCCAGCCATCTCCGTTGGCAACTGCACCACCGTCGTCGCCCACGCACTCGCCCACGCATCCACCTCTCGCATATAAAGTATTGTCCCCGTTCAAACGCTCGCGAGCATCGCTGTCACCAGACCCTACGCACTCCAACTCGTCCATCTCCCTCGGCGGCGCTACCCCTCCCCCAGCCTCACGACAACAATCACAGAAACAGCAGCCCGTTATATCTTTGTTATCCGAGGGCAACATCATCCGACGGAAACTGTCTACTATCCTCACGCGCCAGAGGGAACCGCAGCAGCAGCAACAGCAACGGCGTCCATTGTCGATTTCGAGCATCAGTAGCTCGGTATCGCCCCAGGACTCGCAACAGTCAAACAGCTTGCGGAGTTTGCAGACTGCTGCGGAGAGCATATCGAGTCGTGCTGCACGCATCGACGCGTCCGTCGTTTCGGCCGCGACTGGCTCCTCATCGTCAAACACGGATCCTCCTCCCCCACCTAAACTTGCCTCTTCTCTTCGTCCTCCTCCTCCTGGTCCTGCTACTTCTGTGGCGGCGGCGGCACTCCGTCGCACGAGTGTTTATTCGGGTTCTGATGCAGCGTTATCGCCCACTGTCCCTGCTGCTTCCCCTTCCGCTTCTGCATCGGCGCCGACATCAGCATCGAAAGCTCCTGTCGCCAGTGCGACAGTCTCTACGCAGGATACGCACCGGACAAGACGCGGGCGCGGCCAGTCGACATCTAAAACATCGAATGGGAATTGCGCTATCCAATGAATGAATAATGAAAAATTAATCCATCAATCAATCCGATGGATTGTTCGAAATGAGAAGACGAATGCAAAGCAAAAAGTTGTTCGAGTACCGGTTTTATCTTATCCCTTCCTTCCCTGTTGTTTGTATGTGCTACTCCTCCCCCCCCCTCCCCCTCCTCCCTGTTTTGTTTACTCTCCTGCGTGCGTGCCTGTTGCCTCCATCTTGGGTTTGGACTTGGACTCTTTGACCTGCCTGTTTCTGTTGTACATATGCATGCGTTCTTACCACTCTTCTTAACTCTGAAGCCTCATTACCTAGCAACCTAGCTATCTACTCTAACAACTACTATTATGTGCGCACACTACTGTCATCATCATCATCCCACCCACGTACGTTTTACCCGGTCGATACCTCCCATTTTCGCATCTGACAAAGATCACGATTAATACCTTACGAAGTCCTTTTTTTTCTCCCTTTCTTCCCGTACTTCAAAACACGCACATTCATCTCTGTCTCTCTCCTAGTTACCCCTCTCCTCCATTTCGTGTACCATACCCACATCCTACACCACGTTACCTAGCCATTATTGGGGCATGTCATTGCGAACCAGCTATCAGCGAACCTCTTTGGCAATAAACTTTCAAAAAACACACCCAAACTTTCTCTTACGTTCCTTGACACTAACTCTTACAGACACGGGATGTCACTGAGATCATAAGTGTGTTGTATGTAAGAAAGGACCACTGGCAAGGTTTACCTTTTTTTAAATATATAAAGGCTATAGACATGGACCAATGCTCTACTACATATACAAAGATATTGCATAGATAAAACAAGGAAAGCAATCACCACACTCAACCAAGATTGCCCCGCCATTCACCATTCACGACGGTGCCTCACTGTATCTCCGCCGCCTCGTTAGCGAGCTGATAGAGCAGGTCTTTGTCGCCGCTTTTATCGACCAACGAGCGGAACCTGCCATTCTCTTTTTTGAGCAGTTCGCTGGGTTTATCAAATTCGACCTGAGGGCAATCATCGTGGGTCGAGGAGCGTTAGTATATACAGGAATGGCGATAGGGGGCACTGCTGCTTACGATGCGACCTGCGTCCAAAACCATCTTTTGATTTTTGTGTTGCTCCATTAGTTTATAACCGGGCACGCTTAATAGTGAAGGGAAGGGAAGGACCACGTACCACTTTATCAGCATCGATGATCGTTTGTAAGCGATGTGCGACCGTGATCAGCGTCACGTCGCCCTTGAGTTCATTGCGAAGGGACGTCTGAATGGTCGTATCTGTCTTGTAATCTGCAACTCGCCAATCAGTTATACTGCTCTCAAAGGCGAGAGAGGAGTGAGGCATTACCGATAGCAGATGTGGCTAAAAAATTAGAAATGTGTTTATTTAGCGTTGGAAATCATAAGGGAAGGACAGTCACCTTCGTCGAGGATGAGCAGCTTGCTTCCACGGACGATCGCGCGGGCCAACGCCAGGATTTGTCGCTGGCCCACAGAAAGGTTACTGCCGCTGCTCGCAATCTGGCTGTCTAATGTCAGACGACCCTCGTCATCGTCACTTTGCAGGGAGAATAGCCCGGAAGCGCGCAAAGCCCCATTGAGCGTTGCATCATCATGTTGTGAGAAAGGATCAAGATTCTCTCTCAGCGTGCCACTGAGCAGCTCGGGCTAGTAAAATAATTCCGTTTCAGTTGGGGCTGAGGAGAGGAAAAATATCTAGACTCTTACCGTTTGAGGAATGATGGTGATACTTGAGCGGAGAACGTCAAGATTGATCGAGCTCGTGAGTTTGCCATCATAGTATACATTGCCTTCGGTGAAGATGCAGCGTAACAACGATAATGTTAGAGAGCTCTGCAGAGAGAGAGTAAGGCTAGGCCGGCTCCTTGAAAACGATAATGACAAGAAACCAGTTACCTTGCCGCTTCCCGTACGACCGACTGGCTGAGGGTCAACACAGGCAATTTGCTATAAATCATGAGCACTCACCGATTCCGACGCGTTCACCAGACTTGATATGGAAAGATAAGTCGTGAAGGACCTTCGGTCCATCCTAGATTCCCATGAATGAAAATCTGAAAGGGAGAGCGAGAAGATTTCCGTACGAGAGAATAACGCGAAGTCAGCTTCTCTACCCTGAGGTCTCCACTTGCCGGCCAGTAGGCAGGGGGAATGCCTTCCTTGGTTGGCTTTGGCTCTTGCTCGATGTTGATATACGCATAGATGCGTTCCAAACTGTAGCACCGCTATATAAGCTCTTTCGTGTCTTCCAAAGTAACACTTATTTTCACCTGTTGCCTGAGAGAAATGAAATAATCAGAAAAAGCGTGTGGTGAGTGGGTTACAAGCTTCCTTACAGTTCACCTCAAAGTCGTTGTAGATGCGCACCCACCAGAGGATCATACCGCTAAATCCAACTTCGAGCCGGAATCAGCAATCGAGCCAGCGAAAGTAATCAGGGACAAGACGCGCACTGGCCATGGTTAGCGAGAAGCCTGTATCTGAGGGAAGAAGGCGTTCGTTGGGGATGTAGACCAAGTAAGCGGCAAGGCCCGCAGCAAACAATCCACCAAGGAAATCGACGCGCAAGCTAATCCATCTGCGAAAAAAGCAGGGGGTTAGGTAGTGGGTTCTTCACAGTGCGTCAGACCACTCGCCTGTTCATGTTATAGAAGGATCGGCCAGCCTTTGTGTACCTATCAAGTCGCCTGTACGACTCTGCACGGAAAGCTATTTGTGCTCCATAAGCGCGAATAGACGCTAAGCAACGTGTCAGATTCAGAATCTACCACCAAAAACATGGCATCAAAAAGAGAACTCACTGAGTCCGGCGACTGAGGCTCCAAAGTGACCCAAGACTGGGGCCTTAGCGTTGCTCATCTCACGCTTGATCGCAATCTGTGCTTTCATGTACACCTGGCCGAGCCGAGCTCCCACAACAGCGATGTTAATGCATGGGAAGATAAACACGGGTGTAAGGTACACCACGGCAATGGCCTTGACCAGCATCGAGGCATTGATAACGTTGAACCACAAGAAGGCAAGAGATATTGGGCCATCCACTGAAAAGTAGTATTTTGGCATTCAGGCCACGCACTAGCAGGAAAAAAAGGCAAAACATACAGGCGCGAATATCCTGAGTAACACGAGTAATCACTCGAGCCGTAGGTGTCGTGTCTAACCATCTGAAAGGAAGACATATTTCATCAAACCTAGTACGCACACCTCGGAACATACCTCAACGTTGTACCGAGGACAGCCTCAATAAGTTTACCGTGAATTGTTCTTGAGGCTCTCACTGTACCAAAAATGTATACAGTGGAACCAATGACGTAAGCGATTACACCAGCAAGCAAGAAAAGTCCATAACCCGTGAGATAGCTATGAAGAAACGAGCTGAGTTGTCAATAGCAGGAATATCAATATGTCCACATACAAAGCGACGTTGACCGATTCTGGTGGGTAGAGGACATATTGCTGTGCCCAATATCCCATGAACCACGTCTGTACAGCTATAAACGCCTCGCAGCCAAACAAGCCGCCGAAGAACACTATCCAAAAGAGGAAAACGTGGGATCCACTCAAACCGCTGAAAAATAGCTTAACTTTACAAATCGGGTGAGCCTCAGGGATACAGCCGTAAGATAAAATAAAATGGCAATTACATGCGTCCCAGCTGACTTGTCCCTCGGCGATTTCCTCAGCCACGATTAATTTGCCATCCGCCTGCTTCGCCGTCGCATCGGGCCCCTCTTTGTCGGCCCTTTTCTCCTCGCCTGGAACCTTTTGGACCAGTTCCGGCGAAACTGTTATGGATTCTGCGATTGTATCCAACGCAGAGCCGTGGATAGACACCCGTCCGTCCATGCCAAGCGACACGACGTAGTCCGCCAGTGGGCTAGCCATCGCGACATTATGAGTCTAAGGTGGAATGTCAAAAGTTGCCAAACTCGGGATAAGACTATTCACTTACGACGAGCAAGACGGTTCTTCCACTAATAAGGTCACCTTTGAAGCACTTCTCTACAATCCATCGTGCGGTGTGAACGTCCAAAGCAGCCAGGACCTTATGCGTACGGTGTCAGGTGTGGTGCAAATCCGAAGAAAGCGGCTTACGTCATCCAAAATAAGAATTCCAGCCGAAGAATAGACAGCACGAGCGAGGGTGACGCGGGCCTTCTGACCACCACTATCAGAGAGAACGAATCAACAACTGCTTTCCCCTTGTTGAGCACTTCACATTACCTCAATGTCAGACCCTTTTCTCCAACCTCTGTCTCATCTCCAGCTTCGAATAAGATGAGGTCGCGTTCCAAACCACACTGGTAGATGACTAACAGAGAATTTAAATAAAAAGGAAAGCCAAGTTGCGGAGAGAAGAGTACCTTTTTTGTAGCGCTCCTCGTCGTACGGAGCGCCGAATAGGATGTTATCCTACTTTTATCAGACGATGCGTGTCAGGGTGTAGGTTAGACTCACCTTGATAGTTTCATTCTGAACCCATGACTCCTGAGCAGCATAGCTCACACCACCCGATCTTGGTAGGTGATACCAAGCATCTGGAGTCGTTGGAATAAAGTGCATTTCGCCTAAGAGTGCCATCAACAAGGACGTCTTCCCAGAGCCCGTGGGTCCAATAATAAGATTGAAGGAACCCCGCTTGAAGAGCAATTCGCCATCCACGCGCAAGGTAAACCTGCGCCTAGACGGGGTAAAGACACCATCGTTGACATCATCATTTGACCAGGTGAAGCTAGCATTTTGAAACCCAATTACGTCCCGATCAAAGTGTGAGGCATCGGTTAGCATGATGCGCTCAGAACCCTTCTCTACATCTGCATACTCATCCAACAGTTCTGTCTGGAAGACAAAGCAAACGTCAAATAAACGCCCAGGAGGGTAACAGTCTCTCACATTACGTAAGAAATCATCCGCACGGTCAAGGGACACCTTGGCTTGGATGAAGACGGGCATCATCCAGAAGATTGTGTGGAGCTGTTCCTTCATAAGATCAAACACTGAAAGAAAAGCGTTCCATTACTGGATATTCCGACGGGGAACGACCTAAAACCCACCAGCTATTGAGGAGAATACGACCGATGCTACATTGGAAGTCAGTATAGCTACTCACTGTCGACCAGAAAACGTACGGGTGAGTGATTGCTTCATGATGATGGTCTGTGGAAGAGATTAGTCTGAAACTGGTATGAAAAAGTCGAGTCTACACACGTAGGTAAAGTAGGTAACAATCATCTTCAAAGAGGTTTGTTTGTTTAGAGCAGAGTCGTCAGGCAAGAAAAAAGTGAGCGCACGGTAACAGCAGGTATGACAAAGCTAGATAATGAGTTTAGAGAAAGAAAACAACTGGGATTGGGAATCACACCCACTTAATGTTCGTATTAATCAAGCTCAAAATTTGGCGCATCTTGATGCATTGCAGCTCAAGTTCTCTTTTTTCGGAAAGTCTTTCCGAGAGCTTTGGCTCCCACCCAAACAACTTGACCATGCGTAGAATATTCATCGCTACAGCAAAGCACAGTAAGTATGTGCTGCACTTGCTCGTAGGAGCCTCTTTACTTTCTGTAGCAGTCTGGACACGTGCATCTGTCTGTCTCGGGGTCAACTTCTGACGCCTGAAACGTCAATTCGGCAAACATACCCGTTTCATTGTCTCTTTTTGGACCTTCTGGATTCTACTTGCGAGGAGGCCAGGGACAGGAAAGAGGGTGACCATCGCTACAAACCCGACAAACGCACTCCAGCCAAGGATGCTATATAAGAACCAAACGCATACGGCAATTTGAAGAGGAATATATAAAACTGCGCGCAGCCAGAAGGGTTACTTGAGTTATTTGAGAGAGATGTGGATGAATGACGGACCAAGGAGAAGGAAATCCCGCCCCTCAATGATGTTCTCCAGATCCGTAGAAACCAGATTGTTCATTTTTCCAACCAAATTGCTCGCTTTGCCCGGGTCATCACTGTCATCTTCGCTAGCCAGATTTGCGGGGAACTCCTCTTTCTGCTTGCCTTTGATACTCGATGATGTAGTGGACCGCCCATTATCCTCGCTGCTCCCGCCCGTAGTCTCAAGTGCATTGTCATCGGCCACTGAGACATTGTCCGGCGTTGTCGCTTCGCTGCGAGCCGCGGGTGTGACCGCGGGTGTCGACCTTCGTGAAGAGGAAGCCTCTGCTTTTATGCGAATGCGCAGAGCGTGCTCAAAGATGAGCTCCGTGATGATAGCCGAGGCGCGCACCATAGAACCGGTCTAGAGGATAAGGAAAGGGGCGATAAGTAAAACTTCAATATGTCATCAGTTACTGACCGTAATAAAAATATACCACTGGAAAGCGATGGTACCCAGTGCCGGACCAAAGAAAAGGTAGGTGATCCAAACCCATGGGCGGACAACGGCACCCTCCCCGCGAGTTTCAAGGTACCTAAAGAACATGTTCACAATCATGAAGACTATAGATCATGGGGCGCACTGCAAAAGCTGGTTCATCCCAACTGGCGCCATAAGCGTCGTTACGACTCTAATAACGATAAGAATTGCCAGTTGGATGTATTCCGTGCCTGAGAATGTGTAAATCGCGAAAAGGTTGAGTCTAGTCAAGAGACATACGAAAAATACTTAAGAAACCCCAGAAGATATGCCTCCTGGAACCGCCGGAAAAGGTATCCAGATGCTAGAGGAATAGGTTGATAATTGTTGCGCCGAGGAGTTATATGTACCTGCCTTGAAACTTCTTCGCACAAGATTTTTTGTATAGTCATAATCCGGGAGCGGAGGTAGCATGTCGTGTGACAAGTGTGGGACACGATTTGCAGTAGAGACGACAGGATCGAGGAACGTATAGGTCATCATCGATAAAAGGGATGCGGTCTGCTCGGAACTAATAGCCGTCTGAGGGTCCTACAGAGGGAATTAGGACATGGGCGATGAAGGAGAAAGGAAGAAAATCTGGCCTTGGGGTCGAGTGGGACATACTGACGCGGAACGACCAGGGGAATGACGATACCCGCGACAGCAAGGAGACTAACTTTCGCCCAGAGTATAGAACCTTCCCGCGCGTCAGCTGGTAATAGTGTGAAAGTAAGCAGTGGCCATATATCGCGATATGCATAGACCGAGAATGTGATTAACAATATTGACGTGAGGTGGAATGAGGCCACCGAGGCGTGGGCTCTCCGAGCGGCGACGGAAATGAGAGCCAAGAAGGACGCAAATAGCTTTTCCAAGTTGAGAAGAGTTGAGATGGGGACACTGACAGCAGCAAATTAAAGTAGACATACGTAGTTCAGACACGCCGCGAGATCCAGCCACTCGCGTTTCGAGAATGATCCGCCGCCGCTACCGCCATGACGATGCTTACGCCATTTGCCCCAATGCTTGTTCAGTGTGCCCAGGTGAGAATCTGCGGAATGCAGTCCTTCTTCCTGGAGGAAACCGAATATCGAGAGGGCGAGGAGAGCGAGGACGGTGACGAGACGCGAGAGGTGGAAAACGAAGATGACGGATCCTCCTGACCTCTCCACGTGCTCCTTTACAGCCGATATCAGACCCGTCCGGGTGCTGCTGACACTGTACTCGCCGGCGGTGCCTGTGTCCTCGGTGGAGGCAGAAATACGCGCCCGGAGAGCTTTTATTGGTCCCGACGAGAAGATAATCTGGAGAAGGAGGACGAGGATGGAAGCGAGAACGGCATAAGATGGTATGAGGAGAGGGTGTGTCCACACACTGTGCAAACGGTTAGAAATTCAACAACTCTTCGGAGTTGATAAGCGCTATATATATCAATCATAGCACTTACGATGTGCCCTTGCTACGAACGAACGTGTCGCCGGGTGGTAGGACGACCTGGTCCATTAAAGGGACGGGTGGGCAGTTTGTAGGACTGAACCGCGCGCAGAGGGTATTTAAACTTGCTGCACTGGATGTCTTGCTTCTTATTGCCACGAGGTTAAGAACTGACTCAGACAGACGCCGGATTACGAGACATCTACTCTGATTCACGTGGGAACGCTCTCCCTGCCGACCGAGTCACTGGGATCCCCGCGTCAACACACGCCATTCGTCGTCAATAACGTGAACACCTTCCATTGTTCTTTGACAAGCCATGGCTGAGGGAAGGTGCTGCCATGGGCGCTAACAGAGAGTGGAGCACTTCGTTTCCAAAAAATTTCGTGATGGCGGTGTACAAACGGTGCCGAATAGCATAGCAGAGGGGGATTGGGAAATAGAATTTACCCCATCCTGCTTTCGAGTAGCGGCCCCAGATCCTCCAAAGTCGAACCCCTGGAGTCTGTACGTCATTCCATTTCACCCTCGTCGTCCTCGTCGTCCATGCCGTCCCGAACTCCCCCGGTATCAGCATCCATGTTCATATCTACATCCTCATCCACATCATCCATGTCCTCAGCCTCAACCTCTTCATCGTGTTCAGGCTCAAGTTCGGGCTGATCGAGTTCTGTCCGATCTTCATCCTCGTCCTCGCCCTCGTTATCATCCTGGTCGATCAAAGCATATGTCTCCACGTCAGTAGTTGGGTCGTCCTCATGAGCATCGTCTCCTTGTACATGCGGTAGCGGTTCGACGGGAGGCGCGCCAGGTGCATTCGGCAGAGGTGCAGACACGCTAGACTCGCCAGCGTCCGTCACGCGCTCTTTTCCTTTCCCGCGCTGCACGGTCGTGGAGCCGCTCTTGTTCCGCGCTGGAGGCGCGCTAGAAGACGCCCCCGCTGCGGACGAGACTTTTTTGCTCTTGGCTAGCTCACGGTAGACTGAAACATGAATTAGTCAGTTTGGATGGGTGATAAGGGGACAGCGTAAGGTGTGAGAAACACGGACGGCAGTGATCAAGGTAGAGCCCTAAGCGTACCTTGTAGTTCAGCCTGAAGTGGTGGGATCAAGTCGGCAAACTCAATGAGTTCCAGAGCCTTGAACACATCCGACGCAGAAATGCTTTTGTGTTGTTTGGATGTCGAGACTTCATGTGCCCTAGTGTTCTGGCGTCAAAAAACCTACACGGCGCGTCTGAACATTGTAAAGCAAACATACGTGGCAGCTGCAAGCACTCGTATCAGCAAAAGTATGTCGATGTGGGCGTGAATAGGCAGTTGATAGAAGATGCACCCACCAAGGTAGTTAATAAACACCGTGGCGCCCTTGACTAGGGAGAGCACCGTGTCCTTCTGCAGCTTCACATTGTCGGGGACCTACAGATTGAAGTTCTTTTGAGCCTTCCTAGTGCCACGGTGCGTACAGACTACACCGCCACGGGAAAGAACACACGTACACCAGATTTCGCTATACGCGTCACGAGAGCTCGGGGAAGCTCAAAGTTTTCGATGCCCTCTGAGACGGCTTCCTGTTGTGCTTGTGCGGACGCAGGGGTGTTGGTGCTGTCCTTTCGTGGCATGGCAGGGTCGCGAATTTATATAAAAAGTCCCAATGTCGTCGGCTTGCGGGAGATGTTGAGTGGGGAGATGAGATGAGATGGGCCGTGGAGCCCGTTATCCTTTTTGGGGGTGCCCGTGCTATAGCATCTCTGCTCTATCTGTGTTCGTTTTCTGTACTTTATTTTACACGTCCAAGCAAAACACAGGCTGTGTTCACAGCCACGGTCAGATGCGTATATTCCACACATTTCCATGATCTCATGCAGACGTTTGACTTGGATGGTAACGTGCATACTTTTCGAAAACCGTTTGTTTTCCGGTATGAATCATTGATCGACGCTCGCATAAGGAGCTCCCTTTCTGGCCACTGAACATCTTCCCACATCCACGTCATACCACACTGTTACGAGGCTCCAAATCACACCCCATTTCCGAACGAGTAACCTCGTATCGTAAAACTCTCAGTTGTCAGGGTTGTGGGTGAGCATGTGATCGGTGGATCATGATGCAGGGGTACTCTACAGTGAACTCGTCTTTGCCTTCCAAGCGCAATCTCTTGTACTAAGCCGTTTTCCGTCATGGCCGCGATGCTCCCATCACGGCGCTCCCTTTTCTGGCATAAGCCTCTGTATCCCACTCCTTTTGATCTCCAGTTGCTGATGCACTTTCATGTTTTTGCAAAAAAAAAAACGTCTCTGCCTTGGCACGCCACTAAAGATGCCACATGGGCTTTATTTTCCAACCTGGGCTCCTAGTTACACTGTCCTAAAAGCGATCGCGAGGACGGGCGAATATAAGACTAAGGTCGTCGGACGTATGTATGTCCACTGTCCTAGCACTAAGTCTTCTGTCTAGTTGCAACCTTCAAGGACATCGCCATATAGCCTTCATAACTGCTCGCCATGCGTTCCACCGCCGTCGTCTCTCTTCTGATCGCTAGCTTGGCTCTACTTTCTCGTGAGTGAGGAGACAACTTTTTCTTCTGGATGGGTCTGGCTGACTTTGATTGGAACCAGAATCTCCGGCTGCTTGCGTTTCTCCAGTTCCGTCTCAGGCTGATTCGGCAGGGACAAAACGCCAATTTTGTAACGATCATGGTTGCATGATATCAGAGGTTTTACAGACTTTCTATTTACTCTGAGCTTTTTAAGCCTTGATCATTTCTCGTTAGAATCCCGTCACCAACACTACGTCCCCTTCGGATGTGCAATCGTTGGTGGACGTGTTACTCGACGCTCTCCAATCGTACCAAGGTTAGGATACGTCATTGAATCCCACTAAATTATGAATTGACTTCTTTACAAGGTGCTTGAGTCGGAGTAGGGAGTGGTAACAGTGGCAGGTGCCGTTGGACTTGCCAGTGCAGATGCTGCACTCGAGTTGGTTACGAATATCGTACATAAATTCTTTCCAAGGTCCTTTCTAAAACTTAAACTGCTTTCGGCTTTCATTTTCAGTCATGCCTTTAATTTTCGTTGTTTCGTGGATCTCGTTTCATAGTTCAAATGGTTCACTTGCCTTGGGTACCTTGCCTACGGGCGGTGAATTTCCTTACCTGTACATTTATATTCTCGCGGATTCTTTTGGCACGTTTTGGTATTCGTGATAGGTCTTGTCGGTTATGTGCCATAGGTTTGGAACGGTTCATCCTAGCCAATCAAAACCCGAAGTGAATATTGAAATAATTGTCTTGCATGTTGCACGAGGTTTTATCACCCTTACAGCCTACGCCGATGGTGGGTGGCTCTGGCTCCGGTTTCTGGTCGTGTAGACAAGGCCGTCGCAGTGGGGTGCCCATTCAACACCAATCTGATGACTGTCCGAGCGCCTTCAAATCAATGTATCTGAGTCCGCCAGCATGTCACGGTGTTCATTCCTGAACTGCTCCTTTAACCTGAACCACCACCATGCATACTGCGCGCACGATTAAACTTCCTACCTTCCACACCTAGTAGCAGCACAGTTGCAAACTTCACTCCCTCTTAACCGCGATTCCCTATTTCCCTTGCCTCGACGTCATCAGCGTGCGTCGGGGCATCCGCCCTGCCAACGATTGTGGTAGACCAACGGCTCCCAGTCGCACCCTTCGAATGCTCCAACTCGTGGTCCACGACGTCTGCTTCCCAGGAGCCATCGAGTTCATTAAGTGTTTGTCAACATAAGAATGCCTGTGGCTGATGTAGTGGGTGGCCTTTGACACCACCTTGTTTCCGACAGAGACTTCCTGTATCGCCACTGCGACATCTCAAAGCTGTTATATCCTGGATTATAGGTAGGGCACTTTGACTGGGCGACCTGCCTGCTGGCGCGCAGAGACGAACGACTGGAAGACGGCCAGCTTGGATAAACTTTCGACAGAGAATGAGTCAGTGTAGACAATAAGTCTTTCCAAAGCAGGCAAGACAGCAAGATTAAGCCCTCCATGAGGCCGATGGAGAGCACTTGCGATGCGGTGAAAATTAGTGCCTTTCAACCGGAACTCCTTGACACCAGGAAACTGTTCCAGGAACGTACACCACGAAATATCTTCCTCCGACTTGTCATTATCATGAAGAGAGTTGATAAACAGTTCCTCCATGGTGGAAAACTTCGCCGAAAATGCATTGCTTATCCGCATTATCCAGGACTGGATATTTGAATCTGGGAAACGGAAAGAGCTTAATTTGAATTGTGGCGAGTGATGGTTGAAGCATCCCGAGTGAGCCAGCAACAAAAAGTGGAAATATTGCTTTTTAAGGGTCACTTCAACAGCACGATAATGTTCTGTTATGTCGTTGATAAACTTTGGCAGGTGGGAAATGGAAGGCAGGGTCTGACTCCAATCGTCCAGCGAGATGTCAACGTCCTGGAGAGATGGGGCGACAAACCCCTTCGTGAGAGTGTCCAAGACTGCGCTACAGCCACGATAGCGGAAAGCCGTTAATTTCCCAAGTTGGAAACCTTCTTTGGGCTCGGTGGGCCGCTCCGTACAACAGAGCACTTCCAGGTCGAGACGACGGAGGTAAGGTAAGCCTTGTAATTTGGCGAGGAGGAACAACACATCTGGCGGTTGGTCATGAGAGTAGGTGTAGATTGTCAAGGAGAGGTCAGTGAGAGCCGTTGCCGATGATAGAAGTTGTGATATGGATGTGAATCCGAGGCAAATGGGATGCAGCTTGAGAGATCGCAGGCGCAGATGCAGATTTGATCCCTTGAGAAATGTAACGGGGATTTACAGCACTCGATTTTCTGAATTGTAAAGGGCAAGACTTTCCAGTGCGGGAAAAGGGCACTTCGTTGCCTCGAAGAATAAGTCTAGCTCGCCATTGGTAGTTGATGCATAAAGGTCGATCCCACGAATGCGATCGGGACATTTGAGTGCGCAAAGCAAACGGCGTATGTCCTTCAAATTAGACATGCCAGGGATGGACCTATACCGGATGTTGTAGTTGATCGCAATTGGCAAGGGCGGGAAGTGACGAGACATGATGGTCTTCATATTGCCACCTTCAGGGGTCAGGACAAAGCTTAAGCCCAAACGGGAGGACGATGCGAACAGAACAGCGCGCCATTCTCTGCACACATGAAGGAGATTGAACCATTCAAGTTGATTATCCTCTCTCCCACAGATAGTCGATGTTCTGCCAGTGTAGTAGACAGAAATCAAATATCTCTATGAGTAGCTCGTTGGGGAGATTATTGATTGTCAATTTAGGCGATCGCACTGTGTCCTGACAGGCGCCTTGACTTTGGGGAAATCAGTGGGGGAGTCATGATCAGCCACTGCCAGACCTACTGTTGCTCCTGAGGGTGCACCATGGCGGTCGTGACTGAGTGGCTAATCCGAGTTTATATTCCGCTGTCGGGCCTTGGATGGTCGTTCCCGTGACTGCGGAGATTACCCCTCGTTTTCGGTTCTACATTACATAGTCCTCCTCACACGTGGGTCGTAATGAAAGGTTGTCTAGCCAGCGTCAACTGAGGAAGCAATCATAACGACACCGAGCGCCTTGCCAGTAAACAAGACTCCACTATTGTACGTATGTAGTAGTACCCAACACCAACGTTTGTCGTTTTGACGATCCAGAGAACGCTCGAGCTGTCCTCCAAGCTGTTGATTGGAGCACGCGTGAAGGAGAGAGCTAGACAGCGTTGTAATCGGGGCACTGGTAGGGGAGAAGACTGCGGCAATGCTCGAGGTAAGCAAGAGCTTGAACTCGGTATGATGTTTTCACCCTGGTTTCTGATTCTCGTGTTGCCAAAATTACCAAACAGAACGTCGCTACCGTTCATAGGAAACGTTTGTTCATCCTCTTTGGTCTTTTCCAGGCACAGATGCTACCTTCGCGAGCTGCTGCAGAATATCACCTGCGACAGACTTTAAACCAGAGCCTGTCGAGCTCATTGAGCACCTCGACCCCAGTGCTCCGTGCCCATACAACTGGCGGCGCCGTACTCGCGTACAGTTTGTGCAGCTTGTCCACAGCAGACATCATTTTATGATTCTCAAAGTAGCGTCCCCGAGCGTACGCAATGATGGCAGTGCGTGAGCCTGGCCATCGATTCCTATTAGCTCTCAGACTTCAGAGAGCGGGAGTTCGACACACCGATATCGCCGCCGTGCATGACAGCGGTCCGGATGCAGCGTGCAAGTGCCGCTGCGTCTCCGAGCCCCAGATTGAGTCCCTGCCCTGCGAGTGGATGCATGACATGCGCCGCATCTCCAATGAGTGCCGTTCGGTTACCGATATACGCCTCAGCATGTCGGAAGCGTAATGGAAACGACGCAATAGTCCCAGACTGGATGTTCGCCACCAGTGGTGGGAGCGCGTGGGCGCCTTCGTCCGGTATACCGGCTGCTGCCGCGACGGGGTCGACGTTTGCGGACGCGAGTGCTGAATAGGGTGTGATCGCGTGCGCTTGCTCACGAAATGCAATTTCGGCGCGTAGATCGTCGGGTGAAAGCAACGGAGATTCGAGAAGGCGTCCATGAAGGTAACGGACGGAGAGTTCAGGTAGGCGGAATCCCGCGTTGATCATGCTCGTGAGGACCGCCGGATCTGCTTTAGTCAGCGCAGTTGCTAATGCTGGTGAAGTGGACCACACAAGAGAAGACGCAATCGGGGAGAGTGGGAGAAACGCGATGGGTCCTGTTGGTAGAAAGCGTTGGTAGGCGCACGTGTTGCGAGGGAAAGTCCGGGGAGGGTGTTGGAGAGTGGCGACGATGGCGGAGGTAGGGTAGCTCCAGCCATACGAGTCAGTCTTAGAATAAGAACGGACCGGGGAGTTAACCCCATCAGCGCCGACCTACCATACCATATGTCAGCCACGTCTCATATCCCACACGGTTGCATAACCCACCAGAAGTCGAGCTCGTAATGCTACCCCATCAGAGAGTTGAACCATTGGCCAGCCACCACCCGGGATATCATCTTCGAAAATGTTCATAACTTTAGTGTTATCGAGCAGCGTGATGTTTGGTTGTTTCTTAAGACACCTGAGAAGGCCCCTCTGGAGATTCAAAACCTCCGTCAGGCGGGCCATCTGGTCCGATCCGTCCCTCCTACTTATCCCGAGCGCAGCCGCATTGAAGTCTATTCGTGCATCAGAGATGCCGTCCCAAATCTGATGCACCGTAAGCTATGGGACATGATAAGAGTATGGCCATAATAATACCTGCATTCCCTCGATGGGACAAGTTCGCTCAACATCCACGTGCGCCAATGCACCAATCTCTGACACGATCAGTATCACAACTGGAGCTGGAATAGCCGCCTTGACACACCGTCAATAAAATCTAAAGACTCATTCGTAAGGGAGACCACCCTGTTGGAGAATGCGTCTGGTGGAAGGTCCCAGTCGTAGATTTTGTCTAAGTCACCACCTTCTACTAGGGTAACTTTTAGGGAGCTACGCAAGGTATTATTTGATGCTGAAGATGTATAAAGACGGACTGGCCGTTTAGGATATCCAAGATATACGTACCAAGGGCATTTGCAAGTGCCAGCCCCGCTGGACCACCACCAACAATCACGACGTCACGATCTTCATGCCCTGTCGGGATTGTTCTTTCAGAAAGGCACCTTTTCAGAACTTGGGAGGGTTCTCGTCTTCTGCAAGGCTTGCATAGTGTACGCCATGTATTTGAACTTGCTCCCCTCATGAGAGTGAGGACTGTGGTCGAACGGGGAACGCCGGGCCGAGAAGAATTGTAATCCTTTGTCTAATCCTGTGTCCGTCGACGTATTGTATTTCACCTTAGCGGCCTCGAGGCCATGGCTGCACCAACAACATCCGCAGCGCAGGCCATTGGCGAGTATCTCCAATCCCCTGACGACCTCATGAAGATTCCAGCCTTTCGAAAAAAGCTCGAGAAGGAGAAGGCATCTATCGACATACGGCTCAAGAGTGGCGTAAAGGAGCAGCTCAGCGCGACAAGCGACAGTCTTCGCAAGCTTTTCAGCACCCGTGACAACGTACAGGCTGTAAGGGATGAAATGGTCGTAATTGACCGCGCATGTAGTGATCCTCAAAGCGTAGTGTCGACGTTTGACCAGATCAGTCGGGTGGGTCATCTCCAACTCGTCCCTCTCGACGTCCTGATCGATTCGTAGGTATCGATGGTCCACAGAAACTTTGAACAGACGGAGGACATGGTCATTAATCTCCTGGAAATGGACTCGCGACTCGACAGCATCGAAGAAATGCTCGCCATAGACCAGAACGACCTGGTTCGACCTGCAATGAACCTTCTCCCCATCCACCTCCAACTCACTCAGCTTGAGAACTTCCGCAACGAGACAATGCACCAAGCCAAGAAAGCATCGGCCGAGTCACGCAACAAGCTTAGGCGCAGATTCGAGCGTCTCACAGGCGTAATCGAGGCGTTCAACGAGTATATAGTCGAACTCTCTCGGAATATACTACTCTTGGCTCGTTCTGGTCACCTCGAGGTCATCGTAAAAATAGTAAAGATTGCCGAAGCTGAAGGGAAGGAAGACGAAAAGGTGATTTTTTTAAATAAGTTTTCTGTCCTTCCGCACTAATTTTTGAAAGGCACTTGCGATCCGTCTAGTCAAAAAAGCAGCCAAGTTAGACGCGGCATCCAAGTTCAAATCTATGCAAGCCAACGCGCGGGTTTTCAAACACTACCGTTCTAAAGTCTTGAAGGCCATCTCCGACACCATAAAGGGCAAGTTTGAGGCCGCATACCTACAAGACGAGAAAAATCCGACTGCCTTCCTTGAGAACCTTGGTTGGCTATATCAGGACTTAATCGTGATCGAGCGTGACGTTGTCGCCTGCTTCCCTCAAGACTGGGACATTTATTCGTACTTTGTGCGTGAATACCACAAAGCGCTCAACTCAACCATCCAGACACTCGTTGTGTCTGAGCCAGATGCAAATGCGCTCCTGACGTTGCACGCATGGCTTAAGGAGTACAAGACTAGTATGAGAGAGCTCGAAATACCGCCTGAACTCCTCGAGCCCCCAATTTTAGGTGGCAACGAACAATCGCTCATCGATGATTATCTCAAGCTGATCGTCAAAAAGCTCGACGAGTGGAGCGCGAATCTCATGAAAACGGAGTTGACCGAGTTCAGCTCCCGGGCAGAGCCACCAGAATTGGATGCAGATGGACAGTACGGGATGCAAGGCGCAGTGATTCTTTTCCAGATGGTAAATCAGCAAGTCGACGCGGCGATGGAAAGTGGGCAGGGCATGATCTTAGCCCGCGTCGTATCGGAAATGAATCGCGTCATGCGCGGTGCGCAGGACCAGTGGACGCGCCTTATCGATGCCGAGTACAAGAAAACTACCGAGCGACTAGAAGAGGCACCTAGTGGACTGGTCGAGTATGTGATCGCTCTGGCGAACGACCAGATCAAGTCGGCCGACTATGCCGAGGCGCTCTCCGCGCGCCTCGAGCCGCTCGTCTCGGAGAAGTACCGCGTGACGATCAACGAACGGTTGAATGACGCGATTGATGGGTACCTCGACGTTGCGAAGAAATGCACACAAGTGCTGATCGACATCATTTTCAATGACCTACGGCCAGCGACGAAACAGCTCTTCCAGGGTCCATGGTACGACGGCAACATCGTGCAGATCGTCGAGACGATGCGCGATTACATGTCGGACTATCAGACGTACCTCAACTCGTCTTTGCTCGAGCTTTTCGTTGAAGACCTGCTCGACGCTTTCCTCGTTGTGTACCTCACTGCTCTTGCGAACACTCAAAAGCTGCGCATGCCCGCTGCCGTTGATCGGATCAAGGACGACGTCTCAGAAGCGTTCAAGTTTTTCAGCACGATGAAACCTGCTATGGAAGTCGAGTCGTACTTCGAAGTGGTGGAGATGGTGCTTTCACTACTTGAAGCATCGAAGAGCTTGGCGTTCCTGTCGTTCTGGTCGTTTGCGAAGGTACACGGACCGAACCTGGCCTTTGTGGAGAGCTTGATGAAGGCGCGCGGTGATTTGGACCGCTCGTCGGTTAACGAGGTGATGGACAGTATCAAGCGCAAGGTGAAGGAGGAAAATTTGACAGATCGTACGTGCTTTTTTTCAGTCTCACGAGACGCGGCTCATGGATCTATTTGTTTGCCGCTTTAGCGCCCGAACCTACGATAATGAAGAAAATCACGATCGAGGGCACATTCTCACGTCTATTACGGACCGGAAAGGCATGAGTGTCTCTTGCTACATCTGTAATAATCAGTACATCGAATGCTTCGGGGACAATGTATTGCAATTGCATATACTGTACACCAGGTAGAAAAAGGTTTTATTATTTATTTGATTTACGGATTTACCCCCCGTGGGCGGCCCGATGTGACAATTGTAAATGGCGCCAATCACACATGTTGACTCAGCTGTCGGAATGTTCTTCTGTTCTTCTGCCCACGTCTCGGATTTTGTTTCTAGGTCAATTTCCAAGTCGTAGTCGTTGACCTATAGATTTTGGCACCCATTAAATTGAGGTCGCCTGTGAAGCTGTGAAGCGCCAACGTGCTCAACAGACAAAGAGCGCGTTGCCCAACCTTCGACATACCGTGACAATCATGTTGCACACCACTATACGCACCGTCCCACCGTTTTCTCCGGAGGTCAGTGTGTTCCGCCGGACACGGAACAGTCCAATTCAAGCAGTCTCCCCGTCTGCGTACATCAACCGGAATACTATCTACGCGGGTTTCGAAGTGGGTTCCTGTATACGCCGGTGCATCAGCGGCCCCACATGTTCCCCAGAGACCTTTCTGCGAGCTTAAAACAGACCTCCGTACCCAGAGGGGAGTTGTCAGCCCATACTCCTATATAACCGGGTCATTTGGTCAGATTTTGCTGTGAACAACCTTTCTATAAAATCCGTCCTTTAGACTCGTCATCCTCGTGTCCTCCT
>WNFQ01000397.1_pt1 | contig 33452 bp, 28 predicted proteins | sample 5400171 | NCBI WGS metagenome assembly WNFQ01 (sample SAMN13153356, study PRJNA577476) | soil metagenome | isolation source: 20 cm soil under Madrone tree | place: USA:California | collected 2016-06-14
TGCGATGTGACGGATGAAGCGAGCATCGAAGAACTGCTCGCGGGGGTTCTGAAGGAATTTGGCAGCACGGAGATCCTGGTGAATTGCGCGGGGCGCACGAAACGCACTCCAACGCTGGAGGTTGCGGACGCGGAGTGGAACGGCATCATGGACACGAATTTGAATGGAACGCTGCGGGCTTGCCGCGTGTTTGGGCGTCACATGATCGAGCGTGGCTACGGGCGCATCGTTAACATTGCTTCGCTGGCTTCGTTTGTAGCGTTGATGGAGGTTGCGGCGTATTGCGCGAGCAAAGCGGCGGTGGCGGCGTTGACGAAATCGCTGGCCATTGAATGGGCCACGAAGGGAGTTTGCGTGAATGCGATTGCTCCTGGAGTTTTTCGCACGGAGTTGAATGCGGGATTGCTGGATGGCACGGAGCGGGGGAAGGAATTTCGGCTGCGTACGCCGATGCGGCGGTTTGGGCAGCTTGATGAATTGGCAGGAGCGGCGGTGTTTTTGGCGTCGGATGCGGCGAGCTTTGTGACCGGGCATGTGCTGGCGGTGGATGGAGGATTTTTGGCAAGCGGTGTGAATCAGTAGAAGAGTTAAAACTCAGGTCACGACGGCGCTGCAGAATGGGTGGAATATCTCAGACAGAACATGGAAAGAGCAGACAGAGCGATCATAACGTCTGGCTTCGTGGTCGCAGCCTCTACCGCTGGCCTTGCCGCCGTACGTAGTTATGGGACTGTGATGTTCCAGTTAGTAGTGCTCGGTGCTTGGTCGATCGTCGCACGACTTTCGTCCGGGATATTCGCCGACCGCCACCAAGGACTCGTTTGGCTTGTAGCACTCGCGGTAAACATCACTGTGTTCTCTCTCATAGGCATCCCCGGCTGCTTTCTCGAAATCGTTTGCCGAAGTGGGGGACACTCATCGTCGTTTGTTGGACATGCACAGACATTCCTTGCGTACAACTTGAATGGGAAGGATTTGCCTGCGGACCACGGAGCGCCTTTGCGGGTGCGCGTGGCAAGGCAGCTCGGGTGCAAGAGCGTGAAGTATTTGCACAAGCTGACGCTGGCGGATTCGATGAAGAATGTGGGCGATGGGCGAGGCTCGGCGTCGCCTTCGTACGGATATTCGTGGTACGCAGGGATATGAGTATAGCGTCTAGACGTCAGAAGAGTTGATATGCGGTGCGGGTAAAGATCGTCGCACACGACGGTCAACGACGACGCGGTGCTTACACGCTTCCCCTGGCTGCGACGGTTGACAGTTTGGCGCGGGCGGTCGCTACGATTTCGAGGAATTTGCGGGCGGATTCGACGATTAGTTCCGGCTTGTTGGATTTTAGAGCTTCGGCCTGGACCAATTCGCCGCCGATGCCGAGGGCGGCGGCGCCGGCTTCAATGAATTCCGCGGCGGTCGATAGATTGACCCCACCGGTGGGTACGAGGGGAATCTGGGGCAGCGGGCCTTTCAGGGCTTTGATGTACTTCGACTTGACCGCAGGGGAACACTTTTACCAAATCCGATCCGGCGGTCCACGCTTCGATGATTTCGGTGGGCGTCAGGGCGCCGGCCATGATCAGCTTTGATTCGCGTACAGCAAGTTCGACCGTCGCGCGGTTGAAACCGGGGCTGACGAGAAACTGGGCACCGGCGTCGAGACAGCGGCGCGCTTGGTCGGCGTTCAACACCGTGCCCGCGCCGATGAGAACTTCAGCGCCGCAGCTTTTCGCGAGCTCGCGAATAACCTCGATGGCGCCCGGAACGGTCATGGTGATTTCTACGATTGGGATGCCGCCTTTGCAGACGGCCTCGGCGGCGATGCATGCTTCGCGCGGAGAGGACGCCCGGACCACGGGAACGATGCCGATTTCTTCGATACGACTGCGGGCTTTTTGTTTATCCACTTCAGATTCCTCGCTTACATCATCCAAGGACCGCCGAACGAGAATCCTTTATAGAAACGTAGCTGCCTAGTCTTAAAAGCCGCAGGGCTCCGCGGACTCCGCCCTGCGCTACAGGCTCTGCCACGGCAACGCACTGATCTTGCCTAGCTGGGGCGCAGCGGTGCTGCGCCCCTACAAAAATCAGGTGCGCGGTTTAGCGGGCGATGCGTGCGCCGACACCCTTCATCACCTGCACGACTTCCTGGAAAGTGACCATCGAAGTATCGCCGGGAGTGGTCATGGCGAGAGCGCCGTGGGCGGCGCCGCATTCGATGGACCACTGCGGATCTTGCCCGGCTAGGAAGCCGTATATGAGACCGGAGGCGAAGGAATCGCCGCCGCCGACGCGGTCGAAAATTTCCAGGTTTTCGCGATTCTTCGCTTGATAGAACTTGCCATCGTAATAGCAGACGGCGCCCCAATCGTTCAGCGTGGCGGTTTTGGCCTTGCGCAAGGTGGTGGCGACGACCTGGAACGGATAGTCCTTTACAACTTTGACGATCATTTGCTTAAAGCTTTCGACTTCGAAGGCGGAGTGATGCTCGTCCATGCCGGGAACTTCGTAGCCGAGGGCGGCGGAAAAATCTTCTTCGTTGCCGAGCATGACATCGACGTGGGGAGCGATGCGGCGGTTCACTTCCTGGGCTTGCTTTTTGCCACCAAGGGATTTCCAAAGGGATGCACGGTAGTTCAGATCGTAGGAGATGATGACGCCGTGACGTTTCGCGGATTGCATGGCTTCGACGGCGACATCGGGCGTGGTGGAGGAAAGCGCGCAGAAGATGCCGCCAGTGTGAAACCAGCGCGCGCCTTGCTTGCCGAAGATGTGGTCCCAGTCGATGTCGCCTTTTTTCAGGTTGGAGACGGCGGTGTGGCCGCGATCGTAGGAGCCGAGCGCGGCGCGCACGCCGAAACCGCGCTCCGTGAAGTTGAGGCCGTTGCGTGCGGCGCGTCCGACGCCATCGTGCTCGACCCAGCGGATTAGAGATGGGTCGACGCCGCCCTGGTAGACGAGATCCTGAAGCAGGCGGCCGACGGGATCGTCGGCGAAGGCAGTGACCACGGCGGTGTCCAAGCCGAAGCAGCGCTTCAGTCCGCGCGCAACGTTGTATTCGCCGCCGCCTTCGCAGACGTCGAAGGAACGCGTGGTGGCGATGCGCTTTTCGCCGGGGTCGAAGCGAACCATGATTTCTCCGAGGCTGACCAGGTCCCAGCGGCATTGCTGTTTCGGTTTGATGTGCAGAGTCACGCGGCCTCTCTCAAATGATTCGCCTCAAGTGATTCTGGCCGGCTCCAGTCTAGGGGCCAGGATGTGAATCAGGAACAGCGCGATGAGGTAAGCGCTTCCGGCCATTAAGAATGGAACCATGTAACTGCCGGTCCACTGCAACGTGTGACCGACCATTTCGGCGATGAGCATGCCGCCGATGGCGCCGGCCATGCCGCCGATGCCGACCACGGAACCTACGGCGCGCGCGGGAAACATGTCTGAAGTTAAGGTGTACAGATTCGCGGAGAATCCCTGATGCGCGGCAGCGGCGAGACCGATCAGCAAGATTGCGCCCCACAGGCTTTCGATGCGATAGGCGAAAATAATGGGAGTGACACAGAGCGCGCAAACGAGCATGGTGATTTTGCGGGCGGCGTTGACGCTGGCGCCGAGATGAATCAGCCGCGAGGAGAGCCAGCCACCGGCGACGCTGCCGACATCGGAAATTAAATAGATGACCGCGATGGGAAGACCGATTTTCATCAGCACCAGACCGTGTTGGCGTTGCAGAAAATCGGGCACCCAGAAGAGATAGAACCACCAGATGGGATCGGTAAGAAATTTACCGATGACGAAGGTCCAAGTCTGCCGGTGCGGGAGCAGCGCGGACCACTTGATTTTTCCGATGGGTTCGGAGGGATCGGAGCGGATGTAGTCCAACTCGGCTTTGGAAACGCGCGGATGCTCGTCCGGCTTGCGGTAAAGCAAAAACCAAAAAATGAGCCAGACAAATCCGAGCGCGCCGGTCAGGAGGAAGGCGGAGCGCCAGCCCCAGTGCAGCGCGATCCACGGCACGACGAGCGGCGTGACTATGGCGCCGGCGCTTGTGCCAGCGTTGAAGATTCCGGTGGCGAGGGCGCGCTCTTTTTTGGGGAACCATTCAGCGACGCACTTGATGCTGGCGGGGAAAACGCCGGCCTCGCCGAATCCGAGGGCCAAGCGCGCGGCTGCAAAGCTGGCAAAGGAACCTGCGGCGGCATGGGCCATGGAAGCGAGGCTCCAGAAGGCCATGGCCAGCGCGTAGCCCACGCGCGTGCCGAGACGATCGATGAGGCGGCCGACGAGCAGCATGCCTGCTGCATAGGCGATCTGAAAATAAGAAACGAGGTGGCCGTACTGGATTTCGTTCCAGCCGAAGTCGTGCTGCAGAGTGGTTTTCAGGACGCCGAGCACCTGGCGATCCATGTAGTTTTTCGTGACGCCGAAGAGAAGGAGCGCGCAGATCACCCAGCGGAAATAGCCTACGCGGGTCGCAGCTGGGGCGGCGGCTAGCTCGCCCGCTTGCGACGAGGTGAGATTCGCGGCCAGGGCGGTGGGCGGAGGGATGGGACGCGCGGGATCCATTGGGCAGGAGTGAGGCTATTTCTTACGCCCGGCTTCGAGCCCTGTCAATCCTTGATTGAAGCCGGGCTGGACGTTGACGACGCCGAACTGGCGGTCTTCGACTTCGCGATGCGCAGCCATGGCCCACAGGAAACAGATGCGATGGCCGGGAACGGAAACGTTGGGATGAAAGCCGGCGGGAATGAGCACGGCGTCGCCATCGCGGACGACGGTGACGAGCTCGGGATTTTGCGTGTCGCTGTAGACGAGCTGAATGCCGTAGGCGGGGGCGGGCATGTCGAAGTAGACGTATATTTCTTCGAGCATGGCGGCATGCTCGTGCGGCGGCCAACTGGTCCAGTTGCCCGGATCGGCTTGCGTGATGCCGGCGATGAGGCGGCCGGCTTGGATATTTTTTGCGAGCAGCATCTGCAGGTGGCGCGTGCAGCCGGCGCTGCCGGTGGTGAAATGCAAGCCGGGGTCTTTGGCGATTTCCGAGGCGCGCACGACTTGCAGCGGGTAAATGTTGGCCACGTCAGAGGAAAATTCGGCGAGATCGGTGGAAGTTTTCGTGGCGACCTTCACGGTGGAATCGCGGGGAATGTACAAGGCGTCGCGCTGCGCGAGGGTGATTTCCTTGGTGTCGACGGAGACGGTAGCTTCGCCGGAAAGGCAGATTAGGCCGGTTTCGCGGTCGCCGGTGGAAAAAGATTCGCTGGGCTTGGCGGAATTCAGGACGATGCGGCTGTAGGCAAGATGGCGCATGGAGCTGTTGGCGGGGGTGATACAAACGCGGCGGCCGGCGTGCGCGTTGGTCCTGCGGAAAATGTTTTTCTCGGTGGCGGCTAAAACCGGGGCACTCATCAAAGACTCCTTTGGATTTTCATCGCTGACTATAGAAACGAGCCGGCGTTCCTGTCAAACCGGAAAATCGGAAGGCGCGCCCTTCGAAGCTCAGGATGAACTAAAGTGCGCCCCTACAACGTCGAGCGCTACCAACTGTGCATGGTGCCGTCGAGCTTGCGATTGATGGGCAAGTACGCGCGGCGGTACGGATAATTCGATGCGAGCTGCTCGTCGATGTCCACGCCGAGCCCGGGGGCGTCGCCGGGATGCATCATTCCGTCGGCGAAAGTGTAGGAGTGCGAAAAGACGCGATCGGTTTCGGCGGAGTGGTGCATGTATTCCTGAATGCCGAAATTGTGAACGCTGAGATCGAAATGCAAAGCGGCGGCCATGCATACGGGGCTCATATCGGTGGCGCCGTGACAACCGGTGCGGACCTGGTACAGCTCGGCAAGGCTGGCGATTTTTCGCAGATGGGAAATTCCTGCGGCGTGCACCACGGCGGTGCGGATGTAATCGATCAGCTGCTCCTGAATGAGCTGCTGGCAATCGAAGATGGAGTTGAAGACTTCACCGACGGCGAGCGGCGTGGTGGTGTGGCGGCGAATCAGGCGAAAACTTTCTTGCAGCTCGGCGGGGACGGGATCTTCGAGCCAGAAGAGATGGTAAGGCTCGAGCTCTTTGCCGAGGCGGGCGGCTTCGATGGGCGTAAGGCGGTGATGTGCGTCATGGAGCAGATGGAGGTCGGAACCGAATTCCTTGCGCAGGCGTTCGAACAGGCGGGGGACAAAATTGAGGTAGAGCTCGGAACTCCACAGATCTTCGACGGGTGCGTCTTTTTCTGCTGGCTCGTAATACATTTTGCCGCGACCGACGCCGTAGGTGCTGGCGAGGCCGGGGATGCCGCTTTGCGCGCGAATGGCTTTGTAGCCGAGCTTGGCGTAGGCGGCGACGGCGGCGACGGTGTCCTCGATGTCGTTACCGCTGGCGTGGCCGTAGACGAGGACGGCGTCGCGGGAGGCGCCGCCGAGCAATTGGTAGACGGGAACGTTGAGGGATTTGCCCTTGATGTCCCAGAGCGCGGTGTCCACCGCAGAGATGGAGGCCATGGTTACAGGGCCGCGGCGCCAGTACGCGCCCTTGTAAAGGTATTGCCAGAGGTCTTCGATGCGGCGCGCGTCGCGGCCGATGAGAAGCGGAATGACATGATCGGAGAGATAACTGGCGACGGCGAGTTCGCGGCCGTTGAGCGTGGCGTCGCCGAGGCCGTGGATGCCGTCTTCGGTGGTGATTTTTAGTGTGACGAAGTTTCGCCCTGGGCTGCAGATGATCACTTTGGCTGCCGTAATGCGCATCGCGGATTAGTCCTCTACCTAAATCTCAATTGCGGGCAAGCTCAAACATTATTGCGCGGGCGTTCGCGGCGCACAAAATCGGTGTCTTGCAACGGTTCGGACTCGCACTCGATGGCGATGGTGGTGACCGGATGATCGGGCGCTTCGGCGGGCAAGCCGGTGAAGCGCACGCGGAAACGATCCTGCTGGAATTTGACCTGCTGCCCGCTGGCGAGAAGGCGCGCGGATTTCACGCCGGTTTTCAATCCGGCGAGCGCAATGGTTTCTCCGGGCCAAAAATAGACGTGCATGTAAAGAGTGTTGCCCTTGCGTGTGAAGCCTGCGTAGTTCGAGCGGTGCGGCTGGCAGCGATCTTGCGTACGGATGGACTCGCCGTTGCGCGAAGTCCAGCGGCCGACCTCGGTCAGAATGCGCACGGACTCTTCGGGAATGGAGCCGTCCGGCTTGGGGCCAATATTGAGCAGATAATTTCCAGCATCGTGCGCGCAATAGACGAGGTTGCGCACGATGGTCTTCGGAGTTTTCCACGCGTCGTCGGCCTGATGATATCCCCAACTTTCGTTCAGAGTCATGCAGGTTTCCCAGGCGCGGCCCCGTTCGTCGGCGACAATCTTCTGTTCGGGCGTCGAAAAATCGCCAGGAAGCGCGTTGCGATTGTTCACGATGATGTCGGGCTGAAGCTCGAATACCATTTTGTTCATGCGCTCGGATTCCCAGCCGCGGACATCGAGCGGCCAGGACACGTCGTACCAAAGCACGTCCACTTTGCCGTAATTTGTCATTAACTCGCGGATGAGGCCGTGCGTATATTCGACGAAGCGCTTGCGTGCGTCTTCGTTGGTGGCGCAGAGCGCGCCATCGGGATGGTGCCAATCCATCAAGGAATAGTAAAAGCCGAAGCGCAAGCCTTCGGCGCGGGCGGCTTCGACGTATTCACGAACGAGATCGCGGCCGGGTCCTTGTTTTGGGGCGCAGTAGTTGGTCAGCTTGGTGTCGAAGTTGCAGAAGCCTTCGTGATGCTTGGAAGTCATCACCATGTATTTCTGCCCGGCTTGTTTGGCGAGCCTGGCCCAAGCACGCGCGGCATTTGGTTTCGGTTGGAAGCGCTTGGCGAGTTGCTCGTATTCGGTTACGGGAATGCCTTCGTTTTCCATCACCCATTCGTGGCGGCCGAGCACGCTGTACAGGCCCCAATGGATGAACATGCCAAATCGCGCTTCGTGCCACCATTGCATGCGGCGAGCCCGGTCGGCGTCTTCCGCGGCGGAGCTTTTCTGTGCTTGAGGTTGCACAGAAGCTGCGCCTGTTTTCGCGGAGGCGGCCAGGGCGAGAAGAGACGCTCCGGTGCCAACCAGCCAGTCACGCCGCGGGATGCGATTTGATTGCATGAGCTTGCGTCCTCCTCTTTGTAGCCTTTGCAGGTCCAAACTTCGACGAGCTTACGATTCCAGCTTGAAAATTCGCTCCATGAGCTGCCACTTTTCTCCCGCCTTTGCCTCTGGGAGGGGCTCTTGGAATTTCCACATCAATTCTTCCCATTCACGGACTTTGGGATTTGCGCGGTCTGCTTTGGCTTTGGCGGCGAAGGAAAATCGCGCGTCCACTTCCATCACCATGAACATGCGCGTGCCGACCAAATAAATTTCCATGTCGACGATGCCGGCGTCTTTGATGCTGCTGGTAATCTCCGGCCAGATCTTCTCATGATAACGGCGATACTCGGCGATTAGAGCCGGGTCATCTTTGAGGTCGAGAGTGAGGCAGTATCGTTTGTTCATCGGAGGTTCACGAGTCCGCTGGCGCCACCAACCCCATTTCTCATGTCAGAGCACGGTCGAGATGGACGTAGCCGCCGTCCACCAGCACGTGCTGGCCAGTTACGTGGCTGGCCTGGGCTGACATGAGAAAGAGAACCATCGCGGCAATTTCGTCAGGCTCCGTCATGCGTTTGCCCAGCGGAATTTTAGCAGTGACTTGCTTAAGTTTTTCGTCAGGGTTCGGAAACGTGCCGAGCCATTGTTTGTAGAGCGGAGTCATCACTTCCGCTGGGAGCAGCGCGTTCACGCGAATACCATAAGGGAGTAACTCAGCGGCCCACTCCCGGGTAAGCGCAAGAATTGCGCCCTTTGCCGCGGCATAGCCAGAAGTGCCGCCTTGTCCAGTGATGGCGACCTTGGAGGCGATATTGACGATGCAGCCTTGGGTTTTCTTCAAAGCCGGGAGGGCGTAATGGGCCATGTTGTAGTAGTGGAGAAGGTTTAGTTCCAGCGAACGTAGGAACTTTTCTGGGTTGCCGTGCTCGAGGCCGGCGTTGTCGTTAATGCCGGCGTTGTTCACAAGCACATCGAGTCGTCCGAAATCGCGTAGCGTTCGCTCGACTGCGGAAGCGCAATTTCCGGCCGCCAGCAAATCGGTGCAAATTAGCCCGCAGGACGCGCCAGCTTTCTGCAGGTCCATTTGCAATTGCTTTCCCGCGTCGCCATCCTTGTCCAGAAGAATAGAAATAGCGCCTTCGCGCGCACACCCACGAGCGATGGCGGCGCCGATGCCCTTGGCGCCCCCGGTGATCAGAACAACCTTGTCTTTAAGCTGCAAATCCATGCTGCGCCGTTTTCAATCCGTAAAAACGAGCGGCGTTGCCGCCGAAAATCTTTTCTTTGTCGGACTGAGAGAATCCCTTCACATATTCTTCGATTATTTGTTTCACCTGACGATAGGTCGCGGCCAGCAGACACACTGGCCAATCGGAGCCAAACATCAACCGCTCACCGCCGAAAGCATCGAAGACCACGTCGAGGTAGGGCTTTAAATCATTCGATTTCCATTGCTTCCAATCCGCTTCCGTGACGATGCCGGAAAGCTTGCAAAATACATTTTTGTTTTGCGCAATTTCCTTCATCTGCGCCGCCCAGGGTGACGTGCTCCCGGACTTGATCTCCGGCTTGGCGAGGTGATCGACAACGAAACGCTGTTCGGGGAGGCGGGCAACGAGTTCGATGGCCGCGGGCAATTGTTTCGGGTAGATGAGAATGTCGTAGGTGAAACCGAATGCGCGCAACTGCGCGACGCCCTTGACGAAGTTCTCCCGCGCGAGGAAGCAATCGTCCGGCTCAGCCTGCGCGATATGGCGAAAGCCGCGCAATTTCGAGGAGTGGGAAAAATGTTCGAGCCTCTCCGCGACGTGAGATGATAAAAGATTCACCCAGCCGACAACCCCGGCGATACGCTCGTTCTTTTCCGCAAGATCGAGCAGAAACATCGTTTCGTTTTCGGACTGATCGGCTTGCACGGCGATGGAAGCGTCGATATCGTTCGCCGCAAATTCCGCAGCGAGATGCTCGGGAAGGAAGTTGCGCTTCAGCACAGCCATGGAGTCAGTGATCCACGCATCGCGGACGGCATCATAGCGCCAAAAGTGCTGGTGTGAATCAATCTTCATCCAAGATTCCGCTCGCGACGAAATGCGCGCTTCGTTTATCCACGGAGATTGAAAAATCCTCCGTCGATTGGGTAATCCGTTCCGGTGATGAATGCTGCTTCGTCCGAACAAAGGAAAAGAGCCAGCGCGGCGACTTCCTCAGGCTCGCCCATGCGGCCGATGGGCTGTGACGCGGATAGTTTTTGAAACATTTCCTGCTCGTGGCCGGGATAGTTCTTTCGCAGGTAGCCGTCGACGAAGGGAGTGTGCACGCGTGCCGGAGAAATACAGTTGCAGCGAATTTTGTGGGCCAGATAATCCTTGGCCACGGAATAGGTCATGGCCACCACCGCGCCTTTGCTCATGGAATACGCAAAGCGATCGGCCAGCGCCGCGGTACCTGCGATGGAGGCCATATTCAGAATCACACCACCGCCCTGGGATTTCATGTACCCGATCGCGGCGTACGTGCAGTTGTAGACGCCTTTTACGTTGATACGAAAAAGGCGGTCGAAATCAGCCTCGCTCGTAGTCTCGACGGTGCCTATGTGCGACACGCCTGCATTATTCACGAGAATATCGAGTTGACCCTGCCGCGCTAGCTTGTTGAAGACTTCCTTGGCGCTCGACTGATCGGAAACGTCGCAGGCGTACGCCTTGGCATGGCCTCCGGACGCGGCAATCTCCTGCGCAGCGGCATCGCCTGCTTTCTCGTCGAGATCAAGAATATGCACCGCTGCGCCCTGTTGCGCGAAGCGCCGCGCGATAGCGCGGCCGATTCCGCTGGCGGCGCCGGTGATCACGGCAACTTTGCCGTCGAGCCGGAAAGCATCGCGATGTTGCGGGGCGCCGCTCAGAGAGAGACTCCTCGCTTCCAGGGGATGAAGTCGTTTTGCGCGAGCAGCTCGGCCTTGGTGTGAAGCTCGCCGCTCGCGACTTGGATGACGCGCTCCAAAATGCCTTCGCCCATATGCTCAATCGTACTTTCGCCGGAAATGATGCCGCCGGTGTCGATATCGATGATGTCCGGCATACGCCGCGCCAAATCCGAATTCGTGGACAATTTGACGACTGGCGCGATGGGGTTGCCGGTGGGCGTGCCGAGCCCGGTGGTGAACAAGACCACGTTCGCGCCGGCAGCTACTTGCGCAGTAACGCACTCCACGTCATTGCCGGGCGTGCATTGCAGGTTCAAGCCGGGTTCCGAAGAATATTCCGGATAGTCGAGTACTCCGGTAACCGGCGAGGTGCCGCCCTTCTTTGCCGCACCAGCCGATTTCATGGCGTCGGTGAGCAGGCCGTCGCGAATATTTCCCGGCGAAGGATTCATCTCGAATCCGGCGCGCACGGCTTTCGCTCGCGCCGCATAGTCGGTCATCAAGTGCATGAAGCGCTCTGAAACACTCGCGCTCACGCAACGATTGATGAGCTCCTGCTCGACGCCGCACAGCTCCGGAAATTCCGAAAGAATTCCCCTCCCACCTAACGCCGCCAGGATGTCGGCGACGTGTCCGATGGCGGGATTGGCGGAAATTCCGGAAAATCCATCGGAACCGCCGCATTTCAGCCCGACGCAAAGATGCGATATGGGCGCTGGCCGGCGCTCCGCCTTGTCTGCTTCAACCAAGCCGAGGAACGTCTCGCGAATCGCTTGCGAGATCATGGCCGCTTCGGAGGCGCTCTTTTGCTGCTCGAAAATAAGAAGCGGCTTGCGGAAGTTTGTATCGCGGCGCTTGATTTCTTCCTGCAGGATAGCCACCTGTGCGTGCTGGCATCCGAGGCTCAGGACGGTGGCGCCGGAAACATTCGGATGATGAATGTAGCCGGCCAGCAGCGCGCACAAATTTGCGGAGTCCTCGCGCGTGCCTCCACAGCCGCCTTCGTGGATCAGGAATTTTATGCCGTCGACATTGCGGAAAACTCTGGCAGCAGGCGCCGGCGGTTTGTTTTCGGAGAACGCAACACTGCGAAGGTCCTCGCTTTTGCCCTCTCGATACAGGCGCACCATCTCCGCAACCTGGCGGCGATAAATTTGCGGAGCAGCAAAGCCGAGCTCTTCCTCAAAGGCTTGCTTCAAAACGGCCAGGTTCCGGTTTTCGCAGAAAACCAGCGGAAGCACGATCCAATAATTGCGCGTGCCAACCAGACCATCCGCCCTTTGGTACCCAAGAAATGTTTTACCCCGCCAGCGCGAGACATCGGGCGGCGACCAGCGCGGGGCCGCGTCTCGATTGCGAAATGCGGCGGCTGCGTGGCGAAGATTGCGGGTCGAGAGTAGCCCGCCGCGTCGTAGCGGCTCCGAGGTGCGACCGACAAGCACGCCATACATGATGACCTCGCCGCCCGCAGGAAGATCTTCGGTCACAAACTTATGTTTTGCAGGAACGTCAGAGAGCAGCACATACTCGCGGTCGTCAAAACTCACGGTTTCGCTTTTGCGCAGGTCCGTCAAAGCTACGAGAGCGTTGTCTCTCGGATCGAGCCGCAAGACGCGGCGTTGTGTTGCTCCGTTTCCTGACATGTGCGTACGATTCTATACCACGCGAGTTTTTCGTTCAGCGTCCGACCAGTTCACGAGTCGCCGCTATAGCTGGCGCACGGCGTTGGTGAGCGTTCCGATTTTCTCGATGGTGACGCTCACTTCGTCGCCGTCCTTGAGCCACAGCGGCGGATTCTGCGCCATGCCCACCCCGTGCGGCGTTCCGGTGAAGATGGCGGTGCCCGGCAGGAGCGTAGTGCTTTGGCTCAGGAACTCGATGAGTTCGGGAACGTCGCGTACCATGTCGCGGGTGTTGCCGTCCTGCATCACGCGGCCGTTCACCGTGGTCTGGATGGCCAGGCCGCTGGGGTCCGCGATGAAGCCTGGCGTCACCAGGCAAGGACCGATGGGCGCAAAGGTGTCGAAGCTTTTTCCGCGGCACCACTGGCTGCCGCCTTTCTTCAACTGCCAGTCGCGGGCGCTCACGTCGTTGCCGCAGGTGTAGCCCGCGACGTGCTCGAGCGCGCGTTCGCGGGTCACATCTTTGCAAGCCTTTCCGATGATGACTACCAGCTCGCCTTCGTAGTCGAGCTCCGCCGTTCCCGCGCGCGTGGGAATCGCTATGGAGCCGCCGGGATCTTGCAGGCTGTTCGTGCCTTTCGCAAACACGACGGGATAATCGCCGGAGCTCATGCCGACTTCGTCCGCGTGGCGGCGATAGTTCTGCCCGATGCACCAAATCATGACGGGCACAACAGGTGCGAGAATCTTTGCGATTTCCGCCGATTCCTGGGTAACGCGATTTTTGCCGAAGGGATCGCCTTCCATTCGCAGGTGCGCGCCGCCGGGCTGCTCCGCGGCATATTGAATTCTTCCAGAGTGATCGAGATATCGGATTAGCCTCATATTCCAGGAATGGCCTCAACGATCGGGAGAGCGTGGAGATTGCGGAACGTTGTGAGCTCGAGCCTCCGCGCGCGCAGCGCGCCGGCTGAGCGCAAACATGAGCGCACCGAACGCCAGCAGCACAACTCCCCAATACAGGTTTACGTTGATGCCGAGAGATTGCCGGTACAGCGAGGGATCGCTGGCGGCGCCGTAAACGACCAGGGTCGATCCCAGCAACAAGAATAAAATTCCCAGCGGCAAACGAATATCGATTCCCATTAGCTCTCCTACCAGAAGATAATATTCAGTAAAACGGTGCCGACAAGCACCATGAGCGCGAGCGAAGCCGGCCTTGCGTACCACGCCAGCGGCTCTTCTTCGGGTTTCGGCGTGAGCGAATAAACCAGGCCGACGAGCTTGCTCTCTTCGGGCGCGCGGGTCATCAGGCTCACGACGATGGTAACCACGAAGCAAGTGCTCCACGCATAAATCGCAGTCCAGAAATTTTGCGCCATCTCGCTCGGATAGGTGTGCGTTACGGCCAGCCATCCACCCTTAATGCCGACAACCGCGCCGGCAGGAAGCGTGAGTCCATGATGAATCGCGGCCGCAGCGGTTCCGGCCAGCAAGCCGCTAAAAGCCGCGTGCCCCGTCGTGCGCTTCCAGAACATGCCGAGCAAAAACGTGGCAAACAGCGGCGCATTCACGAACGCGAAGACGAGCTGCAGCATGTCCATAATATTGTTGAAGTGATTGGCCATGTAGGCAGCGGCGATGGAAAACGCGATGCCAAACACAGTGGACGCGCGGCCCATCCAAAGATAATGCGCGTCGGTTGCCCCAGGTCGGATGTAGGACTGGTAGATGTCGTAGGTCCAGACGGTGTTGAAGGCGGTGACGTTGCCAGCCATGCCGGACATGAAGCTGGCGAGCAGAGCGGTGAGCCCGAGGCCGAGCATTCCCGGTGGAAAATAATGCAGCAGCATGCTGGGCACCGCGAGATCGTAGTCGAGTTGCGGCTTGCCGTCTTTGTCGAGCATGGGCTGGCCAGAGCTTGCGTCGAGCTTGAGAGGAATGATGCCCCGCCCAGGTGGCTGAGCGCCTACAACCACGCGAGCGTGCGGCGGAACGTCAGGCTGCGTAGGCAACGCGATGGCAATCAAGCCCGGCAGGATGACCAGAAACGGAAACAACATTTTTGGGAATGCGCCGATGAGTGGAGTGCGCCTTGCCGCGCTCATGGATTTCGCTGCCATGGCGCGCTGCACGACGAGAAAATCCGTACACCAATAGCCAAAGGAGAGCACGAAGCCCAGGCCCATCACTAGGCCGAACCATTCCACACCGAGGCGATTGGTATTGGCGTGACTCATCCCTGCCCACGAGTGCGTATAGCTCGGTCCCAGCGTGGCTTTCAGTCCCGACCAGCCGCCGACATTTTTCAGTCCCAAATAGCTGAGCGGCAGAAATCCTGCGACGATCAGAAAAAATTGCAGCACTTCGTTGTAGATGGCGCTCGACAAGCCGCCGAGAAACGTGTAGACGAGCACCACGATGGCGGAAATCAGAATGGCGAAGTCGAAAATCCACGAACTGTTGATTCCAAGCCGTTGAAACTCGCCGTCAAAGACGTGCAGCGTCTGAATCAGCTTGGCGATGGCGTACATCGAGATGCCCGAGGAGAAAATCGTCATGATGGCGAAGGAGACGGCGTTGAGACCGCGCGTTTTTTCGTCGAAACGCAAACGCAGGTATTCTGGCACGGAGCGCGCGCGGGAGCCGTAGTAAAACGGCATCATGAAGATGCCGACGAAGACCATCGCCGGAATCGCGCCGATCCAGTAAAAATGCGAAGTGGCGATTCCGTACTTGGCTCCGGAAGCGCCCATGCCGATGACTTCCTGCGCCCCAAGGTTCGCGGACATAAAGGCCAGCCCGCAGACCCAGGCGGGAATGGCACGGCCGGCGAGAAAGAAGTCCGTGCTGGTCTTCACCGAGCCCTTCAGCGCCACCCCGATGCCCAGCACGAAGGCGAAATATAAGCCCAAGATCAGCCAATCGATGCCCGTCATTCTGCATGGCTCCTTCCACCAGTCGCTCTGCGACTTCGATGGGGGATGCAATTGTCGCAAAAATCGCCGCTTACGAAGCTCGGAGCGTACATGAGAGGAGAGGGCTGCCGCAAGCATTTGTCCTAAATTCAGAAGGCCGCGATCGACGCTTCCGGCAACGCGGTAGCCTGGCGCAATCATTCCATTTCCTTTGGCGAAGCCGAGCGATTCGCATCCGCCGCCGGCATTTCTCCCGACGAAACCGATGTCATCTTGTGGGATACTCGCGTTTTCTCACGTAACTCCAAGATGACGCCGGCACAAGTACATCTAGCCAACCCGCTACTGAAAATCCCCCGCCGCCGCTGGGGCATTGCCCTGCTCCTCGGCTTCGGCGTGCTGGTCAACTACTTCGACCGCGTAAACCTTTCCGTCTCGCGCGATGCGTTGCAAGATGCATTCGGAATTTCCGCCGTGATGTTCGGGTATTTGTCGAGCGCTTACAATTGGACCTACGCGCTCCTCCAGTTGCCTTCCGGACTTTTGCTCGACCGCTTTGGTGTTCGACGCGTCGGAATCGTCAGCACGATTATTTGGAGCATTGCTTCGTTCGCCGCGGCCCTTTCCGGTGGTGTAGGCGCGTTGTTTGCCTCGCGGCTTCTCTTAGGGATCGGCGAGGCCCCAACGTTCCCCGCCTACGCCAAAGCCACCGGCTACTGGTTTCCCAAGGACGAACGCAGCCTGGCAACCGCGATGTTCGACGCCGCGGCGAAATTCTCTTCGGCCATCGGGATACCCGTGCTGGGCCTCATGCTCCTGCATTTCGGTTGGCGCTGGAATTTTGCGGCCACCGGCCTGATCAGTGTTCTCTTTTTCGCGCTTTTCTACGCGTATTATCGCAACCCAAGCGAAGACAAACTCCTCTCCGGCGCCGAGCGGGAGTACATCGCTCGCGGTGGGGCGCAACCGGAAGACCAGGCAAGAGCCGCACAAGGAGCGCCCCTCTTGTACTTGCTGCGCCAGCGCCGCGTATGGGGACTCGCGCTGGGCTTTGCTTCCTACAACTACAGCTTCTATCTCCTGCTGACCTGGTTGCCGAGTTATCTTTCCACCACGCATCATGTCGACCTTCTTCGATCGGCGGTGTACACGAGCGTTCCCTGGATAATCGCCACAACGCTCGACTTGGCGGTTGGCGGATGGCTGGTGGACGCGCTGATCCAGCGCGGCAGGAACCCGGTTCGCGTACGTCAAGTCGTTTTGATCGGGGGGACTGCGTTAGGTCTGGGAATTCTGGGCGCCGCAAATGCGCACAGTGCCGCTACCGCGCTTTTCTGGATCAGTGTCTCCATCGGAGGCTTGTCCGCGGCGTCCCCAGTAGGTTGGTCCATCCCCTCGCTAATTGCTCCGAAAGAAAGCGTCGGCACCGTCGGGGGAATCCTGAATTTCTGCAATCAAGTCTCCGGAATAGCGGCTCCGATTGTCACCGGTTACGTGGTGCAAGCGACGCACTCTTTTTCCTGGGCCTTCGCGGCCGCAGGCATTTTCCTGCTGATCGGAATTGCCGGCTACGTTTTCCTCTTGGGATCAATGGAGCCGGTGCCGGAACCCGCTTGATTCGCCGTGAAACAGCCGATCCATTCTGAAAGAAAGTGCAGCCCGTCCTTCGGGCTATCTCGATTTTTGAGAACTCTCCGCCCTCAAGCGCGCTCAAGGAATTCACTTAGCAGCGTGTGGAAATGGTGCACGCCGTTTTCGCGCCGCACCGAATACCGCCCGCGATCATACGTCGCCGAGCGCAACCCTCGCTGCACGCTTTCGCACAGCCCGATGTCTTCCTGCTGTACCTCGCCGCTGAACTCCCGATCAGGTACTCGCGGCGCTCCTACACCGATCCGTCGATTCGTCGAGTCGCGGGGATTTTTTCTGAGCGATTGGGTTGGCCGCCATATCTCACGTTTCTAGAATTTTCGCGTCTCCTGACGCGACCACCGCTCGATCACCACTTTCGATTCCGTGTAGAACTCGACAGCGTCTCGCCCCTGTCCGTGCAGAATTCCGAAGAAGCTTTCTTTCCATCCGCTGAACGGGAAGTACGCCATCGGCGCCGCCACGCCAATATTGATTCCGATATTCCCCGCCGGCGCTTCATAGCGAAATCGCCGCGCCGCCGCGCCGCTCGTGGTGAAGAGCGACGCCTGGTTCCCGTACGGGCTTCGCGACAAAAACTCCATCGCTTCATCCATAGAACTCGCATGCACCAGGCTCAGTACCGGCCCAAAAATTTCCGTGTGCGCCAATTGGCTCGACGAAGGCAGGCCATCCAAAACCGTGGGCTTCACGAAATTGCCGTTCTCATGACTCGGAATTTTCGTGTTGCGCCCGTCCACCACCGGCTTGGCGCCTTCACCAACGCCTTTATCAATCAGCGATTCGATGCGCTGCTTGCTTTCGCGCGTGATCACCGGCCCCATCTGCACCCCACTGTCGAGTCCGGGGCCAACACGAATCGCCGAAGCCGCCCGTGCAATCGCATCGCGAAACGTCTTCTGCGCCTCACCAATTGTGACCGCGACGGATACCGCCAGGCACCGCTGCCCCGCGCAGCCGAACGCGCTGTCGCTAATAATCTGCGTGGCCAACTCCATGTCGGCGTCCGGCAGCACAATCACGTGATTCTTCGCGCCGCCCTGGCACTGCATGCGCTTCCCGCTGGCCGCCGCCCGCGCATACACATGCTTCGCCACCGGCGTCGAGCCCACAAAGCTGACCGCCCGAACTTTCGGATGGTCGCACAGCGTATCGACCACCTCGCGCCCGCCATTCACCAGGTTCACCACGCCTTTTGGAATCCCTGTTTGCTCGATCAACTCGATCGCTCGTCGCATCGTCAGCGGCACACGCTCCGAAGGCTTCAGCACCAGCGTGTTCCCGCAAGCGATCGCGTACGGCAAAAACCAAAAAGGAATCATCGCCGGAAAATTGAACGGCGTGATCGCCGCCACCACGCCCAGCGGCTGCCGGACCATCGTCTCATCCACGCCGGGTGTCACATCCTCCAGGTTGTAGCCCTGCATCATCATCGGAATGCCGCAGGCCACTTCCACGTTCTCAATCCCGCGCCGCAATTCCGCTTTCGCTTCGCCGAACGTCTTTCCGTTCTCCAGCGTGATCAGCCGCGCCAGTTCATCAATATGCTCCTCGAGCAAATTCTTCAGCTTAAACAAATACTGGATGCGCTCCCCGGGAGGAGTGCGCCGCCAGGCAGGGAATGCGTCTGCCGCGGTCTGCACCGCCGAGTCAACATCAGCGCGCGTGGAAAGCGGCGTGCTGGTAAGCACTTCCGCCGTCGCCGGATTGATCACTTCTACAAATTCCGTTGCCGTTGATGCCCGCCACGCTCCGTTGACGTAGTTCCGGAGCTTCGGCTCCTGCACGGTGCTGACACTGCTCATGAGGGGCTCCTGGTCTGCTTGCCTAAGGGTTGGACTTCGCGCACGCACTCGCCGCCACGAATAGTCAGGCCGCCCTAGATTACCAAAAATATATCAGGTTGAACACGCGGCGCAAAGCGACGACGCAAGCTCCTCAGCGAACGGACGCCTCCGCGCGAGCATTTTCCTCCGCTCGCGCGCTCTGGTAGGTCCGCCACGCCAGCCACCCAACCACCGCGATCATTCCGATCCATCCAATCGCGCGCATCGCCCCGCCTATTTTCTGGTCCTTCATCAACAATCCCCACTGCCCGAACAATATGGCCCAGTCGTGGTCGCCCGAACCGACCAGCGGCAATTCCTGCGCCCGCGCATCCGCCATATACGTCCCGATGTATGGAAAATTCTCGAAGAACCAAAACCCGCAGAACGCAGTCCCTGCAATCTCGCGCTGCCAAAAGAAATAAGCGGCGCAAAGCAGCGGAACAATCAGCTCCGCCAGCGTCCCGCCCATAATCATGATCGTGTAGCCAAATGGGCTGAAGAGTGGGTGCCCGCATTCATGAATCATCAAATTCGCGTAGTCGAGAAAAAGGAAGCCCGCGCGGTCCCGCGCGGCATACACCAGAAACAAAAAATAAAAGCACAGCCAGCCAATTCCCGCATACCGCGAAATCGGCTTCCACTCTCCGAAATATTCTTCCCGGAAGTTCATTCAGGCAAGCGTAACAGGCAGGGCCGCGCCGGGACGCGAGATTCGAAGAAACGTGCCGAAACAGTTCAGCGTGCGTTCCAGACCTGTTGCTTTTCCAGCACCGTCAGCGCCTCATACGCCGCTCCCAGCAGCGGCGCCGACTCATTGAGCACCACGGAAACCGGAATGTTCGACAGCAAATTCTCAAAGTGCCATTTATCCTTGAATGCCCGGAAGAAACTCCCGTCCTTGATCTTCTCGATGATTTTCACGGCGATCCCGCCCGCCACGTATACGCCGCCCAGCGCCAGCACCTTCAGCGCCAGATTCCCGGCTTCCGCCCCATAAATCGAGGTCCACAAATCCAGCGTCTCTACGCAAACCGGGCAAGTCTTCGCCAATCCTTTCTGCGTGATCTCTGGCGCGGGATCGGCGTCCGGGTCTTCGAACGACGCGTGCTTCACTTCCGGCGCGAGAAATTCGTGTAGCGTGCGGAACCCGCGCCCGGACAAAATCAGTTCCCAGCTCACCTGCGGGTACCGTCGCCGCATAAACCGCAACAACTCGATCTGCTGCTCAGTGTGCGGCGCAAAATCAGAATGCCCGCCCTCCGACGGAACAATGCGATAGCGTGCGCCGTCCCACACCAATATCGACTGCCCCAATCCCGTTCCCGCTGCCAGCAGCGCCCGCGTCCCGCCCGGCTCCGGTTTCCCCGGATTCAACACGCAAAATTCCTCCGGCGGCAAATGCTCGATGCTGTGCCCCGTCGCGCCAAGATCGTTCATCAGCACAATTTTGGCCACGCCCAATTCCGACGACAGCGTCCGCGCATCTACCGTCCACGGCAGATTCGTCGCGCGCACATGATTGTCGATCACTGGCCCGGCAACGCCAAAACCCGCGGCCACCACGGGATCCGACGCGAGGTGCGGCGCCGCCAGCCGCGAAAATTCCTTCACAATCAAATCGAATTGCGCAAATTCCTTGCTCGCAAATCGCTTCCGGAATACGCATGTCAGCGTGCCGTTCTTCTCCGAGAACAGGGCAAGATTACATTTCGTTCCGCCGACGTCACCCGCAAGGATCACCGTGTCCCCCTCTTTTCAATTTCGATTGCTGGCCGCAGTGCCGCGTCGCCGCATTACGGGTTGCACCAACGTCTTCCGCCGCGTTCGAGCAAAAGATCCGATTCCCGCGGCCCCCAGCTCCCCGCCGGATATACGGGCACGCTCGCCGTCTTTGCCGCGCTCCACACGTCCAAAATCGGATCGACCAGCGCCCACGCCGCCTCCACGCTGTCCCCGCGGTCAAACAGCGTCGCGTCCCCGCGCACGCAATCCCCCAGCAGCGTGGCGTACGCGCTTCGCGTCTTCCCGTCGCCGAACGCCTCGCGATAACTGAAATTCATCGCCACGTGCCCAATCCCCATTTCCGTTCCCGGCCGTTTCGCTCCAAACGAAACGGAAATTCCCTCGTCCGGCTGAATATTCAGCACCAGTCGGTTGTCTTCCACTTCGCGCTCGCGAAACACGATGTGCGGCGCCCGCTTGAACTGAATCATAATCTCCGTGCTGCGCTTCGCCAGCCGCTTCCCGGTGCGCAAATAAAACGGCACACCCGCCCACCGCCAGTTGTCGATCTGCAGTTCCATCGCGACGAACGTTTCCGTCCGCGAATGCGGATTCACCCCCGGCTCCTGCCGGTATCCCGGCACAGCCTTTCCGTCGATCGCGCCAGGCCCATATTGCCCGCGTACCACCGACTGCGCCACCATTCCCAAATCAAACGGACGAATCGATTGCAATATCTTCAATTTTTCGTTGCGCACCGCCGTCGCATCGAATCGCGCCGGAGGCTCCACCGCCACCAGCGACGTCAGCTGCAGAACGTGGCTCTGGATCATGTCCCGCAGCGCGCCCGCCGTCTCGTAAAATCCGCCGCGCCGCTCTACTCCCAGCGTTTCCGCCGCCGTGATCTCCACGTGGTCCACGTAGTTGCGGTTCCACAGCGGCTCGAATATCCCGTTGCTGAAGCGCAGCACCAATAAGTTCTGCACCGTATCCTTGCCCAGGTAATGATCGATTCGGTAGACCTGCCGCTCATTAAATACGCAGAGCACGATCTTGTTCAGCTCTTTCGCCGAAGCCAGGTCGCGCCCAAACGGCTTCTCAATAATGATGCGCACCCACGCGTCCGGGGAGGACGCCTTCGCTAATCCCGCGCGCCCCAACTGCTCCACGATGTGCGGGTAAACCTCCGGCGGCGTCGAAAGATAAAACAGCCGGTTTCCGCCCAGCTTTTTCTCCGCGCTCAAATCATCCAGGCGCTTGGCCAGCTTCTTGAAATCTTCCGCGCTCCCGTAGTCACCGCCCTGGTAATAAAGATTCGACGCGAATTCGCTCCACTTCTTCGCATCAATCGGCCCCACCTCGGAGATGCTCTTGGCCGCTTCCCCCGCTGTGCCGCGAAAACTCTCGTCGCTCATCGCCGTTCGCGCGAAGCCCACAATCGCGTAGCGCGGCCCCAGCGAATTGTTGATCGCCAGGTCATACATCGCCGGAATCACTTTGCGCTTCGCCAGGTCGCCCGAAGCTCCAAACAGCACCACGGTGCAAGGCTCGCTCACGCTGGAGCCCACGCTACCCGCTGGACTCGCGTCGACCTCGAGATCTTCCAATGTTGCCGTCTTATTCATCCCATCACCGGTGCACGACACTATACCTCAACACCGCAATTTTTCAGTTCCGCTCGCAGTTGTTCCGCGTTCTGACAATGAATCGTTTTCATCCCCAGCTTCTTTGGATTCTCCAAATTCAGCGGCCGGTCATCGATGAACACGCACTCCTCCGGTGGCCGCTGCGTCACTTCCAGCGCGATGCGGAATATCATCTCTTCCGGCTTCCGGGTGTGCAAATAACACGAGCTGAAAAACACTTGGAAATCCCGCCGCAAATGAAACGCTGCAATCCGGTATTCGTTCAGCTCCAGCGGCTCGTTGTTGATCGACCCGATAAAATATTTTCCCACCCGCGCCGCGCGGTCCAGCACCGCCCGCGATTCCGGAAACTCTCTCGATTGCGCAAACATGAACGCCGTAAACTCCTCGCGCGTGAACGCCCGCGGCCGGTAAAACAGCGTGCGGTTGAGATACTCATTGAGCGAAATATTTCCCGAATCGAACGCTGGAAACGAAAGGTCATGCCGGTCCTGGAACTCATCCCAGTCCAAGTGAAACGTCTCCGCCGCCGCCCGCCGCGACGCGGTGTCCCATCCGTTGGTCAGGATGACCCCGCCAATGTCCCAAAACAGCGTGGTTATTTCAGACAATGCCCCCGCACCTCCGCGCCCGGCTATCATCAGATGCTTTCTTGCGATTGTAAGTTAGGCGCGTATTCTCGCACCTTGCGGTGGCGAACCTTGCGCAGGTTTTCTCAAATCGCTCGAGTGCGCCGCGATTCTACTATCCCATAACCCGATTCGCTATCGCCGCCACCCATAGCGCACTAGGAATTTTCCCCCCATTGCGGTATCGTCAAAAACGTACTCGACGAGGTGCCTAGTAAATGGCTAACGATTCCTGCGGGCCCGCGCCGTCCGCAAATGAGCCGGTCCAGCCCGGCACGCGCATGGTGCACTGCGTAAAATTCGGCCGCGATCTGCCCGGCCTCGACCGCCCGCCCTGGAAAGGCGAGCTCGGCAAGCGCGTCTTCGAAAATGTTTCAAAGGATGCCTGGAAGCTCTGGATCGAACATTCCAAAATGGTGATGAACGAATACCGCCTCAATCCCCTCGACCCCAGCTCCCAAAAAATCATGGAAGAACAAATGGAGCAATTCTTCTTCGGCGAAGGCGCCAAGCTCCCCGAAGGCTACGTCGCCCCCAAAGCCAAAAGCTAATTTTCCGTTCGTCGGCAATTGAATGCGCACTCGAAGCGTCTCCGCGACCTCTGTGCTTCCTCTGTGTTAAATCTTTTTTCCTATTCGCACCCCAGCTACCCCACCACGCGCCTCGTCGCCGGGTGCTCCACCGCCAACCTCTCCCGAATCGCAAACCGCAACTTCTCATGCGCCGCCCGCAACGCCGCTTCCACTTCTCCCGCCGTCTCCGCCCGCGCAAACAGAAATCCCAAATAACTCGAGCCTTCCGGCCAAGCCGCAATGTAATCATGCAACCGCGCCGTAATCTCCAGCCCAACAATATGAGGTACCGCCCTCGCCAATTCCTCCCCCTCCACGCTCTCCAACACCCCGCTGGCAGGCACTGGAATCATCATCACTCCCGAAGCCGCCGTCTCGCGTTTCCAATCTCCAACGGGCATCTCCACCGCGTGCCGCAACAACAACTCTTCCCACGCCATCACTTCATCGCACTCGTCGCTCACGAACTGCAGCGCCCGCGCGCATAATCCCCCAATCGGCCGCGGCGCCACTTCCAACGGCCACACTCCCTCCTCGTTAATCCGAAACTCCGCATGCACCGGCCCATGCGAAAGTCCCAGCGCCCGTGCCGCGTCCGCCGCGCACTTTTCAATCGCTTTCCGTTGCGTTTCGCCCAAACGCGAAGGCGTAACGTAAATCGTCTCCTCGAAAAACGGCCCCTCCAACGGACCCTCTTTATCAAAAATCGCCAGCGCGCGAAGCTCTCCATCCGTCAGCAGCCCTTCAACCGCCACTTCCCTTCCCGGAATGTACCCCTCCACCAGCATCTGATCCAGATTCGCTTCCCGGCTCGCCAAAATCTCCGGAGACTCCAGCACGCCCCGCACACGCGCCGCCGCTCGCAAGAACTCCTCGCGATTGTTCGCGCGAATCACTCCGGTGCTCGCCGAAAGCGACAGCGGCTTCAGCACGCACGGATACGTAATCCCCAGCAGCGCCGGCTCCGGTGGCGGCTGCAACGCCACCGCGCGAAACCACGGCACGCGCAGCCCCGCATCGCGAAACACCTCGCGCATCCGCAATTTGCTACGGCAAGCTTCCACGGCCAAAGGATGGTTGTATGCCAGTCCCAATCCGCGCGCCACATAAGCCGCCGCAACCGCCGGCCGATCACCCAACGCCAAAATCCCGTCAACGCGTTCGCCGGCACGCGCCACTTCCAACACCGTGTACGCCGCAACCTCCGGCGATTCAAAATGCACCGCAACCGCCCGATCTCCCCACGGATCATCCAACTGATGACACCGATCCGTAACAAACACCAACTCGACGTCAAGCTTCCGCGCAACCGCGTCAAAGCTCCGCGTCTGATACCCCAACTTCCCCGCAAACACCAACAGCCGTTTCACTTTCATCTTACTTTGGAGTGCGGCGGGCTTGCCGCCGCTTTCACGGCTGAAAAAGCGCTGAAGCAGCCGCAATCCGCTCGTACTTCTCCGTGCCCTCTGTGCGGTTTCCTCTGTGTCCTCTGTGTTGAGCTTTTTTCTTCTTTCGCACTAAACAAATCCATCTGCTGCGACAACTTTTTCCGGTGCTCGCGCCACCGCCGCCCCTCCAATCGCCACCAACTGATCCCGCGTAGGCTCCGCGCAGCAATACCAAGGCTCGCTCAAAAACGGCACGCCGCATCCCTCCGTCACGCGCAATTCCGGCGCGACGACGCCCGCCGCCGCATGCGCCGACTCCCAAATTCGCGCAAACGCCGCCACTCGCGATTCCTTCTTCCTATCGGCCTCCGCCGCAATCGATTGCACGGTGTCACTCAACGCATCCACCCGCGCATCCGTATTCCTCCACGGGTACACCAGCGACTCCGCGTCAAACGCCCCCACCCCTCGGCGCACTTCCTCCAATTCCAGCAGCCGCGAACCCTTCGGAATCAGCAGCCGAATCCCCAGTTGAATCGGCGCAACATTCCCAATCAATTCCGCCGCCGCCAAAACGCGCAGCAACTCCAAATACCCCTCCATCGTGGTCCACGGCGTAAACGGCACAAACGTCGGATGCAACGTCATCCCCAGATCGCGAAATTTTCGCGCCACATACAGAAAATCCTCGCGCGTGTGCCCCTTATCCAGCCGCTCCAAAATTTCTTCGTTCACCGACTCCACCGCGCTTATCACAAACAAGCATCCCGTGTCCCGGAGCCGCGCCAAATGCTGCTCCTGCTTCCGCAAATGCTCAATCTTGATGGTCACGTCGTACGTTACGCTGGGGAATTCGCGGTGAAACGCCTCTACCAACTCCATCGCATGCCGTATCCCATTAAAAAAATCCGGATCCCCAAACGAAATATGCTGCGCCCCCGCCGCCACCTGCTGCCGCACATCCGCCAACACCACCTCGCGCTCCACAATGCGAAACACGCCGTTGTAAACCGGCACAATCGGGCAATGCCGGCAAAGATGCTTGCACCCCCGGCTAGACTCCGTGGACCCCACCAAGCGGTACCCGTCGCCAGGCACAATCAGGTGCGCATACTTCGCAATCGGCGCCAGCCCCGTCCGATCCGGCACCTCAAATTTGAGCCGCTCCAGCGATATCATCGGCTCCGTTTGCGACGCTACAAGCGTTGTAGGGATGCGCTTTAGCGCATCCCTGTCCCTGTAGCGCAGGGCGGAGTCTTCGTAGCCCTGCGGCTTTTCGGGCCCCGGCGCCTTTTTGCCGTCCTCCACCCTCGCCGCTTCGCCGTGTCGGGATCGCGTCGCCGCCAGCTGCTCCGCCAACCGCACCAACCCACCCTCAAATTCCCCGCCCAGAATTGTCTCCACGCCCAGCGACTGCAAGTATTTCGCATTCATCGGCGCATACAACCCATAACAACAAATATGCGCCCCACCATTTTGCTCCCGCAACGAAGGAATCAACTTGCAAGCCAGCCGCGTTGCTGTATGCATCGGCAAATAAATCGCCACCAACTCCGCCGAGCCAACCGCCCGCGCATCCAGCTCCTGCCGCGTCAAATCAAAACACGCCACCGCATGCCCGCGCTTCCTCAGCCAAGCCGCCGGCGACACCAACCCAAAAGGCTGCCGCCCCAATTCATACGTCGAAATCAAAACAATCTTCATCGTCTACCAGTATAGTCGCCCGCGCTCGGTTTCGTTTTCAGCTATGATATAAAGCGGCGCTACCCAGGAAAGGAAGCCAGAATGGCCATCCCCGCAGGCAATTCTTTCGGCACGCGCGACAAGCTCAACGTTGGCGCGCAATCCTTTGATATTCATCGCCTCGAAAAGCTGGAAAAGCACGGCATGCACGCCGTCGCTAAGCTGCCGTTTTCCCTCCGCATCCTCCTCGAAAATCTTTTGCGCTGCGAAGATGGCCGCTTCGTTGGCCCCAACGACATTCGCGCCCTCGCCGGCTGGACTCCCAACGCCGCGCAAAAAGAAATCGCCTTCATGCCCGCGCGCGTTTTGCTGCAGGATTTCACCGGCGTTCCCGCCATCGTCGATCTCGCCACCATGCGCGAAGCGGTCAAGCGCATGGGCGGCAATCCCTCGCGCATCAATCCACTATTCCCTGCCGAGCTGGTCATTGACCATTCCGTGCAAGTCGACAAATTCGGCGACGCCAATGCCTTCGGCCTAAACGCCGAGCTGGAATTTCAGCGCAACGTCGAGCGCTATGCGTTCCTGCGCTGGGGCCAAACCGCTTTTAAAAATTTCAAGGTCGTTCCTCCCGACACTGGCATCTGCCACCAGGTGAATCTCGAATATCTCGCACGCGTCGTCTGCGCCGCTCCTTTTGGAACCCGCGTCGAAGCCTATCCCGATTCTGTCGTCGGCACAGATTCCCACACCACCATGGTCAATGCGCTTGGCGTTTTTGGGTGGGGCGTTGGCGGCATCGAAGCAGAAGCCGCCATGCTCGGCCAGCCTTCTTCCATGTTGATTCCCGAAGTCGTCGGCTTCCGTCTGCACGGCAAGCTGCGCGAAGGCGCCACGGCCACCGACCTCGTCCTCACCGTCACCGAAATGCTGCGCAAAAAAGGTGTGGTCGGCAAATTCGTCGAGTTCTACGGCACCGGCCTCTCCACCCTCAGCGTTCCCGATCGCGCCACCATCGCTAACATGGCTCCGGAATATGGCGCGACCATGGGTTTTTTCCCGGTCGATCCCGAAACGCTCGCCTATCTCCAATTCACCGGGCGTGCGCACGAGCAAATCGCGCTCGTCGAAGCCTATTGCAAGGAGCAATCGCTTTTCCGCACTGATTCCACCGCTGATCCGATTTTCAGCGACAAGCTCGAGCTCGACCTCGGCACCGTCGAGCCCACCGTCGCCGGACCCAAGCGCCCGCAAGATCGCGTCGCCCTGCGCAACGCCAAGTCGTCCTTCACAAAAGTTGTCGAAGGCGCCCCGCAAAAACACATCCAGGTTCGCAGCAATGGCGACTCCTTCGATTTTTCCAGCGGCGCAGTGGTCATCGCCGCCATCACCAGTTGCACTAACACCTCGAATCCTTCGTTGATGCTCGGCGCTGGTCTCCTCGCTAAAAAAGCGGTGGAGCGCGGCCTGCAAGTAAAACCTTGGGTCAAGACCAGCCTCGCGCCCGGCTCCAAAGTCGTCACCGACTATCTCGCGGCCGCCGGACTCACGCCGTTTCTCGAAAAACTAAAGTTCCATCTCGTGGGCTACGGCTGCACCACCTGCATCGGCAACAGCGGCCCGCTATCCGATCCCATCAGCGCCGCCATCAAGGAAAACAATCTCGTCGCTGTCGCAGTCCTCAGCGGCAATCGCAATTTCGAAGGACGCATTCATCCGCTCGTGCGCGCCAACTATCTCGCTTCGCCTCCACTCGTGGTCGCCTATGCACTCGCCGGGCGTATGGATCTCGATCTCACCACCGAGCCGCTTGGCTCTGATAAATCCGGCAAGCCCGTTTTCCTTAGCGACATTTGGCCCACGCCGCAGGAAATCGAAACCACCGTGCGCGCCGCCGTTTCCACCAGCATGTACACGAAGCAGTACAGCGAGGTTTATGAGGGCGACGCGCACTGGAAAGGGATGCACGTCCCGCAGGGCGATCTCTATCAGTGGGATCCAAAATCGACGTACATCAAGCTCCCGCCCTACTTCGAAAACATGCCCAAGACTCCGCCGCCCCTCGCGGATGTTCACGCCGCGCGCGTTCTCGCCGTTCTCGGAGACAGCGTCACCACCGATCACATTTCTCCGGCCGGCTCGATTCCCGTCGATTCACCTGCCGGAAAATATCTCATCGCCAACGGCGTAAAGCCTTACGAATTCAATTCCTACGGCGCGCGTCGCGGCAATCACGAAGTCATGTTGCGCGGCACCTTCGCCAACATTCGCCTGCGGAATCAGCTTGCCCCCGGCACGGAAGGCGGTTGGACTTTGTATCTTCCCGGCGGCGAAAAAATGTCAATCTACGAGGCCGCCGTAAAGTATCGCGAAGCCGGCGTCCCGCTCATGGTCATCGCCGGGAAAGAGTACGGCTCCGGCTCCTCGCGCGATTGGGCCGCCAAAGGAACGCGCCTTCTCGGCGTGCGCGTCGTCATCGCGGAAAGTTACGAACGCATCCATCGCAGCAACCTGATCGGCATGGGCGTGATGCCCCTCGAATTTAAAGCCGGCGAAAATCGCGAATCGCTCGGCCTAACCGGCCACGAAATTTTCGACATCGAAGGCATCGCCTCGCTAGCTCCCGGAAAATCGATCAGCGTCCACACTAAATCCGACGGCGGCAAAGTCAAAAATTTTTCAGTCGTCGCTCGCGTCGATACTCCCGAAGAAGTTTCCTACTACCACCACGGCGGCATTTTGCAGTACGTCCTCCGCCAGATGCTCTAGCACATCTTTTCTCCTCTGCGCTGGCTCTCTGCGCTGGCTCTCTCCGCTGGCTCTCTCCGCTGGCTCTCTCCGCTGGCTCTCTCCGCTGGCTCTCTCCGCTGGCTCTCTCCGCTGGCTCTCTCCGCTGGGCTACTACCAAGCCGCGCGGGGTCGGCAACAGAACCACGGAGATTAAGCCTTCTCGCTCCATTCGCAGGGCGGCTTCGCGGACGGTTTGCATGGCGGAGCTGGCGTCGTGCATCAGAATCAATCCGTACGGATTTACTTGCGGAAGAAAACGGCGGACTTCCTGGTCACGAATTGGGACGTCGCTGTCGCAAAAGAGTAGATCGATGCGTCCGTCCACTTTCATCTGGAGGCTGGACTCGTTTCGCGCATCGATCCATTCAGCCAGCCCGGAGGCAGCGAAGCGGTCCTTCGCCGCGGCAAACACTTTTGCGTCGTACTCGCAGGTGATTACGCGGCCGAAGCCGTTGGCTTTCAGGCCTTCGGCGATGCGCAGGGTGCTCAAGCCGGAAAACGTTCCGGTCTCGACCACCAACTCGGGTTTGATGGTGGTGACGATCGCCTTCAAGAAATCGAGGACTTCGGCTTCGGCGGTCATGGAGTCATACATGTGCCAGCGCTCCGGGTGCGGGCATTCCGGCGTGGGTTTGTGATATTCCGGTTGCAACACATCGCCGCGCGCGGCGATGTGCTCTACGATGCGGCGCTCTTTTTTGAGCGCATGAAATCGGCTTTTGATACGCCAAAGTAACACCGCGCCGACGAGGATGGACAGCAAGCTTGCCGCCTGCGCATTCGACAAACCGAAAAACGAGCGGGGATTGATGCGGATAAACTCGATGAGAAAGCGCGCGATGCCGGTCAAAATCAAATAATTGCAAAAAATCTCGCCGCGGGCTTTCGGGCCGCGTAGCGATTTGGTTCCCATGTGCCAAAGGAACGCGGCGATGGCGAGCCAGATGAAAAATTCGTAGAGCGGCGTGGGATAGACGCGGCAATCGGACGGCCAGCCCCACTGCACACATGTTTCGGTTGTGGGAACCACCCCGTGAGGGAAAGCCATCCCCCACGGCCAGTGCCACGTTGTGGGCCTGCCGTAATCGCCGTCTCCGGAAAGCAAACAGCCGATGCGTCCGATGGCGTAACCCACGCACGCCGCCGGCGAACAAATATCCAAAAATTCCAGCAGAGGAATTTTCAGGCGCCGCGCCAGAATGACCAGCGCCACGAAGCCGCCGAGGAATCCACCGAACCACGCAAATCCATAGCGGCTGAACAGCAAATTCCATGGGTCCGCAAAAAACTCGCTGGGACTTTCCAGGACATGGTAGAGCCGCGCGCCAAGCAGGCCGGCAATCCCCGCGACGCCAATGATGAGAAAGCCTTCGTCGCGCTGCCCTTTGTACCCCGGGATGCGCTCGAGCTGCGCGCGGCGGCGATTGAAATCCGCTTGCAGCACGTATGCGGAGACGAGCAGGGCGGTGGCCACCATGAGGCCAAAGGTGGGAATCGTAATCGGTCCAAGATGTAAGAAAGGAATCATAAATTGGACATCCGAGTATACACGTCGACGGCCGGAAGCCCGTAAGCCACCGCTGAACCAGATCTTGCGCTGCGATGAATCGCATGGTTATGTGCGCAAGTCGGCGTAGGTGGGCTCGGGCTGGGGCAGATTTTCCGGCTCGGGACCGGGCATGTCGCAGATGATCTCGGGAGGCTGGTTGGGATCTTCTTTGGGATTGAGTTCGCGGTCGATGGCGGGGAGGGTGCGGAGGAGTTGATTGGTGATGTAAGCGAGGACGGCGGCACGACGGGGAGAGATTTTGTTTTCGGCGAGGAGAAGGAGAAGGCGGGCGAGGAAGTCGTTGATGGGGATGGCGGAGCGGAATTCCTTGAGGTCGGTGGTGAGGAAGGCGGCAGTGTCGGCGGGCTCGCGCTGGTTCTCGGGGAGACTGGCGTGACTCGGGCAGAAGGCGGAGTCGATGTTGGAGCCGGAGAGGCGGCAGCGCTTGCCGTTGGCGAAACGATAGGTGCAGCGAGCGGAGTTGTTGATGAAGCTGGGTTTAGCCATTTGCTGGGTCATTTTTCTTTCCTTTGTTAGATGGATTGGGGGTAACACCCGGGGCAATTTGCATGGTTGTGAAAACAAGGGAGTTGCGGGAAAAGCAATTCGTAAGAATATGAAAACAAAGGGGCAGTGAGTTAGAGGCTAGAAGTTGGAGGTTGGAAGATCGAAGGAGAGAACAAACGGAAGGCGTGTGGCGAGGATTCAGAAGGCGCTGGGCCGCGATGTTCACGTCCTTGTATAGCACGAAACGGATAGTTTGTCAAGTACTTTATTAATTCGATAGCCGTTCGAACGATTCGGCCCGCGTTAGTGGTTGAAGAAAAAGGATTTAGCGGAGAAGTTGCAACACGTTTGGAACTAAAATTGACCTCATCGCTGGGTAATCCGTTATGAGAATATGTCGGCGTGAAGTAGGCGAGGGGCAAAGGCGGGTTATCCTTCGCTGCTTCGGGAGGACAAGGACATGAAGGCACGCGTGGCGAGATATATAGGTTCTGGACTACTGCTGTGGCTCACTTCGGCGCTTGCCTTCGGACAGACCGCGTTGTCCATCCCAGGTCTTCCGGGCACGCTCAACTGGCAGAACACACCGCACTCCTGGAACATAGACAGCAAGAATGTGCTCACAATCTCCTCGAAGCTGAAGACGGATTGGTTCGTCGACCCATTTGACGGCACGGTGGCTAACAGTGCCCCGATCCTGTTGTTCACGCCAGGCTCCGATTACGTTCTCAGCGCCCGAGTGACAGTGAAGTTCGCCAGCAAGTGGGACGCAGGGGCGCTGATGGTGATGGGCGACGATCACCACTGGGCAAAACTGTCATTCGAGTTCTCACCGGACGGAAAGCCCACACTCGTCACCGTGGTTACCCGAGGGCTCTCCGACGACTGCAATTCCATGAACCTGGCGAAAGATTCGGTATATCTGCGTATCGCGAAGAGCGGCAGGACTTACGTCTTCTACTTCTCAAGGGACGGACAAAATTGGCAAATCCTGCGCACCTTCAGCCTAGACACGGAACTTCCGGTCCGCGTCGGCTTCGAGTCGCAGTCCCCCGCGGGGCCTGGCGCGGTCGCGGAGTTTTCCACCATCACCTACATTCCTCATCGCATCGGCAACATCTACAAATAGCGGCGAATCGAAGAAAGAACCCGGTACGCGAAACGCGCCATCAATGGCGGCTGCCTCGAATGGAGAACTGCCCTCAAAAAGGATTTGACAGGACCGACATTGTCAGAGATGTCCGGTTTGAGCTGCGGGTGTTGATCGTCGTCGACCTGCACGGCGGCCCGGGAGAAGACACCGGCTTGAAGGTCTCAAGGTTCCCGAAAAATACCGCACGATCCCAGCCGAAGTGCAAGGCGTCGCCGTCAACGTGGGCGAAGCTTATGCTCGCTGCCTACCAGCAAGTTAGCCACATCACTCTATACAAGCGCGTTTCTCGGTACCTATCTGGTGAGACTTCCTACAACCGGACTTCTGACCCGGAGATCATTTGCAAAGCTAGCCTTCGCCGATCTTGTTCAGAGGAAATACGAATGCCCGAGTCGCCTCGGCAACAAGGACGGATCGCCGGAATCCGCCGAGTATAGTCGCTCTCTAACCGCCTGGAGCGACCGAAGGTCACCGCAGTTGTTGATGTAGAAATTCGCTTGTCCGCCCGTTGGCGAGCGCTGCCGCCGCGGCATTGTAGTGCGTTCCATTATGCCGAGCGAAGGCGTGATGCTGACCGGGATAGCTGTAGACTGTGGCGTTTGGTTTGCCGGCAAGGGCCCCTTTGATCTGAGCTTGCTCGGCCTTGGAAATGAACTCGTCTTCCTCGGCCAGGTGCATCAGCAGCGGCGCATTAAGGCCGTCGATCTCGCCCAGATATTTCTCAGTGTCACCGCCGTGATAGACGACCGCAGCGTCGACGCCAT